>Ga0210244_100210_pt1 | contig 53450 bp, 54 predicted proteins | sample ChrtobMetaP3_0mM_FD_155473 | JGI IMG/M metagenome (GOLD analysis project Ga0210244, IMG submission 155473) | Chrysochromulina tobin associated microbial communities from unialgal haptophyte culture, Seattle, Washington, United States - P3_0mM | ecosystem: Host-associated > Algae > Haptophytes >...
GGGAGCGGTCGGGGGCGGCGGTCGAGGGCGGCGGTCGGGGGCGGCGGTCGGGGGCGGCGGTCGGGGGCGGGGGGCGGCAGCAACGCACCACCACCGGTCGGGGTAGGCATTCCAAAATTGGAAGATACGAGCCTCAAGGAGGAGGCACGCGACGAGGGCGAAGAGGAAGCGCGTGACGGCAAAGGCGACCGAGTTGCAGCACACGTACGCGCCTACGGGTTCGTCATTCGGGCGGCTCGCCCCTCCAAACTGGGCTTGCCAGTGACGGCCGTCGAGCCGCAGGTCGCGATAGTCCGCGCTGTGCTCAAAGAGCCATCGACGGCCCGCAGGCACGGGCTGTGGGGAAAGGAGCGCCGCGCCGCGCTCGGTCGTGGGCATCTTGCCGAGTGCGAGTGTGCGTCGGCGCGCCCATAAAAGGAACCAATACGTGAAGTTGAGCAGCGGCACGATGATGAAGAAGTTCATCATCAGCAGCTTGCCCGTGGCGCTTCGTGCGCCGTCGAGCGGCACGGTCCAGTCGAGGCAGCGGTAGATGTACCTGATAAGGGAGGCAATTAGGGGTCATCAGAGGTCCTCAAGAGGCAATCATGGCTCATCAGAGGGCATCAGAGGGCATCAGATATCCATTCGAGGCAGCGGTAGATTTACGAGTGGCCCCACACGTCGGTGCCTCCGACCGCCTGGTACACGCCCGTGAACCCCAAGTAGAAGAAACAGAAGCACAGCCCGAAGACCGCGTGGAACAACGCATAGTACGGCTGCCTATTGAAGGTCGCGTCGAGCATGAAAATGCCAAGCAGCGCGCCGTCGAGACCAAGCTGCTCGTAGACGCGCCAGTCCGCGTGCTGGGCGATCGAGGGGACGCAGTTCCGGTAGTGTGCCACCTCGACGCAGAACGTGTTGAGCATGTTGACCCACACCGACGGCAGCAGCATCCCGTACAGGATCTCTGTGAGACGGACGACGAACGGCGTCCTGCGCGAGGGTGGGCCACTCGTGCAGACGGCGATTGTGGAGAGGGCGGTGGCGAGGAGGAAGTACAGGCACATCACGATGCCGATCCACACGTCAAAGTACAGAAGCACGTGGTAGTCTACCGTCGCCGAGTTGGTCGTCACCTGGAAGTAGAGACAACACGCCGTCGCGCTGAGCAGCAAGTAGCGGAACGTGAGGAACACGTTCGGCGAGCAGCGGATGGTGCCGAGCACGATGCGTGCGCCGCCGAAGACGCTGCGCCAGTACTGCCCGTCGCTCGCCAAACTCGACATGTCCGCGCCGAACTCGTACAGGATGATCTCGAGCGACTCCGCTTTGAAGAAGATCTTGTCGAGGCAGCTGCGGTCGACCTTTTGCGGCGGTGGCACGACGCTACGCCTCTCCCCACCGCCGGTTAGCTGCTGCGAGTAGAGCATCGCGCCCGGCGCGAGAAGTCGCAAGGAGCACGGGGTCTTCACCAGCACCAAGACGCTGACGCTCCTTCGCTCCTTCAGGATTCGGGACAACCCAAATTTGGAAGTCGTGGCCTGTTTTCTTCGAACACTTACATCGCGGGCGTCCCTCGTTTTGTTTATTAAGGTCTGGGGCGTTATTCGCACGAAAATTAATCATTCTTTCTTTTCACGACGATTAGCAATGAAGCCGAGCGCCCTTGACGTCTTCTTGCACACCAACCGAGCCGACGCCTGGAACGAGCCGCCGGCCAAGACGCTCTACCGCGCGCATGCCGGCTGGGCCTCGGAGCAGATCACCGTCGGCGCGCCGCCGCGGCGCGTCGTGATCAACGTCACCGCCCAGCGCGAGGCGCTCGAGTGCTGCTACCGAGCGCCGTGGAGTGCGAACGCGTGCTACAAGTATGACTGGATGCTCGAAGCGTGGCGGCGCGGCAGCCAGGGCCCGCAGCAGCGCGACGGCCTCCAGGACCAGCAGCAGCAGCACTCGCGCACAGCCTCCTCGCTCGCGCTCCTCTCCGACACCGATGTCATCTTCCAGTGCGATGCCGATGAGCTGCAGGAGCGATTCCGGACGCGCTTTGGCGGCGCGCCGCTCGTGGTTGGCGGCGAGCGCAAATGGTATCCGCTGCCCCGCGACGCGCACGATCCCTTCGGACCCGACCCACGGCTGCCGTGGAAGGTCAAGTACACGGCACGCCGCACACGCCAGTACTATCCTAATTCGGGGCTTGTGATGGGTGCGCTCGCGAGCCTTGATGACTTGATTGCCATCCAATTAGGGTCTCGTGATGGGTGTGCTCGCGAGTCTTGATGACTCTTGATGGCTCTTGATTGCCATCCTAATTAGGGTCTCGTGATGGGTACCCTCGCGGGGATTGAGGCCCTCGGATTGCATGGGATTGCCACTGAGTGCGGGTGATTGCCTCCCTCATCAGGTACCCTCGCGGGGTTTGAGGCCCTCGCGCGCTCGTTGCGTCAAGCGTCCCCACGCTTCCCGTGTTGTGCATTCGAGGGCGAGGTGGGCAGCTACCCGCTTGATCCGTGCATTGCATGCTGATTGCATCCCTCATCAGGTGGGCGGCTACCAACTCGATCCGTGCTTTGCATGCTGATTGCGTCTCTGATTGCGCCTCTGATTGCGCCTCTGATTGCCTCCCTCATCAGGTGGGCGGCTACCAACTCGATCCGTGCACGTCATGCCGACCGCCGCGCACCTTCACACGCCCGGTGCCGTGCGCCGTCGAGGACCAGGCGAGTGCTCACCACGGCGCCATCATCGCACATAGACATGCCTGCAGGCCGCGTTCGCCGCCCGCGGGCCCGCACCCGCGCCTTCGCATGCAAGTGCTCACCACGGCGCCATTTCGCACATAGGCATGCCTGCAAGCCGCGCTCGCCTCGCGTAGGCACGCGCCCTCGCATGCCCTCGACACTAACGGCACCTTGTTCCTCCATTTGGACTCGCTCGGAGCCGAGGTGAATTACCACTGATTGCCACTGATTGCCACTGATTGCCACCTTGTTCCTCCATTTGGACTCGCTCGGAGCCGAGGTGAATTACCACTGATTGCCACTGATTGCCACTGATTGCCACCTTGTTCCTCCATTTGGACTCGCTAGGAGCCGAGGTGAATTACCACTGATTGCCACTGAGTGCCACGGATGACCACTGTTGCCAAAAGGACGTGACGTTACGTCCGGACTGAGTGCCACTGATTGCCACTGATGCCCACTGATTGCCACTGTTGCCAAAAGGATGTGACGTTACGTCCGGACGGTCGGCTTGCCTTCCGGCCAACCGGCGAAGTGCCGTGCGTCTTGCATGCGAACGGCTTCAAGGACGTGCTCGAGCTGCTCGAGCCTCGCATGCGTCATCAGGGCGCTGTCGTGTGGAGCGTTTCGCGTCGATCGAGCAGAGGGGCGCACGCTGCCGCCAACGACGCCCGGGACGACGCGGTGACGAATTCGAATAGGCGACGTCGCTTCCCGCCCGCGCGAGACACCCCTGCGGCGCACGGGGCCGCAAGCGAGGGGGGCGCAGCAGCGCGTAGATCGCGGTGGGGGTGAAGTTTTGCGGCAAAATGTTTCGCATTCACGAGTTCATTCACGGCTACGTTTCTCTTTCTTTCGGCATGCAGGACAGAATTTTGCAACGAATGCGCGGCGCCGCCGGAACAATTACTCAAAGAGATATCAGGCGAGCTAAGGTTTCATTTGCAGACAAGTCCGCAGGACCTACCCGCGTTGGTCCACATGATACATCGAAGTTTAGAAGGTTTCCGAGTCCATTTAAGCGGACACCTTCGCGCGGCTCATGCGGCTCCTCCACTGACACTCCCATCCATATCCAGTCAATGTCCAGGGCGGCGAGCGGCACAGCCAGCGTCAATATGTCACGGTTTGATCGAGCATGCAAGCTGCTTGGCCCAGGAGTCATGTTTGCCAGCACAGCCATCGGCGTCTCGCACCTCGTCCAGAGCACGCGCTCGGGAGCCAAGTACGGCTGGGCAAACACGTGGGCCATCTGCGCATCGAATTTGTTCAAGTATCCATTCTTTGAGTTCTCTTCGCGATATGCCAACGTGACGGGCACCTCACTCGTCGATGGCTATTGTTCGCTCGGTCGCTGCGCCATCATGCTGCTCACGATCTTCGAAGTCGCCTCGTGCCCTGTCATCACCGCTGCCGTGGCCCTCACGACCGGCGCCTTTATCGACAACCTCCTTTCGCTAGGAGAGGACGGTATGTTCGGCCCGGGCTCGACTGTCGCGGTGCTCTACCTAGTTTGCTCTCTCGTGCTGCTAAGTGGGCGCTTCTCAATGCTTGATCGCATCACTAAGGCCATCACCGTGCTCCTCACCGTCTGCACGCTCGCCGCGCTCGGCGCCGCGCTCGTCGCCGCCCCACGCACGCCCCGCGCCGTCGCCTCCACCGCAGCCAACGGCAGCGCCGCACCGGTCGACGCCGAGGCGCCAGCAGCTGTGGAAGCGGCTGTGGAAGCGGACCCATGGGACGAGGACGGCATCCGTTTCTTGGTGGCTCTGATGGGGTGGATGCCGATCCCGGTCGACACAGGCTCAATTGCGAGCTCCCTCTGGGCGGTCGAGCGGTGCGTACGACTGATTGCCACTGATTGCCACTGATGAGGCTCGATTGCGAGCTCCCTCTGGGCGGTCGAGCGGTGCGCGCGCCTTGATGACTCCTGATTGCCACTGATGACGCTCGATTGCGAGCTCCCTCTGGGCGGTCGAGCGGTGCGCGCGCCTTGATGACTCCTGATGGCTCTCGATGGCCTCGCTCTCTCTCTCTCTCTCTTCATCTCCCTCGCCCTCTGATGACTCTTGATGGCGTCTCTCCGCGTAGGTATCGGACGAGCGGCCTGCACCCTAGCCTCAGGGAGTCGCTCCTTGAGTTTGGGGCGGGCTATGCGCTCACGGCGGCGCTCGCGCTCGCTTTCCTCGCGCTCGGCGTGCTGCTGCTTCACGACTCGGGAGAGGTGTGAACGGCCCTCCTCTTGCTTGGCTGTTGATTTGATCTGATGACCTCCCTCATCACGACTCCGGGAGAGGTGTGCTTCCCAACGGCCTTCCCGTTGATGGCTCTTGATTGGCTCTGATGACCTCCCTCATCAGGTGCTGCCCAACGGCTCGGCGGCGCTCGCCGCGGCGGTCGTGGACCTGTATAGCCGCAGCCTGGGCGCATGGGCCTGGCCAGTGGTCGCTACATCCGCGGCGTGCGCGATGCTCGGTACGTGCATCACAATCCTCGACGCCTACGCCCGCATCATCTCGCGCTCGCTGCAGGCACTCTTCAATTGCAAACCATCCGACGGCGCGGCCCTCGACGTCAGCATCACTTCCGTCACAGTCATCACAATCGAGCCGAACACCCAGCAGTGCGCGTACGCAGTCTCCCTCGCTTTCACCACCGTCTCCTCCTACCTTCTCCTCGTGCTCTTCCCCGGCAGCCTGCCCGCGCTCATCGACATGGCCACCACCCTCTCGTTCGTCGCCGCGCCTGCCTTCGGCGCCGTCACGTTTTGGCTCGTGATGCGCAGTTCCTTTCCCAAGGCGCACCGTCCGTCGGTCTGGATGCAGGGCCTCGCCTGGGCAGGGCTCCTGTTCCTGGTGGCCTTTGTGGGCGTGTACGCGAGCACGCTCAAAAGGTAACCCCAAAGGGGGGGGGGTCTCATGCAAGCTTCACAATTCGACCAAACAATGCAGACGCCCGGCGCCGACTCAGTCACCGCCAAACGAAACGATAAACGTACCACGTACACGAAGCTAGAAGTAGAACGGGGTACATACTTAGGCTACCGGCTGTATCTAAACGTTCACAACCCAGAAAAAAATGTATGGAAAACGGCCGCCATCACGATCACGAGCGACACAGTCCCGGCACTGGCACGCAGGTGTCCTAGCGCTCGGCTGTTATGCATGCGATTTGATTGCCTCATGTTCCCCGCCGTCGGGATCCGGTAAGCTCTCCCACCGACCGCACAGCGACACACACATCACCCCGCCCCCAGGACCCCTAGGTCAGCCCCGCCCGCACCAGGCTTTATGGTAGAGATGTTCCCCGCCGTGAGCCGTGCCGTTGGTGTGCCCATTCGACGAGGGCGGCGGTGCCACGGACGACGTCTCTCCAAATGGGTATTCTGGCAAGCGCTGGAGCGCGGAAGCTCGAGGCGATATGCGCGATGGTGACGGGCGCAGGACGGTGGGCGCGACCGCGTGCTTCGGTAGGAGCACTTCGGCCGTCTTCGCCTCCGCCTCGAGGGACGCGAACGTGGCTTCGTCGACCGCCCGCATGATAGCGAGTGGATCGGTTCGGGACTCATCGCGACGCCCGCAGCTACTGCACGATGCGCCCATCGCACCCCGGGATTGCACGTGGGGAGACTGGCTGCACTGCAAAGTGGCGGCCTTGAGCCAACCCTTGCCATCAGACTCTGAAATCATACTCCTCCCAGACCGCGCTCGACTGGTGCGGCAGACTGGCCGTCGTGTCCTGCAATGTCATGAAGCCTGCGTCTTTAACGCCCACATCCACGCCCTCCTGTACCTTCCAAATACCAGTGGAGATGCACGCGATCCATCTGTCCTCCGTCGCGTGCTTCCACACCGGCTTCCTGTTGGCAGTGCGTTGCGGCGCCAGCAAGTAGGTGCCCAGGCACTCCGGCGGCCAATGCTCCAGCTCTCCGCAGAGGCTCATCGAGGTGGGCACGTCCCCAAAGCACTTGCAGCTGGGGGCCTTCTGCCAACCCTTGCCGTCACCCTCCTCCCAGACCGCGGCCGACTGGTGCGGCAGACTGGCCGTCTCCAATTTCATGAAGCCTGAGGCATTGACGCCCACATCCACGCCCTCCTGTACCTTCCACTTGCCATCGGTGGCCCATGCGATCCATCTGTCCGCCGACGTATGCCTCCACACCGGCTTCCTGTTGGCAGTGCGTTGCGGCGCCAGCAAGTAGGTGCCCAGGCACGTTGTCATGCGCTTCAGCTCTCCGCAGAGGCTCATCGAGTTGGGCACGTCCCCAAAGCACTTGCAGCTGAGGGCCTTCTGCCAACCCTTGCCGTCACCCTCCTCCCAGTCCGCGCTCGACTGGTGCGGCAGACTGGCCGTCTCCAATCTCATGAAGCCTAGTGCATTTACGCCCACATCCACGCCCTCCTGTACCTTCCACTTGCCATCGGTGGCCCATGCGATCCATCTGTCCGCCGACGTATGCTTCCACACCGGCTTCCCGTGGGCTGTGCGTTGCGGCGCCAGCATGTAGGTGCCCAGGCACGTTGTCATGCGCTTCAGCTCTCCGCAGAGGCTCATCGAGGTGGGCACGTCCCCAAAGCACTTGCAGCTGGGGGCCTTCTGCCAACCCTTGCCGTCACCCTCCTCCCAGTCCGCGCTCGACTGGTGCGGCAGACTGGCCGACGTGTCCTGCAAGAGCATGTAGCCTGAGGCATTGACGCCCACATTCGCCCCCGGCTGTAGCGCCCACTTGCCATCGGTGGCCCATGCGATCCATTTGTCCTCCGACGCATGCTTCCACACCGGCTTCCCGTGGGCAGTGCGTTGCGGCGCCAGCAAGTAGGTGCCCAGGCACTCCGTCTTGTGCTCCAGCTCTCCGCAGAGGCTCAACGAGGTGGGCACGTCCCCAAAGCACTTGCAGCTGAGGGCCTTCTGCCAACCCTTGCCGTCACCCTCCTCCCAGTCCGCGCTCGACTGGTGCGGCAGACTGGCCGTCTCCAATCTCATGAAGCCTAGGGCATTTACGCCCACATCCACGCCCTCCTGTACCTTCCACTTGCCATCGGTGGCCCATGCGATCCATCTGTCCGCCGACGTATGCTTCCACACCGGCTTCCCGTAGGCAGTGCGTTGCGGCGCCAGCAAGTAGGTGCCCAGGCACGTTGTCATGCGCTTCAGCTCTCCGCAGAGGCTCATCGAGGTGGGCACGTCCCCAAAGCACTTGCAGCTGGGGGCCTTCTGCCAACCCTTGCCGTCAACCTCCTCCCAGTCCGCGCTCGACTGGTGCGGCAGACTGGCCGACGTGTCCTGCAGGGTCATGAAGCCTGCGTCATTAACGCCCACATTCGCGCCCCGCTGTACCATCCACTCGCCAACGGAGGCCCATGCGATCCATTTGTCCTCCGACGCATGCTTCCACACCGGCTTCCCGTGGGCGGTGCGTTGCGGCGCCAGCATGTAGGTGCCCAGGCACGTCGTCGTGTGCTTCAGCTCTCCGCAGAGGCTCATCGAGGTGGGCACGCCAGTCGGCGGCAGCTTTTCGCCCCCGCCGAGCGCGCTGAGGGCGGCCGCATCGAGGGCAGCATGCAAGTCGCGCGCAAGCATCTCGTCCACAGCGAGCGCGGTGCGCGGCGTGAAGGCGGTGATGGGCAAGCGCGCCGCCTCGATGGCGGCCGCCTCGACCACGGCGAGCGTCGTCGTCTCCGGGTGCACCGCAGCCGCCTGGGCTGGGCGCTCGCGAGAGTTCCGCAGCCGCCTCGCCGCCGCACGCGCTCGCGAGAGCGCTGCCTCCTTCGCCGCCTCGAGTCGGGCTCGGCGCTCGTCCTCCGCGGCGATCACCGCGGCCACCTTGGCGAGCTCGGCAGCCTTCGAGTCGCGCTTCGAATCCCTCATAGAGAGCATGGCCCGCCAAGTCGACCTGCTACGGCAAAACTCGTCGTGGTTCCCAGCTGTGGTTCCCCAGGTGAACTCTCGATTTCTGACAAAGTTTTCTTTTTCTATTTATGGGAACTATGTTTCTGATGCATGCTAGATCGGGCTTCGAGTCCCTACATGTATCGCTTCGCGTGTTTTTCTACAATTTCGACTTGTTGGAGAACCAATGGCTAATGAGTCGAGTCGCCGCCCAAGGACGAAGCGCGCGCCAACAAGCAGTGATGCGTGGAAGGCACTGGTGGAAGGTGGATGCGAAATTAATGTTGTGTTTTTGGTGCGAGATGCAGATGGCAGCTGTTGAAACTGTGGTGCGACACACAAAGACACCGCCGAAACGTCAAACTCCATGCCAATTTATTTTTAAATGCCATATCGAATGCCACCCATTTTCCGTCAGCACCCAGTCAGGTCCTCGAATGGCGGCACCTTGTGCGGCAGGGGGGCGACGGCGTACCCCATTCCACTAAGCGTTTGGGCACCGGCCGCTCGGGGAGAATCTACCACCCCGAGCTTCCCGAGCAGATTGTGTGTGAAATACTCCACATCGACGGCGCCCACGCCGGCGCGCGCCTCCTTGGCCAACTTGGCCGCCGCGCTGTCCCGGGCGCTGGTCTGATGAGCTTCGTCATCGGACGGATCGGGCCGAGGGCGCCACACGACCAGCGTGATCGCACGAGCTGTGCCCTTGAGCAGCTCGGTCGCCTGATCGCGACCCCTCTCGACAAGGTCGTTGTCGACGGCCAGCAACACATCGCCGTGCCGCACGCCTGCCTTGTGCGACGCGGAGCCCGGTACGATGTCACTGAACGTGGATCCCTGCAAGTTTCGTCACGGAGGAGGAGGCGGTCGCTTCTCAGTGGTCATCAGTGGTAATCAGCGTCCATGACGGCGGCATCCTCACCTGGCGTGTCATCAGTGGTCATCAGTGGTCATCAGTGGTCATCAGTGGTCATCAGCGTCCATGACGGCGACATCCTCACCTGCAAGTTTCGCGTCCCGGAGGGCCCGGCTGGAAAGCGACCCCGTGGCAATCAGAGGTCATTAGAGGCAATCAGGCTCACCTGCAAGTTTCGTCCCGGAGGGCCCGGCTGGAACGCGACCCCCAGGAAACCGTCGGTATCTTTGCGGAGGGCGATCGCCACAGTGACTCCGGCGAGCACGAGACGCACCTCCTGATGAGGGAGGCAATCAGAGGTCATTAGAGGCAATCAGCCTCCCACGAGCACGAGACGCACCTTTAGTATGCACGTGCGCGTCGACGGGGCGCTCGGTCGCTAATCAGATGGTCATCAGTGGTCATCATTGGTCATCAGTGGCTCACCTGCACGTGCGCGTCGACGGGGCGCTCGGTCGCTAATCAGATGGTCATCAGTGGTCATCGTTGGTCATCAGATGTCATCAGTGGTCATCAGTGGCTCACCTGCACGCGCGCGTCGATGAGGCGCTCCGTCGCCTGCTCATGCTGTCCTGGCTCACAGTGTTGCGAATTGATGGCGAGGATGCGATCGCCGATGTGCAGACCTGCCGCAGCCGCCGCGCTGTCCCGGGCGACCGATCGGATCATCACACCGGGGCCGATCACAGGTGCACACAGACGGAGCCCGATGACGCCGGCCTGCTTGACGATACGCACCTCGCGATTATAGCTGGCGAGCCGAAGGGTCAGGGGCTTGCCTGGGGGCGCATTCGAGAGGACTCGCGCGGCGATCTCATGAGTGCGAAGCACCGTGTTGTTCACCGCCACGATCACATCGCCGACGAGCAGTCCGCATGGGGTGCCAACGTTCACCACCGTCACACACGGCGTGCCGATAGGCTGGCCAAGGTCGATGCCAAGGCGGCCGTCAATCGGGCGCGTGATCTCCACCGTCCGTCCGGCAGCCTGCGACCGAAACGCGCCCACTGGCGCGTGCGCCACCTGATTCATGGCCTCCACCCAGAACTGTCGCTCCACGTCCGAAGCGGCTTGCAGTGAGAGGCCGCGCGCGCCCGGCGTGGAGGGCGAGATGCGCAGCCCATAGCGCGCCTCACCGGCAGTGATCGGCTTGCGATCGGGCTCGGGCGTGATCAGCGCGCCGCGCAGCGAGAGCGACGACTTGTCCTTGGGCAACTGGTCCTCCTTGTCAGCCCAGGTGAGCATGCCGTCGGCCGAGATCTCGCACCAGCGGAGCTTGTTCGGGTTGCTCTCGCCCGCCTTGAAGAGCTCCCCGCGCAGCACGATGTCGAACATCGTGCCTGCGGTGTCCCAGCGCTTCACAGACATCGTGCTGTCCTCAAGGGACCTCAAGTCGACAGCAAAGAAAGGATAGCGCGACCTTTTTATGTGTACTTTCGCATGTACCCGTACATTGTAAACGTTTGGCACCGCTTCGAAACTTGCTCTCTCGGCTGTCGGCGCGGCCGACGGCGGTTCTTGTCCCTGTACTGAGCCGAGCAGCATGACGACGAACACCTTCTCCATCGGTGTGCGCATCCTGAGCCCGCCAAGCTCCGCTGCCGACAAGCGAAGGCGACTGCGTATGTTCCGCGCGATGGGTGCTGCCGTCGTGGCCATCATCCTGCTCATCGTTGTGATCGGCGTCTACGTCTCGTCTTCGGGGGGGCGTTGTTTAGCTCCGAGTGGCATTTGCACGTCGACGCCGACGCGTCGGCAAGTCTTCATCCTCCGGCACTGCGTGCGCTCCACAACGACCGTGGTCAAGTACGGCGTGCCTCACGTCACGAACGCTAGCGCGTACACCAACATTTCGCTGCCTCCATGGGGCGTGCCTGTCGAGTGGTGCACGCCGGGCGGGCTCGCCCTTCTCGAGGGCACCGGGGCGTACCTTGTGAGCAGCGGTGCGGTGCCGGCGCACACCTCCCTCTCTGTGGTCTCCGACACGGTGCAGCGCGACGTGGACTCGGCGAACGCGCTGATGCGCGGCATGAGGCGGAGCGAGCCGGTCATCCTGGACGCGCAAGTGAGTGCGGCCGTGAAATGCCGCTGCGTGCCGCTCAGTGCCGCTGATTGCCGCCGATGCTGGTCACCACGGGCACGCAGCTCTTCGACACGCCCGACCCGAACGTTGAGTGCATATGATTGCGCGTCTGATTGCATCCTGCATGCATCCTGCGCGCAGCTCTTCGACACGCTCAAAAAACCGGACGTTGGCACACCGCTCTGCAACTCGACGGAGACGAGCGCGGACCGCGCCCGCGCAGCACGCCAACGCATGCTCGACACGCCTTTCCCCGCCGACTTCAATCACTCCACGTCGCTGCTTGAGCGTCTCATTGGTGTTGGCTCTGCAGGCCCTTTCGCGCCCATGGGCCCCCCGACGCTCACGAGTGACGGTAACTTTGGGCCGTTCCATTGCTTCCGAGTGCACCTGAGTGCATCTGTTTGCGTCTGAGTGCATCTGATTGCCTCCCTCATCAGGTAAGCTCACCGGAGCGATTGGGCCGTTGAAGCTCTGAGTGCATCTGATTGCCTCCCTCATCAGGTAAGCTCACCGGAGCGATTGGGCCGTTGAAGCTCTTCGCACAGAACCTATTCTACTCGTTCGCATCGAACGTGCCGTATGCGTGGCAGGTGATGGCCACTAATGATCCACTAATGATCCACGAATGATCCACGAATGATCCACTAATGATCCACTAATGATCCACTAATGAACGTGCCGTATGCGTGGCAGGTGATGGCCACTAATGATCCACTAATGATCCACTAATGATCCACTAATGAACGTGCCGTATGCGTGGCAGCGAGCGAGCTCAGCCGAGCTCTACCAGCTCATCGGGTGGCAGGTGATGGCCACTCATGATCCACTGATTGCCACTGATTTCCACTGATTGCCTCTGATGTGATTGCCTCTGCTGAGCTGCACCAACGGATTGGGTGGCAGCACTACCTGCGTGCGATTCAGGAGATGAATGAGGGCAAGGCCACGGAGAATGCGGCGCTGCTGCACAGGTGAGTGCAACAGATGACCTCTGATGACCTCTGATGACCACTGATGACCACTGACGGCCACGGAGAATGCGGCGCTGCTGCACAGGCTGCTCAGTGCGCTTGAGGGGGGCGTCGGCACGGCCGAGAGCACCATCCTTTTTGGACACGATGGCAACTTGGACGGGCTTGCTCTGTTGCTCGGCCTGCGCTGGAAGATACCACCGTACGCGTCTGATTGCCTCTGAGTGCGTCCCTCATCAGGTGATTGAGTGCGTCCGAGTGCGTAAGAGTGCGTCTGATGACCTCTGATTGCGTCCCTCATCAGGTACGTGGGCGACGCCGAGCTCATCCCGACTCTACTGATGACCTCTGATGACCTCTGATTGCGTCCCTCATCAGGTACGTGGGCGACGCCGAGCTCATCCCGACTCCGCCCGGCTCCGGGCTGCGCTTCGATCTCGCGCCATCTGGCGAGCTCGCAATCACGTTCGTGTACCCGGTCTACACGGGCTCGGGCGCCGTCCCGGGCGCGGCCGGCGGCCGCCAGAACATGAGCGGCATCCTGGAGGCAGCGCCCGTGTTGAGCGCCGCCTCGAGCGCAGGCGCCGTCCCGAGCAGCCTCGAGCAGCTGCGTGCGCGCGTCACGGACGGGTTGAGTCGGCATGAGGACGCCAGGCGATGCTACGACCGTGCTCGTGCGGTGCGACGCTGAGGAGCTCACGACGGCGCCTATCGAGCACCAAATCTGAGCTTCCGAGATCCGACGGAGATTATGGCACAGCGCTGCCAGTGCACCCCTGACTAATTTTGCCTGGCCTGTGGCTGTGGTCGTGGCTCGCGGCTTTGAAGAAACATCTTGCGGTACTGTAGGCGTTTCCCCTTTCAAGTTTCATGGCAGGTTCGTGAAGTATGTACGAAGTACAACGGAACGCGTGACAACATCTGCGAGCGGGAGAGAGGGGTTGACGTCATGTTGACGTCAACAGGTAAGGTGTGGGTCCTTTAGGCATGCTATCGGAACCATACTTAGCCGGTAACCTCCGTAGGAGATCGGACGAGGTATCGGGGAATCCGGAAGGGATTCCCAAGGGAGAGTCAAGAGTGCGTGTGACCTTGTTCGGTCTAAACCCTCATCTTCGGCCACTTGGGGCTTCGACGGCTTCGACGCCCACAAGGTCGGCCTCTGGGGGGTTCACGTCGGCCGGTCGTCCTCTATCCGAGGAGCCCGGTCGCATGGTAGCGGTGGAACATCCTGATCCACCCGAAGAAGCAAAATTCAACACCGAATCAAAGGGGGACGTGACGCCTGAAGGGGACGAGTTGTCGTCCGGCGACGAAGCACATGCAAATTTTTCCGGCGTATTTCAGCGTGGGATCATGCCGGGATCGCCCGAATACGAGACTTTTCGGGTTCAGGAAGTGATCATTCAGCGTCTGCTGAAGGAGCTATGCCAGATCGATGTGCTCAAACAACGCGTGCTGCAAGGCTGCGAGCTAGACGCCGCGCAGCGCGAGAAGCTGGGGCGCGAAGACGAACTCTTTACGGCCCTGGAGGAAGCACTCGATGTAGCGGAAGCAGCAGTCGCAGTGCCGCAATCCGGGCCAAGGAGCCCTAAAAAAAGCGAGGTGCAGTCCGCCCTCGATGAACCGCGGCCGCAGCAGCCGAGCGTCGTCGTGACGCAAACCAGGCCGAGCGGCCCGCAGGAACACAAGGAGCGGTCAGCTCTTGTGCAGCGGCCGCAGCAGTCGTGTGCTACAGAGGCACAGATCGGTCCAAACAGTCAGCACAAGGAGCAGTCAGCCCTCGTGCAGCGGCCGCAGCAGCCGCGCGCCACAGTGGCGCAGATCGGGCCAGAGAGCCCACGTAAACGCGAGGAGCAGTCCGCTCTCGCGCAGCGGCAGCAGCAGCCGAGAGTCGCGAAGACGCAGTTCGGGCCAAAGAGCCCACGTAAGCGCAAGGAGCAGTCAGCTCTTGCGCAGCGGCCGCAGAAGCCACGCGTCGCAGAGACGCGAATTGGGCCAGTGAGCCTAAATAAGCGCGAGGAGCGGTCTGCTCTCGTGCAGCGGCCGCAGCAGCCGCGCGTCGCAGAGACGCAACTCACTCGAGTGAGCCAATGTGCGCACGAGGAGCAGTCTGCTCTCGTGCAGCGGCCGCAGGAGCCGCGCGTCGCAGAGACGCAGATCGGGCCAGGGAGCCCGCGTGAGCGCGAGGAGCAGCAGTCAGCTCTCGCGCAGCAGCAGCAGCAGCAACCGCATGCCACGGAGGCACAGCCAGAGCCAAGGAAGCCAGAGCAACAGTCAGAGCCAGAGCCACAGTCAGAGCCAGAGCCACAATCAGAGCCAGGGCCAGAGAGCCCACGTGCGCGCGAGGAGCCATCAGCCCTCGTGCAGCGGCCGCAGCAGCCGCGCGTCGTATTGACGCGAACAGGGCAGTACGGGCAGCCACGCGTCACAGCGACCCAGTCCGGGCCAGGGAGCCCGATTGATAACGAGGAGCAGTCAGCTCTCGTGCAGCGGCCACAGGAGCCGTGCGTCGCTGAGATGCAGCTCGGGCCAGCAAAGACCAACCACTCAAAGCCAGGGGGCTTCGAACCTCGAGCGTTCGATCCTGGGGGGTCAGAGACGCCTCGCTCTCCTCAAGCCAAGAGACCTAGACAGGTACCAGGCTCGAAGCGTGGGGGGTAGCCAGGCGAGGGATCCAGTCCCGGGCTAAGAGCATGGGGGGTTCGTGTGCCCTGGGGCACCGCCCGTCCCTACGCTCTACCGCTCTGTTCACTGATCGGCGCAAGCTGCCTCCAGCGTGGGGGGTGCGAGCGGGAGAGAGGGGTTGACGTCATGTTGACGTCAACAGGTAAGGTGTGGGTCCTTTAGGCATGCTATCGGAACCATACTTAGCCGGTAACCTCCGTAGGAGATCGGACGAGGTATCGGGGAATCCGGAAGGGATTCCCAAGGGAGAGTCAAGAGTGCGTGTGACCTTGTTCGGTCTAAACCCTCATCTTCGGCCACTTGGGGCTCGACGGCTTCGACGCCCACAAGGTCGGCCTCTGGGGGGTTCACGTCGGCCGGTCGTCCTCTATCCGAGGAGCCCGGTCGCAACATCGGTGTGTCTCATGGTGTGTCACACTGTCACTGTGAGTTGGGTCTGCAGGGTCGGTTCTGGAGGTTCGTGCGCGAGTCACAGCATGTGTTGAGTTGAGTTGAGTGGATCTTTGTGTCCCGGCTCCCCCCAACTCCAGTTCCCATGGACGGTCCGCGTTGAATGGGGAGCCCGCGACGACGCCGTCTTTGCATCTCGTGCGAAGCAAACATGGATGCCGGCGACGCCATCCGTGTGACCGTCTTCGCGTCGGCTGCGGGCACGACCGACGTTGCGCTCGTGGAGGCTGCGAGCGACCTCGGCACGCGGCTTGCAAGAGCGGGGATGATCACAGTCTTTGGAGGCGGCAACGCAGGATGCATGGGAGCGCTATCGGGAGCGGCGTTGGCCGCTGGCGGCTACGTGCACGGCATCACCCACCAAAAGTTCATCACCCACACGAAGACGGGCATCGACCTCGAGCAGGCAAGCAGTCAAGGCATTCGGCTCGACATCGTCACCGGGAACGACCTGAGCGAGCGCAAGCTGCGGCTCATCGACGCTGGGCATTGCCTCGTGTGCCTGCCGGGCGGCACGGGTACCTTTGACGAGCTCTGGATGGCGATCGGCATGGTGGCGACCCACTTCCGCAAGCTGCCCATCGTCGTCATCAACGTCGACGGCTACTACGATGGCACCATCGCGCAGCTCGAGCGTGCCGAGCGCGACGGCTTGCTTCGCCAGCCCGCAAGAGAGTACGTCACGTTTGTGGGAACGCCGGCCGAGGCGGTCGACTTTTGCTTGGCGAGCGTGGAAGCGTGCCACACGCTCAGCGTCGAGGGACTCGATGACGAGCCCCGGAGGCGCGCAGTCACTGCCACGCTAGAGGCACTACCGAGCGTGCTCTCCTCGAAGATGGATGTAGCGAGCGGCACCGTGCTCGTGAGCGGCTTGGTGCGTGTGCCTTCGTTCCTAAAGGCGCTCGGGGACGCCGGTGTGCGCGCTCAGTGGCAGGGTAGCCGACCCCTCGTGCCCGCAAAGAGCGAGCCGCCGCCGCGCTTCGCGCCCAACTTCGTTCGCGGCGTCGTTGTGGGCATCGGGCTGAGCGTGAGCGCTGTGGTGAGCGCACTCGCGGTGCTAGCGCTCGTTGCGGGCCGCAAGGCGCGCGTCTGACGCACCAGGGAGAGGTGCCCCGACCAGCCTCGATCGATCGATCCCGGACTGTCAGATGCAGGCCTCGTCTAAAGCGAAAGGTTACCTCAGTACGACCGTATGTTCAACTTCAAGTCGCGGATTGCGGGCGCCGCTGTTCGTCTTACTCTCTTACACATGTCACATCTAACATGTGCGAGCGCGGTACTCGAAGAATGATCTAAATACGCAATACGGGACGAGTTGCGCTTGTCCTTGTGCGCGTTGCGAGCTCGTCCTCGCCGATGTGCACAGGTGTGGACACGATATAATTAACGATCAATTGTTAACGATAAAACATTGGCATTGAGCCCGGCTACCGCGGACCAACATGGTCCATGGACCAATGTGCGAACGGACCGGATGTGACCCGCGCGGGCCGTGGAGAGCTTCCTACATTGAACACTTACATCGTTCAAATAGTCGGACTTTCTGACTCGTCTGCGTACCGCGTCAACCTCAACGTCGCGTCGATAACAGGGGTCGATAAAATGCACGATCCGATTAAGAGCGGTAGGGTTACGTCCCTGGTCCACAAAAGTAGCACCATCGGGCATCGGAAACACACGTCGTTATTATTGCCAATTGACCTGCCGGCACGGACCACTACGCGCCTTGATGTTCTTTCTGCATGGAGGTACCAATGGAACTAAGCCCGGCCTCGACCACAGGCGCTCATCCTCGCCAGACCCCAAGTTGATCGGCGTGTACCCGAGGGGCTCAAGGATGCCCTTGCAATTATTCTCGCAAAGAATATGGTCGATTCGAAAACGCGAGAAATCAATACCGCGCAGCACAGCTGCTTCATGCCCTTCGACGTCTAGCGACATAAAGTCGACGTGCTCGAAGCCGAGCCGGGCGAGCTCGTCGCCGACCCGCACGCACTTCATCCGTCGCGTGGTGCTGTTCCACGCCGATGGTGGATAAAGTTTCACTGATAAAGTTTCCACACATCGTTTCCACTAGGTTTGGTCTTGTCTAGGCGTCCAGTAGTGCGATTGCGTCTGAAGTACCATTTCAAGATCGGGTGCTCCTTTTCCTTAGGAACCACCCCGCCCATGCCACCCAGCCACTGAACAGGAGGGAGCATGAGATCGAGCTCGACTGCCCTATCGGATGCGCAGGTGCGAACCAGCTCACAACTACGGTGAGAGGCGAGTCCTTCCCAGTAAATGTGATTGGGCTCGACACATAGGCCACGCCATCGCAAACACGTGTCGTAGAAGTACGTGTTCGAAATGCGCTTGTAGTGGTTCGCCGCAACATCGACATAGGTGCCACGGCGTCCTTGTATCTTCGAGAAGATGAGCTCATACAAAACTTTGTCCTGTTTGGCCATTGATGTGAAGCCGCCCGGCTGCGAGGCATGCCTGCGTGACTCGCTCGGGTCGGACCATGTGTCGAGCGTGCCGTTGAGCCAGCCGGCGCACTCCTCCAGCGGAGCGCTCATGTCGCGACGTGCGAGCAAGAGAGGAAAACCGGTAAACGTCCGGATTTGGGTGCGCGGCGGCGCGGAAAGGTGAGCGATCTCCCGGTTACCGGGTACCGCGCGTCGAAAGCTTCAACTTATGTGAATTCTATCTCGTCGAACTCGGATCGTACTGGTACTCGTTCCCGTATGGCGCGTGTTGAGCCACGTGATGAGCATGAGGAATCTGCATCCTTCAACAAAGCCGCGACCTCGCCGTCAGGGAGGCGCACTGACTCGAATCGACGGGGCGTCACGCCGCCGCAGCAGCGGCACACCCAGCGCGGCAGCTCGAGCAGCCACAAGAGGTCGATCAGCGGCACGGCGATCAGGGTGACCGGCACGAGCACCCGCGCCCAAGCGTCGGTGATGACACGCAGCGCTGCCGCCGCTGCCGGCGCCGCTGCCGGCGCCGTGCTGAGAGGGGCCGAGGCGCCCACCACGGCGCCTGCCATGCGCTCGACTCCATCGACTCCACTGTGGAAGCGGTCCAAGAGCACCGCCACGAGACAGCTCGAGACGAGAGGGAAGGTGAGGGCCGCCCAGGCCGGTTGGAAAGGGCAGAGCGTCTTGCGAAAGGAGCGCCAGCGGCGCGTGGCTGCGAGGGCGGTGACTAGGACGCTCATGATGTTGAGGGGCACGAGCACAACGAGCAGGATGCAAACCCACGCGGGCGCCTCCGCCGCAACGTGCACACGCTCGACTCTCAGCACGCCAAGCGCTGCGAGTGTGACAAAGGGCACTGGCGCCATCTGAACGAAGACCACAGGACCTTGCGCAACGAGACGGTCGTGTAGGACGCGCACGACGCACAGAGGCCATGCGATGAGTGCCACTGCGACGCCCGCGGCGAGGGCCGCGCTCGCGACGACGGCGGGCGTCCCCAGTTGCGCGGCGATGATGGCGGGCGTGGCCAGTGAAACCGTCGCTGGGAACCAAATCGGCTCCGGCCACTTGCGCTGTTGGAAGCACAGCCAGAGGAAGCGGGCACACAGGAGGTACTGCCCGACGCTGGCCGCATGCGCGACGATGAGGCACGCGGTGCCGGCACCCAGCTGGTACATATGCGCCCACGCCAGCTGCACGGCGATGAGCAGCGCACCGTACGCTGAGACTGCCCGCGTGCTATGCAACTCACCCACTATCTGCAACGTGCCGCACTGCTCACGATCAGAGGAGGGCCACCAAATCATTGCACGCAGCACCAAGACACCTTGCAGGCTCACTGTGAGCGCAAGAAGCGGCTTGCACATCGGAAGCAGTAGCCATGCGACCTCGGAATGAAACTCCGAGAGCGTGCTCAGCAGACCGAAGAGGCCAGCGATGTTGAGAGCAATGCCGCACGATGGCAACGGGATGCGCGTGAGCACTATGGTGACGAAGCTCACGAGCCTCATCTCAGGGAGCTGCTACGGAGCGCTCCTGAAGGTGTGGCGTCTGTCGAAGCGCAATGAAAATCGATTGCTAAATCACATTGACATGGATTCGCGATTCTCTACTTTTACGCGCCGTGTGAATAGAAATCACATTCACATTCACAATTCAAATATATAATATAAACACCATGGCGGGTACGACACGGGGGCGGTTTCGAAGGGCGACATGTCTACGGTGAGCTTGAAGCTCATGGCGGGTGCGTGACGTAACAGCATCACAAGTCAAGGGGGAGACGCAATTGGGGAGACGGGGGACGTATCCATAGGTGTAATTTTTCACGCGACTCTCCGATGCGAGTCCTCATTCAAGACTGTTCCCGGTTATCGGCGTGTCCGTCGGAACTCAAATGTGTCGAACTCGAGGCGCACTGCTCCCATCTCACAGGCGATCACTCCTGTGAACGCCTCACGCGTGAAGAGACCTTACGAGCCCTTGACTTGCTCCACAGGTTCACAGGACGAACTTGGAACTACGATGCAACGGCCGCATCCCGCGCGCGCGAAGTATCTAGACTGTGAGACCAAGGGAGAGGGTCCCGCACGCCGAGTCCTGGCCAGCACACGCCGCGTGCGCGTGCTCGGTTAGTCGTGTGATCAGACTGGGCGCAGCTTCCACAGCATACTTACCCCGATGAACTGTGCGAGATGCGTCCGGTCGGACGTGCATGTGTGTTGCTCGAGATAGTCGTGATTCGAGTCTGAGGGGCCACCGCCAAGGTAGCAAGGTGCCAAGGCGCGGTACCGGAGAATGAGCTCGAATGCCTCCGGCGGTTTCCGCTGCCCGACTTCAGACCTCTTTATGACGACACATGGGAGAACTCAAAGTCAAAACCATGGTCAAAACGCGTGTCAAAACGGCCCTCGATAGTACACGTCTGGCTGCCGGAATAGACGTGGCTCGCGTGCCGATCGCTCAAGGATCCTGCGCGCCACTGACCACGTATTCGTCGCAACGCCTGCGCGTCGCTTCGACGTTGCTACCGCCAGCAATTTGGCACGCGCCCTGGTGGACAGGCGGGGCACCACCGCGGCGACCTGTGCGAGGTGGCGTCGCAGGTACGTGCCGTTGACAAAGAATTCGTCCGCGAGATGGGCCTTCCACACCCACACGGTCGCAACATGGACGAATCCCCGAGCCCAGAGGATGTCGCGCACCTCCTGATTCTTCTCGAGCGCCGACGAGGACTGCTCCACCTGGATGAGATGGGCGGACAGGCGCTGCCAGTCGAGGGTGCGAATCGCAACAGCTTCGGCCCCTTCAACGTCCAGGCTGACGAAATCGAGGTGCGTCACGCGAGCGGTCGTCAGCATCGCGTTCAGAGGGGCGCACGGAATTCGAACTGTCATCGAGTAGATTCGGCTCTGCGTCTCGGGATTCCTCGTCTGCTCGGCCGCGGCGATCGCCCACTTCTCGACGTAATAGCCACGTTGTCCACGGATCCACGCCGTGCACTTGGCGACGGGGCGTGTGCCAGTGCACGGGCGGAAGCCGACGCTCCCGGCGGGTGGCGGACCCACCTTGAACTCCAATGGGACGCTGAAGTTGACGGCATGTTGGTGTGGATGGCAGACTGCAAAGGAAAAGGCGAGCGCACGAGGCCGGCTCTCGCAAATCGAGCGCGAGAGGCTCGGAAGTGCCTCGACCAAAATCCCATGCCAACCGAAGCAAGCCTCCATCAGGAAGGTATTGCTGAGCGTGACGCCGTCTCCGCCGCCCATTTCAAGAAATGTTGGCACGCGGCCCTCGCGGTTGGCCTCTTCAGCGGCGCCCGCCAGGAGCGCCGCGGCCAGGTAGTCTTGGCCCTCTTGACTGCGGCCGCAGCTGCTACTGCCGCTCAGCTTTGGCACCGCAGTAGCAGCTGCGGCCCGTTGGCAGTAGCAGCTGCGGTCGCAGTCAAGAGGCAAGCCCTGGCACGAATGCTTCACGACCGCCGCTGCTGCTCCTGCGAAGTGGTGAAGTGACGACAGGTTACTGATTACCGGGCAGGCTCCGCACCGGTGCGGCCATGAGATCGCACTCAAGTTGGCCTTCGTCCAGCGTGAGGGAGCTTTGAGCGTGTGCTTGCGCGCGCCGCCGAAGCACGCAGGAAGCGGAGTCGGCGCGGTGGGTTCGCGCATGTGCTCAGCGCGCGCGCGCGCTCGGGCCCGCCCGGTGTGTCGCGGGGGAGTTGCGCGCGCCGAAACTCTCGTGGAAAAAGGAAAATTTCCGCGCACGGGCCGGGTGCTTATCAACGAGGCGGGGCAATCCGCCGCTCGCGACCTTGCGCCGGGGCGTGTGGGGCGCAAGACTTACCCGACTCGGCAAGTTCGCCTCGTTTTCACGGCTTTGTCCCTTGCTGCTCAGAGACACGAAGCAGTGCAGCCGGTCCTCCCCACGCGCTTCCGGAGTGCGATGGGGGCATCGTGCAGTAGCTGCGGGCGTCGCGATGAGTCCCGAACCGATCACCTCGCTATCATGCGGGCGGTCGACGAAGCCACGTTCGCGTCCCTCGAGGCGGAGGCGAAGACGGCCGAAGTGCTCCCACCGAAGCACGCGGTCGCGCCCACCGTCCTGCGCCCGTCACCATCGCGCATATCGCCTCGAGCTTCCGCGCTCCAGCGCTTGCCAGAATACCCGTTTGGAGAGACGTCGTCCGTGGCACCGCCGCCCTCGTCGAATGGGCACACCAACGGCACGGCTCGGCGAATCCAGTTTGCGTGGCTGGCCAAGGCCGAAGAGGCAGCCGAGGCCGACGACGACGCGAGCACGCCGCTGCTCGAGGCGCTTCGCCAGCCCAACCCGTCGGCCGAGCGCGTGCTGGCGCTCATCACGCCCGAGGCTGCCCAGCAGCCCGACTCGACGCGCATGCTGCCCCTCCACTGGGCTGTGGCGAACAGTTGGACGTCGGAGGCGGTGGCGCGGGCGCTGCTGCACGTGTACCCCGACGCGGCGCGGAGGCGCGACTCGCACGAGCGGCTGCCGCTCCACTACGCCGCACGCTACGCATCCTTGCCCATCGTGCGTGCGCTCATTCACGCGTACCCGGACGGTGTGCGCGCGCGCGACCGCGATGGCAAGCTCCCGCTGCACCTCGGCGACGCGAACGAGCTCACGACGGCGCAGGTGCTCGCGGCGCTGATCGCGGCGGACCTGCCGACGCCAGCCGCCACGCGCTTCGAGCAGCCGCCCTCGAGCGTCTCGGGCGCGCATGGAGGCGCCGTCTCGGGCGCGCATGGGCACAGCTGGACCTATGCCCTTGCGTCGAGCAGGCCGGCGATGCAGCATGCCGTGCTGCTGCTCCTCGGCTCGCCCGGTACGGCGCTCCTCGGCTACGAGGCTCCAGGCGGTTACGACCCTGACGGTTACAACCTTGGGACGCGCGCGCAGCTCAGCCTGTTATTGGACGCGACCGACGAGCAAGGGCGCCCCGCGCTCGAGGTGCGTTGATTGCCGTTGATTACCGTTGATTGCAATTGATTGCCATGGATTGACATCGATTGCCATTGATTGCCATTGATTGCCATTGATTGCCAAGAGTCAAGGGGCGCTCCGCGCTCGAGGTGCGTTGAGTGCGTCTGAGTGCGTCTGAGCGCGTCTGAGTGCGTCTGAGTGCGTCTGAGTGCGTCTGAGTGCGTCTGAGTGCGTCTGATTGCGTCTGACGAACCCCGAGTGCCGCAGAGTGCAGATTGCATGCCCGGAGAGCCAAGGGCTGCTGATTGCATGCATGCGGAGTGCTGATTGCATGCATGCGGAGTGCAGATTGCATGCCCGGAGAGCCAAGGGCTGCTGATTGCATGCATGCACTCAGCTGATTGCATGCATGCGGAGTGCAGATTGCATGCCCGGAGAGCCAAGGGCTGCTGATTGCATGCATGCACTCAGCTGATTGCATGCATGCGGAGTGCAGATTGCATGCCCGGAGAGCCAAGGGCTGCTGATTGCATGCATGCGGAGTGCTGATTGCATGCATGCGGAGTGCAGATTGCATGCCCGGAGAGCCAAGGGCTGCTGTACGAGTACCTGGGCCGCTGGTTCGTCAAACGAGCCCTACTCGTGCAGCGATCCACCACGCACGCACTCGCACGCGCGCGCCGTGATGAGCACTCTTCTTCCTCCTCCTCCTCCTCCCCCGGCGCGTCGGGCAGCCACGTACCGGTAGGCGGTGCTGGCGGACCGGGTCAGAACGTTCACAGCGGAGTTCACGGCGGACCGGGTCAGACCGTTCACAGCGGAGTTCACGGCGGACCAGGTCAGACCGGCAGCCACGGCCACAGCGGAGTCGCGCATGTCTTCGACAGGCTGATCTACATCGGCGAGGGCGTCGCTTCCGAATTTGGCATCGGCGCCCTCTCGGCGCTCTCCCAGGATGCCCAACACGGCGCCTCATCGGAGCGGTCCCTATCGGACGCCCAACACGGCGCCTCATCGGAGCGATCCCTATCGGATGGCATTGGCGACGGCGGCGGCACAGGCGGCGCTCAACGCGGCGCTCTAGGGGATGCGCCGAACGCTCAGAACGACGCTCCGAACGCTCACAACGACGCGGCGCGGGCGGCGGCGGCGGCGGCGGCAGCGGGTGCATTGTTGCCCTCCTCAGCGGCGGCGGGTGCATGCTGTAGGGCTGGCGCGGCGGCGCCCGCGTCCTTAATAGGCAAGTCTGTGCCCAGCACGGCGCTAAGAGGTGGGGCGTGTGAGGCGGCGGATACGTCGAGGATTGCACCGCCCGACACGGCGCCTGTGGGCTTGTCGAGGTGGCCCAACACGGCGCTGAGAGGTGGGGCGGAGCCCAGCACGGCGCCTGTGGGCTTGTCGAGGTGGCAGTTTGCGCGTCAGTTGACCCTCGGCGCCGGCAGATCACACGAGATGCCGACGAGATTGACCCTCGGCGCCGGCAGATCACACGAGATGCCGACGAGCACCAAGGCGGTGATCACCGGCACGGCGATCAGCACGGCGCCTGATGGGCACCTCGACTACCTGATCGCCGTGGCACACGGAGGCGAGCAGTGGGAGGTGCGACGGAGATATACCCATCTGATGATCACTAATTGCACTTGATTGCCTCCCTTCTCAGTTGCGACGGAGATACACCGACTTTCGGCCGCATGCTTCTTGATTGCCCTCTGATGATCACTAATTGCACTTGATTGCCTCCCTCCTCAGGTGCGACGGAGATACACCGACTTTCGGAGGTTGCATGCATCTCTACTGGCTCGGGGACTGCCGCTCGGCCCGTTGGGAGCACCCAAGATCCTGGGCAAGCACACCGCCACTGTGCTGCGTCAGCGCGAGGAGAAGCTGCAAGCGTTCCTCAACTTGAGCCTCGCGGTGGTACGTGATCGGATCGAGCTCTGATTGTGCCTCATTAGTGCTTCCTTCATCAGCTCTGAGTGCCTCCCTCATCAGCTCTGAGTGCCTTCTTCATCAGCTCGAGTGCCTCCCTCATCAGCTCTGATGGCCTCCCTCATCAGGTCGCCCATCGACTCAAGCAATGCTTCGTGCTCGAGCTGCCCGAGGACCACAGCGCACGTGAACCGGGGCGGCTCCTCGGCGCCTTCCTCGAGCTGCATGGCGCCGTACTGGGCGACTTCCTCGAGCTGCCGGACGCCGTAGTGGGCGCGCTGCTGGGGCCTGCGAGCGCCGTCGTGGGCGCTGCGGGCGAGCGGTCGGCCACGGTTCTGGAGCGGCCGGGCGCCGTCGTGGGCGCTGCGCTTGAACTCCCGGACGCCGTCCCGGGCGCGACGCTTGAGGTGCATGGCGCGCGTCGTCACGAGCAGCTTGAGGGCTCGTGCGTCCGCTTAGATGCTCGCTACGGCGCCTCTACGACGCCGTCTGCCCTGGAAGCCAGCGTGGACGTCGAGAGCAGCCGCCCTGCCACTGCCATAACCTCTTCACACCCTGCCAAGAGTTCTGCTGATGTGTCAGCGCCGCATCTCACAGTCCTTACGCCCCCGCCGTCCGCGCCTAAGGACGCTCCTAATAAGGAAGCTCATAATAAGGAAGCTGCGCTCGCCGAGCTCCGGGCCGCTTTCCCACAGATGCGCGTGACGAAGCTGGAGCGCTTTCTCAAAGCGTCCAACGGCGACGTGGCGCATGCCAAGGCGTGCTTGACGAAACACGAGGCGTGGCTCAGCTCGTTACCGGTAGACCTGCGGGCGGCGGCGCTGCCGGAGCTGCGCAAGGGAAAGCTGTACATTCGTGGGCAGGACCGGCTCGGTCGCGAGATGCTCATCTGGCAGGTGATGGTTCCGTGATGGCTCCCTGATTGCCTCCGTGATTGCCTCTGATGGCTCCGTGACTGCGCCTGAGCGCCTCCGAGTACGCGAGATTCTCATCTGGATCTGAGTGCGCGAGATTCTCATCTGGATCTGAGTGCGCGAGATTCTCACCTGGACAGACCTCGCTCAATGACCTTAAGACGAGGGACGTCAAGACGGCGGTGCTGATGGCGATCTGGTGGTCGTTACAGGTGGAAGATCGCCTCTGCCGACCGCTGATTGCCGCTGATTGATGCTGATCTCATGGCGATCTGGTGGTCGTTACAGGTGGAAGATCGCGTCGATACCCTCACCGAGGCGCGTCGTGGCGGGCACTCCCCCTTCGAGTCCGGTAACCTTGCCGAGGCTGCCTTCGTGATCGACCGTCTGAAAGGCATCAACGACATCCCGGTGCTCAGTGCTGTCGTGCCCATCCTACAAGACAATTTCCCCGAGGTGACCGGAGCTCTCTACGTCGTCCCTGATCGCCTCCCTGATTGCCTCTGATTGCTCTTGGTCGCGAGATGCGCATCTGGCAGGTGACCGGAGCTCTCTACGTCGTCCCTGCAAATGCGGCGATCCGCACCGTGTTCGCTGTCCTCGCTCCCCTCCTCAACGCTCAGGTCCGCCTTTGGCACTGATAGCCACTGATGGCCACTGATGGCCACTGATGAGCACGGATTGCCACCGAGTGCACCTGAGTGCACCCGATTGCCACTGAGTGCACCCGATTGCACCTGATTGTTCAGACGCGACGGATGATCAAGATGGTGCTCACTGATGACCATTGATGTCCACTGATTGTCTCCCTCATCAGACGCGACGGATGATCAAGATGGTCGCGAGCGCGGCGGCCTTCCACACGTACGTTGCGCCGGAGCATCTCCCGTCGAGATTAAAAGGCACGGACCGGTACGTCTTTGATCCGGAGCGCGATCTGTCGTGGTCGTTACCGCGCCCGCCTCACTTGACCCCAGCGCCAGCGATCGCGTCGCCCTTAGCCCCAACGCTGCCACTAGCGGAGGGTGCAGCGGCGGCGGTTGCGCCGTCCCGGGCGCCACCAGCGGCAGCTCTGGAGCCTCTGGCGGAGGATGCAGCGGCGGCGGTGGCGCCCGCGACGGCGCCGTCGGTGGGTGCAGCGTCCGTCCGCCCGCCCGCGACGACGCCCGACGGCCACGCGACGGCGCCCGCGACGGCGCTCGGTCGGCATGCGGCGGCGCCCGAGGCGGCGCTCGGTGGGCATGCGGCGGCGCTCGCCGAGGCGACGCGTTGTAATGAGCGCTTCGATTGGGCGGGCGCGCGCGCCGCTCTCGCGCCGTGGACGCACCAGCACGACGCTCGCACCCTCATCGAGCGCACCATTTGCAACTTGCAGGTGACGAAACCTGATGGCCTGCCTGATTAGCTCGCTGATTGCATGGATTGCCTCGCTCATCGAGCGCACCATTTGCAACCTGCAGCTCGCCGAGGACGCTGTGGAAGAGCAGCCGCCGGATGGGCGGCGCGCCAAGGAGCGAGCGGCTGAGGCGCTCGAGACGGCGCGGCGCGCGCTCGAGACGGCGCCCGACGACGCGGCGGCCCATATTTGGTATGGGCAGGCCGTCGGCACGCATGCAAAGGTCTTCGACCCGGGGCTGGGGCAGGGGCGCGTGTGCAACGTCCTCGTGCAGCACTGGGACCGCGCCGTCGAGCTCGCCCCGCAGGACCCGTTGCCGTACCACCTGCTCGGCTCGTTTGCTTTCCACACGTCGGCGCTGCCGTGGGCGACCCAGAGCATCGTGCGCACCCTCTCCCCCGGGCTGCGCAAGTTCACAGCGGACGACGCGATGGAGCTGCTTCGTCACTCGGAGGCGCGCATGCCCTCGCCGCCGAGCCACTACGCCGTCACCAACCGCTCGATGCTGGGCCGGCTCCACCTGCGCAAGGGCCAAAAGGGCGAGGCGCGCGTGTGGCTCGACAAGGCGCTCGACACGGCGCTCGAGCTCGACAAGGCGCTCGATCGGTCCGCGCAGAAGGCGGCAGACGAGGCCCGCAAGGCGCGCGCGAAGCTGTGAGACGAGAGACGTGAGACGAGCTGACGCACCAACTGTCGGCGGTCAAAATTACGGCGTTGGAGCTTGGACGATGACGATTGAAACCGCGTTTAGATGATTGTACTGACGTGCCAAAGTAGTACAGCTGTTTAGCTTATAGGAATAGTAAAATCCGTATCGGCTATCGCGCGCACGTTCAATGCATAGCGCTTTTTGGCAATGGCTGTCCGCAGGCATGTAACCCGAAAGCAAATCCAAAATGCAAACAGGGAGGAACACAACTCCTGAACACTTCACTCTTCAGCACGGCACGCCCTAAATCTAAAATCGACGCCCGGTATGCGCTATGCCTGATAGGGATTGTCCGTCGTGGTGCACAGCTTCTCGCCGCCATTGCAACGGTGGTAGGCGATGACGTAGTCGATGTGCACGTACTCGGAGTGGAAGAGGACAAACTCGCGGTAGCGCACGATATCCTTGCCCAGCTCGGCGATCAATGAGTGGTGTTCGATTGGTGGCGTGACGCCCGGAACCGGCGAGAGCTCCCGAAAGCTTTTGGGGAAGATGGGTGTGAGATCGTCCATCGAGGTGGCCTTCTTACCCGTCTGCTGCGTGCGCACGGGGTAGCCGAGGGCCGCGCGCACCACGAGAACGTAGAAGACGTCGCCCGGGTGGCGCACGGTTCTGCCGTACAGCCGCTTGTGCAGGTCACTGCTCGGGTCATACTCGCTGTCGGCTCCGACATACTGATCCGTCTTGCCAACATCCTCCGCGAGGTAGACGCCGTCGCCGAAGGCGGTGCCCGCGCCGGTGCCCGAGTAGCGCTCGTTCAGGCCCGTGGACAGCAGCCCTAGCAGCCGATCCGGGATGGTGCCATGCAGTAGGATGGCCTCGTTGGCGCCTGCCTTCATGGTGAAGCCTTCTGCGGCACGAGCCGTCGTCTTCACCGGCAGGCCGGGCACCTTGTCGACATCCTTGCCCTTCTTCTTGAGCCGATCCATCTCCTTCTGAACGCGCTTCACGCCGGCCGTGTACTTGTCCAGGTTGTCTGGATGATCTACCTTCCACGCGCAGGCAAGCTTCAGCGAGTCATACGGGCCGTACTTTTTCAACACGTCCTTGCCCTTGCCGAGCCAGCCTGGGTGCTCTGTCTCAAGTAGCGCCTCGAGCGAGCGTCGCACGCTTGCATCGGACGCGAGCAGAGGCCGAAGGGCAAAGCCGTCCTTCTCCTTCGCCCATTCAGCCCTCTCCTCCACCCAATCCTTCTGGGCTTCTGGTAGTCCAATCCAGGTCATGGCACGGCGAAGCATTGACGGAGGCCGCCTTCTTCGCTGCGCGGCCTCCTGCGCTGCGGCCTTCTCTGCGGCCGCCTTCTCATCGGCTGCTCTCTTGGCCGCCGCCTCCTTCTCAGACGTCGACGTATTCTCCATCTTGCAGCTGGGGGCCTTGGCATACTCCTTGCCATCCCACTCCTCCCAGACCGCGGTCGACTGGTGCGGCAGACTGGCCGACGTATCCTCCAATCTCATGAAGCCTGCGTCTTTAAAGTCCACATCCTTGCCCTCCTGTACAAACCAGTTGCCATCGGAGCCAACTGCGATCCATTTGTCCGCCGTCGCATGCTTCCACACCGGCTTCCCGTTGGCTATGCGTTGCGGCCCCAGCAAGTAGGTGCCCAGGCACTCCGTCTTGTGCTCCAGCTCTCCGCAGAGGCTCAACGAGGTGGGCACGTCCCCGAAGCACTTGCAGCTGAGGGCCTCCTGCCACTTTATTGCCGTATTATCCCACTCCCCCCAGACCGCGGTCGACTGGTGCGGAAGACTGGCCGGCGTGTCCTGCGACAAACAGTATTGATAACCGCCCAGATCCTCGCGATCCTGTACCGCCCACTTGCCAAAGGAGGCCCATGCGATCCATCTGTCCTCCGTCTCATGCTTCCACAACGGCTTCCCGTGAACGTTGTACGATTGCGGCTTCAGCAAGTAGGTGCCCAGGCACTCCGTGTGGAGCTCCAGCTCTCCGTAGAGGCGCAACGTGGTGGGCACTGGCTCCCTTGGCGCCAAGTCGTGGGCCCAGTTCGCATCGACGCGTGAGCCATAGTGTACTAGCACCACATCGAGCGGCCAGCCCTGGTACAGATCGAGCGCATGAGAGATCGCATCACGGATCCATTCGTATCGGTTGCCGAAGACGCCTCCGCCGAGCGCCGTCAGGTAGCACTTGACGCGCGCGCCTCCAGCTTCTAGGGAGCGTACAGCTCCGACGGCGAGCGTGGCCTCGTACGCAGCGCGCAGCACGAGGCGCGCAAAGGGCTCCCAGTCGATCTCTGGCGTCCCGCGCGCGTAATTGCAGGGCAGCGCGGACGCGTACACTTGGCACACGCGGTGCTCGAGCGGCGGCGCCACCGAGGTCTCCCAGTGCACGCCGACGCGCAGTGCGGCCTCGGCCTGCTCGACCAGGTTGGGCTCCGTCCTGAGGCGTGCGGCGAGCTCGGTCAACGAGTCGCGCCCCACCGGCATCGCGTAGCCGTTCTGCATGCCCCAGTAGCGTCCGTCGTCGTTGCCGACGGCCACGCCCACCGCCTTCAGGGTGTCAATCTGCACGGGGTGCTGCCCTGTGTTGCCCTCGTGCTGCACGAGGTAGTTGCGATACACGGTCGCGGCCGGGCACGCGAGCGCACACGCGAAGCCCTGGGTTTTGTCGTTGACATAGATGCCAACGCCAGCAGTGGGCGACACGCTGGGGTTCGTCGTCTCGAGGCAGTTGAACTGACTGGCCGCCTGGAAGACTGCACCGGCATTACTCGGCTCGTAGTGTAGCGGTCCGACGCCCGCCGGCGCGGCAAGGTGCGCGAAACTAAGGCCAGCCGACGGCGCCGCCGCACAGGGTCCGGCGGCCAGCTTGCTGCGCAGTTCGGCGACAGACGGGCACTCGAAACGCCCAACGAACTGCCTTGGAAACTGCGGAGCGGTCCTGCACACGAGCGTATCGCCATCCATCTGGAAGTGGTTTACGTTGTCTCCCCACGTGCTGCTCTCGTCGAAGCCGAAGAGGTCACGGAACCACGCTGGCTTCTCGCGCTGCATCGGAAATGGCGAGCGCTTGCTGCCTCTCTCCGTGTGCTTCGCCCACGCTGTGGGACCTCCACACGATAGCAAGGGGATAGAACTAAAGTTCTGCATCTGTAACGGTCTGGTAACGGTCACTTCAGTCGGTCAGTTTCGTCGCTGTCCCCCCGCGCTACCAAGCTATCATTTAGCTATCATCGCAAAGACAAGGCTCTGATTTTAATCATAACACAGCCTTATTAAAACACAGCCTTCAGCGCATAGCTTTCATGCGAGATTTCAATCGAAAGAACCCACCTCACGCTTGGAGCGCCCGCCTCCCCAGTACTTGCCCGACGAAAGGTCGCCCGCCTCGACCGCGGCCCACTGCTTTGCATGGTCCTTGATGCTGAGGCCGCGCTCGCGCGCCGCCGCGCTCGACGCCAGCTTGCGCTCCTTCTCGCGCTCGAGCTGCTCACGCTCGCGCCCCCTCTGTGTGGCACGCTGCCGCTCGTGCTCCGCCTTGAGCTTCGAGTGCAGCACCTGCGGTGACAGTCCGCGCAATCCGCTCTCTCAGAATGCTCAACAGGAGGGCCCAGGGCTGGCGACTCGGGGCTGGCGAGTCTTTGAGTCCATGGCGAGTCTTTGAGCGCGGCACGTGCCTTCTGGCGCTGCTCAGCAATCTCGGCGGCAATCAAGAGGCAATGAACGACACTCACCTGCTGGCGCTGCTCAGCAATCTCGGCGGATGAGAGATTGAGCCGGCCGCCGCCGTCGGGCAGCTTGTCGTACGATGACGCCTCCGCCTCGCGCGGCGGGCGGATCGCATGCTCGATCGCCTCCTCGAGCTCGACTAGTGACACCATCAGCTGCGGCTTGAGGATGAGCTCTACGTCCTGCGCCGTGCGCCCGTTGCGCGCGACACACTTGACACGCTCCGTCAAGGTGACGTCGGCTCCGCTGCCGCCGCTCTCAGACTCCGACGACGCTGTCGCAGCGGCCACACGCTGCACCCGCATCTCGAAGGCGGGCACATGCGACGCAACCTGGTGCAGCCGGCCCGGCACGCATGTCTTGACCAGGTGACCCTTGCACAGGCGGCGCAGCACGATCTGCAAGCCTTCACAGTGCGTGCTGTGGTTGAGCACAATGCGCCCGTCTCCAACTTGGCTCGCCTCTTCTGCGCCGTCTTGGGCGCCGTCTCGTGCCGGCTTCACATTCACATTCACATTCACATTCACGCTGCGAGAGGCTGACATGGCGGCGTCGGCGCTTACGCTTACGCGTGCACGCTGCTCCGCACGTGCGGCGTCGGCAATGCGTGCCTCCGCCTGCTGCGCCGCCTTGACGCGTTTCAGCCGTTCGCGCGCGGCGTCCGCTGCCAAGCGCAGCGGTATCGTATCTTGCGGATCGAGCGTATGCAGCAGCGGCATGGCCGCAAGCAGCGCCTGCCTGATCTCCTCTACAGACTCCGCAAAGTCGAGCTGAATCATGAGTAGCACGGGCGCATTCTCTGCGGTGTCCGTCAAATCCTCCGCTGCCCCCGATGCGGGCGGCACCTCAGCTGGCACTGTCGTCCTGAGCTCCTCGTACAGAGCCCGATCATGCATGGCCTCGAGAGCTTCGATGTTCGCCTCGGGGTCGGCGAGCAGCTCAAGAAGATACTCAAGGTCGTCGCGCAACCCGTCGGCGCAGCCTGCCGGGAGCACCTCGCCATCAATCTTGTGGATGATCGTCGCAAGGCGCTCTTCGTGGAACCGGCAACGCTCAATCATAGGATCATTATCGCCCAGTAAGGTCGCGCGATCTTGGAAACTGACCACAGTGCTCCTGAGCCACTCTGGCGCGATTCGGTGGCTCTCTTTTGCTGCCACTACTGCCGTCTTGCGCTGCTCCGCACGGGCTGCTAGCTTCTCCGCCCTAGCACGTGCCTGCTCGGACTGCGAAAGCCGCGACTTCTCGCCGCCTCCCATAGAGGAAATGAAGGAGTCGATGATGGAAGTTTCGTAACGAAATAACGAAACATCATGTGGTTTCGAATCGAAATCCGAAGGGAGCGCTACTTTCATGAAAATGAATGCTCACAACGAAACGCGGGCACGGGGAATTCATCCCGAGCTCGAGGGTAAGTCCACTCACCGCAGTCGAACTCCTCGACCACCGTCATCGGTCATCCGCTCATTCCATTCTGGTCCCCGTCACCATCCTCCGCTCCTCGTTAGCTCCTCGTCCTCATACCTCATCCTCGCGCTCGCGCTCAGCGCCCTCTTGTCGCCGCCGCCATCGGCTGCCTCCTTGCCAATGCTCCTTGCTGCCGCCCTTACCGCCGCCACCGGCCGCGCCCTTCTTATGCTTGATCAGCGTATCCTCCTCGTCGTCGCTCTACTCCTCTTCACAGTCAGAAGGCGCCGTCCTGGGCGTCACCTTATGGCCGCTTGTGCTTCTGTCTGCGCCCACCACGGCGTTCCCTCTGCCACTGCCACCCTTGGCCTCGCCCTCGACCTCGGCGGCGCCCACACTACCCCTCACCATGGCGCTCACGACAGCGCTTTCGCGAGGGAGACGACGCCGTGGTGGGCGCTGCCTCGGTGGGGCGCACGGCATGCACATGACAGCGCGCGGCATGCCGTCGTGCTGTTCTCAGACGAGTATCGATGGTCCGGAATCTGCTTTGGCACCAGACGGGGCTGGGGGGGCCTTGGCCGCGCTGTCTTGAGCAGACCCCCACCCCTCGCTGATCGGGCGTGCGAGCGCCATGCCGAGCACCACCGTAAGCAGCATTAGCATCAGGCCGGGCGCTCCCGGTGCAGCGCCGACGTCAACGAGCAGCGGGCCGGGGCACAGGCCGCTCGCGCCCCATCCGACGCCAAAGAAAACCGACCCGATCAGCAGCGAGCGATCGACAGGGGGGGGCGACGCCGCTCCCCACACGGTCGCCTCTTGAATGCCCACGCGCGCGGCGACTCGGAAGGACACGAAGGTCGTAGCGAGCGCTGTGCAGAACAGAACCCAGAGCGTGCCATCGAAGGCGGCGGGACCGAGCGCGCCTAGAACGACACTCGGGCGCACCATGCCGCCGATAGAGAGCCCGATCGCGAAGCACCCCCCGCTCCACAGTCCCAAGAAGACCTCCCTGGCAGTCGACTTTTCCGGGAGGAGTGCGAGGCCGGCGGCGAGCGCGAGCGCCAGGCTGCCGGCGAGCTGGGCGGCAAGCCCGGTGGTCGTGGCCGCTGTAGCACCGATGGGCACGATCGCGATGGGCAGGATGGCGCCGAGCGTACCGTCACTTGTGATCGTCATGGTGACGTTGGAAATCGTCGTGGTGATGCTTGTGATCGTCATGGTGACGCTGGAAATCGTCGTGGTGATGATGGCGGCCACCATAAAGATCGGCACAGCCACGAAAGAGCGATAGGATAGGCGAGAGAGGCCGCATAGGCCGTGGCCGCTGGTGCACCCATTCGCAAGCGCGGTGCCGATGCCGACGCAGATGCCGGAAAACGCGAGCACTAGCGAGGGAGCTGGCGGAGCCGAAAAGCTTGAAGGCAGCAGCACCTTCATGAGGGCGCCGCCTGAGAGCAGGCCGCCAGTGAAGGCAATCTTGGAGGTCTCGTGAGGGCCGAGGAGGAGGGCCTTGAGGGCGCCCGAGCAGCCGGCAATACGGCGGGAGAAGAGCATGTACACACCGCATGCAACGCCGATGAAGAGGCCGCCGATGAAGGCTTCGAGGGGTCGGAAGGTGGACATCGTGCTCGCGGTCGGCTCCCAATCGCGATGCACATCGGTGATCGTCTCGGATTCGGGGAAGGTGGACATCGTCCTTGCAATGTCGGTGTAGTTGTCGGTGTCCAGACGCGGCGCGGCTTTTGACTCGGTTCGGAGAGGTTACTCTTTTTGCTGTGGAAGCCTGGAGACCAGACAAAAGTACATCATTATAGAAGGGTATACCTCATCCAAATATGTTCAAGTTCAAAGTTCAATAGGCTTCCATAATGTAGTAACTTGAACATCAAAATATAGAATGCGGCCAGATACTCACCACACCTTCATCTCCGCTGCCCCTTACAGGACAGTCGAGTCACCGCAATCTCGAAACCACCCCACTCTCTCACACTCCTCTCCCTCGATGCATGGCCGTGACTGTGCCGTCGTACACGGTTGGTACTGCCAAAAGGTAGCTGTTTGGCTGAGCGCCAAGAATGAGATCAGTTCGATTGCGTCCAAGATGATGCGTCACAGACCTCGGCGGCCTCTGATGGCTCCTCACCACCTTTGAGCTTTGTCTCTCACCACGTCACTCTCGATCTCGATCTCGATCTCAGCTCGTAATATTGGTAGTGCGAAAGCACAGCGAGGAGCAGGGCCAGCAGAGATAGCACAGTAAGGAAGCCCCTGAAGCCCCCCTGGCGGCCGTTCCTCATCGCATGCTGGGGGGCGGGGGCGGCCACGGTCGGGAGATCAAGATGAGATCGAGATCGCGATGAGGAGGAGCAATCAGTGGTCATCAGAGGTCACCAGAGGCAATCACACCTTGAGGGCGGTGGCGTCGACGATCGGCACCAGCTTGCGACGGCGTGCATCGAAGGCCGTGCCAGCGCGCATCGAACGGCTCGCGAGCGCGTTGACGAATTCGGCTTGCTCATACTGCGAGTCGGGAAGGGCTCGTGCAATCAGAGGTCATCAGAGGCAATTGACGAATTCGGCTTGCTCATACTGCGAGTCGGGAAGGGCTCGTGCAATCAGAGGTAATCAGAGGCAATTGACGAATTCGGCTTGCTCATACTGCGAGTCGGGAAGGGCTCGTGCAATCAGAGGTCATCAGAGGCAATCAAGAGTAGGACTAGTGCTATCAGAGGTCGTCATGGGCGATCAGAGCCAATCAGGGTCAGTGAGAGGCAATCAAAGGACTCTCATATGCAATCATGTGGCAACCAGAGGCAACCAGAGGCAATCGGATGTGCACTCAGATGCAATTGAGAGGGAATCATATGAAATCAGATGCAATCAAGAGGCCATCAGAGGCCATCAGAGGCCATCAGAGCAACTCACCTGCCAATCAGGCAGCGCCTCGTCCCCGCCGTCGAGCAGCAGCCCCGCGAGCACCTGTGGGAAGAGGAGAGGGCGCCATGGTGAGCACTTGCATGCAAGGCGAGGTCCAGAAGAGGTTCAGCAGCCCCGCGAGCACCGCGGCTTCCCCGGGGCGTAGCTTGCGCTCGTCGAGCAGGTCGAGGAGCCCGATGGTGGTCCCAGACTCCCTTAGTAGGTGGAGCGCGGGCGAGTAAGCGAGCCAACCGTTACCTGCCATCAAGGGTCATCAAGGGTCATCAAGGGTCATCAAGGGTCATCCAGGGTCATCAGTGGGTGATACCTTTGCTGTGCACCTCAGTGGCAATCAAGGGTCATCAGTGGCAATCATGGGTCCTCAGTGGGCATTACCTTTGTTGTGCACTTCAGCTGCTTCGCCGCCGAGGTCGTCCAGCACGTCGAGGGGAAGCTCGACCTCGGCGTCCGCCTCATTCCAAAACGAGACCGCCGCCTCCTCATCCGTGCACAGGCGCACCTGATGAGGGACGAATCATAGGCAATCTGTGGTGATCAGTGCTCATCAGGCGCACCCGGCCCACGCGGCAGAGGGCAATCAGCACCCATCGCCCTCTGTCTCCAATCATTCGCGAAATCAGAGCCCTCCAATCACGTGCGTTGATTGGGTCCTTGATTGGGCCCATCCCGTTAATTGCCTCCAATCACGCGCGCAATCGCCTACCCAAAGCGCAATCAAGCCGCAATCCAGCCGCAATCAAGCCGGCCTGGTTCCATTCCTTCCCAAGACGTACCACAAGCCGCAGAGCGAACTGCTGCGTCAGTCGGCGGAGGGCGTTGAGAGCTGCAGCTGCGGCTTGAGGTGTCGGCACGCCCGAATTGGGCGGCGTGGGCGCGCCGTCCGTCATGATGATCAGAAAGCTCACATGCGCCGAGTGGGTACTAGATCGCGCCGTCGCGAGCGCCTCGAAGCGGGGCCACATTGAGCGAAGGCGCTCGGCGAGGGGCGTGACGCCCTGCGGCGTGACGCGACGCAGGAAGATGCGGAGCCGGTCGGCGTCGGCGTCGGTGGCCGTGCACAGAAAGTCCTCGCCCTCGACCGCCGTCTCGCCGCCGCCGCCGCGTGGCGGGTTGAGGAGATGGAACTCGCACGGCACGCCAGTCGCGATGCCCAGTCGGCATGCGTCGTGGGCGCTGGCACAGATCTCCTCCCAGCGGGTAGCGCTCACGAGGTGCTCGCCCTTGAGGACGTGGCCATCGACCGAGTTTGTCGAGCCCGAGTTGTCCAGAAGAAAGATCCGGGCGGCCACCTTGTCCGCCTCGGCCATTGCGATCCGAGCGAGCCCCGGAGGCACGCCCAGTTGGGCTAGGAGAGCGGCCGACGGGTCGCGCCGGCGCCGCTCGACGTGCGGATGCACGACGGCGGGAGCCTGTGGCTGGGCCGGAGGTGGCGAAAGGGCACGGCGACGCGGCGACGCAGCGGCGCTCGACTCACGCAGGCTCCAGTTGGGCACCTGGCTGCCTGGAGTGAACGGGCTGCGGCATAGCGGGCACTTGGCCTCGCGCACACCGTTCACACGCGCCGTAGGGAGGGCGTCGATGCACGCCCCACAGAACGAGTGGCCGCACGCGGGCAGCAGCGATGCGTCAGTGTAGCGCTCCAAGCAGATCGGGCATGCCATCGGGTCGCTCATCCGTTCCAGTGTGTTGCTCAGATTCCGAGCGCAGACCACGAGCGAGCACGCGAAACATGACGGCGAATGCTCAATTTCGCGTTCGTGCAGGGCTGCCTATACCGTCGGCGCAAACTCCATAATGGGTTTTGCCGGGATGCATACGGTAGTCAAGTCAAGTCAAGTCTATACATAAACAACAGACAACCATACAATGTACGGAAGCCTATCGAATGTGCTCCGGAAGCCAGCAGGGGAGGACGGGAGTCGATGGAGATGGCGGAGGGGAATCCATCTAGAGGTGACACGTCATAAATGCTGACATACGTGCCCTCGGAGAACAAGTAGGTTGACTTGACTTGACTTGACTTGACATAACGTAATGGAACATTTCATCTCCGAGGCCTAGTTCAGGGAGGACCGACATGGAGACGCCCTTCATTTCCGCCGGGCCATCGCGGCGCAAATGCCTCATCTGTGGCAGTCGCGCGCTGCGCGCCCTCTGGGTCGCCTTTTGCTGCAACACCGTCTTCACCATGTCGCAAGCCTTTGGCTCCATCATCTCGAATAGCAAGGCCTTGGGCGCCGACACGGGCACCATGTTTGTCGATTCCGGGACGTACCTCATCAACATCGCGGCCGAGTACTACCGCTCCAAGGGCGAGAGCTCGGAGCGCACTGCCGCTCTCGTCGACATCTCCGCGTCGGCCATCTCCGTGGTCGCGCTGGCCCTCGTGACCGCCTTCTTTCTTCACGATTCCATCACCGCTCTGCAAGAGGAGGACGCCGGCAGTGGGGACGCCGGCAGTGGGGACGCCGATGATGATGTGAACGGTATGGTAGTGACTCTCTTCACCACCGCCAACCTCATCATCGACATCACCATGATCGGCTCCATCCTGCTTCGGAACCGCGGCGGCTGGTGGGGCTTGCTCACGTGCAAGTGGCACGTGCGCGAAGCGGAGGTGACTTCATTTCAGAGCGTCGTGCCAGCCGGCGGACCACCGACTCGCGCGGGCCAGACGGTTCAAACAAATGCGCCGCAGGACGGTACCGTCGAGGAGAAGATTACCAAAACAGGCGACCTGAACGTAGTCTCGGCGCTCGCGCATGTATGTACCTCTCCGTAGCACCTCTTGATCGCACCTCTTGATTGCACCTCTTGACTGCACCTCTGATTGCATGTCTGATTGCCCTTCCGACTGCACCTCTGATGGCCACAGGTACTTGCGGATACACTGCGCACGGTGACGGAGATGTCGATGGGCATCCTGGTGTGGGCCGATCCGAAAGTTGACAGCGCCAAAGCGGACAACATCGCGGCCATCCTCGTGTGCACGACCATCCTGGCCATCGCCACGTACATCGCGTACGAGACCATCGTACTCATCCGTGAGGAGATTGAGATCAGGAGCAAGCCAGTGCCGGTGCTGACCACGACCTCGATCGTGCTCAGCACCCGCTAGGCGGTTAGTTCGTCGTCGATGCCGGCTGACACCGTGGCGGGACCCTGGGTCGGCGCGTCTTCCACAGCGCGTCTTCCACAGCGCGTCTTCCACAGCGCGTCTTCCACAGTGCGTCTTCCACAGTGTGTCTTCCACGGTGTGTCTTCCAGGTGATCAGTGTGTCTACCGAAGACACCCGCCCCGCCGCCGTCGGACACGACAGTTGCGAGGCGCGAGCTCCACCTCTCTAGTCCGGCCCGCTCGTGCGCATCTTATAGAAGTGTGTACACCGCGTGACCACGACGGCGGCAAAACGTACCTCGCTCCTAAACGTAAGGCCACTGTAAACGTAACACATGATGACATTCTCCCACGCGCTCGGAGCGCCACCGTAGCCGAAGGTCCGAACGGACTAAAACCCGGGTCGGACCGTGTACACTAGAGGATGCGGTCCGCTACACGCACGAGCGTGCGGCTTTGTGCGGCTCCGCCACGGGCGGCTCCGGCCGCTCCGCGCCATGCTCCGCTTACTGAGCGCGACGAGACCCTCCACCCATCGGGCGGATAAGCGCATTAACGTATGTAGCGTACTCGGTACTGAGGGCCGCAGTGGCGGGTCAGGGCGGCGGAGAGTTCCCCCCGCGGGGGGCCCCCGGCCGCTACGTAAAAAACTAAAATTCCCGCTCCCGGCGTGCGAACATCCCATGGAACATCCGTCGAGGAACATCTCCGCGGATTCTCGGTGCGAAACAGGACTTGCCTCTACTTGCCTACTTGCGCTAGAGGACCAAGCGCTACCGACTGCTCAAAGTGGCCCCACCAGGTGTACGACCTAGACCGCTGGACTTGACTTGACTTGACTTGACTTGACTAGGACTTGACTACGGCCTGGCCCCACCATTACGACCACTCCGCGCTGCGGCGGAGGCGCGCCGACTCAGGGGACGGCTCGCGCGCACCGACGACTGACGATGAAGCGCCGCGGCGGGCGCGGGGCTGCCGTTGGCATGGGCGTGGGCGTCGTCTCGGGCACCCGTTGGATGCCTCGCGGGGCTCCCGCCGGCGGTGGCGCGCTCATCACGGCGCTCGAGGAGCCCATCACGGCGCTCTGCCTCGGCGCGTCGGTAGGAGGCGGCGATGAAGGTCAACGGCGGTGCACCCGTCACGGCGCCCACCTCACGCATCCGGATCTGCTCATCACGGCGCCCCTGCTGCTGTTGCATCTGAAAGGCGGCCGTGGTCCCAGGGGGCAGCTGGAGCACGCGGTCCACGTAATTGGAAGGGGGCGGCGAAGCAGCCCTTCCATTTTGGGCCGAGGCGTCGTACTGGGCTGGTGCGTCGTACTGGGCATTTGGTGACCGAGGAGAAGCGCCGCCAGCCGGTAGGAGCATTCGTGGGGTCACAGAGACTACAAACGTATGCGTCTGCGGCTGATGCGGATCGGGCGCGGACACGTACCTGTGGGGTTCGGGCGCCGTGGTGAGCACTTGCATGCAGGGCGGCGGCTGAGGCGGATCGGGCGCGGACACGTACGTGTGCATCTGGGGCGGCGGCAGGTAGCCACCGAGGGGTGCCGAGTACGTTTTGACGAGCGAGGGTGGATCTCGTGCCCCGACGCACCTGATGAGTGACGCAATCAGAGAGGCCATCAGAGAGGCCATCAGAGAGGCCATCAGATGCCATCACGAACACTCAGACGCACCCGAGGAGGCCGCTGATGATGCCGACACCGAAACCACCGCCGCCTCGCGTGGCGCTCTCAATCGCCGGTGGGTGAAGAAACGCCCACCCTACAGATTGCAGCTCTTTCTCGCGCTGAAAGAGCGCCGTCTTGGTCGCTGCGAGCTCTTCCGCCATCGCACTCAACCGCTCGCGTGACTCATCGAGGGCTTCTCGCACCTGATGAGGGACGCCATCAGTCGCAATCAGGCTCACTCAGGGCTTCTCGCACCTGATGAGGGACGCCATCAGTCGCAATCAGGCTCACTCAGGGCTTCTCGCACCTGATGAGGGACGCCATCAGAGGCAATCAGAGCTCTTCCGCCATGGCATTCGCATTCAACTCAACCGCTCGCGCGCGCGCGCACCTGATGAGAGACGCCATCAGAATCACCATCAGAGTGGCAGTCATAGGCAATCAGAGGCAATCAGAGACCATCAGAGAGGCAATCAGTGAGGCAATCAGAGACCATCAGAGAGGCAATCAGTGAGGCAATCAGAGACCATCAGAGAGGCAATCAGTGAGGCAATCAGAGACCATCAGAGAGGCAATCAGTGAGGCAATCAGAGACCATCAGAGAGGCAATCAGTGAGGCAATCAGAGACCATCAGAGAGGCAATCAGTGAGGCAATCAGAGACCATCAGAGAGGCAATCAGTGAGGCAATCAGAGACCATCAGAGAGGCAATCAGTGAGGCAATCAGAGACCATCAGAGAGGCAATCAGTGCGTACCCATCGGTTCTCCTCATCAGTGAGGCAATCAGAGACCATCAGAGAGGCAATCAGGGCATACCCATCGGTTCTCCTCGCCCACCTCGTGCGCCTCAGCGCGCGTCAGACGTAACTCCACCTGCGCGCATCCAAGCACGCATCCAATGCCCGGAAGTCCTCAGCCTTCTTCTTGAGCTCCCAGGCAATCAGAGGCAATCAGAGGCAATCAGAGGCAATTCGAGGCAATCAGAGGCAATCAGAGGCAATCAGAGGCAATCAGAGGCAATTCGAGGCAATCAGAGGCAATCAGAGGCAATCACCTGAATTGCCGCAAAGTCCTCAGTCTTCTTCCGAAGCTCCGCCGAGTCGAGCAGGTGCTGCAGCATCGCAGCCTCCTCCAACGGTCGCGCCGAGATGGCGGCGTCAATCATCTCGACGCCGCCGTGGGCGTGGTTCCAGTGCGTCGGGAGCGGCAGCAGGGGCGAGCGCGGCTGTGGAAGCAGCTCGGGGCTTCGCGCCATCGCGCGGCCTGTGAAGAGCGGACCATTTCGGTGTGAAGACGCCCCGAGCTGCTCGGGCGAGTGTGAATGCGCCCCGGCGTTGTGCGGTGTGAACGGCGAGTCCGGGGGCCGTGCGGGCGAGCTGCCGCCGGGCGAGCTGCCGCCGGGCGGCGCGGGTGTGAACAAGGAGCCTCCCGGTGTGAACAAGGAGCCTCCCGGTGTGAACAAGGAGCCTCCCGGTGTGAACAAGGAGCCGCCGGCTCGACGCCACGCCGTCCGGACCTGATGAGGGAGGTCATCAGAGTGGCCATCAGAGGTCATCAGAGGTCATCAGAGGTCATCAGAGGTCATCAGAGGTCATCAGAGGTCATCAGAGTGACCATTAGAGGTCATCAGAGGTCATCAGAGGTCATCAGAGGTCATCAGAGGCCAGTACCACCATCCCAGCGCGTCATCAGAGGCCATCAGAGGCCATCAGAGTGGCCATCAGAGGTCATCAGAGGCCATTACCACCATCCCAGCGCGTCGTAGCCTATGAAGCTCATGCAGCCGGGTGCCTGTGGCGTCGAGTAGCTCCATCTCAGCATGCTGCAAGTGAGACTGAGCCTCGAGACGAAACGCAAAGCCGTTGGAGCCGTTGGAGCTGCCCGCCGTCGCGCCCGAGACGGCACCTCCTCCGCCGCAGCCCGGGCTGTGGGAACTCGGTGCGCCCGTGACGGCGCCCCCCTGATGGCCTCCCTGAGTGCCTCTGAGTGCGCCCGAGACGGCGCCCCCAAGCTCGATGAGAGGCGAGTGGCTGTAGCTGTGGCCACGGTACATGGGTAGGGGATCAGAGCCAATCAGAGCCAATCAGAGCCAATCAGAGCCAATCAGAGCCAATCAGAGCCAATCAGTGGCAATCAGAGAGTGGCTGTACCTGTGGCCACGGTACATGGGTAGGGGATCCGTGCTCGTGTCTTTGCCGCGCTGCTGCTGCTGCTGCTGCTGCTGCGGCTGCGGCTGCTGCGGCTGCGAGCTGTCGTGCGCGGGTTTCCATAGGCAGACGAGGAAGAGGCGCTCGGAGCCGATCACGAGTCGATCTCCGTGATGAAGTGTGAACGAGCTGCCTGCATGCAGCAGGTCACCGTTGAGCATGCAGAGCGTCCCGTCATGTAACGCCTCGAGCTGCACCGCTCCTTGGGAGGAGACGGCCTGATGACGGAGGCAATTAGGGGGGCGATTGGAGAGGCAATCAGGGGAGGAGACGGCCTGATGACGGAGGCAATTAGGGAGGCGATTAGAGAGGCAATCAGGAGGGACAATCAGGGAGGCGAGTAGGGAGGTGATGAAGCAGGCAATCAGGGAGGCCACGCACAAGCACGGCGTGAGGGTCCGCGATGCCCTGCCCGCACAACCAAAAGCTCTCGTCGTTCGCCGGGTCGAAGGTGGCGGCGGCATCAAAGGCTGCTCTCGAGTTCACAGCTCTCGAGTTCACAAGCGCCTCGTCGCTCAAGGTACCGGTACCGGCCGGGCTACTCATGCAGCCTCCAAAGCAATCCCCCCCACCGCCGCCGCCTCCCCCTACGCCACCTCCCCCTGCACCGCCTCCCAGCCTCGCAGCGCTCAAGTCGGCGCCTCGTAACCACACGCGATGGCCGGGCAGCGGCAGCGGAAGGCGAATGGACGGCCCACCTGATGAGGGAGGCAATCAGAGCTCCTCAGACGCAATCAACCGTAGCACCAAAAGAGGAGCGCACCTGCAATCAGAGGCAATCGGAGGCAATTAAGAGGTCATCAGAGGTCATCAGTGGCGAATGCAAAGCCCACCCGTCGCCGCGGCCGGTAGGTCGAGCAGATGGGCGTGGTCATCATGCGCATGCATGATGGACGAGGGCGGCTGCCGTTTCATGTGCACGTCGATCGCGGGACGCCCAAAGGCCGCATCGAGCGCCTCGGTCGGCAGCCCCTGCCAGCGTACCCGCAACGAAGCACGCTGCGCGAACGCGGCCGTCTGACGAAACTTGAGCTCGGGAGGGCGGCGCTCGTACGCCCAGAGTGCGGCGAGTGCTTTTAATTCCTCACGGACGGCGAGGAGCGACACGGCATCGACTTGCACGCGCTCGTCTGCCGTGTCGCGTCGTGCGTCGTCCTGGGCGCCGGGTCGCTCGTCCGCCGCGTCGTGCCGAGCAGACGAGTCCGCGCCCGTCACTTGGGCGCCGCCCTGGGCGCCTCCCCCCCTAGGCGCCGCCTTGGGCGCCGCCTTGGCGGTGGGCGCCGTCATGGGCACGTACACGCCTCCCTTATTAGGAGCGTCCGACGCGGCCACGTGGCTGTTCAGCTGCGTGTGCAGGGCGTCGACGCGCCGGCTGGCACGTGCGACGGCGGACCAAGCAGCCGGCCGCTGCGGGCGCGGCGCGAGTCGAGGCGCCTTGATTAGAGAGGCAATCAGAGGAGGCCATCAAGAGGAGGCAATCAAAGGAGGCAATCAGAGGAGGCCATCAAGAGGAGGCCATCAGAGGAGGCAATCAGAGGAGGCCATCAAGAGGAGGCAATCAAAGGAGGCCATCAAGAGGCAATTGACGACACTCACCTGCGGGCGCGGCGCGAGTGGAAGCCCCTTGAGCGCGGTGAGGAATCGCAAAGCTGAAACCGCCTCTGAGGCGAGCGCCGTGGCGGGCGAGAGCGCGGCGAGCGCGACGAGCGCTGTGTTGGGCGCATCCACAGAGGATCCATCAGAGCACAATCAGAGCGCAATCAGAGCACAATCAGAGGTCATCGGTGGCCATCAGCGGCCATCAGAGGCCATCAGTGGCCATCAGTGGCCATCAGTGGCCATCAGTGGCCATCAGTGGCCATCAGTGGCCATCGATGGCCATCAGTGGCCATCGGTGGCCATCGGTGGCCATCTCACCTGCACGTCCCTCGAGCGTCTCGCGGAGCAGCTGGAGGAGCGCCGTGTTGGGCGCGCCCCACGCGACGCGATGGGCTTCACGCCTCGCGAGGAGCGGCACCGCGCCCGCGACGGCGCTCAGGCTGGAGCCGAGAGCGAGGCCTTCCCTCAGGGAGGGGATCGAGAGGGACCCGTGGGCATCGACCCTCTCGCCGCCTCCAAGGCAGCCGAAGCAGAGGCGGCACTGCCATTCAAAGTCGCCCGGGCTCTCCTCCTCCTCCTCCTCGTCGTCGTCGTCCTCGTCCTCGTCCTCGTCGTCCTCGTCGTCGTCCTCGTCGCCGCCGCTGTGTTGGCCGTAGATGGTGCCATTGACCTTGTACGCGATCACGCCACCGCTGCCGCCGCCGCCGCCGACGCCTCCACCGCCCCCACCGCCTTCATCGCCATCATCGCCGCCACCTCTCTCGCCGTCTCTGATTGCCTCTGATTGCCTCTTCGTCAGCCGAACATACAGGAGTGAGTGGGCGCGTGCGGCGCGCGGGTGCAGCGCCGTCGGCCGGACGCTTCGCTGCGCCTCGCCGAGCTGACGCAGCGCCTCCGCCTGCTCCCAACTGCTCACCGCATGCCAGCAGTCGGACGCAGCTGTGGAGGAGCTCGACGCACCCATTGAGGCACCTTCACCTTTGGCGAGGTACCCGGCTGCCGCGTCGGCCGCGTTGGCGTCGGCGGACGACCACCACGCGGTGCTGCCGTGCGGTCCGGTGCTGATCGTCAGCGGCACGCGCGCGTGCTCGTGGTCACGTGGCACGAGCACGTCGAACGCGTGGCCCATGTACACCTCCAGCATGCACAGCTCCACGCTCAGCGACTCGTCCTCGGCCGCCGCTGCAAAGAGTGCACGTAGCGCGCGCGGCGCGAGCCCCGGCTCGTCGGCGGTGCCATGCAGAGTGTAAGTGCGACCGCCGCCGGTCGGGCCGACCGCGAGCACCGTGGCGCTGTGGCCACGCAGCGCTGCAGCAACGAGTGGCTCGCCCACGTGCTCCCACACCTCCTCTTGGTCGCCTCGCAGCAAATGGTCGCATTGGAACTGTCGCCCGGTCGGATGCACGAAGACGCCACCGCTCTCAGTGCAGCTCAACGCCGCCGCGTCCGCTGGCTCGCGCCAGCGGGGCGGTCGCACGCGCGCGACCAGCGTTGGATGGTCCAAGGCCTCCATGAAAAGAGAAGGTCAAAAAGTTTGGGCGCCGCGGTGAGCGCATCGTCAAAACTCAATGTACTTGATGATCCCCTACAGACCTGCAGTGCTGCCGCCTTGGGTCAACACCGCGCACACCGCACAGCGGTACATGCCTCTGAACACATGGTACTAGTCGATACTTCTACAACACGGCACACACTCATCACTCTCATGAACGGTCGACCTGCACCCGCCGCCGCCGCCGCCGCCGCCGCCGCCGCCGCCGAGGCGCATGCGGCCCTCTCAGAACTCGGTCGCCTTCCCGACCACCATCTTGATCATCTTCTGTCCGTATGGAATGTACGAAGCCACGTACCAGACGAGGGCGCACCACTCTGCCATGGGGGGAGGGCGAGGGAGGGTCAGATCGGCACGGGCCATGAGGGAGCGCGCCGCGCGGAGCGCCACAGGGAGAGAGAGGAGGTGCGTGCGTTCGGTCGGCCTGTCGTTGCGCGCGCACGGAAGAGGCAGCTGATGATCACGACGATGCCCGGTGCGCCCGTGAAAGCGAGCGAGAGCGTGACGATCATCGCGACGATGTAGACGCCCGTCGCCATTCGTCGATTCGCACGCGTCATGTTCCTCAACTGCCGTTTCGGCCCCATGAGGAAGCTGGTGCTGCACAACGCGACGATGTTGCCAAACGTGTAGAAGGTGCCGAACGCGGCCAAGTTGCCGGCCCAAAATGAGATGAAGCTCAGGATGCTGATGATGATGCCGACGCAGAAGCAGGCGACGCAGCCCTGAATGCGCTGTTTCAACGTCAGCCCCGGGAAGCACGTGTCCTTCCCCTGCGCAGTCTCCGCCGTCTCACGCACCGACGCGACGGTGCCGGTTATTCCCGCAGTTGCGCGCGTCACGTATTGAGGAACCGCCACGCCCGGCTTCTTGGACGTCGATGAGGAGCCGAGATCGAGGGAGGGCAACCACTCTTTCGTCTTCGGCATCGCGCCCAGCCCCACGGTCCCCACGGCAGGCAATGCCTTCCGCTCCCTGTTCGCCTAGAAGATAGCGGCGCCATGTCGAGCTCTTCCTCTGGTAACATTTAGGTCCTCTCACCAAATCCTGTCATGCTGTGGGCGACCAGGCACTTTGTTCGGTACATGTATGTCTTCGGTCACCCCCAGATAAAGACTTCATCTAAGCTGTACACAACTGCTTCTCTACAGCTTGCTCAGAATGTCTCCTCCTGCCGCGCCACCGAAGCCACCGCAGCGCCACGTCCCTTAATCCCTGAGCGCCTTGTTGCTCTAGGCTGCAGGGCGATCCCACAGACGGGCCGCCACAGACTTCCCTCAGTCCGCCACGACGGAAGTCACGCCGCCGCCGAGCGGACCGAAGTGTGAAGCGACGCGATGTTTGTACTCGCCCGATGGGCGGCGAGCTCATCGGCATCAGCCTCACCCCCCCCCTCACCCCCTCCCAGGCATCCATGGTCTCAGGCTCGCCCTCCAGTCTCGTCACCCTCGCAATGATCTCAGCCTCACCCGCTTTTCGAAAGCTGTGGGTTTGGGCTTCATCCACACCACATGCGAGGCCAAAGGAGGCGAAGCCGCCGTGGGGGCCACGGCTGCATGATTCCCTCCGTCATCAGGCGTGCATCGAGGCAAGGCACCCAGATGCGCCGCGCATGCTTCAGACCTCGTCCTTGGCAGCCTTCATCTTCTTGGGACCTGGCGACGCCGCCTTCAGCATCTTCACCTCCGGCGCCGTCTCCTCTTTGAGCTTCTCGAGCGCGTCCTGGCTCTCCTTGAACTGCGCCTGCAGGCTCTTGAGCAGCTCATCGTGCGCCGTCTCTGCCGCCTTGAGACGGGTCGAGAGGGCGGCAATCTTGTCGGCACGCGCGGTGGCGTCCATCGCGATGTACCCGTCGAGCTTGGCCTTCTGCTCCGACGTGCAGTTCTCGATCGTGTCGACGGTGCAGCCTGGGCCGAGCTCGGACGCAAACTTCTTGAGCGCAGCGAGGTCGCGGGAGCCCTTGTAGTCCTCGCCTTCGTCGTCGCCCGGCGTGAACGACTTGATTGTCGGAAAGCCTTGCACCCCCTTCGTGTCACAAAGCGGCTTGCCACCGGCGGTGCAATCCACGTCCGCGATGAGGACGTTGTCAGAGCCTTGGAACTCCGTTGCGAGCGCATCCCAATCTGGCTTCATCTTCTTGCAGTGTCCGCACCATGGCGCAAAGAACCTGCATGGCAGCAGACGCACAGCACCGTGGAGCAATCAGCATTTGAGTGAGAGGGGGCGCGCGTGTCTCACTTGTGGGAGCGGGCGCGCGTGTCTCACTTGATGAATGCAGACTTGCCCGAATCGGTCACCTCAGCCTGCCAGTTCTCTGGCGTGAGCTCCAGGGTGGCGGAGGCCGTGGCGACCGACGCGACGAGGCAGATGCGGGCGAGCATGTTTGCGCGAGTTCTGCGGCTTCGATCGGAAGGTTGCGTCATCAGGAAATATTCATAGAGGATGACACGTCATGAGAAGTTGAGACAGCGACCTCGCCGGTAAAAGTGTTTTTGAACCGCCCTATGTCACGGTCGGGGTCACCTCAGACACCCCACGTTCAAAGGCAAGCCACGGCGGCAGCCCCCAGAGCTCGAGGGCGCCAAAGGGGACGCACGTCTGCAGTCACTGCTCACGTCACTCACTGCTCCCCCCCACCCCCCATCGCACAAGTCCTCCAGACCCCTTTCATGCCCGGCGCCGCTGCGCCATCCAAACGACCGCCACGGCGACCGCCACCGCGCCAAAAGCGAGCACCCGTCGACGCCCTTCCGCCCCTCGCTGCTCGGCCGCCGCTTTGGCGACGAGCTGCTCGACGTCATCGTCCTGCGGCGCGACAGGCCGCTTTCATCAGAAGATGTGCAGCGCGCGACAGGCCGGCTTCGTCAGAATATTCAGGTTTCGTCAGCAGATGCAGCGCAGCAGTGGCGATCCAGTGGCAATCCAGTGGCAATCAAGTGGCACTGACCTGCGGCTCGACACGCCGCTGCACCTCGCGCACAAAGTCGTACGCGGCGCCCGGCTTCATGATCGGCAACGTGCCGTGACGAAACACGTCGAGCTTGATCTCGAGCTCGCGTCGGAGATTGTACCACCAGCTCTCGGCGCGCAGCTGCTGCGTGCGCCCGAGGGCGTGCGAGCTGCGCAGCACCGGCGTGACCCTTGGGATGCGCATCTGCAATGAGGGGGGCAATCAGCATGCAATGAGGGAGGCAATCAGCATGCGAGCCACGTGACCCTCGGGATGCGCATCTGCTGGTACATGGCCGCCGTCAGAGGCAATCACGGAGCAATCATTGAGCAATCATTGAGCAATCAAGAAGCCATCGCGGAGCCATCACCTGCTGGTACATGGCCGCCGTCGCCTGCATATTCGCATCGGACGGGTCAAACGGCTTGGTGCCCGCCGCGCAGCAGTAGTGCCGTAGGAGGCGAGAGAGCACGCCAGCATCCTCCATGGCCATCATGGCGCCCTGCCCGATGTACGGCACCGGGGGGTGCGCTGCGACCGGAACCGGATCCAAATTAGGGACGCCATCCGGATCCAAATTAGGGACGCAATCAGAGGGACGTCATCTGGGACGCGCTCAGAGAGGCCATCCGCGTGATGGAATCTGCGAGATGCAATCTGCGAGATGCTCTGCGAGATGCAATCTCACCTGCGTCCCCGAGGAGGACGACGCGCCCACACAGGCTCACCCACGTGTCGAGGGGATCCCGCGAGAAGACGCCGAGCTTGATGACGGTCTCCGCCTGGCGCAGCGGCGCGAGGAAGGCTTCATGCCACCTGATGAGGGAGGCAATCAGAGGCGCACTCAGTGGCAATCAGAGGTCATCGGTGGCGAGAAGAAGGCGTGAAGAAGGCGATTAGGGAGGCAATCAGCATGCAATGAGGGAGGTAATCGAGGAATTTCGTGGCCATCAGAGTTTCACCCGTCTGCCTCGAGCTTGGCCGCGAGCGCGACGCACTCCGCTCGTCCTTCGTCCGCTGAGAGCGTGCCTGCATGCAATTAGGGAGCTCATCAGAGCTCATCCGATGCAATCAGAGGCAATCTCCGCTCGTCCTTCGTCCGCTGAGAGCGTGCCCCAAGCTTCGTCATGAGGGAGGCAATCAGCATGCAATGAGGGAGTTCGTCCGCTGAGAGCGTGCCCCAAGCTTCGTCATGAGGGAGGCAATCAGCATGCAATGAGGCAATCCGCATGCAATGAGGGAGTTCGTCCGCTGAGAGCGTGCCCCAAGCTTCGTCATGAGGGAGGCAATCAGCATGCAATGAGGGAGTTCGTCCGCTGAGAGCGTGCCCCAAGCTTCGTCATGAGGGAGGCAATCAGCATGCAATGAGGCAATCCGCATGCAATGAGGGAGTTCGTCCGCTGAGAGCGTGCCCCAAGCTTCGTCATGAGGGAGGCAATCAGCATGCAATGAGGGAGTTCGTCCGCTGAGAGCGTGCCCCAAGCTTCGTCATGAGGGAGGCAATCAGCATGCAATGAGGCAATCAGCATGCAATGAGGGAGTTCGTCCGCTGAGAGCGTGCCCCAAGCTTCGTCAGTCGTCGTGGCGGGAAAGTACAGTTGAAAGATCTGCTCCGCCTCGCCTGATGGGGGAGGCCATCCGAGGCGCACTCAGAAGCGCAAGCAATCCGTGGCGCACTCAGAAGCGCAATCCGTGGCCATCAATCGCAATCCGTGGCCATTAGTCGCAATCCGTTCAGGGTTTGACAGATCGGCTCCGCCGCCTCACCGGTGGGATAGAAGCAGCCGTGGCATTTGGTGGTGCGGGAGGAGGGGAAGCAGATGCCGCGCATTGGGCGCGGGACCTTGGCCGCGCCCATCAGGCACGTGACGCCCGTAAACTCGGCGGCCAGCTTGCCCACAACCGCCTCTCTCACCCTCGACTTGAGCCCGTCGGCGCCAAAGACGACGCGCACCGTCCGGCTCGTGCCGTCCGCAAAGGTGACGTCGACGGTGCCGTCGGCGCGAGGCTGCACGTGCTCCGTGCGCATCTTGAAGTGCACCTTGATGCCCGCCGCCGTCGTCGCGTCGAAGAGCACCTTCTGCAGCCGCCAGCGCCGGATACCGAGGCTTTGCAGCTCGGGGTCGTCGCTCAGCTCGCTCTCGCGCGCGCATGCCACCTGGGTGCCGTCGTGCCGGTACCATCGCCGGTAGATGTAGTCGTACCCGGACGCGCGCACGGCTGCCAGCAGCTCGGGCGAAATGTCACGCAGCACGCGCAGGCCGTTGGCGTACAGCCCGACGGCGCCGCCCGCGTTGTTGGTGAACGCGGTCGCCTGCTCGAACACTTCGATGTCCGCGCCCGAGAGGCCGCAATGCTTGCGCAGCGCGAGCGCGAGGCACAGCCCGCCGATGCCAGCGCCGACAATCAGCACTCGCGGTTGCGCGTTCGCGTCCATCCTTCCTGAGTTTCGTCAGTGCCGAAGAATCGAATCCGGCGGCGTGAACGTTAACACGACAGACGCGACAACCGTTGCTACGGCACTGTGAAGGGAGCGCACGGTGTTTCACGAATTTGCAGGTTTTCCGTATGTTTCTTCAGACACATGTGTCCCGCATACCATCACACAACTTGGCCTCTGCACAGAAGCGCTCAGTCCGAGTCCAAGTCGATGACATCCTCCGGCTTGGGCTTCGGCTTCGCCTTCTTCCGGGGCGCAGCCGCTGGCGCCATGACGGGCGCGGCACCGGCGGCTGACGCGGCGGCTGGCGCGGCGGCTGGCGCAGCTGCGGGTGGGGGCCTGGGCGCCGTGTCGGGCGCGGGGCGCTTGCGAGCAGCGCTCGCGGACGCCGACGCGCCGCCCGCGCCCACGACGGCGCCCGGTCCCTCGGGCGCCAGCCCGAACGAGCCCGCGCCCACGACGGCGCCCGGTCCCTCAGGCGCCAGCCCGAGCGAGAGCCTTCGTTTGGGAAGGTCCACAGCGAGCACCTGATGAAGGAGGCAATCAGAGGTCATCAGAAGTAATCAGAGGTCATCAGAGGTCATCAGAGGTCCACAGCGAGCACCAGGAGGGATAGGGGCATGCCCACGCAGGCATGCTCGAGGGGATCAGACACGCGTCCACCGCCCGCTGTGCGCATCTGCGAGAGAGAGAGAGAGGAGCACACGGTCGTGAGAGGCCCTCAGAGCGTAATCAGAGCGTAATCAGATCGAAATCAAAGCGTAATCAAAGCGCAATCAGAGCGTAATCAGTCACCTGCGAGACATGCAGTAGCCCATCGTCTTTGAGCCCCACGTTGACGAAACAGCCAAAGGGCGTGATATTCCGCACGACTCCCTCAAGCCTCTGCCCGAGGACCAAATCGGCCAAAGTTTGCAACGAGGAGCCCAGCAACAACGGTCCGGGCAGCTCCTCACGAGCGTCGCGTTGGGCAGCCGTCAGCGCCTCGAGGAGCTGCATGAGGGCGAGCTCGCCCACGCCGCAGGCAGCCGCCAGCGCAGTGCGACCACTTGGTGTGGCCGCGCGCCGCAGCCCTAATTGCCCTAATTGCACTAATTGCACTAATTGCCCGGATTGCCCTGATTGCCCACTGGGGGTTACATCTCGTCCGACGAGATCGTGCCCTAATTGGGCAAGCAGCCGACGGCACGCTTCGTATGATTCGGGATGGACGGCGGTCGCATCGAGTGGCTCTGCCGCGTCGAGGCCCAGCCGAAGGAACCCGGCCGCCTGTTCAAATGATTGGGGTCGCAATCAGAGGCAAGCAGGGGCACTCAAAAGCACTCAGGAACGGTCAAACGATTTGCACTTGAACGGCCGCCTAATGGCAATCGGGAGGTGATCGAGAGGTAATCACCTGCTCGTGTGTCCAAATGATTGGGGTCGCAATCAGGAGGTCATCAGTGGCAATCGAGAGGTGATCGAGAGGTAATCACCTGCTCGTGTGTCCAAATGATTGGGGTCGCAATCAGAGGCAAGCAAAGGCCATTAGGTCGTGAGGCTCATTTAGGGCAGCCACCTGTTCAAAGGTCTTGGGGCCGATTCCCTTGATGGACCGCAGGGAGGCGCGTGAAGTGAAACCGCCGGCAGGCCGCGCCGCGACGATGGCGGCCGCTCGGGAGGCGTTGAGGCCGCCAATGTGCATGAGGAGGCTGGTTGAGGCTGTGTTGAGGTCCACACCTACGTGGCACACCGCCGACTGCACCACCTGCGCCGGGGGTAGTGGGGGGTCGGGGGACTGAGCGGGGCGAGT
>Ga0210244_100215_pt1 | contig 52892 bp, 33 predicted proteins | sample ChrtobMetaP3_0mM_FD_155473 | JGI IMG/M metagenome (GOLD analysis project Ga0210244, IMG submission 155473) | Chrysochromulina tobin associated microbial communities from unialgal haptophyte culture, Seattle, Washington, United States - P3_0mM | ecosystem: Host-associated > Algae > Haptophytes >...
GCATCGAGGGCGCCGCCAGCACGTGAGAGCACGGCCCAGCCGGTGGCATATGCATGGACCTCAAATACCAACGACCGTCGCTGTGTCCCGCTGATAGTCGCTGTGACAGAGAGCACCGAGCTCGAGAGGTCCTCGAGCGGCGCCTCGAGCCATCGAAGGCCCTGCCGCCACAGCAGCACGGCTCGGCCCTTGCTCCACTTGCACCCAAGCGCCTCTTCAACGGATGCAACCCGAGCTCCCTCTGTAGCGGCAACCTCGAGCCGGCTGCGAAGCCGCCAGTCATACAGCAGCACAGCCTGCGCTGCTGCGGGAAGCGACACGAGCACGCGCTCAAGGCCACCCCGCGTGTCCTCCGCAGCCGGTCTCTCATCTGCATCCAGGGTGAGAGCAAGCTCGCCATCCTCGGCACGCTGGCTGACACCGAGTTCGAGAGCCTGCAATTGATCAAAGGCCGCCCGACGCGCCTCGCGGTGCACGAGTGCAAGAACGTCCTCCGTCCGAAGCGCGTCGTCCTCGCCGCTTGGGCAGCCCACAGGCTCCTGTGCCCCCAGCGCTCCTGTCAGCCGCCTGTTGATGCTGCTCGCCTGCAAGAGCGCCGCCGCAGCTGCGGCCCAGCGCGGCACATCGCCCGCAACCGTCGCTTCGAGCCGTGCCCAGAGCACGTCTTGGCTCAGGTTGCCGGCGCTCGCGACAGTCAGCCCATGACGCTCTGCAAGCTCACGCACGCGAATGGGCGACGCTTCCACGCCCAGCCTGCGTGCCTCTGCGAGCACGACCCGGTCTCTCACCTCGCCAAAAACGCCGTTACGCTCCAGCGCGTCGTCCATGAGCTCATGCCTTCTATAGTATCGCATCATCGTCGTCTCCTCGATGCGCCCTGCCTGCGCTGCCTGGCTTGGGAGTAAGCCGTCCGAGCACAAGTCGTTGATGAAGCCACCCTTGCGCGCGCTGTACAGGACGTACGCGTCCGCGGCCTCTGCGGAGTCGAGGCCGACCAGGGCTGGCAGACCGCTCGCCTCGCGGGAGCGCACCACCTCAAAAAGCACGAAGCGCAGGCTGAACAGCAGTGCCTCCGGGGTCACGATGCGCCCCGTGTATCGGCCCGTCGAGGGCGTGCCATCCTTCCTCTCGGCATGATCGCCCTCCACTTCCTGGAAGACAAACGTGAGCGCGTCGACGCAACCATGGCACTTGCTCTGACGGCGCCACACGAGCCGATGCAAGCAGCAGAGGCAAACATCATCGTATCGCAGCCGTTCGTCTGTTCCACCGACGCCAAGAGCGCACCCGAGAAGGTCGAGCTCCGTGAGGGCGAGTGCCTGAATCGCCGTGAGGGTGCGGTGGCGACACGTAGGCTTCCGGACATAACGCACCACCTTGCCCTCGAGACCGTCGCTGGTCTTCGTGAAGGTGGGCACCTGCCACCAGCCCAGCACGTCGCCCGGCGCGATGACGAGATCGTCGTGCATCAGCGTGCAACCCTCGTGCGTACGAACCTTGAGGGCCACGGCGAGCACCAACCAGAGCGCCAGCCGCAGCTCCCAGTCGTGCTTCGCCGTGAGCTGCTCAAAGGCGGCGCGCACGATGCTATGCACCAGGGGCGGCGTGCTCGCGATGGGCGCCAGGCGCAGCTCTCGCCGTGCGAAGCTCAACGCCTCCACGACTCGCTCGTCGAGCACCACCGTTGCCATCTCCCCCCTCGCCCAGCCTCGCAACTCGCTGAAGTAGTTGGCCAGTGTCATGGCCGAGATGCGTCCTGGGCCATAATTGTCATTCGCTTTCAGCTGCACGGAACACACCGGGCTGTCGGTGCCCTGCACTGACTTCCGATCCCTCCACAAGTGCGAACACGCCGCGGCAAATGCCAGCAGCGGGAGCCGGTACGACGACGTCTGCGCACGGCTCATGAGGGACTCGAGGGTGGCGCTGGGCGGCGCCACTTGGACGAGCCGACCAACGACCATCCATCGCACGTACACGAACAGCACCTCGTGCGACAGGAGCTCATGGAGCTCATTCACGAGCTCGTCGTCGTCCATCCAGCAGGCGTCGGCAAGAGGTGGGACGCCCAAGGCCGCAGCCGCACCGCGCGCCGCGTTGGCGCACGTGCAGCACAAGAGGTATGCCTTCAGAAAGCCAGGGAGGCGCTCTGGTCGTGGGGAAGGAGGCGCCTTTGCCGGTTGCACAGGCTCAGATGGCGCTGGCCAGGGAACGGCCGCGACCACTGGCATGGCGGAAAGCCGGGCTCTCGACATGGAAAGCAGGGCGCTCGACATGCCCGCGGCTATGACGGCGAGAACTGCGCTCTCGGGCGGCGGGGCGGCCTGTGGGGTGCTCGACGTGAGCTCCAGAGCAGCCATCGGCTCAGTTTCGGTAGAAGCTGGGATGTTCGACGTGACAGCCATCGCGGACACCAATGACTCTGGCGAATTGAGAACAGAGAAAGCGTCTACCTTGGATAGAAGCAGAGCGAGCGAGGATGCCTCCACCCTCGACGCCTTCGTGCTCACATTGAAGAGCTTCAGCTCGTACCGCCAGAAGCCTCTGCCTGCTGCATCGCCCTCCGCCTCCACGACGAAGGTCACCCCTTTCAGTCCACACAAAAGGTTGTACGGGTCGCAAAGCTCGTCGGGCACCGCATGGTTCAGAAGGACTTGGAGCACGTGAGCACGTCGGCGTTTGATCACTGCCTCGAGGAGCCGTATCGCTCGCCGGGCAGCGCTTGCAGGCAGCTCGCGAAAAGCCAGGACGTGCGGTGGCAACTTTGGAATCACACTGTCAGCTGCGGCTCTCTGCGGTGGAGTAGACAGCAGCGGTGCCAGGCCTGGGTCACAAGGAGCGGCGGCGGGAACGAAGGTCGAGGTCGTCGGTGGTGCGCCATCTGGGATGCGTGCAACGTCACCGCCGTGAGCAGCGACGGCAAGTCGTGGCGCTATCGCATCCGATGCGCCAGGGCGATCGCCCGCCAGCCGCGGGGTAAGCAGGAGCAGCATCGCCAGAGAACTTGCTAGGAATTCGGCAGACACAAACGGCGGCGCCATGATGCCTGCGCCCTGCGTGTTCGGAACCACGAGCTCAACTGCCCCCAGCGATAGCATGGCGAGGCACTGGCTGAACCACTGCACTCGCGACTGCCTGAACCACTCCACTCGCGATGAAAAAGCCAGATGATGCTCCGAAGCACCTGCGCCCACGACGGGCGCTCCGAGTCCCGCTGCGCGTGGTCGCCGCCACGCTCTGCGCAGAGTGCCAACCGCGTCGTTCACCATATCATCCACGCCGTCGCTCGCCCTCGTCTGCGAATTATACAGTTCTGGTGCGGGCGCAGCTCTGGCCAATGCCTGTCGAGGGCCCGCTGTCATCCTGCGATGCAGCTTGAGGACGTGCGACACCCTGCGGGAAGCGGGAGACGTTTTCAGAGGTGAGTGCGACGCCAGTACACAAACGGCGAGATATCAGTTCATCAGGTGCTGGATGTGCTGCGGCTCTATGGCTGGGTGGTGGTGCTGGGCAGGCGCACCCTTGGTGACGACGCTCCTCCTTCAGGCGGTGCAACGCGTCGGCCGCCATCGGCGCGCACGTGAGGCAGTGCACGCACGCCAGTGCGCGTGCTTGGGCATAGGGGCCACGCTTGCATGTGGCACATGACCAGGAGGGCTCCATGTCGCGCGCCTCCACCGGCAGGCGCAGAGCCTCCACGCGTGTCACCAAAATGCAGCCTCCATTGTTGGTAAAGACTTGGAGCTCTGGCGGCAGCACGCCATCGCAGAGCGATACGCAGATGAACGAGCCCTCGGGCGGCAGATGGAGGTGATCGTTCTCCTCGGCGGAGGGACACGGAGAAGGTAACGGCGGTGGCACATCCTCGTGCTCGGAGGCCCTTGCGGCCAGGTCCAGGTCCTCCACCACGCCACTAACAACAAGTGTGCCACGAGCGTGAATGTCATCCTCAGGCTCGGCCATCTCTACGTCGCCATCAACCTCTGATGCCTCCCCTCGCTCCAAAGTGGGCGTCAGAACGGGCAAAGGTGGTCGGGTGGGTGCTGGTGGCGCCTCGGAGGAGGAGGGATGCGATGGAACGTCACGTCCCTCCACGATGCGAACGCTGCTGTCATGCATGCTGCTCCTCGTCATCGACAAGCTGTCAACGTCAACAGACGTTTCTGAATAGTGAGGTGCCCTGAAGCCGAGTGCGGCTGTAACTGACGAGCGCTTGGTCCGGCGGCCGTCTGCGGCGGGTGTTGAGTGACGCTTGTTAACGCCGCGTGCCTTCTTGCACGTGTGCGGTATCCATCTCGAAGCCGCCATGCAAGCCAAGCAGCTAGCGTCGAGATGCGGATCAATGGTCGGAGTGATGGCCGTTTCGTCGCATCCAGCCACGACGACTGCGGGTGTGGTAGGCGGCTCGTGTGATGTTGCATCGGGCGAGCGTGACCGCGAGCGCCTTACTGCCTCCGGTGGGCAATCGAGGGCCTCCATCGTGCGTGGGCCCGTGCGGAGAGCGGAGTGGCACTGCAGACGGGCGACGCCGTAGGCGTCTGAAACAGAAAAATCGAAACGGAAACATCAAATTCGTGCCAAAAAAGGGCTCTGAGGAATGAAATGCATGCAACTTTGGACGTCCGGCTCCGTGCACCAGCGTGTCCCCAGACGCTCATCTTCGGCCGACCGAAGGCCACACACCGGCCCAAGGCAACGCACGCGTGAGCGTGTGCACTCACTCCCCCACCCTTCTCCAAGCTATTTGTACTTGAGCACCGGTTGTCGCGTCTGACGGTTAATTAACTTTCACGGGACACACAACTACCGGTAACAGTGGAGCCCGCGTCGCGTGAATGGCGACCATTTGCTCACCTCTCAGCCGTGCGCCGCAGCACGCGCACTCGTGGCGTCACCATCAGCCGAGTACCCTGCCAGGGCCGTCGGTGCCTCCTCCTGATGCGCCGGCGTATCCTTCCTGGCTCGTAAAGCGCTCGGTCGAGAAGCTGCGGTGGGATGACCCTCGACTCGACGGCTTCTTGCGACGAGGCGAGCCCGTGATCATCACCGGCGCGCCGCTCGTGCGCCAGCTGGTCGGCCGCTGGACCTTCGACTACCTTGCGAAGGTGTACACGGGCCCACCCTCGCTCAACGTCCACTTTGCGCCGCGAAATTCGCGTCGGTACAATCGCTTCTACGGTCAGGGCGTCGGGCAGGGTGGGATTCTCATGATGACGTTCAGCCAGTTCGTGTCGACCGTGGCCAAGAACGAGGCCGCCGAGAAGCCACCGTGGCGTTACTACTTGCAGGCCATGCTCCTGTGGTCCAGACACGAAAAGCACAACTGCAAGTACGAGCACGGAGGCGAGCTCGATGTGGCGGGTGAGCGGCTGTACCATGCGTCGATGGGGCGCACGATGGCGGAGGACCTGGCGCACCAGGTGGACTACGAGTGGCTGCGGCATGTGGCCAAGATGAGCGGCTGCGAGGGCCTCTCAGAGGTCAATCTGTGGGCCGGCCGCAGCGGCGGCTGCACGCCGCTCCACTATGACACCACCAACAACTTTCTGTGCCAAGTCTGTGGGCGCAAGCGGCTGCTGCTGCTGCCGCCGTCGGCGTTTGCCCATGTGTATCCGTACCCGGCGACGCATCCGATGCACTTCTTCGGAATGGTTGATGTGGAGCGACCCGATCTCGGCCGCTTCCCCGCCTTCGCACGCGCGCAGGGGCTCGAGGCACTCATCGAGCCTGGCGAGGTGCCGTGTCTCTTGAGTCCATTTGATTGCCCCTGATTGAAGTTGATGGCGGATGATGGCCTCCCTCATCAGGTGCTCTGGCTCCCGTCTTTCTGGTGGCATTACGTGCACCAGGTGGCGGGTGACGAGACTCTGTCGCTCAACTTTTGGATGGGCGCCACGCGCGACGAACGCGCACGCGCCTGCTTCGCCGCCGAGCAGGCCGCGCAGTATGCTCCCCCCGAGGACGATGCCGTCGGCGCCTCCGCCTTGGCCGCCGCACGTGATGCGACCACACTTGACGCGGCCGTGGCGGTTGGCCGCCGCGGTCCGAGTCCATGTCCGAGCCCGGCGACGGACGACATGCAGCTCGTGGGTACAGACGACGGCCTTGTGAGCATGCAGCTCAGCCGACACATCGAGACCGAAACCTTCCGCATGCTTGGAGAGGATCCGAAGCATGCGGGACTCTTCTTGAATGCCCTCGCCGCCGGCGCTGACGTGCGATGGCCGGCTGTGTCGGGCGGGCGCGAGCGCGCGCTGGGCGTTCGCAAGCACCTGCTGAGCGTGATGGGCACGGCCGAGAGAGCCAATGCCCTGCTGCGCGCGATGACGCGTGACGGTCGGCTGCACCCCGGGCTAGCACCGCCGCTCAAAGGGCCCGTCGTCGGCACTGACGAGCTCGAAGTGACGCCGGCTTGGGCTGACGAAGTGGAGCAGATGGTTACAGGAAAATTGATCCCCCCACGCTCCTAGTACAGACGGTACATAGGTGTCTTTCAGGTGTCTCCTGGCCGGGTTCGGTGCGCGCGCGCGTTCGCGTGTGTCGTTATGAGCTGACCTTTCTCAACGGCGCCTTCATACGCGGCGATACCACACACAAACCCACAAACCTCACATGTGTCATGACGCGTCAGGGACCAAATCTGGTCGCCGAAGGTGGTGCGGGCCCGGCCGGAAAGCTTTTGGCCTCTCTTTCGTCTGTGATGGTACAGAAGGCCCGCCTCTCTGATGGCCGCAGGCTCCGTCCGGGGCCGGGATTCCTTGCGACCGAGTTGCGACCGTAGGCTCTCAGAGGGGTGTGGTGCAAGATACCCCGGACGTTTTTGAGATCAGTCGTGTATCTCATCAAGGAGATTCGAATCACCACACCCCGCGGAGGCGGCGCCGAAGGTCCGCCGAAGAAGCGAGGATTTCTTGCTGCCGGACGAACACATCTGCGGCTCCCGTCCACTCGCCCAGAGCTGCCGATGCTAACGACTACCAGCGCAAAGCTATCCCTGACCTCGCTCGTGGCGTACCTGCGCGAAACGCTGCCACGCGAGCGGCATGCCGCACTCGACGCCGTGTGGGCGGAGCTCACCGCTAGCGGGGCGCCGATGGCGGGCGGGATCCAGCAGCGCCTGTGGGAGGTCGCCGGCAAAGAGGCGGTGCAAGCGGCCATCCTGCATCTTGTGCAGGCGCCATCTGCGTTGCAGGCCACCGCACCGATACCCACGGATGCTGAGCCCGAGCTGGCACCGGCGATAGCACGGTCGGAGGGCTTGCCTCACCTGGGCCACGAGCTCGCCCACGCAGCCGCATGCACCGACTCAGCGTGCGGACAGCCCAACTGCCAGCGGATGAAAGCTAAGTTCTTCAAGCTCTCCTCGCACGCCGCTTCATGCACCGAAGCGAAGTGTACGCCATGCTCGATCTGGGGCGCTCTGTGCCGGCAGCGCGACCGTGTCGGCCATGACGCGGTTTGCGCGCCCGATGCAGCGGAGATCAAGCTTGAAAAGGAGCCCACGGGTGCAGACTCGTTTGTAATACGCGGCGCCAAGGACAGCGCCGCGTCGGCCTCCGGGGCTGCTCCCGCGGCGGAACCGGCGGCAGACGGCGCCTGCCGAGGCGCCGGCGCCGACGCCGCCCCGTGTGCGGCTTCGACGTTCGACGGCGAGCCTCCCGAGAAACACACAGCGCGACGAGAGCTGCTCGCCCATGTCTTCACATGCCTGCAGCCGAGCTGCAGCTTCCCGCGCTGCGCGCGGCTGCGAAGGCGGCTCCACACCCTGGTTCCACACGCGAGCACGTGCACGCTCGCTCGGTGCGAGCAGTGCGAGATCTGGCACGCGTACAACGACTGCCTGGCCCGCACGTTCGCTGCGCAGCAAGAGGCCCTTTGTGGCGGCGCCCTCAGCCCGCACGCCCTCAGCACCCTCGCTGGCATTGGAGGTGCCGGTAGCGCACTTGGCGTCCGAGGTGGTGGAGAAGACCTCGCGCCGTCCCTCCAACGGTCGCTGAGCGCAAGCCATCTTGGCAGCGCTCACAGGGGCGGAGGTCCTTTGTCGAACTTCGGCCGTGCTCAACTCGGCGCGGTCTTGCACGCCCCCGAGTTCGCCGCCGCCGCCTCATCCAGCCACAAACGGTCCAAGCGCGAGCCTCGCACACGTGGCTCAAGCGGCGCACCGGTCGGCGGTGCACCGGGCGACAGCGGCGGCGGTGGTGGTACGCTGCCTGGTGGTCACGAAATGGCGTGCGAGGCGGCTGCTGTGGGGCAGCGATGGATGATCAAGACAGCCGCGGTCGCCGACCTCCTCGAAGCGAGCAGCGTCGGCGGCCTGGGCGGCTGCAGAGCTGCCGTGGGCAGCGTGCCCGAGTGGCTGCCGGCACGTGTGCTGCAAGTGTGCGCCGACCGGCTGCTGGTACAGGCGGAGTCAGGCACCGGCCGCCCGCCGCTCTTGCCACGCTGGGTGCCGCTGCCCTTAAGCGGCGGCCCAGAGGGTGCGCTGCGTCCCATGGACCCGGCGGATGTGGCGGCGTCCGCGCTCGAGGAGGCGGCGGCGTCGGAAGACTCGACCTTTGAAGAGGGCTGCCTAGTGGACGTCGAGTCCGAGGCGAACGAGAGCGGATGGCGAGCGGCGGTCGTGCTCGGGCGCGACCCGACCAGCCGCCTCTACAATGTGCGGCTCGAAGGCGGCTCCCAGGACGGCGCCCGTGTGGGCGCCATCCGGCATGCATCGCTTCGGCTGCGCTGCGCAGACCCGGGCTGCCGCAAGCACGCTCTCCAGATGCAGCGGCCGCCGCGCGACTGCGGCACCTGTGGGCGCGCGCTCCAGCATCCGATGCGTTCGTATTGGGAATGGACTGCCGACATGGCCGAGGCGCTTCGTGCGGGCGTTTCGTCCGCCCAGCTGTGCGCCGCGTGCCATAAGCAGGCGTGCGTCGAGGCTGCGGCTGCCTGGGGCGCGCCGCAGCCTCCGCGCCGCGGCGCGCCCGTCGCTCTCGACCCGCGCGCCACCGTCTGCGTGGGCAAGCGCACGCTGCCACTCGCGGCCTTCGTCGAGGTGCAGATCACTCGCCGTCGTGATCTCGACACGGAGGCGCCCGAGGACTCGGAGCAGCAGAATTGGGTCCAATGCGAGACGTGCCGCGAGTGGGTCCACTGGGTGTGCGCCCTCTACAACCATGCGGCGCACCTCGCCTCCGGCCGCGCGGCCGCCGCTGCCGCCGCCGCCATTTGCACGCCGTGCCAGCCCCCACCGGCGAGCTCCACAGCTCCTTTTGTGTGTCGCGGCTGTCGGGCGCGCGGCCAGCCGGCTCACGAGGCGGCGGCGGCGGCGGCGGCGGCGGGCGAGGTGGATGCCTCGGCACTCCCAGAGTGCACGCTGAGCCGTGCCCTCGAAGCCGCCGTAGCGAGCGCCCTCGACGAGCATGGTGTCCTCGCCGAGCCGGTACGCGTGCGCGTCGCCTCGTCTATTGACCTCGTGTCCACGCCCAACGATGTGATGCGACAGCGCCAGTGGTCCGACGGGCAAGCGTACCCGACAGCCTTCCCCTTCCGCTCCCGCGCCGTCATGGCGATGCAGAAGGTCGAGGGGCACGAGGTACTCCTCTTCATGATGTACACGCAAGAGTACGGTGACGCATGCCCCGAGCCGAACACGCGCCGGGTCTACATCTCATACGTCGACTCGGTCAAGTACCTTCGCACCGAGCCAGCCGGCCACCGGTCGACCGTCTACCGCGCGCTCCTTGCAGCCTACCTCGCGTCGTGCCGCCGGCGCGGCTTTCGGCACATCCACCTGTGGGTCGAGCCTCCGCGCGCTGGCGATGAGTACGTCTTCTTTGCACGCCCCCCGGACGAGCGTCGCCCCATGAAGCGCGAGAAGCTGCGCTCATGGTACGTCAAGATGCTCGAGCTTGCGCGCCGGCAGGGGACCGTCCTTCGGTACGGGGACATGCTCGACGAGTTTCGTGACATCACCTCGGCGCGCGAGATCCCTCTCTTCAAGGGAGATCAGTGGGAGATCACCGTGCCTGCCCTTCTCGAAGCCAAGGACGAGGCCGACGAGCTCAGCGTGCCAGCGCCCGCCAACCTCTCACGAGCCCCCGCCCACGAGTGCCACTCGCCCGCCGACGCTGTGAAGGTTCACACCGACGCTGCGGCACTGGTGGCGCGACAGCAGTCGCTCCGGCGCATCGACTCCGATGCGTCCGAAGAGGGTGGCGGCAGTGGGCTCGGGCTCGGCGGGGCGGGCGGCCGCTCGATGCGTCTCAAGGGGCTTCAGATGTGCAAGTCGATCTCGGCCGATCTCGTCGCGCAGGTGCGCAAGCAGATGCGCCATATGGCGGGGCATTTTCTTGTGGCGACCCTCGCGCCGCTCGAGGATGGCGAGGCGCCGGAGCTTCAGCTCGAGCCGCCGCGCTCGTGCGAGGTGGCCAACACGCGCCAAGCACTGCTCCAGTTCAGCCAAGCGCAGTCGCTGCAGTTCAACTCGCTCCGCTTCGCGCAGTACTCGACCATGTGCCTGCTTTGGGAGGTACTCCACCCAGCCCCCAAGCCGGAGGGGGGTGGCACGGAGGGAGGTGGCACGTACTGCGTGCCTGGCTGCCGCCGCGGCCGACTGGACGACGGGAGCGTCATGATCGGGTGCGACGTGTGCGACGGCTGGTACCATCCAGGGTGCCTCATGCAACCGCCGGAGAATGCGGACGACCCCTTCGTCTGTCCGATCTGCGTCGAGGGCAAGGCCGAGTCGTACCTCTCGAGCACGCACTTCGAGACCGCCGACCCGTTTGGGGACTTTCTGCGCGGCGACTAGAGCGCAGTTTCAGATATGCGGCTACGGGACTTTGGCGACATCCGTACGGTCACCTGACCTCCCTCCCTTCTCGTCTGTTTGATGCGTGTGTGCGGTCCTTGCACCTGTGCGCGCGATTTTGCCATATGAATTAAAGCGTCTAACCCTAACCCTAACCCTAAACGAAACGCCTAACCGTCAGACCCGGATGCCCGGCCGTCTGCGTGCGAGGCGTCGCGACCACGCGAATTTGTACCCGTACGATAACGAATCTATAAAACAGAAAACTGCTTGCACTGTGCCGCACGACTACGTCAACGATTTAAAAAGCTATTGAAGTGGCATTGTGAAATTGTATCATCGACCGGAGTCGACGGACGATCACATCGTGAAACATATTGAATACTCAGGGATTTTACTGACACCAACCGGCTTATTCATAAAGCGCCCCTCACGGGCACCATCGCCCGGTGCGTACGAATGTGCGAGCGCGCGCACCGATGCAAACATCACATGCCGCCCACTGACTGCAGCCATCCGAAGCTCACTTCTTAGCCATGAACTCCTTGGACACCGTGCGAAGGCTGCCGAAAAAACGATGGGTCAAGTGCGGGTGAGAAGAGATATCAATCAAGAGTGAGTGAGTTTGAGGGCTCCAAGTGCGCACTCGTCCTCAGTAATCGTGTCTCTACCGTCCTTGGCAGCGAGCACGAATGCCTTGGCGCAAAGTGCCTCGAGCATCGGCTCGAGCGCCTCCTCAAGGGCCACGATAGCATCAGCCTCAAAGGGCACATCCGACTTGGAGGCCGCAGATGCGGCAACATCGTGGATGAGCGTCATGAGCTCGTGCGGAACGTCGGCAAAGTGTGACGGCCGGAATCGCTCCGGCGCCTTCGTATCCCGCTTGGATCGTCGCACATCGGGCTGAGCGGGCGCTGCCTCGTTCGGCTTGCGCTTCGGCATTGCGGCCGGTGTTTGGCGCGTGAATGTCGGGATATGTTTGGAGTACCGTCGGGGAGTTCAGTTAAAATCCCCCAAACGTAAGCAATGAATGGAAGACGCGAGGTCGGCCGGAGACGTGTGGAGGGCGTTTCGCAAGTTCGCGACGTGGCGTAGTGCTTACCGTGACGGCGGGCTGCTTGCTGGCTCCGTAGGTGCGCGCGCGCGCTGACTGGCGGCTCTCCTGCACTTTGCGGTCACTGTACCCCGCTGTGCCGGTGCGCAGGTCCGAACATCTTTAAGGACGGCGAGTCCAGCAATCCGTGCCGCCACCCGGCTGCGCGACGGTGGGCCCTCCTGCATGGGTATTCGGGGCAATAACATTGGAGGCATGGATAAACTTCAGCGAGTGCAGGATGAGATTAGCGAGGCTACGGACGTGATGCGGCAGAATATCGAGGCTGTCGTTGGCCGCGGGGAGCATCTGGAAATGCTGGTCGACAAGTCCGATCAGTTCAACGCAAACGCACGCGCCTTCCGGAAGCAGTCGACTACGCTGCGTTCAGCAATGTGGTGGAAAAGCGTGAAGACGATGCTGATAATGTCCTGCTTCGTGTTCGTGCTGGCGCTCAGCGTGGCCTACGGCATCTGTGGGAGAAAGCTGTGCGTCTTTTGAGTGAGGCGACTGAGTGAGAATCTCACAACAGAGAGCTCTGGGGGGTGGGGCGCAAGCCGCAACGTCAACACACACAACTCGGAACTCGCGCTGGTGCGGCTCCAATTGCGTGGTTTGCTTCGCGAGCAACGCAGCCATATGATTGAGGTTGTCGAGGCCGGTCGTGGGCATCCTTCTATGTGGATCGGAGCGCGATGTCCACATGTACATGTATCGGGCATGCATGCAGGCCCGTGCGACCCGTGATAAAAAAGCCGGTCGTTCCCGGTCGTGTGGTAGCTGCATCCGTATGTACGCCGGTCCGGTGTCTTGGGTGTCGACAATTGGGTGTCGAAGTATCAAGGTTGCGTTGGTATAGGTTCTGAAGCGAAAAGTATATAACCGTTCGGAGCTGTGAAGTTAAGTCAAGTCCAATTGGTCAAGTCAAGTCAAGAGTGACTTGAAGTGGAGCGCTCCTTGCGTAGTTGCGACTTGATAATCTTGATGTTGACTTGACTTTTCAAGTTAGAACGTGTAGAGGGAATGAGGGATCGACTCAGTACATGTAAAGCGGCGCTCATGCGAGGAGCTCGCTTGTGTGTGAATCGTGTGTGTTGTCTCGCAACCCGTGACTTATTGACAAGTTGAAGCCTCGGATGGCGTGATGAATCATGATGAACTTCATCGACCGTCTCGCAGCGAGAAACAAGCTCGGAGCCGCGAGCACTCACGACTCGCATCACTGCGTCCATGTGGCGTGTTGTCGTCGCATGCCTTCCCGTGGCGTCATTGGCGTTTGCGCCGTCGGCCACCGTACATCTCGGCGCGCCGCGCTCCGCACTGCTGCCACGCTCGGCGGCGCTCTCGATGCACGCCCGTGCCGCCAACCTGCAGCCGCAGCGCCTCGATTTGGCAGCGGCGACGGTCGCCCAACCCGCTGCAGCGTGGATGCGCGCAGCCTCCCGGTTCGCGCTCGCGCTCGCTACGGTGCTGCTCACGCTCACCCTGCACGCCGGGCGCGCCTTCGCCGTCACGGCCGCCAAGCGCGCTCGCAAGGCCGTGGCGCCCTCGGCGGTCGAGAGCCTGCTCACGGGCAACACGCTCAAGTGGGCAGTGTGCGGCACGGTGCTCGGCGCCATGTTCGTCTTCCGCAGAGAGGAGCAGCCCCTGCTGACTGAGACGGTCATCCACGAGGAGCCGGCCGCCCGGCCCGCCCAGGCCGCGCGCGACAACGCCTCCGACCAGCCGGCCGAGGGACTGATTCCGATGAGTTTCGATGTGGACGACTCGTCGATCCACTCGGCGATGCTCAAGCGCATGCAGCAGCTCGCGCGCGAGCAGGGCGAGGCTGCCGCCAAGCCTGAGACGCCGCCGCCCGCGCCGCCCGCCGACGCGACTCGAGGTGGGCTGGGGATGCTCGAGCGGCCGAGTGAGGAGGGACCGAGTGAGGAGGGAGGGCTGCTTGACGGCGAGCCGCCCGTTACCTTCCCGCCCGGCTTCCCGCTCGTCAACAACTTCGAGGAGGACTTTGACGCGAAGCCCGCGGCCAGCGAGGAGCAGATCGCCATGCTGAAGCGCATGTTTGGCGGCGCCTAGGCCGAGTGAGAGGCGCGGCTTTGAAGGCGTCCGCGAGGGGTCGAGAAGGCGTGTCCACGTGTCTGTAGAGGCGCCGCGGCGCGCTCGACGGGGCGTCCGTGGGGTAATCGAGTCGGCGCGTTCGATGTGGGGCCATGCGATCGGCCCTTTGTCGTGGGAGGTTTTGTAGATCAAACTTCAAAGATCAAAAAGTCGAAAGAAAAAGTCGAACGATGCAAGTGAAACACTGAGTGTGTAAAGTGGCGGAGGGCACCGGTAAGGAGAAGGAAGCCTTCGTGTCCTACGACTTCAAACTTCGCCACAAACTGGGCGGGAGCTTGCGCGAATCGGCGACGAAACTGAACTCGGGCCGCTCTGTGAAACTGGCAAGTCCCTGCGTCGTCGGAGGCGTCGACATCGCTCACGCCTGGCCTATCGGCCTGGACGACTGTCATCTCAGCGCGTCTGCGCCCTTAGCGTGGCACCGATGAGCGTCGAGGAGGCAGAGGCGTATTCGCAGAAGCATAAGATTGCCGATCGGCTCACTGAGGCGATCAACAGCGCGCTGGCGGAGCAGCCCGAGGGTGCTGGTGCACCACTGCTGCACATGGCGAGGGTGCTTCGCGAGAAGGCGGGAGCGCCGCCGGCCGAGCCACCATCGCCCACGTCGGGCGTGACGCTCAGCCCAGGCACCGCCGAGTACCTGAAAAAGCACGAGCTCAATGAGGTGATGCAGCAGGCGATCTCCTCGCTCGTAGAGGCGATGCCCGAGGAGCCGATCGAGTTCCTCGCGTTGGCGCTCGAGGCGAAGGCGAGCGCGCTGTACGTCGGCACTCCGTCCTTCACGAATGTCGCGGATGTGCGCTCTGCCTTCATCAACTACTTCAAGGACGATTGCGCGCACACCTTTTGGCCGTCGTCGCCGGTCGCGCCGCTGGACGACCCGACGCTGCTCTTCATCAACTCGGGCATGGCCCAGTTCAAGCCGCATTTCCTGGGCCGGTGCGACCCCAACTCGGCCATGTCTAAGCTCAAGCGCGCCGCCAACACGCAGAAGTGCATCCGCGCGGGCGGCAAGCACAATGACCTCGATGACGTGGGCAAAGACAATTACCACCACACCTTCTTCGAGATGCTCGGCAACTGGAGTTTCGGCGACTACTTCAAGGAGGAGGCCATCAAGTGGTCGTGGACGCTGCTGACCGAGGTGTACAAGATCCCCAAGGACCGGCTCTACGTCACCTACTTTGAGGGCAATGAGGCGCAGGGCGTGCCCGCGGACCTCGAGGCGCGCGAGATCTGGGCCAAGTACGTGCCGCGCGAGCGCATCCTCGCGGGCAACATGAAGGACAATTTTTGGGAGATGGGCGACACGGGGCCGTGCGGCCCTTGCTCCGAGATCCACTACGATCGCATCGGCGGCCGCGACGCGGCCCATCTCGTCAACGACGGCTGCGTCGGACGTAACGGCCAGCCCATCCCCAAGAAGGGGACGGTGGTCAAGGGACATACCGTCGGTGTGGCGGATCCGAACGTGCTCGAGATCTGGAACAACGTGTTCATGCAGTTCAACCGCGAGAAGGACGGCTCGCTCACGCCGCTGCCTAAGCCGTGCGTCGACACTGGCATGGGTCTCGAGCGCGTGAGCTCCATCCTGCTCGGCAAGCGCTCCAATTACCAAATCGATGTGTTCACCACGACCTTCGAAGCGATCCACAAGCTCGCGCCCGCGGGCACGAAGCCGTACGAGGACAAGTACGGCGCCGAGGACCCGGACGGCGTGTTCATGGCATACCGTGTGGTCGCCGACCACATTCGCACTCTCACCTTCTCCCTCACCGACGGCGCCACTCCCTCATCGGAGGGTCGCGGCTACGTGCTCCGTCGCATCCTGCGCCGCGCGGTGCGCTACGGCTCCGAGAAGCTCAACATGCCCGAGGGCTTCTTTGCGCAGCTGGTGGACTCGCTGGTGGCGTGCATGGGCGGCGCCTTCCCCGAGCTCGCCAAAGATCCCGAGCGCGTCAAGGCCATCCTGCGCGAGGAGGAGGAGATCTTCTCGCGCACGCTCAAGAAGGGCATCCTCGAGCTCGATAAGCGGTGCAAGAAGCTCGGAGGCGCGACGGTGCTGCCTGGCGACGATGCGTTCCGTATGTACGACACGTACGGCTTCCCGCTCGACCTGACCGTGCTCATGTGCGAGGAGAAGGGTCTCTCCGTCGACACGGCCGGCTATGAGTCTGAGATGGCCAAGGCCGTTGAGCAAGCACGCAAGGGCGGCAACTTCAACGCCGACGAGGCCATCGATGTGGCCGCTGACGAGGTGGACACGCTGAAGACGAAGATGGGCCTGCCGCCCACGGACGACATGCCCAAGTACACGTGGGACTCGGCTGCTGGCACGGGCGGTCCGCTCGGCTCCAAGCTGCGCGCCATCCTCAACGTCAAGAAGGTCTTCCTGGACGAGGCGAGCGCGGCGAGCGGTCTGGTGGGCGTCGTGACGGATGCGACGTCCTTCTACGCTGAAGCGGGCGGTCAGGTGGCGGACACTGGCACGATCGTCTCGGCCGAAGGCGCGAGCCTCGCCGTCGAGTCCGTCCAAAAGTACGGCGCGTACGTGCTGCATATCGGCAAGATGACCGTCGGAACACTCAAGCTTGGCGAAGAGATCTCTCTCCAAGTTGACTACGCACGGCGCGCGCTCATCGCCAAGAACCACACGGCGACGCACATGCTCAACTTGGCGATCAAGGGCGCGCTCGGCATGGCGTGCGACCAGCGCGGCTCGCTCTGCGACGCGGACAAGTACCGCTTCGACTTTGCGTACGGCAAGCCACTCACGATGGACGAGCTGCTCGCGACCCAACAGCACGTCAACGAGCAGATCGCCGCCGCGCTGCCCGTGCAGATCCAGGTGACTGGCCTCGAGGGAGCCAAGACGATCCGCGGGCTGCGCGCCGTCTTCGGCGAGCAGTACCCGGACCCGGTGCGCGTGGTCTGCGTGGGCGGGCCGGGCGTGCAGCAGATGCTCGATGCGCCCGACACCCCCGAGTGGGAGACGTACTCGGCCGAGTTCTGTGGTGGTACCCACATCGGCAACTCGAAGGAGATTGAACACTTTGTGCTGCTCAGTGAGGAGGGCCTCGGCCGTGGCGTGCGCCGTGTGCTCGGTGTGACGTTCGAGAAGGCCAAAGCCGCCTTCGCGGAGGCCGAGAGCCTCAAGTCGCGCTTCGACAAGGCCGAGAGCCTCAGCGGTGACGCGCTCGTCGCCGAGAACACAGAGCTGCTCAAACTCCTCGAGACGGCCATTATCCCGGTGGTCGATCGCAAGACTCTCCAGGACAAGATCATGGTGCTCAAGAAGAAGGTCGTCGATGCTGAGAAGGAGGCCGCCAAGGCGGGCGCCGGGGCAGCCAAGGAAGAGGCCGAGGCGCTCGCCGATGGCGCCGCCGCGACTCCAACCGCGCCTCTCGTGGCGCTTCTCGCGGCGGAGGCGGATGCCAAGGGTCTCGAGGGGGCCATGAGCGTCGTGACGGCCAAGGTGCCGGGCGCGCCCGTGATGCTCATCGGCAAGGGCAAGGCGCTTGCCGCGCTCGCGGTCGTGCCTCCGGAGCTTGAGGCCAAGCTGAATGCTAAAGATTGGATCAACGCGGCGCTTGAGTGTGCGGGCGGCAAGGGCGGCGGCAAGGCCGGGCGCGCACAGGGAGCGGCACGCGACGCGGCCAACGCCGCCGAGGCTGCGGAGGCGGCCAAGAAGTACGTGGCGGAGAAGCTCGGCTGAGCACGCGTAGCACCAAAGGGACGAGGGTGGCATGCCAGCCTATCGGACGCGCCTGCACAGAGCGAATGCATGCGGCAAGGGTTTCTAGAGTGGCCGAGAGTCGCTCTTAGTGTGCGCTCTCCAAGAGGCCATGCCAAGAGGCGCAGCCCTCTCGTTCCGATCGACCGGACGGACGGTGTCCACAAAAGAAGAGGACGCGCCAGAGGAGAGGACGCGTTCGGTGGCTGCTGGCCTGCCCGTCTGCGTCTCGCGGGCGTTTGAATAACATCGCGTCTACGCGTCAACAAAGCGTCATGTTGGGATTTACACCAGAAATGTATTCAGGACAAAGCGCACGCAACGCAGTACCCGGTGACACATAGCTGTCGAGACATCGAGGACACCATGCGAGTCATCTCACACATTGGTCATGCACCCGGCGTCATCCGATCATGCCACTTGTATGCATGCACATAGTTGCGCTTGATCAATCCTTTTTCTTCTCGGCCTCGGCCTTGGCCTCAACCTTCTCGAGGGCCTCTGCCTTCGCTAGCTCGCTGATAAACCTGTGTGGCGACACGCGAACGTCAGCCAGACAGCGTGGATGGGCAACGCTGCTCACTCTGAACCGGCACTGCAACACACTGCGAACGCATCTGCTGCACGAGGCGGGACGTGCGGGTGCTGGCGCTGCACGCACCACACCACAAGGACGAGGAGCACGATCGACATGAAGAGGAAGATGCTTACGTGCAAGCGGATCGTCTGTGCGATACAGGGCCCAGGATGAAGTCAGCAGCGTGATGCGATCACGAATAAAGCATTACACACGTACCGAGTCCTGGATGATGCAAAGCATGCCGGAGAGCACGATAATGAGGCTAACGAGCGACAGCTTGAGCGTGGTGAAGACACCAGGACTCACGCCTGGCTTGAGCAGCTCATCGAGCCAGCCCGGCAGGCCGGAATCGTCGGGCGTGGCCGCGACAGCCATCAGGGTCGCAATTCACGAGTCGCGGAGCGGGAGTCGAACCGGTAAAAAGACACCGGGGGAGCCGGGACACACACCTCACAGCACTCTCCTCACAGCTCGCTTCGAAATTGGAACAAAAAGTCGAGTGTCGCCGAGTGCGTCGGCGTGAGCGGGAATTCGCAGCTGGCCTCGTCGTTTGGCGCGCGGCGTCATGTCAGAGCGCCCGCCGTCTACGTGCCTATTCCTGCCTGAGCTGCCTGCCGACCTCACGGACCAAGTGCTCGAGCGTCACTTCCGTGGTTTCGTTGGCTACGACAGTTCCCGCACAAAACATGACCGCAACGGAAGGCTCGTCGGCTTCGTTGAATTCACCACCGTGGATGATGCTGTCCGTTGCCGTGATAGCATGCAAGGCGCATCGCCCTTCCCTGGGGTCCACTGGCAAATCCACTTTTCCAACAACACGCAGAGCCGTCCGACCGCTTCAGCCAAGCGCCAGCGCAGCGAGGAGTCTGAGCCGCCCCTCGCCCAACGCAACAGTTTTCCGATGGAGCCCCCACGGCCTATGGCCCCCCCGGCGGTCGTGTACGGACGCGACGATCCTCGCTATGCGCCGCCACCTCATCATCATAACTCTCCGCTACCGCCCACGCCGTCCGGCTATGGTGCGCCGTATGCGCCGTCCGCGTACGGCAGCTACGGTGCGCCGCCCCCCTCCGACCCGCTAGCTATGCAGCCGCAGCCAGCCAACTACATCGGCATGCATCTTCCGCACGATGCTTCGAGCACGCTGTACATCGAGGGCCTGCCTACCGACACGAACGAGCGCGAGGTCGCGCATGTTTTCCGTCGGTACGAGGGCCTAGGCTTCCGCTCCATCCGGATGAAACCTATCGAATCCTCTCGCAACCCTGGCACCAACCTGTTCTTATGCTTTGCCGAGTTCGACAATGCGCACCAGGCGACCGTGGCGCTGTGCGGGCTGCAGGGCTACCGCTTCGACACGCGCGTCGACGGAGAGAAGAGCGGCATCCGTATCTCGTATGCTAAGGCGAAGGGCGGGGGAGGCGGCCAGAGGGGGGAGGGGGGCGGCCAGAGGGCGCCACCGGGAGGGCCTCCACCCCCCGCTGCCATGCCCCAGGCGCATTCGAGTGACGAGCGTGGCTACGGGCACGCGCCGCCGCGCCACGAGCTCGAGCGGCGCGAGAGTCGAGGCGGCGGCGACGACCGTGGCGGCGGCGGCGGTGACGAGCGTCGCGGCGGCGGCGGCCGCGACACTTACTACGATGAAGGACAGAGTGCGGGTAGCCGCGGGGCGCGTGGGTATGACAACGACCGGAGCGGCTACCGGCGCGATGGGCGCGAGCACAGCGACCGTTACCGTGAGGAGTATGAAGACTCGGAGCGCGGCGATGACGAGCTATTTCACCGTGCAGACAATGTCAGCGTGCAGGGCATCATGGACTGACACGTGTGTGACTGACCGGGGACCTCAGATGACAATCTCAGCCCCGGAGGTGACATCTCGAAGAAGATGATGCTGAGGGGAAGGGTCGTTTGAATGAGTTGGGACGCGCGCACTGCACAAAGCGGCTATGGTAAAGTGGGCACGGGCTTGTGCTATACGACGGCGTCACGCAGAGAGGAGAGGGACGCGCGCTCGACTTTCTGTATAGCATACAACCGCGCGTGTCGACTGTGCGAGCTGAGGGCAGAGGCGGCGGACTCGCGGGCGCGGGGCCGGGCACATACAACCCACGCTGCTCGGTGACGGGGCTATAGTCGTAACATAAGTCGTACGCGGGGTGCCCAATTGGGGGTGCCAGGGCGGCCCCGCCTTGACAGTAATCAGTATTCAACAAATAACAGTGTATTCAACACTGCATGACACACACACAGCGTGTTACTCAATGTCATCGGATTCCGCTGCGCGAATGCCCACGACCGCAACAAACGGGTCGCCACCCAATCCGCTGATGCTCCCTAGCTGGGCAAGTAACGACGTGCCGCCGCCCACGATTTCGATGTCGCTGAACCCTCCTGCAGCTCGCATGTAGTCCTTGACCAGCTTTGCGCGCGTCGCCATCCCGCGGTCGATCCATCCTTGGATCGCTTTAGGGAAGAAGAATTTGTCCGTAAAGGAGACGATCAGGACGCCGTGCGGTTTCAGCGCCCGCGCGCATTCGGCGAATACGGCCTCGGGCTCTTGCAGATACTGGACACCCGCACAGCAGAGGATCGCATCGTAGCTCGCCGTGGCAGCAAACGGGAGCGACGGTTCGATGTTGAGGTCGGCCACGTGCCTCTCGGAGAGCGCCGGGTTGGCAGCCAGCTCGTCCGCATTCATACCGTGCCCAGTCACGTAGAGTTCACACAGCCGGTCCTCTGGCAAGTGTGATACATGTGATGCCATTAAGTCTAGAACGCGCGAGCCAGAGATTCGCTCGTTGTACAGGTTCGTCAGTGCCGTCACAAAGGCATCATCGCAGTGCGTAACCAGCTTCGGTGATTCGTAAAAGTTGCTGTCTGGGGAGGTGTTGAGCTTGCGACGGTCCAATGCGGTCACACGGCCAATGGGAGCGCGCACAATGCTGGCGCGCACAGTGCAGCCAAGGGCCAATGCGAAGAAATAACCGGATTGCATGACCTACAAATCAGAAGGACCTGCAATGAGCAGGGCGGCGGCAGCCACATCAAAGATCAATCTTGAGAAAGGGTCAGTTGAATCGACACACTTGCGAATAAGGTCAGCTCAAACGTGAAAGACTGACGAAACCTCTTTATGATCACACTGACCAAGCGCCTCAATAGCTCAGCGCACCGCGGTCAATACGCGATGGTGTCGCCTCGATCGCGACGCCTAACGCCGCTAACGTAACCCGAACAGACGCCGACGGAGCACACAAGTTACAAGTTCTGCGTTGTTAGCGGCCTTGTCACTCACCCGGCACGCACATCACCCCACGCAGGCCGCCCCACCCGCACCAGGCTTCATTCACAACACACCAATACGAGAACAATGAGATTTGAGTCTCGTCTCGACCCTCACCCCCCGCCCCACCGGCCGCGGTATCGGAGCGACGGTGGCTAAAGCGACGGACAAGGCGGACAAGGCAACAGCAGACAAGGTGGCCAAGGCAGACAAGGCCGTGATGAGTCATCAGCTCCAACTCGATCCCACAGCTCTCGAAGCCGAGCCACGCAGCCTGGGCGAGACGAATCGGGTCTACGAGGCTCCTGGCTCCTCTGCCGGGCGTCAAGGTGGCGAGGAGTGTATCCGCAAAGGCCGCATGTCCCTGCGTGTATAAGGAGTGTATCCGCAAAGGTCGCGTGTCCCTGCATGCGGGTTTACTCGGACGTCTCGGCCATTTACTCGGACGTCTCGGCCATTTACTCGGACGTCTCGGCGGCCATCTGTTGGTCCATGTGCTGCTCAGTGAGCTCCTTTGCTTTCTCCGGATCCTCCGCGTCGCTCTTGGAGCGTGACGAAACCGACGACCGGCCCGCACCGCTGATGAGCGTCGACTGTATGACCGCGCCAAAGTTGTCCTCGTTTGACCATGCCGCGAGCGACACGAGGATGAAAGCGATGACCAGCCCGAGTATGAGGACAATGTAAGCCACCGAAAGGATAATCTGCGTGGGCCCCAGGCCAAGAGCCTCAGCGCCCTCGGCCGTGAAGGACTTGAGCAGCAGCGACCAGCTATTGACGAACTCTTGCTGGGAAACCGAGCCACTGCAGTCGATGTCACATAGGGCGAAGAGTCGCTCTTTCTGCGACTCGGACATGTTCAGGTCGAGCAGGGTGAACACCGCCATGAATTCTTCCTTCGTCAACTCTCCGTCGCCCTGCTGGTCAAGCAACCGAAAGATCGCCTCGGGCGAGACTTTGATCTGCCTCGTGCCGTTGCTTGCGTCCTCTCCCTCGCCGCCACCAGCACCCTTCTCGATGTCGCCGGCCGCCATTCCTGGTGGATCGCCCTCCGGTGTTTCCTCGTCCTGGACGTTGCGCTCGAGAATCGCCTTCCGATCCGATTGCTCGCGAAGTTTCTTCTCCGCCTCTTTGATCTTCTGCGCGAGCATCGCGTCGAACGCCGTCTGGAGCATATCACGTATGCGCTTTGCCGAAGCGAGCAGCTCGCTGAACAGGGTCGTCGCGACGGTGATCGTCGTCACGAACGCAACGCCATCTGCGGAGACGCATGACGTCGCATACCGCGTGGTGAGTATGGGAGGGCAGGCAGCGGTCGCACGTGCCGCCGCGTGGACAACCTGCGGCTTCCTCCACCAAAGTCGTTTGGCGATGGGAGGCAGACGCCGGTGGAGTCAGAGTGGAGGGCGGGAGGGCCTGCGGCGCACATGGCAAGAAGACGGTCGGATCGAGAGCCGTGGCGAGCAGGAACCAGCAAGCGACGATCCCGACAAAGGAGGTGAATACAAAGATCTGCAACGTGGCGATGACGCCGTAGACGTGTGAGAAGCTGGTCTCGATGATCTTGAAGACGCTGCGGAATGACCACTCGTCCTGCGCTGACACTTGCTCGACGGCCATGTAGTGGAAGAGCTGTCGCACCAGGGTGAGGAGGGAAAAGACGAAGACCTCGCCCACGAGGATACGCGTCTCGGGTGCCATCTGCCGAGTGCGCAGCAGCTCGCTGAGTGCGAGGTTGGCATCGAGCCACGTGAGCGGCTGCAGCAGGGGGTCCGAGTCCGACGGAGAGCAGATGTAGATCGAGTAGTAGTTCTGCACATACATGGCGTAGACTGCCATGAGCAGAGGAGGGACGTACAAGCCCGCGTGCATCATCACCATCGCCGCCTCTTGCATGTACCACTCAGGCGGGATAGTGACCTCGTCGTTTGCCTTCTTGAACTCGAGGCCTCGGACCTGCTTCGCGGTCATGTTGAGGCGCACCTTCACGCCTTCTGGCAGCGCGGCCTTGCACCACTTCTCGTTGCTCAGCTCGAGTTTGGGCACGGGCAAACCCTGCTGCTTCGCCCATGCCTCCAAAGCGGGCCCGAAGCCCATCTCCATCGTACCATACTTCCCGAAGCGGGACTCGAGGTCAATGTAGTCCAGGCCGGACACGTCGCACTTGGCCTTGATGAAGTCGCGCACCACCTTCTCGGGGGTCTTCGATTTGCCGGTGGCCGCCCGGTCTTCCGGAATGGCTCTCAGCAATTGGGGCTCGAGCTTCGTCTTCCAGCGCAGCCCGTACAAGCGGGAGAGCGTGAGGACCTTTACGGAGCACCCATGCTCGCTGACCAGCTCCTGCTGGATCTTCTCCTTTGAGACCTCCATCGGCAGGTTCTGGTCCAGGCAGTAGAGCTCATAGTGGCGCAAAAAATCGCTCATCCAGATGTAACGATCGGCTTGCGGTGCCTTCGCCCCGACCCCCATGCCCCTGTCCTTGACAACGGGCACCTTCGACAGATTCGCCTCGATGAACAGCGGGAGCGAGTCGAGCAGCTTTTTGCGCAGCGGCACGATCGAAAACTTCGTGATGAGACGGAAGGGGGATTTGAACGGGTTGCCTGATGGCCTCATTCGCTCCTCGCCCTCGGCCACACGCTCCTCGAGGTACTTCATCTCGCCTTCCTCCGCGTACCTTTTCATGCAAACCAGCTTCTCGTTCGCCTCGTCCAGCATCCACATATCGATCGACACTTGGCTCAGGTATCTAAAGGCGGCGTACGTTGCCAGCGCGCCAACGAGCACTCCGACGACGGCCACAAGCGCGAGTGAGAGTTTGACCGCGCTCGCGACGGTCGGGTTCTGCCAAAGCTTCGGACGCGTCTGCCCAGAGCTGCGATCCGGAATCTCGAAGAGGGGAGGCTCGCCCCAGAGCATCGGCATGTGCTCGTGTGGCTGGTTGCCGACGAAGACCAGCAGGCCACGCAACGGACGAACGTCCTCGGGATCTGAGTGCAGGACTTTTTCGATCTCGTGAGCGGCGGCGATGAGCGTGGCGTTGCGCGCGCCGGTGCTCATTACGGCGCCCGGGCCGAGGTCGCAGTCGAATCCGGTAAAGTGTAACTCCTCATGGAAGGTCGGAGGCACGAGGACACCGGCAGTCAGGAACAAGAGCGCCGCAGGGTCGAGATAGAGGAAGAATGGGTTGGTGGTGTAGACGAAGCGTGCAGCGGGGAGGCCGTCGGAGCTGACGATCTCAAAAGTGATGTACACAGACCCCCCACTCGATCCTCGGTCGCCAAAGTCGGACGCGTACGCCTCGGTAATTCGAGTCGCGTCGCGGATGCCAAGGACGGGATGCGGGACGGGCAGGTCGTGGGACTTGACGCCCTTCGTTGGGTCCATGTTGGGGTTGCTCACGTCGACGACCTCGCCAGCAAACGACTGGATGCCGGGCCACGCAGGCACGGTCGAGCGCGATGCTTCCTGCCAATCCGTGCCCGCATGCAATCAGCATCGGATGCGATCATCGTGCAATCAGCATGCAATCAGCGCACCTGCCAATCCGTGCCCGCCGCATCCGAGCCAACGGTGCACGTGTCGCTCTTGGAGCCAGCGGGCGTATTCACCCCGTAGAGATAGATGGAGCCCACAGCCTCGACCGCAGAGCCTTTTGGCAGTGACGAGCGGCGTGCTGTCATCCCGCCAAAGCCGAGCTTCGCGGTCAGCTGGCTCGTGATCGACGCGTGCGAGATCACCAGGTTCATCGAAGGCGGATCGACGGCCGGCGACACGAGCAGCGTCGCGATGCTGGTCTGTGGCATCAGGCTGATGGTGGGCGAGTCGGTGTCGTCCGCCTCCTGATCGATGCGAAAGGTGCTCAGTCTCGCGGCCTCAGGCGTGACCGAGACGGTCACCAGGCACACGCGTCGGCAGCCGTCGCCCGGGCGCAAGCCACCACAGCCAATTTTGTTGCTCAGCGTGGCGTACTGCGTGCTCGTGGAGTCTGAGGTGCTCTTGTGCCAACTCGCATGCGCCGCCATCATCCGCGCCGTGTATGTGACGGTCGGCTCGTCGCCGGCGGTGAAGTCCACATCGCAGCCTCTCACCTCAAGATCGATGCCCACTTTAGGATCGTACCGTTGGGTGATGGCGGTCATGTGCGAGCTGAAGTTAAATAACTTCCAGCAGCCCCAGAAGACCAGCACCTGCACGAACCAGGCGGCTACGCGCACCTTGCGCCGAAGTGTGTTGCGCGTCTGCCCTTCTTTCTTGTCGTGCTCGACCAGCCGTCGCGTTGTGTCTCCAATCTCATCCAATGCTTGCGCTTGCACTTCCTGGAGTCGATCAGAAAATGGCAAATTTATCGGGATTCGAGACGGCAGCTTCTTCAGCAGACCGCGCTCCTCTGCGGGCGACTCGTCCTTCTTCGGCATGTCTCGGCTGAGCAGCTTGCCGGGGCGGACGCGCCACGAGGGCATTGGCGCCATTGACATGTAGCGTCTAATTTTGTGCCGAAAACTGATGAAGTATTTTGGTTTTGGTTGATGACGATTGTGAAACCTCCCAGACTTATATAAACCCTGACGAACCTCACAACCATCCCAACCCACCAAGACGCACCCGCGCGACCGCGAGACGACCGAATCCGTGGGGGCCCGACTCAACGAATCCGGCAAGAAGTCGCGGGTCCGGACGCTGCGAAACACGACACTTCCCATACATTGTACGGGTATCGCTCGACCAACAAGCCGATTCATGAACTGACCTATTATCTATATATCCAGGCCGTGTCGAATGATGCGTCGTTCGGAGCTGACCTCTTCGCTCGGATGACGTTCTTACCGGTACCCTGACGATTTAAAAGGTTTAGTGGCGTCGGGTGGCCTTGTGCTTCGCCGTCGCCGTCGCTATTTTGTCGTCGCCACCAGCTCTTGGTGGGGCGGTGCTGGTGCTCGCACCGCCCGGCCCTATCCCGGACATGTCTTCCGAAGGCTCGCTCCTGCGCGAGTGGCTGCTGCACCACGCTGCAGTGCATCCACGCTGTGTCGATCAAGTCATGGCTGTGCTCGAGGTCGAGGAGGTCTTCAGTTTGGATGACCTGCGTCGTCTTGCAGGACACCCACACTTTGACTCGTGCGGTTTGTCTGTGCTCACCGTGCTCAAGATCCGCGACGCTCTTGCCAGCCAGCAGTCGCAGCAGCCGCAGCAGCCTCAGCAGCCGCAGCACACGCAGCCGCCGCAGCCGCCGCAGCCGCCACAGTCGCAGGCCCAGGCTGAGGTGGAGGCGACGGTAGCGCAGGCGGAGGCAATGGTGGCACAAGCGCAGGCGGCGCTGCAACAGGCGATCACAGCGGCGGATGAGGCGCGGGCCGAGGCATCGTCAGTCCGATCCGAGCTCGAGGCGGCGAGGGCCGCTATGGGCCAGGCGGCGCGGGCCGAGGCGTCGTCGCAGCCGCAGCAGCCGCAGCAGATGCTGGCTGCAGCAGCGAGGCTTCGTGCGCTGCCGTCCTTGACGGCGTCATGCACACGACAGCCACGCAGTGGCAAGCATCGCATTGAGATTGAGGAGGACGCCGAAGCCGAGGCTCGTTCACTCGCCTCATTGGCAGTGGAACAGCCTGCACTTTTTCGGGCGGTCACTGGAGCTGACAATGGAAAGCTGCCTGATCTGAGAGGGTTGTGCTTCGGCACGGATAGCCTTGTAGGTGAAGGCAGCAATCGTGTCGGTGACCAGGTGGCACAGCAGTCGCCGCCGTCGCCGCCGTCGCCGCCGCTGCAATCGCCGCCGCCGCAGTCGCTGCGGCGGCAGCAGCAGGAGGCGCTCATGGAGGCACATTTCAAACGTCTGGGTATAAACGATCAGCTGCCGGTTCTGATAGACCCACGTCTGGGTCGGGCGGCGATCATCCAGGCGCCGGCGCCGTTCGTGTATGCGAACGCAGAGGCAGAACAGGTGGCTAGGGCCGATCAGCTGCTGGATCTGAGAGGGCTGTGCTTCGGCACGGATAGCCTTGTAGGTGATGGCAGCTATCGTGTCACTGACTCCACCGAGGACCTTCTCTTATCGGTCGAGGATCCGGTTGGCTTCCTTTCGAGTATGGTGGACAGATTGGATGGACCTTACTCTGCATCAGAGTGGTCCGAGGATGAGCAGTTCGACAGCTCAGTTGAGCAGGTGCGTAGTAGCGACCCCCCCTTTTCCCGCTCCGCACTGCGGCTTTGTCCTATTGGTGGGGCATCGCAAGTCGCTCCTGTGCCGCGAGGCCTTGCCTGGCTTAGGTCAGCATGGCCCGCGATCGTCGAACGCTGGCTCCTTCTTGGGCCCCGCCGCCAGGGTGAGGACGACTTCTCTCTCCTCTCTCGTCTGGGATACTACCACGACGATCGCTACGGCGAGGACTGCTATGGTTGGGTGTGCAGTGGCGACGTTGGGTGGCCGGCAGACCACCTCGGTGGGCGGATCTTCCAGCCCCTCAGCTCATCGCAGCTCGATGCAGCGTGGGCTCATCGCATGTGGCGTCGTGCTTTGCAGAGTGTGCAGGCGATACTCATGGGCCCCAGCGGCTCAGCCTGGCTGGCCCTGCGATCGGCCGAGCGGTTACGCCATGAGGCCTTCTGTCTTCTGCTTCGAGAGCGGCGCATCTCGCGTAATGCCCGGTCCTTGCCGGGCATGAACCGTGAGCGCCATCAGCCGCTCGCGAACGCCGAAGCCGCGTACCTCCGCGCCGCCCGGCACGCGGAGGAGTGCCGCCACCGATGCCGTCAGACTCGCGCCCTCGCCGCTCCCGCTCCCTCGTCTGGGCGCCGTCGCCATGTCCGTCACCACCACCTCGCTTGATGGGGTGTGTGGTGCGGTTTGTGGCGACGCGTGCGTCCCGGGGTTGGGTGTGGACTGGCGCGGTTTGGGTGTGGTCTGGCGCGCGCGAGTCGGTGGGTGGGTTGGTTTTGAGGGGGTTCGGTTTGTGCGGTTCGTGTGTCTGTCCCGTGTGTCCCGGCTCCCCCCGGTGTCTTTTTACCGGTACCCTGTAGCTGACCTTTTAGAAGCGACTCCGTCAAAATGGCGTCGACGGTCTGGCGGTGCAACAGTGCGGTACCACTTGATCACCTGTAGCAGCTTGTTGAGCAGCCGAGATGGTGGCGCGCCCTCACCGTCGGGACGGACGGACGCGTTTGTCCGTGGGTCTCCTGCTCTTCGTCCTGAAGGCTGGGGACGCTCTGGCACCGGCAACGACGCCGGTGCCCAATGCAGGCGATCGGCGCATGCCTGTCACCGTGCTGACTGGCTTCCTTGGCTCCGGCAAGACTACGCTGATAAACCACATCCTGACGGCGCAGCACGGGAAGAAGCTGGCCATCATAGAGAACGAGTTCGGCGCTGTGGGAATCGATGATGCGCTCCTCGCGAAGAATGCGAAGCTGCAGGCGGAAGGGGAAGAAATAATAATCATGATGAATGGGTGCATCTGCTGCACCGTTCGGCAGGACCTCGTCCTCGTGCTCAATCGGCTCCAGGACAGAATTGCGTCCAAAAAGCTCAACATTGACGGGGTGATCATCGAAACGACCGGGCTCGCCGATCCAGCTCCTGTCGCCCAGACGTTCTTCTTAGAGGAGTCCGTCAAAGAGCACTTCCGCCTCGATGGCATCGTCACCATGGTCGATGCGAAGCACGTGGAGCAGCACCTGGATGAGGAGAAACCCGAGGGCGCCGAGAACGAGGCGGTCGAGCAGGTGGCGTTTGCGGATCGCATCTTGCTCAACAAGATTGACCTGGTGAGCCCATCGGACCTTGCGCGCGTCGAGAAGCGTCTTCGCGACATCAATGCGTTCGCTCCGATCGAGCAATGCATGCAGTCATCAGTGGACGTGGGCTCGGTGCTCGACCTCGGGGCCTTCGACCTGCAACGCACGCTCGAGATGGACGAGGGCTTCCTGGACACGGATGCCCATCACGCCCATCACGAGCACGATGCGACCGTCACAAGTGTCGCCATCTCCGAGCCGGGCGAGGTCGATCTCGTCGCCATCGACGAATGGATCAGCACGACGCTGCGCGACAGGGGTGGGGACATTTTTCGAATGAAAGGCATCCTGGCGCTGCAAGGTGCTCCGCAAAAGTTCGTGTACCAAGGCGTGCACATGGTCTTCAACGGCGCTTACGGAGATGAGTGGGCCGAGGGCGAGGCGCGCACCAACAAGCTCGTCTTCATCGGCAAGCACTTGGATGCGGACGCACTGCGAGCGGAGTTCAGCGCGTGCCTGTATACGCCCGAGATGGAGGCGAAGAAGCTCGCGGCGCTGCGCTTCCAAATCGGGGACGAGGTACAATGCATTCTTGTCGGTCCCGACTATGCCTCGGAGCCCACCTGGCGCAAGGGCAAGGTCGTGGCTCGGATGCATAGGGAGGAGGGGCTGGCCGGCGTCGCACCGTACCGCGTGCAGCTCGATGACGGTCGCTTCATTGTGGCGCCGCTCGACACCGACATGGTTATCAAGGTGCCACTGCGCTTTGAAATCGGCACCCCAGTCGAGTGTAACCTGGGCGATGGGTGGTACAAAGGCGTCGTCGTCGCACACATGTATCGCGAGGCAGGCTGGGCACCAGAAGAGGTTGCCCCGTACCAAGTGAAGCTCGAAGACGGCAGCCTGATCTTTGCGCCCCACGACGAGGACGAGGTGATCCGCAGGCCGCGGTTTGGTGTGGATCTTTCGTGAGGTGTGGTGCCCCGATGCCGTACCGAGTCGAGCTTGAACGGCGGCCGCATAATCTGGGGATGCCTACCGTACTCGTGTACCCTGACGCCGTGCCATGTAAAGACCCGGGGCAGCCGTTCACGATCCTGAAGGCGCACAGTAGTTTTACGCGTTTCACTAATTTTAATAGATCGTTACATCTGCTCATGATATGTACCGCAACGATCACTTCATCAACATCGCAAATACGTAGCTGTCCTAGCTGATCTGCTACCAAGATCTCCACTTGCGTAGTAGCGCAAACAACGATAGATCTCACCCGACGAGTTTACGCTGTGTGTGTGAGGCCGATAGCACGACTCGAAATGCCATGCTGTCGTTACCGTCCATATTGTTGTCGAGGGAGTGCTAAGGGAGTGCCCCGCGCTTGTAAGTTGTATGCATCTTCTTTTTGTTCTTAATGCATTCTGCGAGGACATCGTATGGCACTGCCTGGGTATCGGTGGCGCGTTCGCTCTGCACCGTCAACTGTGGCGGCAGCCGCCGTGGCAGTGACGATTGCAGGACGGTGTGCAACAGCGAGGCATGAGAGCAGAGTGGCGCGCTCGCATTCGTACCCTCGGAGACGAGAAGTAGGCATGAGATCAGACCCCGCATGGCGATGATTGGACGTGATTGACGAGAACCCACGAATCGTGCGGGAATCACGAACCGTTCTCCGCGACAAAAGTAAAGTTACATGCTGACAACCGCCCCAAACCCGTGGATTCCAAATTCATTCAAATGATGACATGACAAAGGCGCCCTTCCAGTAACGCCCAAAAGCGCTTGCTTATCGCTTTTACGTTCGGCCCCTATGCTTGGCCCTTGCCGCGTACACTTGCCCGCGTGCGCCGTGCCGCCGTGCGTCGTGCCCCATCTTCCGTCGGTGTCCGTGCGCTTGTGTGCTCTCCGACTACTCTCTGACCCCTGGACTTCCCCGCCGGCTGTTCCCATCCCTCTTCGACTTCCAGCTCCGCTCCTCAGTGCGTGCTCCGCCCCGGACCTCGTTCACGCCTCTCGTGCTCGCCTCGTTCATGCGATGCCGCAGCCCTTGGGGTCGTAGGCGTCAGCCGTAACGTCAGCCGCAGCGGCCGCCAGTTGCGCGCGTGCACCGCCCTGGGGGCGGCCGGCGGTGCGCATCGCCTTCTTGCCACCCTGCCCGCCATTCTCCTTGGCAGCGCCCTCGACGGCGCCCTCGGCCTCGAGCGAAGCGCCCTCGGCGCCGCGGTCATCGCCCTCCCCGTGCTCCTCTTCGTGCTCGCCATCATTGCCACAGCCGGCGCACGCACGCTTGCCAAGCTTGCTGTTATCGTCGCTGGTCCAAGTCGGTTGCGCGCGCGCACGCTTGCCGATCGTCCCGGCGGTGACTCGAGCGCCTGCAGCCGCCGCTTCGCAAGCCTGATGCACAGCACGCGTGATGAGCGGCGCCATCTGGAGCGCCTTCGTGCGCAGGTGGGCCGCATGGAGCGCACTGAGCGTGAGCTGCTCAGTCGATGTCGCCGCTGCCTTCGAGCGCGCGTGACGCTGCCGGTACTCGTGGCAAATGGAGCGCAGGTTGATGTTGGGGACGAGATTGCTAGTCGGGAGGACCTCGCGCGTGACAGGCGAGATGGGCTTGCCGCCTTGCTGCTTCCAATATGCTTCGATGGAGGCACGCTCGTAACTCTTTCCATCCGCCGCAATTACCGGATCCACCATCACCTCCATGCTGATGACGCATGCAAGCTCGGCCGGAGGGTCGTCCTGCAGGGAGCTCAGCCGCAGGTGACGCACCCCCGGCAACAGCGCGTCGCTCAGCGCCTCGCGAAGCGGGCGGCCGATGGCATCGTCGATGCTCGCGGCGCTCAGCAGGCGGCCCGGAGTGAACACGTGCTCAGCCACCGTGGCCAAAGGCAGCAGATCGAGGCGTAGGCATGGGGCGATGCGGGCGATGTCGGCGGCCGAGTGGGTGGCGCCCCACGGGGCGAGTGCCTCGAGCAGTGCTGCCTCCTCCTGAGCGAGCGATTCATCCAGCAGCGCCACCGCCTCAGCTGCTCCCTCGACAGCCGCTGTCCCCTCCGCCTCCGCCTTGGCCTTCGATTCGGCCTCCGCCTTCTCCTCTGTCGCCGCCGCCTCCGTCTCCATTGGCGTCACTCCTTGAGCAACTGCCGGGGCCGCTGGAAGCGGCGGTGGGATGCCGATGGGTCGCTGCTGGGCACGCGTATGGTCGTCGTCGACTTCTCCGTCGTTGTTGAGTAGCTCAGCCTGCTCCTGCCCGGCCTCCTCCTCATCGTCCTCATCGTCTGGCGGCTCATCGTCCCCCTCCTCGCCCTCCGACGCTCTCGAGATGTCCTCTGGCTCCGCCCCCGCCTCGGAGCCAGAGGCGGAGGGGGACCGCGTTGAGGCCGAGGTGGGCTCGCGAGACGCACGTCGAAATGCACGCACCGACTTCGTCGACGGCTGCACTGCCGCCGCCGCCGCGGCTGCCGTGCCTAATTGCTTCGCCATCGTCTCGGCCGCCGCCCTGGCCTTTGACTTCGCCTCGGCCGCCTCCACCTTATGCGGAGGCAGCGGTCGTGACGAGAGTAGCCGTTTGAGTGTGTCCACATCGAGCGAAGCCGCTCTCTCACGCACCAGGGCACAGAGCGTCGCGGCCGAGCGCACCGCATGTGGAACGAGCGAGGCGTCGAGCACGGTCGCGCGGAGCGAGTTGGCGGCCCCAGGCTTGGCTTCGAGGCGTGCGATGCACTCAGCGTAGAAGCAGATGAGCGCACCGATCGAGGGCGAAGCCAAGGTCGCCGGCGGCGGCGCCGCCGCCGCCATCAGTGGCACCTCGCCGCGCACTCGCGCGCTGTGGGCCGCCGCCCAGCGCTGTAGCACGGCGAGGCGCAGGGAGCTAGCGCGCCGCGTGAGCGACAGCGTGAGCGAGCACTGCGCGATCAGCATCTCGCGCTCCGTCTGCATTCTAGGCGGCGCGGCTTTGGGCTCGACGAGCATGTCCTTGATGTTGAAGTCGAGCGCGCCGCCATCAGGATGATGTTCAGGGTATATGAAGCTAGAGCTCATGGTTTTGACGCGCGTGGTATCGAGTAGGTTGGTGAGTGTGGCGCTCATGTCGTACGCCTCGATGCCGTCTAGTTGGGGAACGTCGAGATGAGGGAAACCGAACGTAGCCCTCTTGCCGTGCTGGGTGCACATGTAGAGCAGCATGCCGACCTCGAGTTTGCCGAGGGCACCCTCGGCATGGCGCGCAGTCGCCTCGGCTTGCAATTGCACAGGAATGCAAGTCACGGAGGAATACCCGGAACGGGAGAGCGGCACGTCAGCCAGCTTGACACTTCCCTGCAGACGCGGCAGCCGTTCCAGCTTCTCCGTGGGCAGCCAGTCGAGCACCTCAGCGAGCTGCTCTAGGCTGAGCGATGGCAAATGATCGGTCAGCCGACGCAGCGGCTGGTTCCCTACCGCCGCCTCGTCCTGCAACCCATCCTGCCCTTGCTCCCCCTTCTCCTTGGCCTCGTCCTCGTCCTCATTCATCATGATGCGTTTGAGGAGGCGAGGCAGCTGCGCACGCAAGCTCCGCGCGATCGAGCACTTGCCGCTCACCCCGAGGCTCTTGTCCTGGCCAGTGCACGTGTATTTGGGCCAGCGCTGCGTGATCGCGCGGAAGATGCGCACCGCCTCCGTGCTCGTCATCGATTCCGCATCGTCGTCATCGAACAAACAGTCGAGCACGACGTCGGCCGACGCAGCATGCTCGTCGAGCTCGAGCTTGCACGTGAGCTCGAGGTACTCAGCGAGGAGGAACCGTGAGTCAGTTTGGCCGCGTAGCTTGAGGATCGTAGAGCAGACGTCGTCGTCGCCAACGTCGTGGCCATTACCCGAGAGTTGTAGCTCTGCGTCGCCCTGCAGCAGCATCGCGAGTGCGCGGCGTGAGCCCGGCAGCGCGAGAGTCAGGTGCCCGTCGTCCTCGTCGGTCGGCTCTTCGAGGGGCGCGTACGCGACTGGCGCGCGGCGCACGTAGGCGGCGCGAGCCGTCGAGTCGAGCTCTGCGTACGCCGCCGCCGAAAGGTCGTGCGGATCGGCGTCGCGGTCGGTGCTCTCATAGCGCCAGCCATGGATGGGTGCCTTGCCCGTCTTCCGACACTTGGTTCCCGGGTGCACGCCGTCGGTGATGGTGCGCGGGCACTCGGCGGTCGTGCCCTGGTTGCGCACCGACTCCACTGATGCCCGGTTGATGACCATGGAATCACCATGCTGACCGGTGAGCTCGCCGGCGAGGTGACTGCATCCTCCAAACGAGGTGACTGCATCCTCGAGCCGCTTCTTGAGGCGCTCGCTAGCGAACAGGGGCGCGGCGCTGTCTGCGGGCAACGCACGGCCGAAGCGGGGGGCGTCGTCGTCGCGCTCGGGCACGAGCAGCAAGTCTGGGTGGAAGGATGCGCGATGGAAGCGCTCCTCCATGGTCCAGTCGCTCGCGTGGGCCGCGCGTGCGTGCGAACTATTTCATTCCGTTCATCCGTTGCATGCGATGATTATATACGAACACATGTCACATCCAACAAGTTCCTTGTTGTGTTGTGTGTCTCCGATCCCCCTGCTCCCGCTAATTCAGTCCATTAAAGCTCACGGGCGCTCACTCAGCGCGCCCGTGAGCTCTGCCTGCCTTGCGTGCTTCTTCGACTTCCCGGAGGACCGCCGCGCAGCCCGAGCACACTGGCTGCCCCTCGCGCCACTGGCCCGAGGCGGCCGCCACGGAGGGTGGCCTGTTCTTGCGCACGCACTCGCACAGCGGCACCATCCACTGGTACGCAGACGTCGCGCGCACGCGCTCACGCTTGGCCGCGAGCTCCGCCCATCGCGCCGCCCGCGTGGGCGCCCACTGCCGGAGCGCCATCGTGTAACGCCACTCGCCATCGCCAAACGCGTTCCGGAGCTCTTCGGCGACGGCGGGATCTCGCCGGCGGAGCTCCTCGCGTGTATTGAGGCCGCAATTGACGTCACAGCGCACGCTCGCCTCAAACCAAGCCTGTGCCGATTCGGCCCAGTACTCTGACGAATTCGAGCCCATGTACGACTCTGCGTCGATGAGACCTCGTCGGAGCGCGTCGGCGTGCGCGGCGCGGATGCGAGCGCGCGCCGCATCATCGAGCCCAACGTCCATCACGCAATGTGCAAACTCATGCACCAGGATGGACTCGAAGGGATACTGATCGTGACGGCGCCGACGACGCAGCTGAGCCGAAGGAGAAGGTGCCGGCGCGCCGCAGATGACGCATTGGCACTTGTCTTGGCACGTGTCCAATGAGGACTTGTCCGCTGAGGCGCCCGCGGGGGCTTTGGACTCGTCCGCCGCCCCCGCCAAGAGCGCGGGCGCGGCAGCGCCGGTTGCGCCGTCCGCGTCGATCGCCATGCTCACCGCCGCCGACGCCGCCGACGTCGCCGCCGACGCTACCTCCGGCCGGTCGACTGGCAGTTCGGGCTCGTCTTCGAGCAGGTTCTCCTCGCCCACGGAAGAGACGGGCACGGCCGGATTGCCGCCCACGCCGCGCGTCGTCGCGTCGTACGTCCAGTCGCCCTTGTTGGCGGCAGAGAGGAATCGGTGCTCGGGAACATCGGAGGTGAGCTGCGCGCGCCCGATGACGGCCACCGTGCACCCGGCCGCCCTCATGCGCACGAGCACGTCCGCTGGAGTGTCGCGCAGCATGCCGCCGATCACGTCCGCTGCCGCCTGCACAGCTTCCACAGAGACGCACACATGGGCGCGCACAGGGATGGAGGCGATGCGGACGCAGTGATGGTAGAAGCCGTCGGTTGTGGACGCGCTCGCCGCCTCAGCCTCGGCCGGCGCACGGCTCGAAGCCACCGGCTGTCCGATGCAAATGCTCAAGTCGGTGTGCACTTTGCACTCAACCAGCGTCACACCGCCGTCGACCGTGCGGCAGTGCCACTCATGGCCAGGAAACGTCTGCTGCGTCGCCCTTTGGCCCGCTCGGATGTTGGTGTACGAGACCTCCTCGCGCGTCTCATCGTTGATCCACAGAAGCTGCACCTCTCCGGGCGTCTCGTTGATCACGGTGAATCGCACGAGCGGCTCGGCCATTCGCGAAGGGCGCCGACATGGGCGCTGCTTGAAAGGCCCGTCGGTCACACCTTAGCGATAGAGGCCCACGTGCTTGGGTCCGGGGAGCCGGGGAGCCTGGATGCGTTGATCTGCATAAAATATGGGAAAGAATCTATGAACATTCCAAGAATCTATGGGGTCAGCGTTAATCGGGGTATTGCTGCAGTTCATCGGGGCGGTCGCCATGATGAGCAGCCCCCGCTCGCGGACCGGCCACTTGAATCTGCTCGCGCCTAAAGCCGGTATGATAGCAATCTCGATGGTGGTGCCCGAGCTGATTCCTCACGGAAAGCTTCATGTATCTGCTGCCGACACCTTCAGTGTTTTGTCATGGAACTGTCTCCTCCCGAATTCGGAGGACAATTGGTGGTGCGAGAAGATGTATCAGAGCCATGTGCCCGCGGACGCTCGACAGTGGCCGCATCGTCAACAGCTGATCAAAGACCGGGTGTTGCTCGCGGATGCTGATATCGTGTGCATTCAAGAGGCCGCGGGCGGCACCTTCGAGTCGGACTTTGCATTCATGCGAGCGCAGGGTTACGAGGCGGTGCTGCACCAAAAGTTTCGATTCCGTTGCGCCACCTTTTATCGGCCGACGGTGTTCGCGCTTCAGTCTCAGGCGCACGAGGACCGTGCCCTGGTCACGTCGTTTCGCTGGCTCGGAAGCGCCCAGAGGACCTTGTACCTCGCCAACGTGCATCTGAGTGGTGGAGCCGCGCCCGACCGCCGGCTGCGTCAGATCCATGGTGCCACGGAATGCATCCGAAAATGGTTGGCGAATAACAAGCCGAAGCCGCAAGGACGACGGGGCAGCGCTGTGAGGCGAGAGCAGGAGGAGGGGAGAGAGGATGAGGCCCGAAGAGCGGCCGGTCCTGCGCGTGCGGGCCATGGCGAGGAGCCTTCGTCCCCGGAGCCCCCGTGCGTCCTGATCGCGGGGGATTTCAACTCGGATGGCAACACCGCCGTACGGACGCTCCTGGTCGACGGCAGCGTGGAGCCAACATGGCGCGAGCCTCAATATGCCGACATGCAGCTAACGTCGAGGCGCCGAAGCCATACGCTGGGTCCCTTAGCAGACGCCGGAGAGGTCGCGTACGGCCAGAACGTGTGCGATGGCGACTGGGGTGACTGGGGCGGGCGGACCTGCTATGCTCGCTATCGCGCACGCCGCCCCGCCACATACGTAGTCCCTTCGCTCGCATCCGTCTTCCTACTGCGCTCACCGACCTCAACAAACCGGCAGCAGCTTGTCGCCGATAACGAGGTGCTGGCACGCCTGACGCAGCATCGAGAGAGCCCACCGCCTCTGAGTCCGCCGCGAGAGCTCTCGGCAGAGGACCGTGCTCTGTGCGAGACGACTCCAGGAGCAGACTTGGCGTTTGTGACGGCGTGCCGCCGCGCCTTCGACGCCATCGATGCCGACCGCGGCGGCTCGATCTCCGCGGCTGAGCTGCGGGAGGCTCTCGAGCGGCTGTCCGTGCGCAACCTCGCTGGCGAGGAGCCGAGCGCCGTCGACGTGGAGGCGATGCTCAGCGCCGCGGACACGGACGAGAACGGTACGGTCGACTTCGCCGAATTCGTGGCCATCATCCTCGCCACGCGCGGCGGAGGCGACACCGGCAGCGGCTGGTGGGCACGGTTCCTGGGTGCTCTGCGCGGCGGTGAAGGCGGCGGCTCGTCCAGTGCGGAGCAGGAGCTCGTGCGCCTCGAGACCGAAGCAGATGTCGAGAACCTCATCGCGCGCTTCACACCCACCCTCCGCGCCGCTCTCGATACCCTATTCGATCGGCTCGCAGCCGCCTCACCGGGGACGCCGGCGGCAGGCGCTACTTCGAGCTCGAATTCAATCTCGGAGGATATGGAGCGCGTCATCCCAGAGAAGGCGGCGCTCGCATGGCTAGAGCTTGTCAACCGCGAGCTGGGACGTGGTGGCACGTACCGTAGTGTAATGGCTGCGTTCGAGCAGAGCCCCACTGGACGGCGCGAGCTCACGCGGCGAGCGTGGTATGGCGTCTTCGCACGCGAGCTCGGCGAGGGCAAGTGGTGGCAAGTCGCGTACGATCTCGACGTCTCCGGAGTCACCGTGAGCAGCATGGAACTCAGCGTCGGGGGTGGCACTTTCGGTGGGGCCGCGCAGAGTCGCGTGGTGGACGAGCGCCGTGGCGAGCAGGGTGCGCGCAGACCGTCGGTCAGGACGCCGCGCCAGGCTCCGCGCCGCCATTACGAGGCGTGGCTCGATTACGTGTACTACAGCAGTAAGGGCCTCAGACTGGTGGGTTACCAGGAGAGTCTCTCTGAAGAGCAGGCACAACTCATCTATCGTGATGGGGACGCCCTGCCAAACGCCTGGCATCCGAGCGACCATCTCCCCGTCGGCTGCGTGTTCCAATGGGCCGATTCGAATGGGTCCGGCCCTACTGTATGAAATACCAGCAATGTGGTCATATCGAGTGGTCATGTATCACGACCTTTCACGAGCTATCACGTGTCCGCACGATGTGCGGGACCGGGAGCCGAGGCACCCCGGACCGCGATCCGACCGTGGTTTTCCGCTGAGGTCGAACAAGGTTCCTCCGAGGTCGAGGCGTCGAGCGTGCAGCGTCGGCCGTCGCATGCGATGGAGCGCGTCGACTGATGTAAGAAGCCGGCCCGGCCCCTGATGGCTTTCATCAGTGTTCAGTCCCGGCACTTGGCTGTTGACCAATTATACTACCGTACACGCTTTGTATGCCTGGGGTATCCCTCTCGCCACGTGCACGCTGCCGATAGGCGTGTTTTACTTACTCTTACTTACTCGTAACGCCGCGGGATCCGACCGCGCGCGGATCGGCTCGATGACCCCCGCGGGTACCGTCTCCGCTCTCCCGTGTGGCGTGTCCCGTCTCCCGACCGGACGGGCGCGCCCGCGGCGTCGAGGACGCCGTGAAGGCGGTCCCGCGCCGCGGCTTACCGTACGGCTTTTAGTCCGTAGCTGACGAAGCATCCGAGACGTCCGCGCGGCTGACAGCATCCCGCCCCGCGGGCGTGCACGGTTAATAAAACCTCGTTATTTTTACGTCTGATATATACGTCTAGATGTTGCATCGAAGTCCTGATAAATTGAGAATTGAGGTCATTTGTCAAACAGCGGAGCCATCTTAGGCTCCACCTCTGCGTCGGGCACTCTCTGGCATCCGTGTGCCACGAGGTATACCCCCCACCAAGGGCGGGACGTGCGCCCACCACCGCGTGATTGGCCGGCTGCACGGTGAGCAGCCCAACTGGAGGCTACAGCAGAATAGGTTGAGTCCTTCAGGTCCCATACGACCATGGCGTTTGTCCTTGCCAATATCAGCAGCTCGTCAAGGGCGCCCTGGGTTGCCAATGACCCTCGCCTCGTTACCATCTTGCCGCGACGCTCGGCCCCTAGCATGATGTGCCTCGGCGGTGGCAGCAATACATTTGCACCTAGTGTGGCGTTGGCTTCAGCCCGCACTGCGTGGTTATCAGCAGCAAGGTAGACTCGAGAGGGGGCAGCCTGCTCGCCGTCTGCCTTGATCTGAGCGCGAACTTTTGCAATGCAGTCTAGGAAGCCGAAGTCGCGCAGAATGTGCTCGGGCGACGGTACAGACGCCGCGGCAGGTATACTCTGAAGTGTGGCATTGAGCCTTTTCACGGTGTACGCCAGCAGAATGACCATGCGCACGTGCACCCCAACCACTGCAATGTTCGTGGTTCTGGACATGCTCTCGTCTGCCAGCTCGATACGCATGCTTTGCGGCACAAGCAAGTGATAAGAAAGCTCACCAAAGTATGGCACGACCTTGGCGTTACCGGCGTCATGCTTGGGAAGCTGGTGGTGCTGATGGCTAGGCTCATGGGCGCTTCCTGCTGAGACGGCAGTCATGGTTCTGGTGCAAGCGAGCCCGTGCGTACGCAGCCACTGCGCTGCAGGATGGGCAGCAACGTTCTTGAGGAGGGCAGGCGCAAAGTACATGTTGCTGCGCACATGGAGCACTGGACACCGCCAGGCTGCAACACGCTCACCCCCCGGTCCAGCAAATGTGAATTCGCGAGGATGCATCAAGCTGGCGAGTTGACTGCCGCCTTCCGTCCAGGTCTTACCCATGTGCGCTGTGCAGTTGCGCGTAACCTTGCCACCATCCAGCGCGACGATCTGTGCTTTGCCTTTCACGTGGCTCGACCACCAGGTCACTCTCGCCATGATGGCCCTGATCGTGCCCGCGCTTCTCGCCACCCTCTCGCCCTACGCAAATTTACGGAGTGCCGGTACCGTGCGCACTGCCGCCTCCTCCGGGAAGGCCACCGTGCTGACTTCAAAGCTGCCGCACGACCACCGCTCGGCGCAAGACGAAGCGCACGTGCACCTCAAGGGCTACAACGCCACAGAGCTGTACAGCGGCTTCTTCGAGATTGATGCCGCTACGGGCAGCAACTCTTTCTTCATCTACTCCACTCCCGTCTCGGGCCGTACAGACGCGCCCGTGCTGCTGTGGCTCAACGGCGGGCCCGGCGCCTCCTCGCTGCTCGGCTTCTTTGACGAGCTCGGTCCGTTCGGCATCAGCGAGAAGCTGGAGATTGAGCCGCGCGCCGTCGGCTGGGCGCTAGATGCTCACCTCATCGCCATCGACAATCCGCTCGGTGTGGGGTACTCGCACACGAGCGTGCTCGAGCGGATGGCGACCAACCAGACGACCGTCGGTGACGACCTGTACGAGGCTCTGCACCAGTTCTTCCAACTCTTTCCAAACCTGCGGGCGAATGCGCTGTACGTGACTGGTGAGTCGTACGCGGGGAAATATGTGCCCGCGTGCGCGTATACGATCCACGAGCGCAACCAGCTAGTGCCCGCCGATGAGCGCATCAACCTGGCAGGCATTGCGATCGGAGATGGCGCCTTCGATCCACCGACGCAGTTCACCGGCTTCGGGCCGTTGCTCTTCAATCTCGGGCTGGCCGACACGCGCGCGGCGAAGGTGTATGATCAGTACGACGCGCGCCTCACCGCTGCGCTTGCGGCCGGCGACCTGCTTGGCGCCTTCCGTTCGTTTGATGAGATGCTCAATGGCGACTACTGGGGCACAGATCGCACCTACTATCACAACACCACGGGCATGGGCAGCAATTACTTCAACTTCGCGCTTGAGCCGGGCGCGGCCAGCTTGACGAAGCGGGCGTACCCCGAGTGGCTCGCGCTCCCCGAAGTCGCGGCTGCGCTGCATGTGGGCGACACGCCCTATTCCGTTTTCAACCAGACGGTCGAGGATCGGCTCATGGCGGATTGGATGGTGGGGGTGGTGCCGTGGCTGCAAGTGCTGCTCGACAAGTATGACGTTCTCATCTACAGCGGCCAGTACGATGTGATTCTCGGGCCGCCAGGCACCGAGCGCGCGGTCGACAAGCTCGTGTGGAGTGGCGCCGCCGACTTTGGCGCGGCACCCACAGTCCAGGTCATTGATGAGCAGCGTGCGGACTTACTCGGGTATGCGCGCCAAGCGAAGTCGGCGTCGAACACCACGTTCTCGTATGTTATGCTCCGTGGATGCGGCCACATGGTGCCCACCGACCAGCCTGAGCGCGCGTACACGATGCTGCAGCGATTCCTCGTGCCCATGGCAGTCTTGCCGCCGCCCGTGCCCTCACCTCCGCCGGCGCCTGCCTCGGACGGTAACGACCTCAGCGGCGGCGCGTGGGCGATCATCGGCGCGGCTGTCACGATCGTCATTGCGGGTGCCATCGCAGCGCCCATGTACCTCGCCAGGAGGAAGTCGGTCGCTATCGGCCAGATCAACGCCGAGTCCCTCCTTCCGGCCCGTGAGTGATGTGTCTCTCAGCTGTCACAGTGGCGCGGTGGCGTGGCCCCCGCCGGCGCCCCCGCCAGTCCCCACCACTGGTTCACGTGCGTGTGTATCGTTCATATCGATATTCACATTCTGGCGAATTCATCTCGTCTCGACAGAGTGACGACGACACGGTCTCTCCTCCGCTCTCGTCTCGCGCCTCGTCGCGGTGGGGCGGGCGGCCGTGGTCATTCCAACCGGGGGTCGGATCGCAACCGGCCGAGCGGAGCCGCGGAGCGGGGAGGGCGGAGGCGCGAAGGCCGAAGCGGGGAACATGGAAGGGGACGGCGGAAGAAAACGCGCCGTCAAAACGCACGAACACTTTGACGCTGTGCATCCGCGACGCACGCAATGCGTGTCTCGATGCCAATATCACAGCACACCGTGTCTCTCAGCCGCTCGCGCCTCGCGCGGGGACAGAGGCTACAGGATGTCACGACTCCTACTCGCGTCGGAACTGCTGTGGGTCGGGGTCGCGTCGGAACCGTTGGCGTTACGGTCCGTGGGCGACGGCGTTAGCGCGTTACAGCGTTGCGTTACAGGCTGCTCGCGCGCTCAGCGGTGTCCAGCACACATGTTAAAAGACATGGATCCCATCACAGGGCAGATGCAGTCGAGCCAGCGCCACTCTCGATAGGCTCGTCGATTGGCTCGTCGATTGCAATACGCTGAAGCGCGTCGCGTCTCGTCCCGCAACGGCCTCTAACCCAGCAGACGGGCCGAGCGGACCTCGGAGCTGCGGCAATGCATGCGGCAAGACTCCAGCGACAGCCGGGAGGCGCATGCATGTAGCATTCCCATTGGGCATGCATGCAGGCATGCATGTAGCACTCCCATTGGGCATGCGCATCGGCAAGGCCGGTAGACTCGCAGGTAGACTTGAGGGAATGCTAGCACTCAGCGAAGGGCCCAAGCGCAGCCCAGCGCTCAGCCCAGCTCCAGTGGGTCCAGCGTGGCCGACGGCGAGTGTTGCAGCTCGCGCTTGGAGCTGCGAGGCTGGCGGGCAATCCCGCGGAGGTCCTCGAGGCGCCGAGCCGAGCACCGCCGGTAGGGCCGGTAGGGCAGGTAGCGATCGTACGGGGAGGAGCGTTGCCGTCAACGTTGAATTAATTCCGCCGATTCCGCGCGCCGCGAGCACGTCATCCCGTGCGTACAGCCGCAGCCGTCCCATGACAGCCTGCGTTGCCGGCTGCAAGTCTCCGATGATGTTACCCGCGGCAGGAGCGTTGCTCCGTCGCACACGAGATCCGGAGGAGCAGTACAGGATCACCACCTTGCCATCGTCAACGGCGCGGCGCAGAACGGCTTCGAGACGGCGGATGACTGCTGGGACCAGGTAGGCGTATATTACCGTCGCAGCCTTCCACTCCGGCAAGTCTCGTTCCAAGGCCGTTTGGTTCATCATGTCAAACTCGAGAGCCCTGACGAGGTGCGAGACGCCTGCGGCTTCCGCAGCGCGGCGTGTATCTTCGAGGCAGCTCGCGCGCACATCCACGCCCAGGCACTTGCAACGGCATCGGAGAGCTGCATGCACGAGCAGCCTGCCGTCTCCGCAGCCAAGATCGACCAAAAGATCGTCCCCCTTGACGGAAGCGAGATGCGTGATGACACCAAGTAGGTGCTGCTCCGTGCCGACGACTGGCGCCACTGCAACTGGTTCGTGGGCACGTGGGCTGCCTTTTCGACCGTCTAACTCAGGTACATCCACGTCGGCTGGACATCCATGTCGGCTGAGGGCTTCCATGTGTCGCGCGAAGAGGGGTCTTTTGAGCGGACTCTTTGAAACTTGCGTAGTTTGCCTTCCAAGTTTGGCAATACGGATATCGCAATGTCGACCCCCATCCCCCGAATGGATCCCCCTTGCCCACAGGGTAGCGCGCTCGCATTTTGTGTCGGATGGTGGCGGGGTAGCTCATTGGGATTCCTTCTTGATTTGTAAATAGGGAGGCGAGTATGTGACGCCGTGCGAAACGGCGTTCGGTCAGTTCGGTCAGCATTCGGTCAGTGTGAAGCCGGAGCGAGCACAACACTGTTTCTGGTCGCGGGGCCCTCCGCCCGCCGGCGCCACGGCGCTCGCCACGGCGCTCGCGATGGCCGAGGTGCAGTTTAGGTGCAGTCAAGCGCACTCAAGGCCGTGTTACCCTCCCGTCAGTCATCGAAGGCGGCCAACCCGGGAATCTTCCAGCACGACACCCCGGTGCGATGTCGGCGGCCTGGGAAGGGCTCAGAGCCTGTGAGCGCCTTATCGGTGTAGGTGAGCACGGAGAAGCCCCAGGTGAGGCACGACGAGCGCTTCCCGCGCATGCACGGATTGTGCTTGGCCGGCGCGTCGTAGGGCCCGTACGTCTCCGCAATCCGGAGGAAGCCTAGCTGCTCAAGACGGCGCATCACGCAGCCGGGCCCAACAGCAATGTCGTCGATGACGACTCGCGAGGCAGGCGTGAGTGCGGCGCGCAGGTCGCCAAAGTCCTGGTGCGCGCCCGCCTCGCCGTGGTCGCCGTCGATAAACGCCAGGTCACAGTGCGAGCCGTTGCGTTTGAAGCCCTCGGCCCATGGCAAGAGAGTCTCGTGAGAGGATCCGGCGTGTACGTGGAAGCGGTGACCGAAGCGCAGCTGGAGGAGCCTGACGACGGGCTCCGAGTAGGGCCAAGCGAGCAGGTCGAAGGAATGCACCGTGAGCTCCGGGTTGGCAAGCAGCATCGCCGCAGCCGAGTGCCCGCCGTTGAGCCCCACCTCGCAGTACGTCCGCAAGCCAGGCTGGCGCACGAGCTCAATCATGCGACGGATCTGGAGTTCGCGTACGTAGCATAGAGTTGCTTGGGAGAGTGCATGAACATGATTGCGTCCAGCAAATCCCAGAAGACGAACGTGGCCGTCACTGCCTCCTCATGGCTCTGAGGCGCAAACCGAGGCACTCCGTACGGCAGGTTGTTGTCCAGTCGACGTGTCTCGAGCTGCGCAGGCAGCGGCGCCTGGCTCTGAGCGAAGTCGCCGCTCTGCTCGCGCTCGAGACATGTGCAGTTGCGTCTCACCGGCCTGCCCTCGACGGTGCCCTTTAGGTAGGAAACTGTCGAGCCGCAGTGCACATGCTGGCTACTGCATATAAAGTCTCCGCGACACCCCTTAGAGATCCACATCCGCCGGCCGCCCTCATAGCAGCCAAAGCTCTCGCCCTTGACACAGGGCCTCTTCGACGTCAGAAGCTTAAGCTCGATGCTGCATGATGCGCCGTTCGCAGCGACGTTGGCGACGTAAATAATCAGCATGGAAATAAGCGACTGCATTCCCGTACCCGAAGACGGCATGTGTTTCGACGGATCTGAATTGCCTTCTTTAGAAATTGGCGCGCAGGCACACTCCTTTGCTCTGTGCGGGGAACCCGTTACGGGATAGCTGCGGCGGCTAGTGACACTTTCACAAGTATGGCAGCAATGGCGGCCCCCAAACCCCTGCTAAGGGGGTAGGTCAGACCTACCTGACCTATCCGCTTACCGGTACCCAAACCTCCACGCTATGTAAATGCGCAAGCGGCCCTGTACAGGCCCTGTACTTCCCCCTTTTGCGGGTTGCCCTGCGCGCGAATCAACAAACAACACCGCCACCTGCGCTCAGAGCTTCAGCCACGCCGCCGCTTTCTGCTTGACCAAGTTCGCATGGCCGTCGCCAAAGGCCCTGCCGCGAAGCGAGACTCACGCGCGCAGCTGAGCAGGCGGTGCGGACCTTGAGCAGCGTGCAGGCTGACGTGCAGGCTCCGGTGGCAAGCGTCTTCGGAGCCGGCGAATCGGGTCGAGGGCTCGCGGGAGCCAAGCTCCGGCTTCGACCACAGGAGCAGCGCGCACTTGGCGAAGGCGGGGCGCTCGGCACAGCGCTGCATATATTTGACGATGTTGGGCGTGCCGGCGAGCGACGCCCGCCCGAAGAAGATAGGCACATAGTTGAGGTACGAGGCCACGGCCACGTCGGCTACCGAGAACTCGCCGCCGACGAGCCACTCGCTCTTGCCGAGGATGGATTCAAGGACAGACACAGGGCGCAGATCAGGCTTGTCCATCGACGTGCCTGACATGCCTTTGCCGAAGCAGAGGCCGTCGAGCTCGGAGTTTGCCCAAACCACCCACTTAGTATACCCTGCGCGCTCCTTTGCGTTCGCCGCCTTACCGTAAGCGTCAGCAAGGTAAAGTAGAATTGCGCCCGACTCGAAGACCTCCACACCACCGTCATCCGTGAGGAAGGGGACCTGCCCAAACGGATGGTTGCTTGGCCGCGGAGCCTTCATCGTGAGCTCGATGCCCGCTTCGTTCGCGTACCAGTTCACGAGCGGCGAGCGCGACTGTTCACAAGTGCATCAGCCGGAGGGGCGGCAGCGGCGGTCAGCGATTGTGTGTGCAACTACTCCAGTGAATACAAGGCACCAGGACTGTTTGACGCCGATGCACACCTGGTCCGAGCCGTGTAGAACTGGACCCATGGACATGACTCCTGCGCGCGAATATATCGGCCGGAGCTGCAGTCCGACCGAGAACGCAGAGGAGGCCGCCAGACACGACGTTACCAGGAAGGTCTTCATGTCCGATCACCGACGCAATCTCGCGCACCCGGCGGAGGTCAAACGGGGTCCTCCTCGGCGTGATGAGACTTCCGTGGGTAGGTCAGGTGGGGAAGCCTAAGGATGTTCGGGACGTCTTCTGTATAAAGTTTAGTCAAGTTTGGACGCACACCGACGACACCGACGCCGCGGTGGATGCTGCTGCGCGCCGCCGCATCACGACCATCGCCGCTGCGCCGGCTACGAGTGCAGCTCGCGCGGCGCTTGAGCACCGCTGCCGTGGAGCCGGAGCCAGAAGTCGGCCACTTTGTGGGAGCGCCGACTAGCGAGCTCGTCTCTGAGCTCAAGTATTTCTATCCTTTCCGAGACGCGCTGCCTCCAGTGATGCCCACTTACAGGGTGATCGACGACGAAGGGGTACCACTCCCGGGTACCGAGCTTCCGGACCTGGATGAGGAGACGTGCGTCAAGATGATGGAGACGATGGTCAACGTCAATGAGTTTGACCGCGTCTTCAACGACGCGCAGCGGCAGGGCCGGCTCTCCTTCTACTTTACCAACCGCGGCGAAGAGGCGCAGGCGGTGGGGAGCGCGGCGGCGCTCGCGCCCACCGATTGGGTCTGGCCGCAGTACCGCGAGCTCGGCGTCATCTTCTACCGCGGCTACACGTTCGAGGAGTGTGCCAACCAGTGCTGCCACAATGAGCTCGACCAGACAAAGGGCCGGCAGCTTCCCATGCACATCGGCTCGCCGAAGCTGTCGTGCATGTACGTCAAGTCGAATCTGGGACAGCAGGTGCCCGCCGCCAACGGCGCTGCCTTCGCGATGAAGAGGCGCAAGCAGAAGGGTGTGGCGATCACGTACTTTGGCGAGGGGTGTGCCTCCGAAGGCGACATTCCCTCGGCGCTCAACATCGCCGCGGTGCACGGTTGCCCAACGATCTTCTTTTGCAGGAACAACGGGTACGCGATCTCGACGCACACGGACGATCAGTACAAGTCCGACGGCATCGCGCCACGCGGCGTCGCCTTCGGCATCCCGTCGATCCGCGTCGATGGGAACGACATCCTCGCCGTGTACTCTGCGACCAAGGAGGCGCGGCGCATCTGTATCGAGGAGGGACGGCCAGCGATGATCGAGGGCATGTCGTACCGGATAAACTCGCACTCGACCTCGGACGACGATTCCAAGTACCGCCGCTCCAAGGCTCCCGTCGAGGGCTTCGAGGGCGACGAGCGTGCGTACTGGGAGGCGCGCTCGCCTATCTTCCGATTCGGAAAGTACCTCATCAACAAAGGCTGGTGGTCTGTCGAGAGGGAGGCGACGCTGCGCAAGGTGAGCCGCAAACGCGCGATCACGGCGCTCAACGACGCCGAGCTTCTTCCCAACCCGCACGTCAAGCATCTCTTCACAGACGTGTACGACGAGTTGCCATGGATGCTCGAGCAGCAGCAGGCGGAGCTCAAGGACCACCTGAGCCGCTACCGCGAGCACTACCCCGAGATCCCACAGAGGCAGGTCGACTCGCTCTGAGGAGCTGCCTCGGAGGGGCTTGTCGAGTGGGCCCGGGAGCGCCGCAGCGGAGCGCGACAGGTTCGGCTGTCCCTCTCCCTGTCGAGCTGCATATCTTGCCCTCCTCTCTGCATTCGGTTGGGACTTTTTCAACTGCCAAATGGACTTGCACATCTGCAGGGCCTTGCGGTTTGCGTGGGGCTCGAGCCACCATGAGCGCCGTTGTGTTCGTTCTCAGATCAGAGTGTATGTTTACGGTTTACTAAGTACAAATACTGTGAGAGGCGAACACTCTGCCTACCGTATCTGCAGTATCGGCTCGCGAATGGTACACATCATCGAGTAAGCCTGTTGGGGGAGAGAGTCCTTGTGCCATGTGGCAGGCGACATCGGGCTCACTCCTCGCTCTCCGCGCGCTCCGCCTTTAGCTTGCGGAGCTTGCCGCCGCGGGGACGAGACATGCCGAAGCTCTTTGCCTTGCGTTTGCCCTTGGCCGTGCGCTTGTCGCCGCGGCCCATCGTGACCTCGCCGAGGCGCGACACGGTCAAGAGGCTCGAAACGGCGCTGGATGGCATCATGGTTGGTGGCGCCGTGAAGGCCGCCACGCCGCTAAGCGCGGCGAGAGCGATCAGCAGACGGAAAAGCATGGTCGCGTCACGAAGATTTCGTTCTCGCGAGGCGAGCTGGAGCCCGTTCACATTCACGTTCAAGTTCCATCAAATACTTGTAAGCACGAAACAAATCTACACGGAAAGGGCGGACACGATATGTACGCGATGCGAATCCCCTCGATCGGAATGACGCAATCGGGAAAACTTGCTACTAGTACATGTTGCGAAGCCACACGAACCACCCCCTTCCATGGTGCGCTCTCTCGTCGCTCCGCTCGAGCCAAATGCCGGCTGCGGTAAGGCGACCACCTTCGTGACGCTCGTTACGGGCGCGCGCTACGCGACCGCAGCTTCGTGTCTGCCACAGATGCTCCGCAACGTCGGCTCGCTATGCCCGCTTCTGCTCATCTACAATGATGCCGACACAGCACTGCCCATGTCGCAGCTCGAGCAGGCATACGGCGCGAACCAGATGCTGCCCTTGTCGCTTCTCAAGGCTCGCTTCAAGCGGCAGCCCCCGCGGCCACGAGCGCAGGTGCCCGCAGCAGGCCGGCGCCTCTTTAGCAGCTCAGAGGCATACAATACCCACCTCAAGCTGTGGCTGTGGGCGCTGCCGACGACGCACCGCGTCGTCTACCTGGACATCGACATCCTCATTCTACGCAATATTGACGCGCTGCTCGATGTGGTGCCGCCCACACTCCCCGACGGCAGCCCAGGCCTCGGCGCCGTGACGTGCAAGAGTAAGTACGGCGAGCGCTTCTTCAACTCTGGCATCTTGGTATTGACGCCGTCGCTGCGCACGCTCGAGCGGCTGCTAGAGCTCGGGCGCTTCGCGTCAGCCCCGTGGAATGGGCACATTCCACGTCCAGCCGATAAATGGCCCGACATTTGCGCGCCGCGCGATGATCCATTCGCGGCCAAACGGCTCTTTCCGAACAACGCGTCGCACTCGCTCGCTGCGTGCCGGCAACACTACGGGCCTGGGCACACTCCGTCCAAGATGATCAAGGCGTGCGAGAGTAAACTCACCGACCAGAGCATACTTAACACTGTCTTCCACTCGCACGCGAGCCTGCCGCGCGGTTTCAATATGCAATATGGAGACTTGGACGCGAACAGCAGCGCGATCGTGCACTTTGTGGGCGAGCCAAAGCCTTGGAGTCTTAATGCCATGACGGGCCGAGGTAAAGAGCCAGCGCGCCGGAATGCGACCGCGAGGTGGCAGAGGCAGTGCGCCACAGTAATGGCGGCTTCGTTGAGGAATAGCAGTCGTTGAAAGTTGTAGATGCGAAACTCCCACGCGACGACCAGCGGAGGACGCCGAGCGGCGAGCGGTCCGCGGATCTGGCGGTCCGCGTTCGTGTACGTTTATGACGTAAAGGAAATTCAATATTCCGAAACGAACGCGACGTAGTCCGGCAGCGTTTTGGGAGCATGGGAGGCCCGAAATGCACACGGAGTCCGTGTGGCGGCCGGGGCACTGAGAGAGCCGCGTGACCCCGTGTATCTGACCGTGTATCGGTACCGGTACGTAGAGTGTACGTACTACGTAGACGCACTCACGCAGCATCTAGGCGAGGGGGTTTCGAGTTTTTTGAGTTTTGTCTTGGGGTTTCCATGGGAGTTGGCTTCGGGCTGGGGAGTCATATTCATACCCGGTACAAGAGATGCTTCAACCTTGACTGACATGACTTGACTTGACTTGACATTCATGGCGGACGGCACGGAGCTCGTGCTCGTCTGCAGTGGAGAAACAGCGTTGAACGTAGCAGTTCGCACGCAAGGGTCTGAGGAGTCTCCATTCAGCGTCCTCACCGCCAAGGGCGTCGCGCAGGCCGAGGCGCTCGCCTGGCGTCTCTGGCGGTCGGGCAACAAGCCGATCACCGCTCTCTACTCGTCTCCGCTCGGTTGCGCACAAGAAACGGCTCAAGCCATCCTTGCCGGTCGTCCTGCGACTGAACCGGCCGTATCCATGCACACGGAGGCTCGACTCTCACAGCTCAACTACGGCGTCATTGATGGCCTCAACGCGGAGGAGGTGAGTGTTCGCTATGCGGAGGTGGCCACCATGCTCGCGGCCGACGACAACTGGGCTCCTCCGGGCGGCGAGAGCTGCACCGAGGTGCGCAAGCGCGCCATGGCCGCGCTTGCCGCGATCGCGAAGCGCCACCCGGGCAAACGAGTCCTCGTCGTCACGCATGCTGAGGTCGTCGCCAACATCGGAGACGACATCACAGGCGGCAGCCGTGGCCTATCCATGAAGAATGCGGCGCTCAGCTTGATCCGTTGGGACCACGGCCGCTGGTCGCTGGTCCTCTGGGGTGACACTGGCGAGTTCTGCGTGGGATGTCGACCGGGCTATTACATCGTGGACACGGCGGCGGCGCTTAGGCTCTTGGGCGTTGGCGTGATGGCCGGGGCAGTGCTCGGCCTGGGCATCGGGGCAGTCCTGGCGCGTGGGCGGAGTCGGCGCTGAGGGCTGTGCGCGCGCGCACGGCGCACGTGTGCGCCGTGGGAAAGAGTGACTACTTGAGTAGTAGTGAGTAACTTTAGGCGTCGCACACGGAGTGCACAGAGAGCTTCGACAGACGAGCAGCCCCCGACTCACGCCTGAGGAGAAAAGCGGTAAAGCGCGCTCCGCGGGAAGCGATCGCAATTCCTCAAGGGAAGCGAGCGCGCGCCCGATTAGGAAATCGGGACGCGGTGCCACGCTCCGGGGGCCGCAAGCCAGGGCAGGGCCACACACAGGGGGCACGCACTAACACAAGACGGCAGGGACCGTCTAACAGAGCAGCCTCAGTAAAGCGTCAGGCATTTCCTTCGGACGCCCCCCCCTCGACCATAGCGAGACCCACGAGTAAGGGCGAGAGCTTAGAAGGAGGAGATGCCTGGTCGCGCTCGTTCATGAGGATTTTGCGAAAGGCGAAGAAGGCGGGGGCCGGAAGGGACTTGGTAAAGAAGTCGGCCACGTTTTCCTTCGTAGGGACGAAAGGGACGTTGATCTCGAAGGACTCAACCATGTCGCGCACGAAGAAGTGACGACGCGCCACGTGCTTCATCCGATCGTGAAGCTCGGGGTTGTACGAAACGTGGCGAGCGGCCATGTTGTCCGTACGAAGATCAGTAGGGCCGCGGACCGCGGACTTGTCGAGGCCAGCGACGAATTTGCGGGTATAGATAACATCCTTGGTAGCCTCGGAGAGCGCGACGAGTTCGGCTTCGCAAGACGAAAGAGCGACGCACTTCTGCTTGCGCGATCCCCAAGAGAGCGCCGCGTTGCCCCACATGACGACCCAGCCAGAGGTAGAGTTGCGAACCTCCCAAGATGCGTCCGAGAAGGCATGCAGGTCGGTCGATCCAGGGTCGAAGGTGATGCCGACGGAACGGTGGCGCGCAAGGTACGCGATGATGCGGTCTGCCTCCTCCATCAGCTCGGGCGTAGGCTTGGCTAGGCACTTGCATAGTTGGTGGACGGGGTAGGCAATATCGCAGCGAGTTGAGGTCGTGGCATACATGAGGGAGCCGATGCGCTCTTGAAACGGTTTCACGAGGTGCGGGTAGTCCACACCGGTGCAGGCGGCCGCGTCCGAGACGTGCTTGTCGAGGTTGCGCGAGTAAGGGAGCGAAGTGCCCTGCAGTGAAGGAGGTACGCCGCCAGGAAGGAAGCGTTCCACGAGCTTGTCAATGTAGGCTTCCTGGTGCAGCGTGATTGATCCGTCGGCGTTGTGGCGCGCTTGGATGCCAAGGAGGTCGACCATCGGACCCTCATCGAGGACGTCCCAGGTCTCGTTGAGCGCTTTGAGGAACGAGGCGCAGAAAGAGCTCGGAGGCGCGTTTCCCTTGTCGTCGATGTCGACGGAGTGCACGATCTGGAGGTTGTCCACGTAGAGGCCAACGACGAAGATCTCGCCGTCGCTGTCATCCTCGCGCACAAAGACGCACGGGTCAGAA
>Ga0210244_100222_pt1 | contig 52177 bp, 48 predicted proteins | sample ChrtobMetaP3_0mM_FD_155473 | JGI IMG/M metagenome (GOLD analysis project Ga0210244, IMG submission 155473) | Chrysochromulina tobin associated microbial communities from unialgal haptophyte culture, Seattle, Washington, United States - P3_0mM | ecosystem: Host-associated > Algae > Haptophytes >...
ACTCGTTCCATCGTTGGTGGACCATTGAGGATGAACGCCGGGATGACCGGCGCCGCCGTACGCATGTTCTCTTGGACCTCCTCGGTCCATCGCTCGCGATCTTTCGGCGCTGCCCGCGCATGCCACGGCGCTATCTGCCTGCCTGACTTGCGCAGCTCGTAGGTCGCTGCTACTGCAGCTGTTTTGGTCGTCTCTTCCTTGGCTCTCTGCTTCGGATCGGACCCCACCGCTACCATCGTGAGTGGCGTTGTAGACGTCATGGACTCGATAGTTCCAGACGGCTCTCCGGCCTTTATCGGCTCTCACAACCAGCCGGGCGATGAACCCTTGTAAGGTGCAGTGCACGACTGCTGAATTCACTAACGCCGTGAGGACCGCTCCGGGCCACTCATCTCACAGCACATTCCACACACGATCCTTCCATACTGGGAGTCCTTTCCTAATACGGTAACAGGGAGTCGTGTAGTGAGTCGGGTACGGTCTACCCCGTAGAGTGTATGGTATTCAACACTCTTTCTTGATGCACTAGCTATAATCTGCACTAGCTATATTCGCACTACCTAAATGAGAATCGAGAAAGAAACCCCAGAACGGTTCAACGGATCGAATGACGTGAGGCGTTGCGTTTTCAAGCCCCAGCACGGTGCATTGGCTCTCATGTCCTTCAACACGGCTCGCCGCGTGCCACTGCACGCCTTGCGAGTAGTACTCGGCGAGCGGCCCGCGGCACTTCCACGGCCAGCGCGAGCGCAAGTTGTCGGCATTGTGCTCGAGCGCCGCGACGAGCAGTGGCGGTAGGCCCCCGCTCCGCGGCTCGAGTAACGGCTCGAGCGTGGCGCTGCGCCTCGCGCGCAGAAAAAAGGGGCACGAGAGGCGCGGTGGATCTGCGTGGGCGGTCGAGTGGGCGGAAGAGATGGGCGGCGGCGGCGGCGGCACCACCCGATGCATCAGCGCCGGCACGCGTCCGGACGACAAGTACGAGAGCGAGTCGCCTGCAAAGACGAGCAGCTCATCCGCGCTCATTGTTGACAAGCGTCCGCGGCGTCGTCGTGTGAGCGCCGCAGTAGTCGTGTGAATTACACACCTATGAGTTCAACATTGACGAAACCCGGACTCGTAGTTTCACTGGGAACAAGCAGCTACGAGTCGGCCTCACGAGAAATGGGCGGCTCCGTCACGAAGGTGGCGCCAAATCCTGCCGATGGTGTCGAGGTGCGCACGCCGGAGACGCTCCAGTGGCAAGACCCGACGAGGATCTTCAAGGAGGTCGACGTTGACAGCGACCAGACCATCTCTTCCGATGAGTTGAAGAGCGCATTGCAAAAGCAAGGCTACGACGACGTGGTTTTCGCAACCCTGATGGGCGAGCTCGACCTCAACTCGGATGGCTGCATTACAATCGACGAGTGGCGCAAAGGTTTTTATGCGAGTAGCTTTGTCCACGTCAGGCCGCCGGCCGCCGAGGACTTTGCCGACCTGCACGGTGATCAGCGCGGCGGCTGCACCATCGCGGAGACTGCCAAACGGGCCATCACTGGCGCACAGCTGCAGCGCGTGTGCTCGCACATTAGTCGGCGATGCAAGCCCGAGGGGTGGGCCGACAAGAGTGGCAAGCAAAGGACACCCGGCACCGTCACCCTCTACGACGCGGCGCGCTTCGTCATCAAGCCGGCGACGTACGCCACGCAGTGCTCATTCGTGGAGCTTATCGCCTTCGGAGAGCAGGTGCCGCTCTACTTTGTGAGCCACTGGTGGGGCGAACCGGTTCTCGATTTTGTGAAGTGCCTCGAGCAGCACGCTGTCGATCGCGGGCTGGGTGTCGACAGCCCATATTGGGTCTGCGCGTACGCCAACAACCAGTGGAAGCTCGACGATGAGATTGGGGGCTCCCTCGAGGAGTCCTCGTTCCGCAAGGCGATGAAGCTCTCGTTCGGCACCGTCACCGTCCTTGATGAGGGTGGCGTCACCTTCTCTCGAATCTGGTGTGGCTATGAAATCTTTACGAGCCTCGCCGGCGACAAGCACAAGACGTACGACGTGTACACGTGCCCCAAGGGCGGGGCTGTCGGCCTCGTTGAAGGGCTAAGCGCAGGAGATAAGGACGCGGGCGCGAAGCAGAAGCGCGAGTCGGGTTTTCCGCTCGAGCGTGTGCGCCTCGACATCCAGCTGCAGTCGGCGCAAGCCTCTGTGGAGGCAGACCGCAAGGCCATCCTCAACGCAATCGTCGGCGCGGCTGCCGACGCGGAGCCGCCCAAAGAGCATGCAAGCTATACACGGCTGAACAACATGCTCGCTGGCCGATTTGCCGCAGGCATGGTACGTACCGTCATCGCACGAGGCAAGAAGCTTGGCCCGTACTTTGCTGCCATGAAGGCGTCGGCATCCACGTCTCTTGTCATCGATCTCTCAAATCTGATCAAGTGCACCGACAAGGAGCTGCAACTGCTCATGGCGGCACTGCCAAATTCGCTCGAGTCGCTCAACTTGCAACTCAAGGGCACTAAGGCCACGGAGGATGGCGTCACAGCTCTGTTCAAGCACGTGTGCAACCTCCCGCGGATGCGACGCCTCGAATCGGATGCTCTCACTTCGACGCACATGCCGCTCGTGATGAAGATGGCCTTGATTGAGGAGTTCCCCGCCAGGGGGCGTTTGTTTCCGAGTGAACTGGCGCTCATCAATGCGGCAGCAAAGTGTGCAGCTACTCTCAAGTCTCTCGACGTATCTCTCGACTCTCATTTCAGAGACTGCGCTCCTGATAAGAGGCTCGAGATGGGAGTACAGATTGGCAAGATCGCTGCTAATAGCTCGCTAACAGAGGTACCGCTGAACTCCAGCCCGCGAGTGTGACCTGTTCTGAGCTGACAGTTTGCACTCTCCGCGTACAGGTGAACCTCGACGGCCATGCGCTGCCCATCAAGAAGCTCAAGGGCACCGAGCCAGTCGAGTCGCTCGACCTCTCAAACAAGCGCCTCGGTGTTGCCTCCGCCATCGTGATCGCCTCGCTGATAGGCGTCAACGGCGCGCTGACAAAAATCGAGTAATTTTGTTGACCAACATCCAAACTTGATTCGTAACCCCGCTTGCCTTGCTGATGGCCAGTTGCATGCTTTCGTTTGTTGCTTTGTTGCGCAGTCTCAGCCGCAACCATCTTGGCGCAGAGGGGGCAGCAGCTTTAGCTCCAGCACTCGCTGCTAATGGCACGCTAACAGAGGTATATGCCGATCTCCACTTCATGATTGGGACCTGTTCTGAGCTCTCAGCTTGCACTTTCCGCGAACAGGTGAATCTCGATGACGTTGCGCTGCCCATCAAGAAGCTAAAGGGCACCGAGCCAGTCAAGTCGCTCGACCTCTCAAACAAGGGCCTCAGTTTTGCCTCAGCCATTGTGATTGCCTCACTGATCGGCGTCAACGGCACATTGACGTCCGTCGACCTCAGGGGCAACTTGCTCGGGGACAACGGCTGGGGCGCCATATTTGCCGCCATCTGCAGCAACAAGGACAGCAAGATCATGTCTCTGGACTCGTCCTGCGAAACAATCAGCCCTGCTGGTGTCCAGCTGATTGCCGAGGCACTCAGCACGAGCGTCACAGGCGCGCTGACGGAGGTACGCTTAGCTGTGCTCCCTCAGCCCAGATGCGCTCCCTCTTGCACTGACATGTGGAGGTCCCTCATGCATAGGTGAACTTGGATGGGTTTGCTCTCCCTGTCAAGAAGCTCAAGGGCACCGACTCCGTCGACACGCTCGACCTCTCGGGCAAGAATCTTGGCGTTGCCTCTGCGGTTGTGATTGCCTCCTGTATCAGCATCAATGGCGCATTGACGTCCGTCGACCTCAGGGGCAACAAGCTCAGGGACAAGGGCTGGGGAGCCATCTTTGCCGCCATCTGCCACAACAAGGACAGCAAGATCAGTGCTATGGACGCGTCCTCCGAGAACATCAGTCCTGCTGGTGTCAAGCTAATCGCAGAGGCACTCCGCACGAGCGTCACGGGCGGGCTGACCAAAGTATCACTCGCAAAAAACGAGTTGGGAGAGGAGGGCACTAAGGCCATCTGCGAGGCTCTAGAACAGAACAAGACGCTCAAGGAGCTTGACATCAGCGGCGAAAAGTTTGGGAAGAGCAACATTGGTGGGACAGCAGGAGCCAAGCACGTGGCCAAGATGGTAGGCATCAATGGCGGGCTGACGAAGCTGTCGCTCGCCCACAACATGTTGGGGGAGGAGGGCACTAAGGCCATCTGCGAGGCTCTAGAACAGAACAAGACGCTCAAGGAGCTTGACATCAGCGGCGAAAAATTTGGAAAGAGCAACATTGGTGGGACAGCAGGAGCCAAGCACGTGGCCAAGATGGTAGGCATCAATGGCGGGCTGACAAGCATTGACCTCTCCAGAAACCAGCTGTGTGGCATCTTGAGGTACGTTGATGTCGGCCAACAAGGTTCCTACACCTCAGAGGGCATCACTGCAATCACCAACGCCCTGCGCGTTAATGGTGGGCTGACGGTGACAAACCTTCTGGGCAATCAGCTTGATGCGGAGTCCGCCAAGATGCTCGCTGAGGTCGCCAAGCAGAAGGATATCTCGCTCTGTGGCATCCAGCGCGATCAGACCACCGCTAACTTCCTCTACAAGGAACTTGAGCCGCCCGATGCAATCCTGCTGGGGTCCGATCTGTCACAGGCCGTTGTCACAGGCGCATTGACGTCCGTCAAGCTCGGGGGCAAGAAGCTCGGAGACGAGGGATGGGGCGCCATCTTTGCCGCCATTTGCGGCAACAAGGACAGCAAGATCATGTCTATGGACGCGTGCTCTGAGAACATCGGCCCTGCTGGTGTGAAGCTGATCGCTGAGGCGCTCCACACGAGCGTCACAGGCTCGCTGACGGTGGCCAACCTCCTACGCAATGAGCTCGATGCGGAGTCCGCCAAGATGCTCGTTCAGGTCGCCAAGCAAAAGGGCATCTCGCTCTGCGGCATCCTGCGCGACCAGACCACCGCTGACTTCTCCAACCAGAAACTCAAGCCTCCCGATGCGATCCTTCTGGCGTCGGACCTGTCGCAGGCCGTTGTCACAGGCTCGCTGACGGTGACCAACCTCCTGGGCAATCAGCTTGATGTGAAGTCCGCCAAGATGCTCGCTGAGGTCGCCAAGCAGAAGGGTATCTCGCTCTGCGGCATCCAGCGCGACCAGACCACCGCTAACTTCCTCTACAAGGGACTTGAGCCGCCCGATGCAATCCTGCTGGGGTCCGACCTGTCACAGGCCATTGTCACAGGCGCGTTGACGGATCTCTATATATGGAGCAACTCAATCAAGGACGAGGGCATCACGGCGATCTGTAACGCAGTGCAGGGCAATAAGGAAAGCAAGCTCGCAAAGCTCAACGTTGGGGATAACAACATTAGCCCGATTGGAGCGACAGCTGTGGCGGCTATGGTAGCCGTCACAAGCGGGCTGATGGCCCTGAATTTGTCGTCCAACAGCCTCAAGGATGAGGGCGTAAACGCAGTCTGTGAGGCCATTCAGAGCAACAAGGAGACCAAGCTCACGTCGCTCCACTTCAGTTACAACGGCATCGGTCCAGTTGGAGCAAACGCTGTGGCGGCTATGGTGGCTATGGTAGCCGTCACAGGCGGGCTGACCATAACATCACTTGCTGGTAACGAGTTGGGGGAGGAGGGCACGAAGGCACTCTGTGAGGCTCTAGAACAGAACAAGACGCTCAAGGAGCTTGACATCAGCGGCGATTGGTTCGGAAACAAAGGCAGCAACATCGGAGGGTCAGCAGGTGCAAAACATGTGGCCAAGATGCTTGACGTCAACGGCGCGCTGACGAAGCTGTCGCTGGCAAAAAATGAGTTCGGGGAGGAGGGCACCAAAGCCATCTGCGAGGCACTAGAACAGAACAAGTCGCTCAAGGAGCTTGACATCAGTGGCGATTGGTCCGGAAACAAAGGCAGCAACATCGGAGGGTCAGCAGGTGCAAAATATGTGGCCAAGATGCTTGGCGTCAACGGCGCGCTGACGGCGACCAACCTCTTGCACAATAATCTTGATGCGGAGTCTGCCAAGTTGCTCGCTGAGGTAGCCAAGCAGAAGGGCATCTCACTCTGCGGCATCCTGCGCGACCAGACCACCGCTGACTTCTCCAACCAGAACCTCAAGCTGCTCGATGCGATCCTGCTGGCGACTGACCTCTCACACGCCATTGTCACAGGCGGGCTGATGGGCCTGAATTTTTGGCACAACAACCTCAAGGATGATGGCGTAAGCGCAGTCTGCAAGGCCATCCAGAGTAACAAGGAGACCAAGCTCGCGTGGCTCAACTTCAACAACAACAGCATCGGGCCAGTTGGAGCAAACGCTGTGGCGGCTATGGTAGCCGTCACAGGCACCTTGACACAGGTGCTCGCTTTCGGACCCCCCAGAGGTGCCTTTTCTGTTCCTCTAACCTTTGCCTTTGTTTTGGATGGTATCACAGCTGGACCTCTCAAACAATCAGCTGTGCGGCATCGATCAGAATCATTCTGGAACTTACAATGCAGAGGGCATCACAGCGATTGCCTATGCTCTGCGCGTCAATGGCGCATTGACGTCCGTCGACCTCGGGGGCAACAAGCTCGGGGACGAGGGCTGGGGCGCCATCTTTGCCGCCATCTGCGGCAACAAGGACAGCAAGATCATGTCCTTGGACGCGTCCGAAGAGAACATCGGCCCTGCTGGTGTCCAGCTGATCGCAGAGGCGCTCCGCACGAGCGTCACAGGCGCGCTGACAAATATGAAGTAAGTTTGCCAAAATTTTGAACTCCCCTGCATACCTGCTATCCGACCTGGCTTTGCAGCAGCGGCTGCTGCGACTGATCATACATGGACCCTTGTGCGTGCAGTCTGGGCGGCAACAAGCTCGGCCCAGCAGGTGCAGCCGTTTTCGCTCCAGTGCTTGCTGCTAACGGCGCGCTGAAGTCTATCAACCTCTCCAACAACGTGCTGTGCGGTGTGGACGATCGGGGCCAGGGCACTTACACTGCAGAGGGCATCACTGCAATCGCTGACGCCCTGCGAGTTAATGGAGTTAATGGCGGGCTGACGGCCCTGGATTTGTCCTCTAACCGCCTCAAGGATGAGGGTGTACGTGCAGTCTGCGAGGCCATCCAGAGCAACAAGGAGACCAAGCTCGCGTCGCTCAACATGGGCCAAAACAGCATCGGTCCAGTGGGAGTAAAGTCTGTGGCCGCCATGGTGGCCTTCACAGGCACATTGATCAAGTGCGACCTCTCGGGAAATGATATGGGCGAGGAAGGGAAGGCCTCGATTCGTTTCGCAGTACAAGGAAAGGCTGGGTTTCATCTGCATCTGTGAGAACAGTTGCATCTGTGATGCGTGTGTGCGCGTGCTGCGTCTGTTAAAGGGTGCTTGGAGTTAAAGGGTGCTTGGAGAGAGCACCTTTTTTGGTCTCATATGTGCATCGGCCATCGCTGGTGTGCTGGTGGGCCTGGCACGTGGCAGGGCGTCGAGTAGGGCGTTGGTGCGGTGGGGCTCCCGTAGGATTCGTAGGCCATCACAGCCGAGCGGGGCGGCGTGCCGCTACGGGAACGGGTCACGCTGCGCTGCGTCACTCCTTCCCCATCACAGTTACAGAGGCGTGCATCGGCCATCGCATAGACCATAGTCGTCTACCTAAACCTATAGCCCGTATACGCTATAGCGTACCGTTATTCTGCACTAGAATTACCTTGAGAAAACGAGAAAGAGTACACACCCGCATATGGGAACAGTTCAACGGGGCGGATCTTGAGCATGAGGCGTTGCGTTTTCAGGCCCCAGCACGGTACTTTGGCTCTCATGTCCTTCAACACGGCTCGCCGCGTGCCACTGCACGCCTTGCGAGTAGTACTCGGCGAGCGGCCCGCGGCACTTCCACGGCCAGCGCGAGCGCAAGTTGTCGGCATTGTGCTCGAGCGCCGCGACGAGCAGTGGCGGTAGGCCCCCGCTCCGCGGCTCGAGCTCAACACGGCGCGGCTCGAGCTCAACACGGCGCGGCTCGAGCTCAACACGGCGCGGCACGAGCTCAACACGGCGCGGCTCGAGCGTGGCGCTGCGCCTCGCGCGCAGAAAAAAGGGGCACGAGAGGCGCGGTGGATCTGCGTGGGTGGTCGAGTGGGCGGAAGAGATGGGCGGCGGCGGCGGCGGCACCACCCGATGCATCAGCGCCGGCACGCGTCCGGACGACAAGTACGAGAGCGAGTCGCCCGCAAAGACGAGCAGCTCATCCGCGCTCATGCTCGACTCGGGAGAGAAGGAGCGCCCGTCGAGAGGTGAGCGCACCTCCAGCCCGACTGACGAGCCGCGGGGCGCGAGGGTGAGCAAAGTGTTGTCGCAATGCCAGCCGCTTGGCTGACCGTGGGTGTACTGCCACACTCGTAACGCCGAATGCGACGCCGAGCGGAGCGCGATGCCCTCGGGCGACTCGCTGGCAGCTCGCGCCTCACCGCTAGCGTGCACCATGCCAGACCGCGCCTTGCCGGCGGCATAGGCGGGCCTCTCGTCATCGTCGCCTGCACGACGCGAGTCCACAAGGCCGTCGACGTGGGCTTGGTCAAACCCCAGAGCCAGCATGACCGCGTCCAGCAGCCACAGGCCTGTGCGCCGCTGCACGTCGGCCGCCGCCTCGATGGCGACCCGCAGGCCTGTGGGCTTGCTGGGCCACTCGAAGCGCGAGTCGTAGTGCAGCTTCGCCTCGAAGCACTCGGAGCCCTCCGCATCGGCGAGGTAGTCCATGTAGCCATGAGCTTGGCCGACGTGAGCGCCGGCATAGTGCCGAGTCTTCTCTTCAAACGGCCGCGCGAAGAAGCCGCCGCAGGCTCGAAAGCACGCGGAGATAGTGTCGGCCAGACGGGCGGAGTCGAGGGGACGCACCAGCACGGCGCCGTCGCGGCAGAGCGCATGGAACAGGGCCTCCTGGTCGGCGGCGTTGAGCGTCACGTCGAAGCGTGAGAGGCGCAAGAGCCTCCGTGGACCACGAGCCTCGCAGCGGCAGCGGCAGCGGTGTGACGATTGCAGATGTGGCGCCGCGGAGTTGCGGACGAAGTCCATCGTGTGAAGTGACGCCAAAGCGTTCACGATGGCGCGAAAATTTATATTCATGTACTTCACACAATTCCACCCTCTCGCTGGGGACTTCACGCCAATTTTCACTCGAGAATGGCGGAGATCCTTTTCCGTGTCGCAAGGCGCTCTTGCAGGCTCCTGACTGCCTCCCGTGCACTCTCCACCGGGCGCAAAAAGGGTTTCTTTGAGCTACGAGCTGACCACGTGCTACCCGGGAAGATGCACTCGTACCTCGACGAAATCGAGCGCACAGCAGACTCTCGGAAACGGGCCTCGCCCGGCCTCCTTGGGATGTGGAAGACAGAGATTGGTGGCTCCACCTCGGTGGTCAGCCACCTGTACCACTGGGAGAGCTTTGACGAGCGTGACAAGGCGCAGATGTTAGCGGCCGACGAAGCCGATTTGTACGGCACCACTGTCAGCAACACTGAGATGATTTCGAACATGACGTTGCCACTGCCCGCACTGCGAGATGCGCTGTCGGACTCGACCAGCATGATCATGAACGAAGCGACCGCGTGCTTGGAGGCGGCGGGCTTGCCCGGGGCGCTCGCGTACTTGCCTCCCTCGCACCAGGAGCCTTGGACGTTGGCCAGCCACGAGCCGGCCATGGGCCGGCAGCCAGTGGCCTTCGAGATGCGCAAGTATCAGCTGCAGCTTGGGTACTCCACAGTGCCCAAATTCCTCGAGCTCTACGGCACGGGGCTGCAAGACAAGCTTGCTGCGGACGACTCGGGCGCCTCCGAGCTTTGCACGCTTCTCTACTCCGACTGCGGCTCCCTCAACGTCGTCATCGAGATTTGGCGCCATCGTACTCTCGAGGCGTCCCTTGCGTCGCGTCAGGCATCGCGCAAGGCGAGCAAGTGGCGCGCTGCCGTTGAAGAGATCGCCGCACTTGCGCACACGTTCGAGACGGCGATGATGCGCCCCTTGCCCTCGAGCCCGTGGCGCTGATCGTGGGGGGATCGCTCCGCGCTCGGCCTCGTCTGGGCGGCGTCACTCCGTATCGCTCCGAGAATCACGGACCCGGGTACACGGTCACGGGGCTCACGGCGCTTCTCGGCGCCCCCAACTCTGCGAACTCAACTGCAAAATAATGGCGTGATCGATCTGCGTATTTTTATTCTATCCCGAAACAGTGCTCCTACAGACCTACACCCGGGTCGCCCGGTGTCTTGTTCGAAAACACTCTGATATCGCGCGTAACAACCGGGGACGCGACTTAACTGCGACTAGCGCCACCGACAGAGAGACGGGTCCAGACACGCGTACACGACGGAGATCACGTCTTCTCGTCGCGTCCATGTATCTTGCCAGCCCCGATCGCCCCTTGCCGAGACCGCAAGAGCGCGGCGCAGCTCCCTCCCCTACGACCGCCGCGCCGCCTGCTACCGAGGTCATGCAGGCAGCCCTTCGGCGGCCATTGTCCGGTCAGGCCGCCTGCTGCATCCCCTGCCGCTGCTGCCGGCGCGCGAGCGACGAGATGAATGCATGCAGAAAGTCGTACAGCCCCACATACCCCTCACGCCGGAGCTCATCGAGGTATTGCGCCTTCAGATTCGGGTTCTCGAGGGCGTGTACGGTGGGGCGCTTCGGTACAGAAGTGGGCGAGCCGTTGGCGGCCGCACGATCGTCTACATGGGCGGCGACGGCCCCGGAGTTTAAAAAGGTGCGAACGTGCCCCTGCCACGCGGCGCCGTGTGTGATGGAGAGGGTGCGGCGCAACTCGAACGTGGTGCGCCCTCCATGGCCCCATGAGACCTGATCGTCGGACGGCGCCTCGCCCTCCTGTGGGAAGAGTACGGTCATCAGTGGCCATCAGAGGCATTCAGTGGCCATCAGTGGCCATCAGAGGCACTCAGTGGCCATCTGTGGCCATCGGTCGCACTCAGTATCAGTGGTACTCAGAGGTCTCACAGGCAATTGACGAGACTCACCTGAGGGACGAGTACGGCTTCCAGAGCCGCATGCAGCTGCGTGAGCGTCGTCTTGGGCAGGCGCAGGCAGCTGAGCTGCTCGTCGACCTGCGCCGCCGTGTTGGGCGCCGCGTCGCTCGGGCACTCGACGAAGGCTCGATTGCGCCACAGGGCATTGCATGCATCGAGCACGAACGAGTTGAAGCGCGGGATGTCCTGTGGTGCTCGATTCACGCGCACACGCGCGAGGCCATCAGACGCACTCCGTGGCAATCAGACCCCAGCCAGCAGCAATTCACACAGTCATTCACAATCATTCACAGGTCATTCACACCTGTAGACCATTCGCCCCCGCTCGGGCGTTCCGAGGCAGCGGAGAGGAGGCGTAGGTGGCCTTGAGCCCCTCGATCTCCTTGCGGTAGTCCGCAAGCAAGCCGCAGAGGCGCGAGACGACGAGTGGGCACGAGTGGAGCAAGCAGCGCTGGGCGACGGGGTAGGAGGGCACGACCATAAAGGGGACGGAGCAGTGTGTGTGCAGCCTGCCCACCTTGGCGAAGAAGCCCATCACGGCGAGGTGAAGGGCGGTCGAGCGAGGGGCGGCCTGCAGTGCGAGCTGGGCCTGCAGATCCACCCACGCGACCAGCGTGCGTAACGTCTCGAGCTCCGAGCCCGAGCTCCATAGCAAATCTCCCTCGGAGATTGGGACGCACCGGCCGGGCTGGATGGTGCCCCGCACACGCAACGTCGTGAGCCAATGCTCGAGCAGCTCGCCGAGGACGACGAAGAGCATGCAGCTGATCTGCTGGTCCTCGCCGCGAGGCGCGATTGCATGCAGCTCTTGGGCGAAGCGTGACGCGCCGTCGAGGGCGGGTTTCACCTGCCCCCACTCGAGCAACGGTAGGTGGGCCACGAGCAGCAGCACGGCGCGCCAGCACGAACTATCCACGTGGAGGCACCCCTCCGCCAGCCATCGCTGCGCCGCGCCGCCGGTGGCATTCACAGCTCGGGCGAGCCGTGCCGCTTGCACGAGGGCCAACCGTCGATCGGCGTCGGAGGCGCCCACGGACATGCCAGCCTCGAAGGCGGCGTCCGCCCGGTCCTGGAGCACCTTGGCGGCGGGGCTATGCCAGAGGAGGCGCGCGGAGAGTCGCAGCTCGGGTCGCGCGCACACCTCCATCGGCGACGCCAGCTGCAGCACCACCGCACATTGCTGCAGCCTGATGAGGGATGCAATCCGTGGCACTCAGCGGCGATCCGTGGCACTCAGCGGCACTCAGCGGCACTCGGCGGCACTCGGCGGCACTCAGCGGCACTCAGCGGCGATCAGCGGCACTCAGCGGCACTCAGCGGCACTCGGCGCACCATAGCGCCGCTTCGAGGGAGGATAAGCGCTCTGAAAGAAATCGCTCACACACCAGCGGGCCGAAGACGCCCGGGACGGCGCTTCCGGCAAGGCCGTTGCCGTTCGCGTTGCCGTCAGCGGCACCGGTGTCGGACGCACGCGCGAGGGCGGCGGCCGCCTGCTGCTTTTGCGCCGCGAGCGCCGCGTGCGCGTGCGTGCCGCCCGTGCCTCGGAGATAGGCAGCTGCTTCGCGCCGCTCGCGCCACTGACGGTCAGCAGCGGTCGTAAACGTGTCGTTACGCATGCACGCGATGAGTGCGGTGAGCTCGTCGGCGGCTACGTAATCAACGCACGCGAGCTCGTGGTACGGCGACATGCTGAACACACCGGTGAGCCGCGCGTCATTCGGGTCCGTGAGCTTCGGGAGTTGATGGGTCAAGATGGCTCGAAGCACCCAAAGCGGCGGCAGTTGGGTCCTCTCTCGCTCGCGCAGCACGGCGTACACCATCTTGAGATGGTGGCGCTCGAGCCACGCGCCGCCCGCCCCTCCGCGCCGCGCGGCACAGCAGCTCCCGATCCGAAAGAGTGCGAACCCCGCGTCCGCCGTCAGCTGCGGGTCGCGCAGGTGGTAGAGCAGGGCCGTTCGGCCGGGATGAAGGGCGTACCAGCAGCCTAGGGCCTCATGCGCGAGCACGAGCCAGTGCATCGCCTCGGCGCGGAACGCGCCGAGCTGACCGAACGCGCCGAGCAGCACCGCCGTGTGGTCGAAGAAGTCGAGCGGGCCCGTGACGGGCAGCAGCGCCGAGAGCAGCCGGCGCGCCGCGTCAAGGGGCCCCTCAAAGGTCTGCGCCGAGGAGGCCGGCCACCAGCTGGACACGTTGGAGAGCGTCGCAAGCGCGACGACGAGGCGTAGCGGCGGTGCGAGCTCCTCGACCGTCACGCCCGTCGCGGAGATCTTGGTGATGAGCTGGCCGAGCTCGCGCAGGAAGCCGGCGGCGCCACCATCGCCCACGCGCTGACGCTTGAGCTTGGAGCCCTTATTCGAAGGCGAGCTGGCCGTCGGAGCAGCCAACTGGCCCAGCTGGCGCAGCAGGCTGGGCGCGGTCACCTCGGCCGGCATTGCGGTGCGAGCGCGACCTCCGGTGAGTCGCGACGTGCTTTGCAGCTCATCGCCGGCGGGTCCACCGTGAACTTGCGGAACACGTTGCAAAGAAGCACAAATACCCTCCAGAGCCTTCTGACCACGGTGAATCGGGTTGGAAACGCTTTGCACCGACCTGGAGGTGGAGAAATGCAGATTTGACGAAATTCTAGGGTGCCGCGTCTCATGGGGTGGAGTGTCCTGGAAAAGGCGAACGCTTTGGCGACGGCCCGGCCTTTCTCCCTGCTGGAAGGTGAAGCACGGTGAATGCCCGCCGGCTACAGGCGCCCCGACCTGCGCGTGGCCATCGCCGAGTCCGCCCACGTCAGTCCGCGTCGCGTGCAATCCGCAAACAACCTCCTCGGCCTCGCCGGGGCTGGCAGCCGCGAGCCGTCCCTGTCGGAAGCGCTCCGCCGTGCGAAGCAGCAGGCGGATGCGCAGCTGCGAGTGCTGCTCGCGTCGCCGTTGATGCAGGCGGCGGGCGCAGTCGCCGGCGGCGGACCGCACACGCATGCCGAGATGGCCGCCGCCCGCCAGCTGACCGCCGAGCAGCGCCAAGCGCTCCTCGCGCTGCGGCAGCTGTGCATCGCCTTCCTCGAGGACCGTGTCGAGGAGCCGGGCGCAGCGCCGGCGACCGACTCTCCCAGTAGCGGGAGCGACCGGCGCTTGGAGACTCTGCTGGAGCTGGAACGTCAGCTGGCGCTTCCCAATTGCCTCGCGACCGCCTCCGAGCCGCCAGCGGCGGCGGCGGCGCCAGCGCCAGGAGCGCCGCCAGCATCGCCGCCAGCAGCGCCGCCACCGGCCGGGCCGCTGTGTACGGAGCTGCTGCGTCAGGCGCAGGCCCTGCGCGCCCCGCTCGCAGCACTCATCTCGGCGGACGCTGTCAACCTGTCCACACGATTCGTGGTCGCCCTCACGCCGTGCGCGCGCCTCGTTTCCCACTGACCCGAGCTCTCTCCCGATGCATGCACGTGCTCACCACGGCGCCCCGCGTTTCCCCACAGGTATGCGCGCCTCGTACCACTGCCCGAGCTCTCACCCGAGGCGCGGCGGGCGCCGATGAGCGCGGTGCTGGCGCCGCGGCACCCGCCGTCCGAGGAGCCCGACGGCGGCCGAGGCGCCGTGAGCTCCGGAGCGAGCTCGAGGTTTCGTCAGGAGAGCTCCGGAGCGAGCTCGAGGTTTCGTCAGGAGAGCTCCGGAGCGAGCTCGAGGTTTCGTCGCGCACGCGCCCGCTCCTTCGCGTCGCTGCCGGCAGCGGCGGAGGGCGATGCGCTCGCTCGATCGGCGGGCGATGCCTCTTGGCTGCGCCGCTGCGCTGCACCCGACGACGCCGAGCTTGACGCGTTGGAGAGCAGCAGCAGCAGCAGCCCGCAGCCCGTGCTGGCTGGAGACGAGCAGCTCAGCTCACACCGGCGAAGGTCGCTCGATCTTTGCTACGGCGAGGAGGAGGAGGACGAGGACGACCCGAGGTTTCGTCAGGACGAGGACGAGGACGGCACTAGAGGTCGCACGTCCTCAGCGGTGCATCGAGATGTGGCGGCGCTCGCGGCCTCGTCCATGTCGATCTCGTCACTCGAGATGTCGATCTCGTCACTCGAGGACGACGAGGACGAGGACGAGGACGAGGACGAGGACGATCGTGTACTCCGGATGGGCGGCTCCCCGAGGTTGCGTCAGGACGGCTCCCCGAGGTTTCGTCAGGATGGATCCCCGAGGTTTCGTCAGGACGGCTCCCCGAGGTTTCGTCAGGACGGCTGCACCGGGTTTCGTCAGGACGGATCCCCGAGGAGGGGGAGGGGTGCGCGCCCAGGGGTCGGGGCACAGGGGGAGGAGGAGGATGAGGGGGAGGAGGAGGAGGAGGCAGAGGAGGGCAGCTCGTCCCCGGAGCCCTTTCACAGCTCGTCCCCGCAGCCCTTACACAGCTCGCCGGAGCTCACGAGGGCGCCCACGAGGACGCGAAAGAGCTGCCGCGACGGCGCGGCGGATCGTCTCATGCTCCAGGCATTCACACAGTGGGGAGATGACGTTCACCGATTCGAATGGCAGTCCTTCGCTCGCAATCGTCGCCATCAGGCCGCCTCTCCCTACCTCTTGAGCAGCGGCCAGTTGCCACCGACGCCGTCACCCTCGTCACCCTCGGCATCCACGGTAAGCCGCCCATTCCCCGAGCGCTCAGTACAGCGCCCCGGCATCGAGCGATCGAAGTCGCTGCCTACCTTTTACGAGTCCCCTCCGTTCCGCCGGCCGCCGGCCGACGCTGCCGCCGCCGCCGCCGCCGCCGCCGCCGCCACCGCCGCGGATCCGACGATGCTGCCGAGCGACGGCTGGGCAGGCCCAGCCCTCCCCACAGGGTTTCGTCAGAGCGACGGCGCCGAGCTGCGGGCCCTCGGGTACAATGTTGACAGCCCCGGCGCCCACGCCGCCACGGTCGAGCTACGCACACCCACGCCAAGGCGACGCTCGTACTCAGTCGCCGCTTCGCTCACGAGCCTCAGCCACCACCGCGGCCACCACCGCGGCTCCGCCTCCGTCGACGCCTCCGTCGATGCCTCCGTCGTACCGGTAGCATTCGGAGCGTCGGCATGCGAAGCGTCGTCGCTGCCGTCGCTTCCAAAAAAGGAAGCGTCGTCGCTGCCGTCGCTGCCGTCGCTGCCGTCGCTGGCGTCTCTTCCCTTCCCGCGCTCTCCAGCCACGCTCGTGGAGTCAGCGGAGTCGGCGGCGTCGGCGGAGTCGGCGGAGTCAGTGCTGGCTGCGGCTTCAGCAGAGGCGGCGCCCAGTACGGCGCCCAGTACGGCGCCCAGTAAGGCGGCAGCTGCTGCACCTTCCGAGGTCGCCGCCCAGTACAGCGCCCAACACGGCGCGCGCCCCTCAGCGGCGGCCACCGAGGCGGCCGCGCTCCTCTCACTCCTCTTGGCTTCAGGCGCCGTCGCGGCGGCCGACGAGCCCGAGGGCGCCGTGATGAGCACCAAGCTCGCGGGCGCGCCCGCCGCTGCCCGACACGGCGCCCCATCTGGTTCACAGGTGCATCAGTCGCATAGGGAAGCGACCGTGGCGGCGGAGAGCCGTTCACAGGCGAGTGGTTCACAGGCGAGCAGTTCACAGGACGGCACGCCGCACATTCACATTCACAGCCGCCACGACGGCGTGCAAGTCGGCGCTCACGACGGCGCGCACGCCGGCGATCCATCCCTCCCGGGCTCTGATCTCGATCGATCTCGACCCCTCGCCTCGACGCTGACGAACCCCGATGACGAGACCGCCGCGCGTGGGCCGCATGCTTTTTGCGCCGAGGGTGCCCGGCACGGCGCCTTCGCGTCGGTCGGCGCGCTCTCTGTGCCCGACACGACGCTCTCTGTGCCCGACACGGCGCTCTCTACGCCCGACACGGCGCTCTCTGTGCCCGTGGAGCGGAGTACAACGGTCGCGGCCGAGGCGGCCGAGGCGACGGCACTGCTCACGACGGCGCCCGCTTCGCTCACGACGGCGCCCTCGTCGCTCACGACGGCGCCCTCGTCGCTCGGCTCGACGTCCATGCTCCCGCCCCTGTACCCCCCGCCCCTGTGCCCCCCGCCCCTATGCCCCTCGCCCTGCTCGTCGCTGCCGCCGCCGCCGCGGCCCAAGCTGCTCTGCCGCATCTGCGAGTGCACGGTCGAGATCGCTTTGATGGCCGAGCACTCCAAGCTCTGCATGACCGACGTGGTCGTCTTCCACGTCGAGCACTCGCTCAAGAGGCTGCGCAGGCACATCTCGTCCGAGATTAAGCGCCGAGATCAGGCGCTCAGCTCGGCGCTCCGCTCGGCCGAAACCACAACGGCCGCCCACCCGCCGCCCGACACGGCGCCCATTGGGGTGCCCGACACGGCGCCCATCCTCGCCGCCCTCGAAGGCGTGTGCGCGCATGCCCACCTGACCACCTCGCCCACGACGTGCTCGCGCATGCTCGCGTACGCGCGGGAGCTGCTCAGCGCCTCGCAGCGCCTTGCCGACGGCACGACCGCTTCGTACGCGCGACAGCTCATCCGCATGCTCTCGCACGTCGCACCCTTCCTCGCGGACGCCCAAGACGACGCCCACGCCCACGAGGACGCTCATGCCCACGACGACGCCCCGCCGCCACCGCCCGCCGCCACCGTGGCGCCTGTCACGGCGCCGGCGCCGCCTGCCGAGCCGCCTGTGGTCGAGCGCCGTGTCGAGCACATCGGCGCCGTGACGGGCGCATCGCCCGATTTGGAACTTCGAGCCTGCAACTTGCCAACCTCGATCAGGCTGATCGCCGCGCCGATGATGGCCGAGCCACGCGGTGCCTCGCCGCCGCGGCACGTGATGACCGAACCACTCAGTGCCCTGCCCCTCTCGCTCACGCGGAGCGCTCACGACAGCGCGGGCGAGATCGGCGAGATCGGCACCGCCGCGCCGCGCGAGAGCGCTCACGACAGCGCGGGCGACAGTAGCCCGTGCGCGCGCTGTGTCGAGCGCGAGCTGGACAGTAGCCCGCGCTCGCCGCTGCTCCTTCCGATCTCGAGCGATCTCCCGATCTCGAGCGGCACGAGATCGAGCGGCACGAGGCGGCCGCAAGCAGGAACGACGGCGCGTCGGGGATCGAATCCGGCAGCAGCATGGCAACTTTCGATGCGGCGGACGACGCCGACCGCGACGGCGCCCGCGACGGCGCTGCCGATGGACCCGATGCCTCAGGCGGACTCGCTGGCCAAAGCGCCGGCTGAGCCGCTGCCCGCTGCACTGCCGCCATCCCCTCTGCCGCCATCCCCCCTGCCGCCTTTCCCCCTGCCGGAGACGGAGGTGGCGGTGCTCATCCCTAGCAGCGTCTCGTCGACGGAGGTGGGCCAGTTCACAGCCTCCGGAGGTGTTCACAGCATCCTCATCCCTAGCAGCGTCTCGTCGACGGCCAGCGCGCGCCGGCAGCGCAGCCGCCCCAAGTCGCACAACATCTCGTCCTTCGAGATCCTCAAGCCCATCTCCCGCGGCGCGTATGGTCATGTGGTCCTCGCGGCGATGAAGACCACGCGAGACCTGTACGCGATCTACGCCGACGCCTGCACAAGCGTGACATGCATGCACACACGCTCACCACGGCGCCCCGACGCCTGCACAAGTTTGACTTGCATGCACACGCTCACCACGGCGCCCCGCGTCCCCACAGGTACGCCATCAAAGTGTTGCGTAAGACGGACATGCGCCGAAAGAACCAGGTGCACCGAATCAAGGCGGAGCGTGACATCCTCGCGACCGCCGAGCATCCGTATGTCGTCAAGCTCTACTACTCCTTCGCGTCGCGCGAGCATCTATATTTGGTGATGGAATTCGTCAACGGTGGCGACCTGCTCTCGCTCCTTAAGGCGGTCGGCTTCTTGGACGAGTCGCATGCGCGCCAGTATGTGGCTCGGATGACCACTGATGACCACTGATGACCTCGGACGACCTCGGATGACCTCTGATGACCTCTGATGACTACTGATGATCACTGATGACCACTGATGACCTCGGATGACCTCGGACGACCTCGGATGACCACTGATGACCACTGATGACCACTGATGACCACTGATGACCACTGATGACCTCGGATGACCACTGATGACCTCCCTCATCAGGTACGTGGCCGAGATCGCGCTCGCGCTTGAGTACCTGCACTCGACCCTCCGGGTAGTCCATCGCGACATCAAGCCCGATAACGTGCTGATCCATCAAGACGGCCACATCAAGCTCACTGACTTTGGGCTCTCTGTCTTCGGCCTCGCGACAGACGACGCACGCGTGCCGCCGCTCACCCCCCGCCTCGACGCTATTCACACTCCCGTTCACACCCCCAGCCACGACGCTAAGCCTCCGCCACCGCTCGCGACAACGCCCAGCACCCCCGCGCCCGCGCCCGCGCCCGCGCCCGCGCCCGCGCCGACGCCCGCGCCGACGGACGAGCTGCTTGCCAAAGTAGGGACCCCCGACTACATGGCGCCCGAGCTCCTCCTCGGCGAGCGGCACGGGCCGGCGGTCGACTGGTGGGCCCTCGGCTGCGTCACGTTTGAGCTGCTGACGGGCTACCCGCCGTTTACGGGCGACTCCGTGGAGGAGGTCTTTGAGAACGTGCTCAACCACACGCACGCAGATGCAATCCGGTGGCCCGAGCAGGAGGAGCACCTGTCGCCGAACGCCGTCGCGCTGCTCCGTCGGCTCCTCGAGCCTGTGGCGACCCAACGGCTCGGCTCTGGTGCCTTTTCCGAAGTCGAGCGCCACCCGTTCTTCACACAGGTCCATTGGGACGCGACGCGCCGACGAGAAGGCTCGATCGCTTTCGTACCCCACGTGGACGATGCCTATGACACGAGCTACTTCGTGCCGCCCGAGCAGCGCTCGCCCACGCAGCTCTCCCAGATCTTGTCGCCCACGGGCAGCCTCGGCTCGGCGGGCTGGCACCATGGGCGGGCGATGCTCGGGGGTGCCGAAGTCGAGCACCATGGGGTGGCGCGCGCCAACGGCGGCGGCGGGGGCGGGGGCGGCGGCGGGGGCGGGGGCGGCGGTGAAGGCAGTGCGGACGGCGCCGGTGCGGGTGGTGCGTGCGTACCCGGGGCTGGCAGCCATGTCGCCGATGGACGCGGAGCCGCTGGCAGTTCTGGTGGTGGTGCTGGTGGTGCTGGTGGTGGTGCTGCTGCTGGTGCGGGCGGTGGCAGCGGCGGCGCCGGCGATAGCAGACGAGTCGGCTCCCAAGCCGACGCCGCTGGCTGTGCGCCAGTGCGCTTTGGTTCACAGGAGGGTGGTTCACAGGAGGATGGCACGAGCGCCAGCGGCGACAACAGCCTCGCCGTCAGCCTCAACAGCGCACGCCTTACCGGTACTGGCGGTCGCAGAGGCGGCTTCCTTGCACACGGTGACGAAATTGAGCTACCGCGCGTTCACAGCTTCCTTCCACACGGTGACGAAACGGAGCTCCCGCGCGTTCACAGCTTCCTTCCACACGGTGACGAAACGGAGCTCCCGCGCGTTCACAAGGAGGTGAGCTTCGGCCAGGGCTCGTTCGCGGACGACGACTCCTTTGGGCAGGGGTCCTGTGAACCAGATGGGCAGGGGTCCTCGCTCGCGGACGAGAGCTTTGGCGGCAGATCCCTTGAGCGAGGTGGTGAGCAGGACAAGGACTTCATGCACTTTTCGTTCAACAACCTCGCGTCCCTCCTCCAACGAAACCTCGAGCTCGCGGGCGAAGCGACCGCCAAGGCCAAGATCGGCGACACTCAGAGAGGCACTCAATTGCACCCCCAGCTCCCAGATGAAGAGCTCCCAGATGAAGCCGCCGCCAAGGCACCCATCTGGCTGCATGCAAGTGCTCACCCCGGCGTCCATACCCCAGATGAAGCCGCCGCCAAGGCACCCAGTGCACCTGCCAGTGCACCTGCCCCTCCTCCGCACAGCGCCGCCGTCCCGGTGGCTGAAGCGCCGCCCGCCACGTCGCCCGCCACGATGAGCGATCCGAGTGCTTCCAATCGTTCCGCGGCGGCCGAGGCGGATGGGGACATCCCTCAGGGTAACCCGGCCATCGTCCCCCGCACCACTGCGCCCCTCTTTGTGCCCTCGCCGCCAGGCCAGCGACGAAAGACGGTCTACAGCTTGAATGGCTTCGACCGGCAATCTGGCTTCCATCCCAAGGGGCAGACGCCGCCGCAAGGGGAGCCTCCTGCTAGTGGATCACCGATGTGAATCCGATGTGAAGGTGATCCGCTACCGCGGGGCTGACAGCTGACCGAGGTACCTGGTGACTGTTCTCCGAGAGCTCGGAGAGGAGATCTCGGAGAGGAGATCTCGGAGAGGAGATCTCGGAGAGGAGATCTCGGAGAGGAGATCTCGGAGGAGATCTCGGAGAGGAGCGCTCGGAGAGGAGATCTCGGAGGAGATCTCGGAGAGGAGCGCTCGGAGAGGAGAGCTCTACGCGACACGTCGATCGTCGTACGATACGGTAGTGCTATATAGCTAGACTTGACTCGGACCGCGGATCGCCCCACGTTATATCTACCGGCTAGCGTAATTACAGTTGGTCGAGTTCCGTCGGGCCGTCGCGTTGCCCGGCCGGGGCGGCGCGGGACTCCCGTCGCGGGGCGCTCGCACCCGTGTGACCTGACGCACCTGGACCCACCTGGGCACCTCCACCTGCCCTGCGCCGTGCGGGGGGCCGCGGCGCCCCCGGCCCGCGGAGCTCGCGGGCGGGTCGCTCCGGCGCGGTCGCGGCCGAACGGTATCCTTGCTACCGCGCGGGGACGCTCCACTGAGTCCCCGAAACGCCGTGGCTTGGACCGGACTACGAACCGCCCTCATCATTTAATTTATGCGTAAACAATGGCACATGCATGCAACACAATGGTAGATCCAAGCAGTTTGAGGAGCAAAGCCAGCCAGTGAGGTCCAGTGGAGCTCGCAGCGAGGAGGCGTGCTGTGTCAGAGGGTTGTGGACGCACGTCGCGCGCGGCATCTCGCCATGGAGGGGCGCTGTCGAGGGAGCGAGCACCTCACTTGGGCGGCGCATCCATGTTGTAGGTGACGTAGGCCGCGGTGCCCAGATCGCGGGGCGACAAGCGCCACTTGATGAAGAAGGTCATCGCGAGCACGATGCACACGATGCCGACGACGAGGTACGCGTACCCAAGGAAAAAGTTGCGGCCGCCTATCCACGAGATGGTCGTGAGCACCACGGTCTTGTGCCCGCTGAACGAGCCGACTGGGTACAGGAAGCGCTGCACCTTCGGCGTCGGGTTGTCGAGCGGGTAGCCCCAGTTGTAGTGCGGGCCGAGGACGTTAATGTCCGTCACGTTGCCTGTGTTGGTGGGCACACCGTTCGAGACGCGCACCGTGTAGGTGCCGGCGGGCAGCGGCTCGTTGATGCGCGCGTAGAGCTTGCGGAAGCTGGGCAGGCCCGCGGAGCGCATCCACACGACAAAGTGCTGATCCTCGGTGCAGAAGCCCGATCCGCGGAAGCACCACCCCACGCCGGGGGTGGCGGCGTTGGCACTCACGCACGCGGCGCGCTGTGCGGGAGTGCGCGGGGCGAGCCCAGTGCCCGGTGTCGGGTCGGCCTCGCAGCTGATGTTGCGCCAGTAGGCAAGCATCGGAAAGTTTCGGCCCGAGGAGCCGTCGACGCTGTTGCGGAAGTTGGTGTCCAGGTCGGACTGCCAAGCGATAGCGTCCTGCTCGAGGGTCACCGGCGTGCAATCAGAGGCAATCAGAGGCAATCAGAGGCAATCAGCAGAGGTAATCAAGAGGCAATTAACGAGACTCACCTGCTCGAGGGTCACTGGCGTGCCGTCGGGGCGCATCAGGGCAAATGTGTCGTTGAACCAGGACCACGAGATGAGACCGCACGGGTTGATGGGCGCGCCGCCGTCCCATGACGCGCTGTAGTGGTACATGCAATCCTCCTTCAAATCGGCCGCCAGGTGGGTCGTATCACCCACGAGCTGCGTGTCGCTACGTGAGCGCACGTAGCGCCGGTGGTTCTGGTAAAAGTTGGCGAGCTGGTAGTACATGAAGATGGGAGGCGTCATCGTCTCTTCGATGGTGAGCGTGATGTAGCACGGGTTGAGCTCGATGCGATCCCACGAGTTGCCGTTGCAGTTGGCGATGCAGCAGCCGCTGCCGCCGCGCGGCGTCGAGTTTGACGACGCATCGCGACCGTAGTCCGCTGTCTCCGCCACCGCGACCTGCGCCCACGAGGGTCGGGGCGCGCGTGCGTGATAGGGCGTGTGCACGGCCGCCGAGGCTACAGGCCGCCCTGTGCAGCGGGAGAGGCGATGGCGGCGGGTGGCGGCGGCGGCGGCAGCGAGCCAGCATGTGCAGCAGGCATGCAGAGAAGGGCAGCGGGAGCATCGGAAGCAGCACAGCGTCTGCGACCATGGCCGCGACGGATAGGGCGGCTGCAGACGCGGGCCGCACCTGGTTCGACGCTACGATGATCGCGATGCCGATGGGAAGAAAGATGAGGCCCAGCCCGGAGAAGAGCATCACGACCTTTTTAGGCGTGAGGATCGGACGCCATACCTTGAGCTTCTGCTGCTTGAAGGCCGAGCTGTCAGGCCGATGCTTCTGAGCGGCGTCAACAGGCGCCACCATTTGCACTCCGTCGGGGCTCGAGAGCCGCGTGATTTTATGCGCAGATGCACAGGACGGGTCGCATTGCCGAGTTCGCACGAAGTACCGCTGTGAAGAGTGTTCCTCTGGGTCACACTCTGACTCCCGACCTCCTACACAGACTGCGGTGGTGACCGTGAACTCGAGGCATGATTGGTGTGTTGTGATTGATTGGCAGGATGGTGTTCCTCTCGATGCTCCTCTCGCTGCTCTCCACGAGCACGGCCCTCAACACGCGCCGTGCGCTGCTCAAGCACGGCGCCGCCATCGCCGCGGCATCCTCCTTCGGGCCCTGCCTCCCGACGCCAGCGGCGCGCGCTTATGCCGGAGAGGGCACGATGAGCAAAGAGGAGGTGTTGCGCATTGCCGAGGAGAAGCTCACACCCTTCCAGCGCGCCATCTCGCTGTCGGCCGCAACGGAGCGCTCCTTCACGGGCATGACGACCAATGGCTACGCTCACGACAACAAGAAGAAGGGCACCTGGGCCGGTGCCATCTCTGGTGCGCCACTCTTTGACAGCAGCACCAAATACGAGAGCGGCACGGGCTGGCCATCGTTCTACGCCGCCATACCAGGCGCGGTGGTCGAGCGACCGGATCCGGAGGACTTGGCCGACCGGCGGCGTGCGATGGCCATGGGCGGCGTGCGCACGGAGGTGATCGACGCCAAGTCGGGTGCGCACCTCGGCCACGTCTTCCCAGACGGTCCAGCGCCCACGTACAAGCGCTACTGCATGAACGCCGGCGCGATGACGTTCGTGCCGGCGCGATGAGGTGTGAGCAGGCTGCGTGCGGGAGGAGAGAGCGAGCTCTCTCTCCTTTTTTTTCTGAGCCGGTATCTGTGCCCGCGCGCCGGTTCCTCGCCGATAGTTGCCGATCGAGTCGTCTCAGCTCTCACACGAACTCGGCATACATACCGTGCTCCTCCACACATATCATTAAAAGTGGTTTGCCGGGGTCGCCGGGCTCGCGCGCCTACTATCATTATAACTCGGCTCGCCGGTTCCGACCCGACGCAACCGCTACTACTTTCTTACTACTTTCGCCTACCTACACGTCTGTATCGTAATTCGTATCCTATATTACCGAATGCGCTCGACCTACACGTCGGCGCTTCCGCTTGCTTTCGCGCGCACAGTCCGATCGATTGCGTGCTATGCGAGCCTCGGCGTGGCTCTCGGTGTGAGAGTCCCCACTGGAGTAGCTACCCAACTGAGTTCACAGCTCCACCCTGCTGAGTTCACAGCTCCACCCTCTCAGCCGCCGCCGCAGCATCCACTGTCACGTCCACCTTCTCGTCAGCCTTCTCGTCCGCCTTATTGCCCACGTTCTCGTCAGCCTTCTCGTCCGCCTTATCGCCCACCTTGGCGGCGACCTTGGCTGCGGCCTTGGCGGCCGCGCGCTCCGCCTTCGCCTTGAGAAAGTTCGCACGGATCGCTGCAAAATCCGCAAGATCCGCTCGAAGGAGTGCGGCGGTCGAGTCTCGCCCAACGAGTGCATCGGCTGCGAGGCGGCCCTCGGCGTCGGGGACGCTCGGGTCGGCGCCCGCCTCCAGCAGTGCCCGCGCCTCGCGAGGCAACCCGGCCCGCACCGCTGCGTGCAGGGGCGTGGCCCCCGAGCGGTCCATCGCGTTCACGTGGGCACCTGATGTCGTCAGAGGTCATCAGAGGTCATCAGAGGTCATCAGAGGTCATCAGAGGTCATCAGAGGTCATCAGAGGGTCGATCGCGTTCACGTGGGCACCCTTGCTGGCGAGCCACTCGAGCAAACGGAAGGCCTTGCCGCCAGCCGCAGCAATGTGCAGCGGCGTGAGCCCGTCGGCCTCTATCGTCGCATTCAGGTCCGCGCCGTGCTTGAGCAGCAATCGCGCCACCTCCACTCCGCCGTAGCGCCCAGCAGCCGCGCCGCCACCATTGCACCCACCGGCGAGGATGTGCAGCGCCGCCAGGCCATCGCGATCACGGGCGTCTGGATCGGCGCCATGCTCCAGGAGCACGCGCACCGGCTCAAGATCGCCTCGCCAATTGCAAGCCGCTAGATGGAGTGCCACTCGTCCCTTTTTGTTCTGCCCATCGATGTCCGGCTTGATCTGCTCCTCCCTCTCTTCATCGTAACGCCCCTTGATCGCAACCTTGAGCGGTTCCACCAGCCCCTGCTCAGCCGACGCATGCAGGCTCAGCCGGCCTGCGTCCGTGCCGTACAGGACAGCTGAGAGGAGTACGAGGCGCCCGATGGCCTTGCACATGGGGCGCCACGAGAGGCCCTGTCGAACTTACCATAGGCTGTGAACCTACTGTGAACCTTGGATAAGGTGTTTGAGGGCGTGGGCCTCCGAGGGATAGATTTGGGTCACGCCAGTCCAGAAAAGTTTGTTTTGTCTCACCGGACCGTACTCCATCATGATGTGGCATGTCTCGTCTGACTCTGTACCGTTCTACCTCGAACGACGAGGCCGGGGCGACCAATGCACCAGATCCGCCATCGGCGGGCATCGCTCAGAGAGTTGCAAGATGGCAAGTTTCGTTAAAAAGAAGCAGGGCATTTAACCCGCGCGGGTGGAGTCAATATGTTCTGCTGAATGTAGATGTTCTGACACGTCGTGTACCTCGATCTCAGCACTCACCGTCTTTCACCGTCGTGTGGTCTCTCCAAGTCTCCATACTCTCCAGCATACTCTCGACTCTGGTCTGCTCTCTGCGACCGTCGCGACCGTTCCCTGCGCGCTCCCGACGAGAGGGCTCTCAAGGGCGAGGTAGTATGAAGTAACTCAAGGGCGAGGTAGTAGCGGAGAGCGCGGGATGGCGGCGAGGTCCAGTCCCTCCTCGTGCGCCTCCGCATGAATAGGTTCGGAGTCGTCGGACGAGGTGCCGGGCTCGGTGTCGGTATCATCGGCTCGTACCTGATGATGGAGGCGATCAGAGGTCAGTAGAGGCAAGTAGAGGCGGTCAGAGGCGATCAGAGGCGATCAGAGGCGATTCGAGGCGATCAGACGTACCAGCACATGGCCCTCCTTGCCGTGTGTGCTCGTCTCAGCCTGTCGCAAGATGCCGCTCAGTGCGAGGCAGAGCAAGAGCATGCCGGCCGCGAGCGAGAAGGCGAGCGCCTCGGGCAGCCCGCCCGCGAGCGGCAGCACCAAGATGACCAGCAAATTGAGCAGCACGCGGAAGACTGCCATTGTCGAGGCGCGCTGCGCGTCCAAGATGGAGCCGGCGCTTCATCAGCGACGCAGTCAGAGGCAATCAGAAGAGGCCATCAAGAGGCAATTAACGAGACTCACCTGCGCGTCCAAGATGGAGCCGCACCGAAGCAGTGCGATTGTGGGCCAGTAGATGCCGAGCAGCGCTTCGAAGCCGCAGAAGGCGAGCAGCGTGTACTCGTACGAGTCGGTGAGCACCGGAGCGGCGAGGCAGAGCGCCGAGCCGCCGAAGACGAGCTGCAGCCTCGCCCCGGGCGACAGGTACTCGGAGAGGACGTGCGACGCTTGCGAGCCAGCCATCTTCGAGATCATGAAGATGGAGAAGACGAGCCCGTGCCCCATGTTGGACGTGCCGTCGCCCTGGCGCGAGCGCCGCTCGAGCGCTGGGGTCCACAGGAACACGAACACGTACAGCGCCGCCTCATAGAACGAGTTCACGAGCCCCAGCGCCACAAGCGGCCTCGAGGCGCGAATGGTGCGGTACGATTTGAGCAGGGACTCGCCCGTACTGTGCAGCTGATCGCCGTACCGTTCGCCCCAGCGCGTGGCGGCCACGAGCGACGCGCCCAGCAGCGAGACGACCGCCACGTCGAAGGCACACGCGAAGCGATTGCGTGACGCGCACGGCAGCACCTCAATCACGAGGTGGCCGACCATCCCCGCCACAACGGCAGAGCCCGCGTTACAAAAGGTGGAGAAGGAGAAGAGGCGAGAGAGGAGCACGCGCGGGAGACGGCGCGCCTCGGCCTCCGCGATCAGCCACGACTCAAACGACGTGTACAGGATCGAGTACGCGACGCCACCGAGCACGCGCCCGAGAAGCAGCGAAGGCAGGGAGCGTGAGTGGCAGAGGACGCAGGAGGCTGCGTACAGGATGCCGTAGGCGACGCAGTTGCGCCGATGGCCGCCCGTGTCGCCGAGCGCGGATACGTACGTGCCGATCGTCATCGACGACGCGTACCCGACGATGAAGATCAGGCTGATCTCGCGCTGCGAGTAGCCATAGGCTGCGTAAAGGGCATACGCGAAGCCGCCTTGGATCCAATCGCCAAAGACAGCGAGGGTGTACACGGAGAGGTACCGATTGCGCAGCCGGAGGTAGACTGCCTCTGCTTCCTTGCGTACGGGGGGCGAGTCGCCCCCGATCTTGTCCAGGCCGCTCGCTTCCCGTGCGATGCACCACATGACCAAGCACGCACACAGAGCAACATTGAGCATGACGAGCTCTATGTACCGGCCGCCTGGGTTGGGACGCAACTGGTCGAGGAAGGACGAAGAGCCCAAATCGCTGTTCTCTGCCAGCCCAATCACCTCCGACGACGAGGCCGCGCCGGTGGCCAGGGGCGCTCGCCCCACGTCGCTCGAAGAAAACAATGACCCGGCGGCAGCAGCAGCCGCGGCGGCCGCGGCGGATTGTGCGTGCTCCCGAGCGTGAAGTGCTGCCGCTCCACCGTGCTGGTGCGTGCCTTGCCCCATGCCCGCGAGGTGGCGCCCGCGTTGGTGTTGCCCCATGTCGCGCAAGATGCGGCGCGCCGCCCGCCGCTCGCCTTGACAACCGTGCCACGCGGACTAGTTTCTACTGTACGTCTTCTTCGCAGCCGTTGAAACTATGGAAACGCGGAAAGCGCCGGCGTGAGCGAACAATTAAATGCCGTCGGCTTTAAAGAATCGAGTACCGTATTGTTTTCAGAGGAGCCGACCCTCACAGCCAGCCTCACTTCGTGGGTCGGCTCATACAAGTACCAGGTGTTGGTCCAGCTGCCGCCGCTCCACGTGGCATGGGAATCACCGACATCACGACACCTTCGACCGCTCTGCTACGCTCGCGGAGGCCCCTGAGCTCGGTCTGGGCGCCGTGCAGCTGCCTGCGGAGGCGGGCTAGCTCAGCGGCCGCCGCGGCCAAGGCGGCCGCGTCCATCACTGGCGGTGGCGCGGCACTTTTGGCCGCGGCAGGCGCCTGCTCGCCTTCGGCAGACGCAGCCACCTGGTCGGCTGCTGCAGGCGCAGGCGATGCTTCCGCTGCGGCATCAGAAGCGCTCGCCCAGCGTCGAGGGCGAGAGCGTGGAGGCTGCTGCTGCTGAGCGGCAACGCTAACATGAGCAGCGGCCTGACGGGCCTCTTCCTTGTTAATCTGCTCGTCGAATGTTCTGCGAGCCGCGGCCGCTACCCGTTTCGCAGTCGCGACGCGCACACGCAGACTTTCGTTCCCCTGCGCCAGCAGACGGCGGGCCTCCTCTTTGTTTTCTTTGAGCCTCCTGGCCACCTCCAGTCGCGAGATTTCCTTCACCCGCTCCTTGCCAAGCACGAGGCGTGCGTGCCGTTGGGCAATCGCGTCGTCGGTGCTCAAGAGGTCCTCCGTCTGGTACTGCGCGATTTTCTCGTACAATGTCTCCGACTCCTCGAGCAGCGCCCTAGCAGCCGCGAGGTGGCGCACGGTTCTGTCGTCCATCCTCCACAGCGATACAGCCATACAGCGATACAGCGATACACCCTCTGGCTCTGCGCGGCGGCACCTGGGACCCCTTGTCTGTGAGGTCTGAGGTGTGAATGGGCTGCATAAATGAAAGTTCTATACCACATGAGAGACACATCAGAGATGCGCTAGGGAGGTCCGCAGACGGACCGCAGTTCAGGAGTGACAGTTCGGGGGACACCAGGTGGTATAATCATGCCCCCCCCAGCTGCTGCTCCAGCTTCCACAGCCCACGACATCGCGGCAACAGATGCGACTACGGATGCGGCTCCACAGGTCCAGATGGCAATGAGATTGCAATCCGAGAGAGACTCCCCAGCATCTCGCCCATCATCTCGATCATAGAGAGATTCCCCTAAGATTCCCCAGCACGCAGGAGCGAAACAGAGAGCCACGCCACGCGCCACCCGTCCAAGCGCCACGTCATCAGCCCTCGGGCTTGATCGCGCTCTGCTGGAGGGCATAAATGACCTGCACAAGCTCCTCCTTCTCGACCACCTCGACCTCCGACACGCCGTGAGCGCGCAGCAACACCTTGAGCTCACGTACCTGTGGGGAGAGGAGGGCGCCGTGGTGAGCACTTGCATGCCGAGCGCGCAGCAGCACCTTGAGCTCACGTACCGGTAGCTTACGAAGCTCATCCAGCTCGTATTGGCGAGGCGGGTCGGCGGGTGCGGCTGGCCCTGCGGCTGCCCTGCGTGCACTGGCTGCGCCAGCGCCGCCAGCATTCTCGCGCGCTTGCTGTGCGGCGGATTGGAATTGCGGTGCAATCATGTTGACCATGTCGGTCACCTTCTTGGTTGGGTCCTGCGAGAGGAGGGTGGACGAGGGAGGTCATCAGAGGCCATCAGAGAGACAATCGAAGTGGCCCATCAGAGGCCATCCGACACGCCCCTTGGGGCCCTTGGCATCAGGGGCAATCAGGGGCACTCAGTGGCAATCAAGGGCAATCAAGGGCAATCAAGGTCAATCAGGCCACCTTGGAGCCTCCCTTAGCGAGCGCCTCCTCCACAGCAATCAAGGGCAATCAAGGTCAATCAGGCCACCTTGGAGCCTCCCTTAGCGAGCGCCTCCTCCAGGGCAATCAAGGTCAATCAAGGTCAATCAGGCCACCTTGGAGCCTCCCTTAGCGAGCGCCTCCTCCAGGGCAATCAAGGTCAATCAAGGTCAATCAGGCCACCTTGGAGCCTCCCTTCGCGAGGGCCTCCTCCATGAAGATCGCACCGATCCGCCGGAGGGCGTGTGCCCGCTGCAGCCGTGTGCTCTCATCGACGGAGTGGTCGCGACACAACTGCGCGGGGGGCGGTCGGCACGCCGTGGTGAGCGCATGCATGCGCGGGGAGCGGTCGGCACGCCGTGGTGAGCGCATGCATGCGTCGCTATCAGCAGCTGCTCGCCCAGGGCGTGCTCGGCGCCGTGGTGAGCGCATGCATGCGTGCATTCGGATCGGCGCCGTGGTGAGCGCATGCATGCGTGCCTTCGGAGTTCCCCCGAGATCAATGAAGAGATCAATGAAGAGACCAATCAGGTCGGGGCGGCTCACTCAATGAAGAGACCAATCAGGTCGGGGCGGCTCACTCAATGAAGAGACCAATCAGGTCGGGGCGGCTCACTCAATGAAGAGACCAATCAGGTCGGGGCGGCTCACCTTGTGGGTCACCGCGGTGAGCGTACGCTCGATGTCGACCACGGACACATGCCAGATCGCTTCGAGGAAGACCGGTAGGTTCTCTTGAGTCGCCTTGAGCTGAGCAGGCGTGAGGGATCCGAGCACATCAGGCCCGATGAGGGAGGCCATCGGAGGCAATCAGTGGCAATCATGGCAATGACGTCATCACCTGAGCAGGCGTGAGGGATCCAAGCGGGTCGCCTTGCGGCTTCGTCTCGCCTCCCGCTGCGGCGCTTTCGGCCGCCTCCTTCCGCTGCTGATCGGCGATCTCCTTGACGGTGCTGAAGGTGCGCACGGCGGCGCCCGCCGCTCGGATGCCGGCGCTGGCGGCCGCGGAATGGTTCTGCAAAGAGATGCGAAACATCCGGATGGCGGCAAGGTGGCCCTCGACACCAAGGAGCTGCACACAGGGAGGGCACACACGGAGGGCACATTGACAATCAAATTGACGGTCGCGTAGAGGCACTCAAGGCACTTAAAAGGCACTGAAGGGCACTCCGAGGGCACTCAAGGACACTCAAGGGCACTCCGAGGCACTCCGAGGGCATGCGAGGGGCAATCAGCCCACCTGATGAGGGAGGCAATCAATGGGGCCATCCGAGGGCCATCCGAGGTCATTAGAGGTCATTAGAGGGCCATCCGAGGGCCATCCGATCCGAGGTCATTAGAGGTCATTAGAGGGCCATCCGAGGGCCATCCGAGGAGAGGTCATTAGAGGTCATTAGAGGGCCATCCGAGGGCCATCCGAGGAGAGGTCATTAGAGGTCATTAGAGGTCATTAGAGGGCCATCCGAGGGCCATCTGAGGGCATGCGAGGGCTATGCGAGGGCATGCGTACGCTCGTGTGCAGGCCGAGGTATTCGTCAGCTCGGCAGCCGTAGAGCTCCGCCACCGTGAAGAGCAAGCACTCGCCAAACGAGACCGACGCAAGCTCTTTCGCCTCTGCGCGGATACGACTAGCCCAGCGGTCGTCTGCGCCGGCCGCGGCCGCGCTGCCATCGACTATAGCGGGGGCGGCGGCACCGCCTTCAGCACTGGCAGCGACGGAGGCGCCAGTGGTCCCACCGCTGACGCCACTCGCGCCGCCATTGGCGCCAGCGCTGTCGCAGAGCTCCGAGAGACGCAGTGCGAGCTCCACCTCTCGCTTCTGCTGCTTGATGGCGAGGCGACGCATCGAGAGGGTCCCCTCCATCGAGGCCGCCGTCGCGAGCGCGAGCTTACCTATGTGCGGCTCGCATGCAACGCAATCAGACGCAATCAGACGCAATCAGACGCGTTCAGGCGCGATCAGACGCGATCAGGCGGACGCACTCAGACAGACGCGATCAGGCGCACTCAGACACAATCAAGGCGCTTGCCTATGTACGGCTCGAAACGCTCCGATCCAAAGAGCATCGTGAAGAACATGCCCGCGTCCATCCAGTTGACGTCAAGGGAAGCAGCGCCGTGTGAGTCGTAACGTGAGCGCATCGTCGCGTCGGCGAGGACCTGGTACGCCTCGGAGACCTTCTGAAACTCCTCCGCCTTCGTCTTATCCCCCGGGTTCTTGTCCGGGTGCAGCTTGAGAGCGCGCTTGTAGTACGCTTTCTTGATCTCATCCGTCGATGCATCCGATCGGACGCCAAGCAAGTCATAGTACGCCGTGTCGCTGGGCGAGCGCCCGGAGGGCCCACCCGAGGAGTACCCACCCGAGGAGGCGCCAGCGCCGGCGCCGCTCGCGCTCCCAGCCCCGCTCGCGCTCCCAACCCCGCCTGTGCCATTCACGCCCGTGCGAGCAGATCTGCTGCCGTCCTCGGAAGCAAACTCGTCAAGTGCGCGCACCTTCTCCGCCTCCACCTGCAGGTTGTACTCAAACCACACGCGCTTCTCCTCATCCCAGTCCTTGCCGTTCGCCGACTCGAAGACGGATTCTGCCGTGTTCACGAGACCGCGCCCGATTTGCAACGTGGCCACGGCCGCGCCTGTCATCGGCAATGCCACCGCACCTACAATGCCCGTCGCCAAGCCGGCGAAGAAGCCGGGGACGCCATTCTCCTTGCCGCCGACAATGGGTGCGGCGAACAGCCCAACCATACCGCTCACTGCGCCCTTGATCGCCGACTTGGCACCCGATGAGATCCCGGCGAGTAGATTGCGCGGCCGGCGGGTGGAGAACATCTCGAACTCGGGCACCTCAAATCGGGGCTGCTGCTGCTGCGAGGCCGGATGCGCGCTAGTGGTGGCCGCCGCCGCCGACTCGCTCGGGTCGTCATGCCTGGTCAGCGTCGCCATGCGCGGCCTCGGGACTCGCCTTCTGTGCCGGCTGCACTTGGTATTCAAGAACGCGTGCCCCTCTCGATTCCGCATCGCTTGATTGCGAAACGTTCACGTGACGTTCACGCATGTTCACGTTCACGTTAAATGGCCATCTCGGCAAGACGCACGACCACAGGTCCCGTGGAGACACAACGTGGAGGACGCAGTGTTTGATTGCGAAAAGTGCAACGCGCCATAAATAGGCGGTAAAACGTTGTCAGACGACATATTTCCCCTTCTGAGAGACACAAGACTGTACGAGGACTTTCGACACCATAATCGACACCACGTGGCCGCCTCTGAGAGGGAAGTCGCGCACCGAGCGTTTGGTTGATGAGCCTGGAGCGACTGAGCCTGAGGGCTGACCTGGCCCTTACGTTACTAAACGTTACTCCGCATGTACTAAATTACTTCTTGGCCCGCTCGCGACCCCCGTGGCGTGGTATTCGGAATTCCGCACGCTCCCACTCCGGGCGACACACTGAGTCACACTGGACGCGGGGACTGCCGACTGGGTAAGGGGTCTTCGACACAGTACTAGTGACAAACTAGTGTCGGTTAATAACAAGTTTTACACCGCCTCTCTAGAGAAGACTAATTAAACGCGGAACGCCTAAACCGGCCAGCACACATACACGGCTCATCGCCATCAATTTGCACCCCGGGATGATATGACATGCACTCGCGATCAATCTACTCTGACGCCTTCTGCGAATGGGCCTTCCGGCTGCAGCAGAACTAGGGGCGGGAATTCTGCGGTGGTCTCTGTCTGGCAGGCCGTGGTCACGTACGAGCGCGGGCGCGTGTGCAGGCGAGCGGGGAACGCGGCGGCCTCGAGTTCGGCACGCGGTCGCTTCTGCCCAAGTGCACTGCCGGACCCGAGCAGCTGCCGCCACAACGAATCAGTCGTCGCCTCGAGCGGGCGAGAGCCGCGCTGGTCCGCGACTGACATGTCACTCCAGGCATGGGCGGCCCCGTACGCATCGGCGGCATCGTACTCTTCGTGCGGCACGCCACCCGTTGGGGCGGGCTGCTGCCTGCTCTCCTCCTGCATGGCTGCGTCCGTAGCCATCGGCTGGAAAGTCGCCGTCGCGCTCTGCAGCTGTCGCGCCTTCTTCGCGGCGGCATACCGGAAGTAGAGTGCATGGTAGTTCGCGTCCGCGGCGCACTCGGTTGGCGTCGGCCGGCGGCCATGCATGGCGATGAAGATCTCCTCAAAGTCTTGCAAGAGGCTTCGTAGCGCATAGTAGTCGTCCTCGCCATTGTGCTCGCCCCCATTCCTCGCCGCCTGCCACCCACTTGGAACGCGCAGAATCAGAGGCTCCTCTGCATCGCTCTGCTTCCAGTAGCCGTCGTTCTGTCTCACGGCTGGAGACGTGCTGCTCATTTGCTGGGGCATGAGCACACGCGATCCTTGGCGAAGAGTCTCGAGAATCCTTTGGTGCCTCATTCGGGTAATTCTGCTGGGTAATTCCCCGATTGATGAATTGAGATTCCCGCTGACGGCTACTATGTAAAGCGGCCGTCCTGGCGACGGTCGCTGTGCGCGCCCCGTGTCGCCGACCACACGCAAGGTCTTCCTAGATGCGTGGCAACGGCCGCGAGCCTATCTTGAGTGAAGAAAGAGGCTACATAGAGACCTACGGTACATGTAGACTTGTAGAGTCGACCCCTCGACCGCTGCCTCATGCCTCTACTATTGTACATCCCCTGGCCTCATCCCTGCTGACTCCCCCTTACTTTGTATGGCGCAGCACGCGGCAAGCAAGCGTGTGTTCGCGATACACCCCTTTTCTCAAAACTGCCTCGAGTTTAAGACCGTTACATCGGCGCCTTAAGAGCTTCCTATGTTTGCTTGTGAGGCGCTCGGTGCGTGACGGACGACGCATCGACGTCGAAACCATGCACCGCCTCACCGTCGGTGAGACTGCAAGTCAGTGGAATGAAAGCGTGCACGAGTCAGCGGCCCAGGCGGCCAGTACCTACGCTCGCATGAAAGGGTTTTATTCGCCGCAAAGCTCACCTGGTCATTCGCCCACCCGATCCAAGGGAAAGCTGAGCCCAATGCGATCCAGACACGGGAGCTCGAGCAAAGGGGCAAAGAGAGTCTCCGTTGAAGAGGCGATTGAGACTGGAAAGCGATGGGCAGCCGCGGTCGAACTCCAGAGTGCTGCTTCCGTCAACGCACAGATTAAGAAGGATGGTGGCCCGACGCAGACCATCTTGCTCGCCGAGGCGTGGCATGACGGGCAAATCGTGGACGTTGCCCATGCGATCCAGGCGAAGCGCGAGGCGACGAAGAATGCGCCGACGCCACTCTCCCTCGTGCTGATCGCTGGGCCCTCGTCCTCGGGCAAGACCACCTTTTGTTCCAAGCTCTCGATGCATTTGAGGTGCGCTGGAATCAAGCCGGAGACCCTCTCCACTGACGACTACTTTTTGGCTCGAGAGGACCCCCGCCATCCGCGAGACAAGGATGGCAACCTGAACTTTGAGACTCTGCTGGCGGTCGACGTTGACAAACTGAACGCCGACCTCCAGAAGCTGTTCACAGGCACGCCCGTTGACACTCCCATCTTCAACTTCGTCATCGGAGCCCCCGAGCCGTACAAGACGAGGCGTAAGCAGCTGGCGCCTGGAGGCATGCTGATCATGGAGGGTATCTTCTGCCTCAATCCCGCGCTGACCGCCCAGGTGGATGATGCGTCCAAGTTCAACGTGTTCATCGCGCCCCTGTCGCCGCTCACACTCATGGACGGATCCACCGCGCGGGAGGACTACGTGCGTCTCATTCGGCGCATCTCGCGGGACTACCTTCACAGGGGCAACTCGGCGCTTCACACCCTTAAAAAGTACGCGTCGGTGCGCGAGGGCGAGCTCGAGAACATCTACCCCTTTGCCGGGGAAGCCGAGGTCGTCTACAACTCTAGCCTGCTCTACGAGATGAACGTTCTCAAGCGGACCGTGGGCCCCATGCTGCATGCCATCACCAAGGCGGAGGCCGGAGCTCTGTATGGCCTTGCGGCGCAGATGCTCACCTTTCTCGAAAACTTCGAGGAGGTGGCAGACAGCGCCGTGCCGAACACGTCCGTCTTGATGGAGTTCATTGGCAAATCCATCTTCGAGTGAGCGTCGTGGTGAGCGTCGCTCAACGGCATCCGATTGGCCAAACCGAGTGCGATTGCGGGTGCGAGTGCCGCGCCAAGCTGCATACTGTACGGGCCAAACTTCATATTGGAGGATCGTCGATCTTGCAACGACATCGATCAGCACCATCGTTCGTCCGGATCCTGAGTTTCGTGCTTCCGATGGTTTGTCCGCGCACGCAGTGCGGAGAGAGGGAGAGCGACCGTTTCAACTGTTCGATGAATCGTTTATGTAATGATCGCGCGGCCGCGGGGCAAGGTGCGCATCGAATATAAATAAGAAAAGTAATATTAAAAAACCACGTTGGGGAAGCCACCGAAGCCAGTGCGCGGTGGGGCTGCGGGCTGGAGGGGTGTCGGGTGTGAGATGCAGATGTGAGATGAGGTGGCCAGCGAGCGGGCCGCGGCGCGCGCGCACCGCGGCGCACCGCGCGCGGGCCCTCGGCCTCGCACATACGTGTGAAGATAGACAAAACTTGACTAAACTTGACGTGTCTGCGTCCTCCACGCTGTGTCTCCACGGGACCTGTGGTGGCGCGTCTTGCCGAGAGGGCAAGTTAACGTGAACGTGAACTTGACTTGACTTGACTTGACTTGACTTGACTTGACTTGACTTGACTTGACTTGACTTGACTTGACTTGACTCGACTTGACTTGTGACCCACGAACGCACACCGCCCAGGGCCCCACAACCTTGCATTCCGTCATGCCGTCATCTGAGCCGGCGTCTGCAGCACCTTCGAACGCACCAGTCGTTTCCGAGAGTGCGTCGCAGTATCCGCCGGCAGCTCTTTTTGAGATCGGCATGAGCACGCCTTGCAGGCGCGATGCGGGGGCCCCGTCCGTCTCTTGTGAGATTATCGAGCGCGAGCTCCACAATGGTGCGTGGCGATACTACGTCCATTATGAAGGGACTGACCGTCGTTTAGATGATTGGGTGAGCGAAGCCCAGCTCGTTCGTGAATCTGACCTTGGCGGCGGCACCAACGTGAGCAGCACCAGCAGTGGTGGTGCTGGTGGCGCCGCTGTGGCGGCTGCGGGCAGGGCACCCGGATACCGCGCGCGGCCAGCGCCTGAGCGCCGGGCGACACGCACCATGAAGCGGCGAATCGATGAGATCCATCACGTGCAAGGCCAGTCGTACGATGAAGCGCTCGAAAAGGAGCACGAGGCGTCCACCAAAGTCAAGAACATCAAGGTCATCGAGATTGGGCGGTACGAGGTGGACACGTGGTACTTCTCGCCGTACCCGGACGTGTTCGCGATGCAGTCGCGCTTGTACATCTGCCCGTACTCGCTCAAGTACTTCAAGCGCCGTGACTCGTACGTGCGCCACCTCGCCGCGGTCACCCGACGTGGTCCGCCCGGGTTGCGCATCTACGCCGCCCCTGCGCCGCCGCAGCCCGAGGCCAATGCGAAGCTCGGTCTCCCGCAGCCTGCGCGCTTGACCTTGTACGAGGTGGATGGCTCCACAGCCAAGGTGTACTGCCAGTGCCTCTGCCTCCTCGCCAAGCTCTTCCTCGATCACAAGACGTTGTACTATGACGTCGACCCTTTTCTCTTCTACGTGCTCTGCGAGGAGGATGCCACGGGCGCCGAGTCGCTCGCGGGCTACTTCTCGAAGGAGAAGAGCTCGGCGGAAGGGAATAACATCGCCTGCATTCTGGTCTTGCCTCAGCATCAGCGGAAAGGCTATGGCAAACTTTTGATCGACCTCGCCTACCACATCACGCTGCGCGAGGGCAAGGTCGGGTCTCCCGAGAAGCCCCTTTCCGATTTGGGCCAACTCTCCTTTCGGTCCTATTGGACCGAGGTGCTCCTCGAAGCACTGCGTACACAGCGCGGCAACCTGTCGATCAAAGACCTCGCTGCAAGCACTGCCATTCGCTCCGACGACATCATCTCTACGCTGCAGTCCCTCAACCTGATTCGTTTCTGGAAAGGGCAGCATGTGATCTCGGTCTCGGCCAAAATTGTCGATGAGCATCTTCGTGCGAATTGTCGACAGTCACTGCGCTGCGACCCAAGCTTGTTGACGTGGCGGCCTCCCGAAGCCGAATCTGGCTAGCCCCAATCTGGCCCCAATCGGGCCCCAATCTGGCCTGCCCAATCCGGCTCCGCAGCGTGGAACGTAACGGCCTTACGAAGCCAAATTTGGTTCGTGATCGCTGGGCGTTGATGGGCAGCTGAGAGCTGTGGATTGAGCGGAAGGAGAGAAGAGAATCGAGTAGTCGTGCTGAGTCCTTGGAGACCATAGAACGTGAGACTGAGGGCAGAGGGCGGGAGGCGGACGGGCGGAGAGAGGAAACCAAAGGTGGGCCAACAGTAGCCGAGCACACAACATTCGACCGCATTGGAGTAACAGGCTGTACGACGGTCGACGACACGACTGAGGTAGTACGTGCGCGGGTACGGGGGACCGAACCCATGCGGCGTGAACTCAATGCGGGGCGCGCGGCCGGCCGGGGGCGCGGCGGCCGGCCGAAGGCGAAGCGCGCCAACTCAGCCGTCGCGCGTGCGTTCTTCCTTCTTCGGGACTTGGCGTTGCTCGATGCTCGTTGGGTCCGCGTGGTTACACCGTCTGTAACGTAGTTACGTTTGTAACTTACACGACGATCGACTTTGCGAGCGGTAGGGGGGTCATTCCCCCGGTGGGGGTCCGTTAACCTGCTTACGGAACATTCCTAGAGACCGGTAAGTGAGCTCCGTCGAGATACCGGCGGATCCCTGGGAGATCCGAGAGATACCGGCGGGAGATCCGACGAGGTATCGTGGAGCTCTGACGAGGTGTAGGAAGATTCTCAGGGTTAGAGACGAGAGTGTTCGTGACCCTGTTCAGTCTAAGCACCAGTCTTCAGCCTCTCGGGACTCGACGACCTCTATGCCTCCGAGGTCCCCCTCAGGCAGGTACTTACCGGCTGGCTCCCCTCTACCCGAGGAGCCCAGTCGCAGACTTCGATCGACGTTAACCCACGACGGACCCTTACTGGGTACAACGGTGCGGCACGTCCGTCCGGCCCAAACCATGTTGATATTAGTTATTACGATCCGCGGGCCCGCGCTTGTTACGTCGCGGTAGAGCGCGAGCGGAGTAAATTAGTAATAGTCGAATTACACGTTAGTCGTTACCGCCCGGTCGCCGGTCCTTATGAGTTATGTCGGCGCGGGTCGCCGCAACGACCAAGTAACCATGGTCGCAACCCGCAACGGGTGGCCCGTCGGCGTCCCGCCATGCGGTGGGTGGGCGCACAGTGTCGACCTGCCAGTAGGAACGGTACCTTGCGTGAATATCGCTTCTCGTGCTGCGAAGGTCAGCCCCGACACAGTTGTCACAAGACACGCCCTCATGCGATGTTCATGCGACCCCCCGGTCTACAACTCCCCGTTGGTAGTGGTGCGATGTGTGCGCACCTTGGGCCGCACTTGACCGTGACACCGACTCCGGTATACCATGTGGGCAGCGCTCTACGTCTGTTGGTGCGCCGCTTCTCTCGGGCCCGCTGCCGCCGGCATTCGCTGCTTAATCCGAGGCGGCCTTGGCCTTGAGCTCATCGACCTTGCTCGTGATCGACGTCTTGACCTCATCAACCTTGGTGGACACCTTGTCGATGGCCTCCGACAGCTTGAGCTGCTCGTCCAGCTTCTTGGTGATGCCATAGTTCTCGTTGATGTTGCTCGCCACCTTCACCGTCGTGTCCAGCGCGCTCTTGGTCTTCTTGACCACCTCGTACTGCTCATCGAGGTCCTCGGCCTTGGCATAGACCTTGGCACCGACGGCGCCCACCTTCTTGACAGCGTCGCCAAACGCGCCCGACATCGTCGAGCCGTACGCAAAGATGATCGCGAACAGCGCACCAGTGGTGATCTCCCCCGACAGCTGAACGCCCAGCAGGCCGCCGACAGCGGCGGCACCGAGGGTGACCGCCTTGTCGGAAGGCTCGGCCATCGCGATGGGCGCAACGGCGACGCGCGTGGCCACCGCCGTCGGCGACCGCAGGACGGCGCCAAGCTGGTAGCTCGAGGCAACGGCGCAGACCGCGCAAAGAATCATGGTGCGCAGCATCGCAAATTCCGAAGTGAGATGCAGGTGAGGTTTAGCGCCATTTAACCTGATTACGCTGATGACAATGTGATGCAGGGAATCGTGTTTTGGGAAGGCTTCGATTTCCGCCGACCTTGGGGGTCCCTCAGAGAAAGAGTTGGCCTGCCGCCCTCATCATCGCGTTGTCGCGCCCCACAGGCAAAGACCCCTCTGGCGGCGAGCTCGCCTTTTAGTCCCTGCGGAAATAGCCACAGTCCAACGAAGGCTCCAGACAGACGCCGAGGCCGTGGTGATGATGGACATCGATTTCGACGCCGCGGCGAAGCGCTTCAACAGTGATCAGGCCAAACGGCGTCAGACCACGCTCGAGAAGAAGGAGCAGCAGGCGCGTGAGCGCGCTCAGCTCCAGGCCAAAAGGGAGCGGTGGGAGAAGGAGGCGGCTGAGCGGCGTGAGGCGGAGGTGAAGAAGCAGGCGGCTGAGGCTGAGCAGCGCGACATCGACCTCGAGAGAAATCGCGGCGTCGCCTTCTTCCGCACTGGGTTGCGGCCTCAGCTGTCGCGCACCGCCGAGCTCAAGGGCATCCGGCGTGCCAACGACAAGATCTCGCTGCCTCCGTCGTGCAAGGCGGAACTCGAGATGCAGCACGCGTCCAAGAACGGCCTGCTCTACTTCGTGCTTTCGATGGCATCGGGGCGGCGCACATGCGCATCCATCCTCGACTTCTCCGCACCTGAGGGCACCATCGACTGCCCCGCGTCCGTGCTCAAGTGCCTAGGCCTCGGGCACGTGGCCACAGGCCACCCAGCAGCCGTGGCAGAGACGGTGGACGTGCGGTACACCGTGCTCAAGACGGGCACGTTTGCGCGCGTCCAGCCCGTGCTCTCCGCCTTCGCCGCCGACGTCTCCGATGTCAAGGCCACGCTGGAGGCCGAGATGCTTCGGCGCACGACCCTCTCGACAGGGGACACGCTGAGGGTGCGAGAGTTCTCTGCGGCCGCCGTAGTGGCGGACGGCAGCGGCGTAGTGGCGGATGGCAGCGCCGCAGATGCGACGGCGGCCGGGGGTGTTGGCGCGGGTGGGACGGGTGGGATCACCGAGTACGAGCTCAAGATCGTTGCGCTCGAGCCCGATGAGTTCGTGTCGCTCATCGACACCGACCTGTCGGTGGAGGTCCTCCCGTCGGTGCAGGCCGAGGAGGCCGCGGCCGCTGAGGCGCGCGCCCAAGCTGAGCGCCAGCGAAAGCTCGACGAGGCGATCGAGGCCAAGCGACAGCAGGAGGCTGCCGCCGCCGAGTCTCAAGCCGAGGCGGAGCGCGCGACGGCGGCGGCGGCGGCGGCGGCGCTAGAGCGCCGAGTCGAGCGGCGGTTACGGGCTGCGGCGGCGCTGCCCGCTGAGCCGGACGCCTCGGACATGGACGCGATCAGCGTGGCCGTGCGCTGCCCTGATGGTACACGCGTGCAGCGCCGCTTCCTGCGGAGCGCCCCGCTCGCCGCGCTCTTTGGCGCGGTCGAGGCCTCAGCCTACGATGGTCTTCCCGAGGGAGACAGTTTCACCCTCGCTCTCTCGTACCCGCGTCGCGTCTTCCGGCGCGCGGACGCGGCCGACGGCAGCCGCTCGCTACTGGACGCGGGCTTGGCGGGCAGGCAGGAGGCCCTCTTCGTCGAGCTCGTGGCCACTGGCGAGGCCATGGAGGTGCAAGTGAACTGAGATAACGGGAGCACCCGACGTCGAGACCGTCCGCGGATGGGACCGCCGCGGCATTCCGAGGCCCGCTCGCTCCGCGTCCCCTCTGTGTGCTTCCGGTCCTAGTGATTGCCCCGGTCTATCTGGTAAAATGATGAAAGAGGAAATAGCCCACCGGCGGTCAACATCGGTATGTCACGCCCGCCCGGCGTTTTAACGCGCGGTATCACAGCGCGCGCAGACCGGCCCCGGGTGCCGGGCGCGTCTGGGCTACCACCACGCCACGCCAGGGACAGCCGCGGGGCTAGAGTTCGCCGGCGCAGTGGGCCGCGCGAAATAACTCTTCGCTCACACGAGGAGCGGACGCTGACGCCGACGCGAACGGGCGCGCCGGTGCAATCGCAAGACACCCGTGTTTGATGGTTGACCCAAACTCGCGCAGCATGTCGGCCACTCTGCACTCTCGCGCATCCCCCTCTTGCAGCAGCCGACTCATGGCGACGGGGGCGCGGCACTCGCGACTAGGAAGCGTTTCGTGGCCTCCTTGATGACTTGCTTCACCGCCTGCAGCAGCTCCGGCAAGGGCACCTTGGGCGTCTCTTCGTCCTCGCCCTCTACGAGAGCCTCCGCCCTCTCTTGCACCGCAAAGAAGACTTCGCTCATGAGCTCTTTGACGGCCGTGCTCGCTCGCTCTCGCTCCGCCGCCACCGCCACCTCCACCGCGGCGGTCGCGGAGACGGCCTCATCGCCGTCAGCGCCATCGTGAGCGCCATCGCTGGGCCTCGTGCTGCTGGCGGCCTTGGTCGCCTTCGCCTCGGCCGCCTGCGCCGCCGCCATCGCCTGCGCCACTGCCTCCTCCGCATCCGCCTTGACCACTGCCTTGGCCGCTTCAGCCCCAGCCAAGGCTGCCTCCGCCGCAGCCCGCCCCTCCTCCGCCGCGGTCGCGCGCGCGCTCGCACCTTTCTCTGCCGCCTCCGCCGCGACCCTCGCCGCCTCCGCCGCTGCCCGCCCCTCCTCCGCCGCGGCCTTCGCCTCCTCGGCCGCCGCCAAGGCCGCCTCTGCCCGCGCCGTCGCAGCGGCCGCCTCCGCGGCCCGCGCCATCGCCTCCTCTGCGCCGCGCCGCGCCTCGGCCAGCTCGGCTGCCGGGGCTGTCTCGGGGTCGGCTGTGAACCCGTCGGCTGTGAAGTCGTCGGGTGTCTCGGGGTCGGCTGGACCCGTCGCCGGCGGTGCTGGCTCCTTCGCAGCGACGTCGTCGGGCGCTGCCTCGGGCGCGGCCGCCTGGGCCATCGCAGCGACCGCTGCCTCCTCGGCCGCGGCCGCCTTCGCCTCCGCTGCCGCCTTTCCCTCCTCCGCTTCGGCCGCTCTCACCTCGGCGGCCGCCTTCATCTCCGCGGCCTCAGCCGCCTTTGCCTCGGCTGCCGCCTTCAGTGCCTCGGCCTCTGCCGCCTTGGCCATCGCCGCCGCCTCCACCTCCGCCGCCCGCGCCTCCGCCTCCGCCGCGCGCGCCTCCGCCTCCGCCGCCCGCGCCTCCGCCTCGGCCGACCGACTACTGGCGTGCTGCCTCTCCTCACTCACGCCAAGCGCGGCGGTGAGACGCACCACCTCCGCCTGGAGCGCCGCCGCCCGCTCCTCCGCCGCCGCCGCTCGCGCCGTCTCGAGCTCCGAAGGCCGGGGCGGCAGATGCGGCGGAGAGGCGAAAAAGGGGGAGGGCATCCCAGCGGCTGGCCTGCTACGCATAGCCATCTGCTCGAGGCCCTCCATCATCGCAGTGAGGGATCCCATGCGGCGGGCGAGGGAGTCGACCACCTCCTTTGTGTCCGCTTGCACCCCGCGCATGTCGCGCGCGATCGCCGTGAGCGACTTGACGTCGGCCGGCAGTGCGAGCATGTCCGAGGGCAGCGAGAACGCCGGCGCTGGGGCTGGCGCTGGCGCTGGGGCCGGCACCGTGTACACGGGCGTCGTGTCGGGCACCGTATACACGGGCGCCGCCATCGGAGCTGGCGCCACCACCGGCGCTGGGGCCGGCGCTGGCGGCGGCGCGGCCACAGCTGGCACCGGTGCGACCGTTGGAGCGGGCGCCGGCGCGGGCGCAGGCGCGGGCGCGGGCGCGGGCGCAGGCGCAGGCGCGGGCGCGGGCGCGGCGAGCATGGGGTTCAGTATCGCCGCCATGGCGGCCACAGCAGCCGGTGGGGCTTCGTCATTCGAAGGCGTCGTCGTGGGCGTTGCGACAGCGTCGGCCACCTCGGTCGACGTCGTCGCGGGCGTGGCCGAAGGTGGCGGCGGCTGTGGCGTGGGGGCGGGAGGCGCGGCGGGGGGCGCCGGGCCACGTGTGGTCATGCCACCCATGATGCCACCGCCCTTACCCGCCAGGCGCGCCATTCGAGCCACAAGCGCCGCCCTGGCCGCCTCCTCGTCATTGACCGTCTCGGATGCCGGCTCTGCACACTCAACTGGCGCCGGTGCAGCTGGCTCCACCTCAGGCGCAGGCGCAGGCGCAATCGCCGGCTCGGGCGCAGGCGCCGGCGCGGGCTCAGGCGCGGGCTCAGGCGCGGGCTCAGGCGCGGGCGCAGGCGCGGGCGCAGGCGCGGGCGCAGGCGCAGGCGCGGGCGCGGGCGCGGGCGCGGGCGCGGGCGTCGTTGTGGGCGTCACAGGCTCGACGGGCGCCGGCTCGGCTTGTTGGTTCTCTTTGCTCTTCTTCATCTTGAGGAGATCGACCTGCAGCCGAGGTACGCGAGGTACGTGAGGTACGCGAGGTACGGGAGGTACGGGAGGTACGGGAGATACGGGAGATACGGGAGATACGGGAGGTACGCGAGGTACGTGAGGCGGCCAATGGCGTTAGCAGGGTGGGGGCGGGAGGCCTACGCATGCATTGGCGCACCTGCATGCATCTGCCAGCCGCACTGCATGCCACGTAACGCACACCGTCCCTGGCCATCCCGAGCAACGCACGCTCGTAGCTGCTCGCACCCCCGCAGCTGCCACCGCCGGCGGCGGGGTCGGGTTGGCCCAGTGCCGTGTCGAGCACCACCTTGTGCGGCTTCTTCTCATCCCCTTCGACCTTCTGTGGCTTCCCTAGTGGCGAGACCGTACTCGATGGTCCGCTTGGGGGTCCGCTTAGGTGGGGGGGCAGCGCCCACGACTGCTGGCGCACGCCGATGGTGTCGCCGGCCTGCGCGTGTGCCTCCTTGCCGAGGCTCACGTCCTGCGACACCCACATGGGCCGTGCGTCGTGAAATCCCGCCGAGAGCGCACGCACCATGGTCACATGCTGCAGCAGGTTGATCGCCTCCTCCAGCGTCGGAAAGTGCATCGACCACGACTGCTTCGCGTCGTCCTCGAGCGAGATGTACTGGGGGCTCGGCACCCCGAGGGCCGCGCCCACGGTCGTAATTGCGAATGGGCGCTTGTTCGACGGGTCGTACTGCACCAGCTGGAAGGGCTTCGGTAGCGGCCCGCCTACAAGTGCGAGGCCCGCCTGGCCAACTGGCTGCCAGGCGCCGTCGGCCATCCGGAATACGTTGACGAGCGCTGCGAAGAGGGTGATCGGTGGACCGTCCGCCGGCGGCGCGGGCGCAGCCGCGGCGGGTGCAGCCGGCGCGGGCGCGGCTGACTTCTTCTCCTTCTTGGGCTTCTGTGATCCCGGTGCGACTGGCCGCGAAAAGCTGAGACTTGCGCCGCTGTCATCATCGTCGTCAGCGAAGAGGTTCGAGATGCCCGACCCGGTTTTAGGCACCGAGAAGGGGTCTTCGTCGCCAATGCGAGGAAGCATGCCGCGAGAGTCGTGCGAGGAGTGCAGCCCACGGCGCGGCCGAGCACAAACTTGACCTAATTTGGAGGCGTCTTGTGGGGAAAACGCATGCCAAAGTCCTCATTCGAACCGTGAGAACCCCCCCGTGAGAAAAGATAAAGAAACCCGAAGTTGTGCGAAGAGCCGAACACCGTCCAGTATCCAGACCGAACAGCAGTAAGAATCGGAAGCGCCGAAGCCGGCCGATCGATCGATCCGATCAATTGGATCCGATAACTCGCAATTGCACAACACTTGACACAACACCCATGCAGAAGGCACGTTTTTAAGACGGCGTACGCCCTTTAGCCCTTATGCATGATCATCGGCGCGCCCCGCTCTCCGCACTGTCACACTGACTGCCACGCCCTCTAAGAATGTGGGGCACACACAGCGAACAAGACTTGTAAATGTACGCGCCACCCTTACTGCACATCACCTCCGCACTGTGGAGTTGCCCATGCGCTCGTAGACGGTGGCTCGAGGCCATGGAGATCATATTCCGTGTGAGTTTGCACAGTGGCAGTGTACTGCACGCTCTCAGATGATGCCCGGCGGTGCCCATTCGTACTTTTCGAACTTGCCCAGCCACGACGGCGTGGGCGCATCGCCCGGCTGGCGGATGAGGCCCATCGGGCCCATCTGCGCCTGCTTGAATTTGTATGGATCAATGAAGAAGCCAGCCTCCTCCTTACGCTTGCCCTTCTTTGACGTGATCGCCACCTGTGGCCGCACATGGCGGAGGCGGTCCGCAATGGTCCTGTTCTTTGACTTGAGATCACCCTTCTCTTGCTGCCTGCGCTCCTCGCCGGCAGCGTGGAGCGCCAGCATCCTCTGGCCCGCCGCCTCGTCCATGATGTCATCGTCCGTTTTCACGACGACCGCGTGGATTTTCGCAAAGATCTTATCATTCGCGCTGTCGAGCATCTCGTCCTCCTTTTTCATTCGCTCCTCAGAGCGCTTCTTGAGCTCGGCACGATGTTGCCAAGAGGCCTCGTCTGTGACGTCATCGTCCGTGCGCGCCGTATTCCTATGCGCAGTGAGCCTCGCCTTCATCTCAGCGTTCTCCTTTACGAGCCGCTTCTTCTCCTCCTTCCGGCGTGCCGACGCTTCGGCGGCCAGCTTATGCCGAGCCCGGCCGGCGGCCTCATCATCGAGGTTCGTGTCCATGCGCGATTTGCCTCCTGTGAACCATTCCATGGCGTAGACACGCACTCGGGCTGCACGCTCGTCGATGTTGTCCAAAGACTCGATTTTCAGACTTCTAAGTTTGGATCCAGTGTGTGGCATGTTTCGGGCATGAGTGAGAACCAAAGTGGGCCCATCTCAAAACTCCACCTGCCACTCAAGATCCGCAGCGATGGGCACATGATCGGACGGCATCGCCATATCGGGCAACGAGCGCCGCCGGCGCAACTCGCCCCGAGAGGGCGTGGGCAGCTTGCTGATGACGCTGAAGTGTGACTCGGTGAAGAGGATGTAGTCGACTGTGCCCTGGAAGCCGCCATGGAACGAGGTGCACTCCGGCTCTCCAGAGGTCCTGCCGTAGGCCGAGACGAGGGGCAGCAGCGCGTGAGACTCGTCAACCTGATCGTCCATCGCGCCGTCCGAGCTCAGAGACCTGCCGCCACGATCACCTCCGCCATGCCCACCGCCGCCATCGCCGCCGCCGGACAGCGAAGGCTTCCCGGTCGTAACGGTTGTACCGGTCGTAACGGTCGGTCGTAACGGCCAAGCCGTCTTTCGAATCGTCGTCATCGCGGCAGGCGGTGGCAGCGGCGGCGGCAGCAGACGCGCATGCGGATTGCCGCCCTTATGTGAATGTGAATGTGACGCTTTCTGCCCGTCCCACGTGCCCTCCGTGCGGAGGGGCGCTCGCAGCCGCCCTCCCAATAGGAAGTGATAGAGCGGCGAGCCTGGACAGCAGTTGAAGTCCCCAAGCAGCACGCAAGCACGCAGTGAGGCGATGCCACTCATGCTCGTACCGGCCGCTCCAGCTTTGGGCGTTGGCGCGGCGACGAGCGACACCTTCTTGGTGTCAGCTTTGCTGCTGCCACTCACGCTTGCAGCGGCGACAAGTGGCAATGGCAGAGGCTCAGCCTGCGCGCCAGCCGCACTCAGGGCCGCAGATCGGTTCAGGATGCACTGTGCCTGCTTGAGCTTCACGAGCCCGCGATTTGGGTTCCAGAGCAGGTGCGTCGTGGCAACCACGAGCTCGCGCCCGTTGAGATTGTCGCGGAAGAGGCCCAACAGGCCCACGTTGCCCTTGTTGAAAGTCTCAAAGAGGGCTCGATCTCTCACGCCCTCGGTGAGGAGCTGAGCATAGCTGAGCGCCTCTATGTGCAGCAGCGTCAGCCGCTTGGTGCGCCAGACGAGTGCGACGCCGTCAACCTGCGCGTCACCCGTACGCTGCTTGAAAACGCCCTGCAGCCCGGCGGCATGCAGTGCGGGCAGGTAGTCGAGATCCCAATTCTCAACTTCTTGCAGCCCCACAATGTCGGGATTGAGGCGCAAGATGCCATCAATGATTTGCGGCTGCCGGTTCGCGAGCGCGCGGGGATCGCAATGCCGGTAGAGGTGAGGATTATTTGCAGCGTTCGCGTCGCCGAGGATGTTCCACGAGACGAACCGAAGCGAGGCAGGGGACAAGCGCTTCATGGATCTCGGAGACTTCCGCTCGGAATGCCGCTGAATCGCCCAAAGTTACGCGGTTGCTCAACGTGAAGGCCTGTCGCTCGCATGACGATTTCCGCGATTGCCTTGTAGCAAGTTTGAAGAACCGCGACACATATTAACACCTTTGGAGATCAAGAATTTCTAGGTGGCATAGAAATCACACGTTGGCCATGGCGAGGTGGTGACGAAACGCGCCTTTTCGGGTGACTTTCGTGCCGCTGATCGGTGTCCCCGGCGGTGGGAAGGTGGACTGTCGATGCTCGCCGCGGATAAGGATCGGCTGATCGCCAACGTGAAGCAGAACGCGCTGCTGCTGCGCCAGCGCGAGCTCGAGTACTACGTCGAGCGCTACTCCAACCTCGCGACGCAGTCCTCCATTATTGCAGGCTTCGCGTTCGACGGCCTTGTGGAGCTCGACCCGGCGGCCGCCGGACCGCACGATCAGTGGCTCGATTCCTTCTTTTATGCCGCGGGTTCTCTCACGATGGCATTTGCGCTCTACACGCTGTGCATCGCCTCGTTCGCCACCGTGTACGGCCACCGTCTGGCGCTGCAGGGACCAACTGGCTCTGTGGAGCGCGCGGTGGCTGTCATGATGAAATCGCGTAATTCGATCTTCATCTCTTTCGCGTGTGCGATGGTGTGTCTCATGACGGCGGCCTCGGCCATGGCATGGGTGAAGATGGGCTACGCGGCCGCGGGCGTCACGTTCGTCTTCGTTGCGCTCTTCTTTATCCTTGTGTATAAGTATGAGTCGATGAAGCACGACTTCCGCATCGACCCCGTCGACATGGTGCGAGGCGACGTGCGCCTGCAAATGAGTGAGGGCACAGTCGACATATCTCAGCTCGAGACAGGATTCGGCGGCTCGCGCGGCGCCGTCATGGACCGGGCCACCTCGCTCTCATGCATCGGCTCTGGCAGCGCTCCGATGCAACCAGCTGCCTCCCAATACCCCTCCGCGAGCAGGAGCCTTGATGGCAGCAACTTTGCCTTCCCGCGCAGCCAGCTCCCGCGCCGAGGCGCGGGCGCGCCTGAGACGTCGTCGCAGCGGCCGCTCCTCTCCGTTCAACCGGTGGCTGTGTGACGAGCTCACGAGCGTGCGCGTATAGGATAATAGCTCCGTATTTCGAATAGCGTGACCAGCTACCAGCACGTGTGAGGATGTGCCCATCATCATGGCCGATGTGTGCTCAAGTGTATGCACGCCTCATGTCATGTGGCACGCCTGCTCGCGCGAATCAGAAGCACGGTGCGGCTCGGCCTCGGGTGCGCTGCAGATAATCAAGTCAAATGAATCAATCGGGTTGAAGACCACGAAGCAGGAGTGTGATTAGCACGGGGTGAAAGTGTCTTGACTTGACTTGACTTGACATACGACTTGACAAGACCTCGCGGTGGGTGACGCGAAGCCTTCGGCGCTCGGCCTCGGGCGAGATGTTGGCCTCCAATTCGGCGATGTTGAGTCTGTTATTGTGCCGCCCCGCCACCCATGCGATTCTTCACGCGAGTACGCGTCTGCGGCCGATCGTTCTGCTCTCGAGCGACGTAGCTCCAGACGATAAACCTCTCGTTGAGCTCATCCGTGAGCGACGAGGGATGCGCAGGGCCGGACTCGGCGTTGGCGGTGCGATGTTGCTGGCATGCGCATCGCTAGGCGTGGGGACAGGCACGCTAGATGGCTCACTCGTTGCGGCCACACTGATTAGTGGACTCACGGCTGCGGGTGGTGGCATCGCGTGGCAGTACAGCAGGAATAGCGAGAGTCGATCGCCTCTCGACGAAGCTTCTCACTTTGAGGTGCGGGAAGCTCCTGGCCGAGGGCGTGGGCTCTTTGCGCTGCGACCCATAGAGGAAGGCACGTATCTCTTCGATTACAAGGGTGAGGTGCTCACGGAGCAGACCTTTTTCGATCGGTACCCAGAGGCGGATGGTCGCTACGTGGCCTGCCTGACAGACGACTACTGGATCGACGGCGGCGACCCCGAACGCTCGAATTGCGCAAGGTGGATGAACCACGCCCCGCCCGCGCGGGCCAATGTCTTCTGGAAGAAGCAGACGATTGGGCCGAAGAACGGCCTCGCCATGCATTTCTACGCGAAGCGAGACATCCGACCGGACGATGAGCTTGTCTTCGACTACGGAAAGGATTATTGGGAAGCTTTGGGAGAGACTCCGATGTGAAAATAATAGGCAGTGAGTCCATTTGTCGGGCCGAGCTGCACCGCGTCGAACCGATATTAGCCCCTTTTAATGCGCCCTACAGTAGGATTTCATGACATAGCATGATCCGTCCTCAGAGTAATCCCGCAAATCGCCGCGCGGAAACGCGATAATCGCGCGCCGGCGCGCGGCCGCCCTCAACAGTTTCACACGCCTCCGCGCATGAATACCTTTCTCTCTCGTCGGTCCGATCCTGGGGGTCCTCCCCGAGTCCGGTGTCCGAGGCGGTCCCGGACTCCGGTCAGGCATCCAAGATCGTCCTCCAACGGCTCCACGGCACGAGGCGCGGCGCAGAAACGTCCAACGATTCACCTGCGGCATGATCGGCAGCGATTGACCTAACGGCTTGATCCCGTACGTCTTCGTGCCAGACACATCGGGCCGTCGTATTGCATGGGCCATCGGCGCATGCCGACGCGCTCTCGCCTCCTCCCACCCCTCGATCAGTCGTTGTCGTCCTGGACCTTATGGACGTTGAGGCGGAGAGGCTTGGGGTTCCCCGCCTTCTTTGGCATGGCAATCCTGAGGCGCGTTCGCGTAATGAAGAACTCGATGCGAGTGGGATCGAAGTACGAGCTGAGCGACACGTCGATTCGGCTCTCGAGCGGCTCAGTCGCCGCCTTGCCTTGCCGCCCGCTGCAGATCGCACCTTGCGTCGACAGGGACGTGTGGAGCACGCGCGCGGGGCCGTGCGGCGCGACGGCGGCGGCGGAGGGGTCCGCGCGCAGCCACATACCAAACTCGGAGCCCGAGAGCGACAACTCCGGGTCGACCTCGACGTCGAGATTGAACGTTGAGATCTGGATCTCGAGACCATCAGCGACCTCGTACACGGCGAAGGGCGGCATTGGCCCTCGCGCCATCACCATCGGTTTGCCCTCGTGTGCGTAGACACACACCTGTGGAAACAACTGAGGAGCTGGCGCCATCGTGGGCGTCGCCGCTGGGGGCTGCGCCGGCGCCGTCGCGGGCGCAGCCGGCAAGGGCGGCAAGGACGAGTGCCGTTCAGATGGCGACTTCTCTGGGGAGGCGTCACCCCACCGGCGCCGCACAGAATGCCCCTGCGGTGGCGCCTCGGGTGCAGTGGTCGCAGGGGGCGCCGTCGCGGGCACCGGTGGCGCGCCGCTGCCGTTGGACATCGGCGCGGCGACACCAGCAGAGGCGACACCATACGCCCATCCCGGCGCCGCAAGCAGAGGCGATCCACCCAAGGGAGACTGGTGCGTTTGCGGCTGCGGCTGCGGCTGCGTTTGCGGCGGGGGCGGCGGCTTGGGAGGCGGAGGCGGAGGCTGCTGCTTCGGCGACGGCGGATGGGTTGGCGGCGGCGGCGGCGGCGGCGGCGGCG
>Ga0210244_100223_pt1 | contig 52103 bp, 23 predicted proteins | sample ChrtobMetaP3_0mM_FD_155473 | JGI IMG/M metagenome (GOLD analysis project Ga0210244, IMG submission 155473) | Chrysochromulina tobin associated microbial communities from unialgal haptophyte culture, Seattle, Washington, United States - P3_0mM | ecosystem: Host-associated > Algae > Haptophytes >...
CGCGGAGTACAGAGTACGAGTATCGAGTACGAGTACGCGGAGAGACACGACGTGGGAAAAAATCACGACGAGAAAAGCGAGAAGGGGTGGGGGTGGGGGGGGGTCGAGGTGGCCGCCGCGATAGTAAAGTAATCTCCTGGAGTGCATATTCGTCTGTTCACTGTTGACTATTTGGGGGGGGGGATCCACCGCGCCACAACGCCGACTTCCCAGCCGAGCAGTGAGGACTGATGGAGGAGAGCGAGAGCAAGGCGCGAGCAACCGAGCATGCTGTTGCTGAGAGAGATTGTCCCAAATTAGACCATCTGGCCGACACAGATCGCCAGCCGACACACGGCAGATACATTTCCGGTCATATTCATCGTTTCCAGATTAACCAGTGATTAACCAAACACATTCAGACAAACAAAAACCGAGACCGATACCTTTCAGTCAATTCCGGTCATTCCTTACTCCACTTATCGTTTGGCATTCTTCACACCGAGCGCATTCCACAAAGTGCGTGTGTGCCACCAGCCTTGTACCCGCGTCGTCTGACGATTGCTCTACGCAATCTCCGCCGCAGTCAGCAGCTGATGAAGCTCGCAGGTTTCCCGCTCCACCCACCACGTGTTCCAGCGCACATGCATGTGGCACGCCACAAAGAGCTCTTGCGTCGCCTGTGCAACCCCGTACGCGGGCGGCAGCGTCTTGGGGGCCTGCGCGCCTGGCTTCCTCGACACCCGGTGGCGCACGCTATACGCCCCCCGAGCCGCAAGCTTGTCTTGACGAATCTCGGCATAGTTGCGCCAGTGGGCAAAGTCGTGGCCAGCGAGGATGCCCGTGGGCTTGAGCTTGGGCCAGAACGCGATGATGTCGGCGCGCGCGTTCCGATAGTCGTGCGCGGCGTCGATGAACGCGAGATCGAGCGTCCCGTTCGGAATGTGCGCAGCCATCGGATTGCTGTATCCTCGGAGAGGGATGATCACATCGGGCCACGTCTTGGCGATCTGGTTTATCTGGCGTGAGCACCCGCACCCGGGATTGCACTTTGGGCCACCCCACGGATCGATGAGGTAGTAGCGCTCGAGGCCGCCCCCGTGCCTGCCCATGCGTACCTCATCGCCCACCTGCACGTTCGCTCCCGAGCTGGTGCCCGTTGCCTTGGTCACAACGTGAACGACACTCATACCCGTGCATACCCCAATCTCGGCGAGGCTCTTGACCCGGTAGTGCTGGATCAAGAGCGGGAGCATGTGCGCGCCGTGCGAGCAGTACGTGCACGCTGTTGCCCACTCGGGAGCATTGCCAACGGCAAAGCCCGTGATCGACTGCCTGTCTGCACGGCTAACGACCATGTCGCTCCGACTTGAGCACACCGACGGGCGGCTAAGGCAGTGGGAATCCTCGAGCAATTTTTGCACGTGCGGCAAGCCGTGGAAACGAGTGCTGTTGAAGGGTGCGCCGAGGACCGCGGTTCCGGTGAACATGACAAGGTGGAGAAGGGATTCCGCGCGGGAGATTCCATTTTAGGACTTCAAAGCCTTTGCGCAATGGTGCTGTACCCTGTTCGAAACCTTGAGTTCAGTTCAGTTCAGTTTCTTCGCGGTCCCCCCACGCTCACTCCACCACCGTCTCGGGGACGGCTCCGCTCCCCTCGGTCAACACAAGTACTGAGTACTCGCTCGCTCGGGCTACTCAATTTCGCAAGTGAGGTCGTTCTCTCCCAGAAACCTTGATGAGTGTTCGATAGACGAGATGCCTTATGAACGGGTTGTTTTGGACGGTTCTCAACGCAACTCTATGGTATCTAAAGCGTGAAGTGACGACCTCCTTATATCTTAACTAAAGCCAACCCTAAACTGACGTCTCGCCACATTCACACCCAGCGAAGCGGTGGCATCTCAAAGTCGCCCAAACTCAGCTGCTCAAAGTCATACCGGAGCGCCTCGTACTCGCTCACGAACTGCTGGCCGTTGAGCGAGAGCGTGAGCGGCACGGGCGTGGCGGCGACGCGCGTGCCCATCTCGACGCGCAGGTCGTCCACCCAGTGGTTGTCGGGCTCGAGTGAGGCGGCGGCCGAGATGCCCAGCTGCCAGCCGGGCTGCGGCGCCCAGCGGCTGCCGCCGCCACCACCAGCAGCGCGGGAAGGCCAGCCGACGCGATCCAGCAGCAGCTGCCCATCGTAGCGCACGCTCAAGCCCTCGGAGGTCGCGTGAATGGCCACGTCAGTAATGCGTCCGGAGCGCAGCTGCGCGCACGCGGCACTGCCGATGAGCTCGCCGTCGTAGAGCGCGCGCACGACGGGTACACCGCGGCTGAGGAAGAGGACCCGCAGCCCGGTGCCGCTGCCTAGCTCACCCATAGTCTCGAGAGGTAGCCCAGCGCCGTAGGAGATGCTCACTCCGTCACCCGCGCCAGGCCGGCCGCCACCGACGATCAGACGAAACGCGACGTAGAGCTGCAGCAGATGGGTCCCGGGCGGCGGGCTGATGAGCACCGCCCCGCCTCCAAATCGTGTTTGCACGCGGCGCTCCTGCACCTCTCGCTGTGCGGTCCCATCGAACATCGGGTTGAGCCGATTCTCATGCCCGATGGCCGTGGCACTCAACGTGGGGTAGCCATAGCGGGTGAGGCGCAGCTGCCCCCCGTGGATCTCTGCGGCGCCGGCGAGCTGCAGCTGCTTCTCGGACGCGTGCGCGGTGCAAGCACTCTCGGACTGGCACTCAAAGTCTGAGAACCAGGCCCATTCAGCGCCCGCCCGCGTCGAGTTGGGCACCGTGCAGTTGACGGTGGTGCCCAACTCGGCTGTCACGTGTTCCCGCCACTTGAGCGCCGCCTCGCGTGGCGAGAGGGTGCGCCCAAGCGCCCCGCGGCTGATCAAGGTGGAGTGGAGCCAGTCTGTCCCGCCGCTGTGGAGCCATGCAGCGGCATTCGGGCCGAACCGCTGCAGCAAGGGGCACCGAGGGTGAACGTGGCCAGCCGCGTGCACCGCCACGGCAACGGCCGAGGCCTGCTGGTCGTAATTGCCGTAATCTCGCTCCTCTGGGTGCATCGTGTTTGCACACACGAGCTGCGACGCATTGCAGTAGTCATTCGGGGGGCCGTACCCGACACATGTGGCTCGTCCACGATAGTACCACTGCAAGACCCGATGGGCGGCGAGCCACCGCTGTGTGCCATCGTTCTCGCTCAGACCCGCACGCACCGCGTCAGATACATACTGGGGCTGCCCATAACGCCTGCCATCGGGGAAGACGCCAAGAACATGCATCCGCTCGCCGTCGATCGGGTCTGCATCGAACTGCACCTCGTCCGCCTCGGCGGGCGTCAGCCCGTTGGCAATCAGGCGGTCGCGAAGGTAGGCGCCTGCGGTGGGGTCAGCAGGCGTCTCGGCAGGCCCGCCTGGCAAGGGCGAACGGCGAAGCGACGATGGGATCGAGGGGTGCTCGGCCACAATCTCGGGCAGTCGCTCGTGCTCGACCACGCGGCGCAGAGCACGCGGCGCATAGACCATCGCCGCGGCCGCCGCATGCAGCACGTTGGTCGTTGGCAGCAGAGCTCCTAGCGTGCTCTCGTTGCCAAAGCGGCACGTGACGCCGCTCGCGCCGGCCAGAGCGACGGATGGGGAGAGGCGCACCAGGACGGACGAGAAGCCGCGGGCGCTCGGTCCGGAGAGAGGCTCAAGCGACTCGAGACGCGGCGACGTGTAATAGAAGAAGCGCTCCGGCGAGCCACGTCCATATGCGAGGCTCGTGTCCAATACATGCGTAACCGTCGGAAGGAGCTGCTGCCCGTTGAGGCTCACCTCCACCATCGTATCGCCAGGCAGCTCCGACGGCGGAGTCACGCAGTGCAGTGCGTCGCCGGCTGCGCCCAGTGTGGCAATGGCCAACGTACCGTTGAAGAGGCATGCGGCCCGTCCGTCGGCCCGCACGGCGGACGCGGCGCTGGCATTCAGACCGGCCACAGGCACACGGAGCAGTGTCGCACCGTCCGTCGGGCCCGACGCCGGTGTGATGCGATGGACGAGCTGCGTCGACGCGTTGTACCGGTAAAAGGACCACGCGTCCGGCCCATACTGCTGCCCATTGATACTCACCCGCACGTGCCATTGTGAGGCGCTCGAGAGCTCGGCTGGTACGGCCGTTGCATTGGGCGTCTCGCAGCGGACGGTGCCGTCGTACGGGCTATAGCTCGCTGGGAGCGCGTGTGACGTGTGCTCGGGCAGACCCGTGTCGTCACCTTCCCATCGTGGTTCGAGGCTCAGTCGGCAAAGATGCGTTCGCCTCCCAATGGGCCAGCGGCCACGTGCCAGCTCGCCCGTCGACGCGAGCACCCCGTCCACATCGACAGCGGACGAAGGGTTGCCGTGCAGCCCGTTGCCGTGCAGAGTGAGCATCGTGCCGCCCGAGGCCGGCCCCACTCGAGGCTCGAGGCCCGACAGGCGCGGTTCACTGTGGTACAAGAAGCGCACACGCCGCGCATCGACGATCACTCGACGATCATCGACGGGCAGAAGACCATCCACGAGCTTCACGTGCGGTCCGAAGGTGCTCGACCATTGCTGCAGGTTGACCGAGACGATCACATTCGTCTCGAGGGACTGCACGCGTGAGCCCACGCGCACATGCACGTCGCGCACGTAGTGACGGTCCTTGTCAGAGGCGGCACGTGCGCCGAGGCCGAAGCGCCAGGACGGCGTGGGCGCCCAGTGAGCGAGGTACGTCGGCTTGATGCAATCGGCGCCATCGAGGGTGATGTGCAAGCCCGGGCGCGGCGCGGCGCGTTGGGGGCGATAGGTGACGACGACGTCGTGCCAGGGGCCGAGTGGACCACTTGCCGGTCGCTGTGGGAAAGGGCATGCGCCGAGCAGCTCTCCTGCGTAGAGGGCCTTTACCTGGCGCGATCTCGCGCCCGATCTCGCGCCCGAGATGAAGAGGACGCGCAGACCTGAGCCGCCGCCCGCCTCGCCGAGCGCCTCCGCTGGGTCGTACGGGTCATCGCCGCTCTCGGTGTCGCCATCGGCCGCGGTGGCGCCGTGTCGAGCGGCTGCACCGGCGGCCGCGCCGTGGCGGTATCCCGCGAGGTCGCCGTAGCTGAAGCTCGCGCCGTAACCGTCGGGGTCGAGGAGCAAGCGGAAGGAGGCGCTGAAGGCTTGGTAGAGGTCCTCAGGCGTCTCGTGATCGGGCACGGGCAGTCGCAGCGTCGCGTAGCCGGTCGGCCCAGCACCACCATCCGCTAGCTCGAGTGGGCGGTTCTCCGTCAGGCGGAGCACATCAGCGACGTGGCGCGCGCTGCCGTGCGCGGCCCAATCTCTCGTGTTGAACTCGAAGCCGACGGCGGCCTCCTCATCTGTAGGAGAGGTGCAGTACGTGCTGTTGACCGCCTCGACGATGCGCGCACCAAAGCGACAGCGCAGCCCGAGCCCGTCCGCTAACGGCTGCGCGAGCAGATCCATGCCGAGATCCAGATTCATCCCGCGCAGCTCGACGCGCGTACCTCCCTTGATCGGCCCACTGAGAGGCTCGAGATCATGCACCTCGGGCGGCAGATAAAAGGTGAACGTCGCGTTGGCGTGTGTGGAGGTGTACTGCTGCGCGTTGAGTGCGATGCGAAGGTCCATGATTTGGGCCGACGGCGACATTGGAGAGTAGCAGGTGAGCGTGCCGCCGCCAGGGTCTCCCGAAGTTGCGAGCGTGACTTGGGGCGGCTCGCCCGCAACGTGGCTGTCGAAGCGACACGTGAGGTTTGCGCCCGTCGAGGCGAGTGGCGCCGCATGGATGGTGATGCGCGTCGAGCCGCCCGCCGGCCCGCCCCGCGGCGCAAGGCTGATGACCGCGGGCATCGCATGGTAGGCGTATCGCGCTGCGCTCGAGTGGAATTGCTGGCCGTTCAGGGAGATCTGGACCGGGTGATTTGAGGCGTCGGCGGGCGGCGCGAGGCACGTGTACGTGGCGCACGCAGGGCTCGCATCCGCGCAAGGGCTGGCGTCGGCGTGGACGGGATAGGCCGGGCTGGAGGCGCTCAAGTTTGCCTCGACGATGTGGACGCTTGCAAACCGGCACAGCGGGAGGGAGCCCAACTGCTGTGCGCCGGTGCGGAAGCCCTCGCCGTGTAAGAGGACGACCGTAGCCCCATTCGTCGGTCCACTGCTCGGTGAGGCAGTCGAGAGCACGGGAGGTCGGTAGTATTCGAATCGAAGTGCGTTCGAGTACTGCTGCCCGTTGAAGCTCAAGCGCACGGGCGCGTCCCGCAGCGGCACGAGATAGCCGCTGCTCAGCTGCCAATGATCAAAGGCAACTGCGCCGACACGCCCGCTCTCGTGGGGTTCGTCACGCACTTGTGCGCCGAGGCCGAAGAGCCAGTGGGGTTGCACCGGCCAGCGCGCCAGCCGCACGCTGCTCAGATACTCAATGCCGTCGTGGCTCACGCTGACAAGAGCCGAGCTACTCGTACTCGCGGAGGCGTCGAGCGCAGCGTCGAGCGCCTCGTGAACGCGCACGACGACCTTGGCCCAGCAGTTGGAGGAGAGGTTGCGCGCGACGAGCGCAGTGGCGAGAGGCTTCCGGTCATAGTACACCGTGATCACGTCGGCGCGCACGAGCTTGTCGTGACAAAAGGGTTGCTCGCGCAGAGGCACGCTCCGGTTGCACCGTCCATATTCGACTGCCATCCGCTGCGCCGTCGCCAGTTCAAAGGTGACCCGGAGCGCACGTGCCGTGCCGTCGCCGCCAAAGGCCTCGGTGCCCGCACCGGTCGGATACGGCGCATGCAGGTCGCCGAAGCTGATCGAGTATGAGGTGGTGCCGTTGGGCTCTGCACTCGAGAAGACGTTGGTGAGAGACGGCGTGACCACGGCATCCTCATAGGCTGGACGAGGCGCCCACACATGGAAGCTCAGCTCGAAGAACGGCAGTGCAGGAAAGGCACCCGAGGGGTAAGCGGGGGGCAGCAGAAGGCTGCCCTTAGAGTTCGGCCCCCCGAGCCGCAGCTCGCCGTCGGTTACGGACGCATTGCCGCGAGCTTGCGCCTCAGGAGGCCACTGATCAAATCCGTAACTGACAACACTCTGTGCAGTGGTCGGCCACACAGCACTCGTCCTGTGCAGCGGTGGCGAGACGCAGCGCACTGCAGCCTGATCCAATCGCGTGCCCACGCTGACGTGCGAATCAAAGCGGCAAAGCGTGACCGCCGTCTGTGGGAAGTCAGCACCCGACACATTGATCACAGTCTGCCCAAGCAGCGGCCCGCTCAACGGATTCACACTGAGGAGTGACGGGTTGGTAAAGAAGCTCATGCTGGTGCCAAAGAACTGCTGCGCATTCAGGGAGACGTGCATGGGCGCCCGCGAGCCCGCCGGGGCGTTGCACACAAGCTCCCCTTGGCGTAAGTAGCCGAGAGGCGAATGGAAGCGCGCGAGGTCGCTAAGGTCACTATACGTGGCGGGTACGATCGTGTCCGCGGCCGAAGCGTTCGAGAAGCGGCAGCAGTAGTCGTCGCCGCCCTCGAGGTGAGCGCCACGGATGGTGATCGACGTGGTCAGCGCGTTCGGGCTGGTCGAGGGTGAGAGGGTGCTAATCGTCGGCGGCTCGTGCGCAAAGAAGCGAGCACCGTCTGTCGTGAAGTCTTGGCCGTTGATCGACACCTCGAGAGCGAGCTGAACAGCTTGGCCGAGGGGCGGCAGCGTGCAAGTGAGCGTTGAGTGGCCATCGGCATCATCGCTCACGAGGACTGCAGGCGTTCTCGTTCCCCCCAAATCGCAGAGGTACACTGGGCCCGAGCCAACTCCGCCAGCAAGCCCGGAGCCACGGATGGAGATAGCGGTGCCTCCTGCAATCGGGCCCGAGGTCGGCCGCACAGACGAGACGCGTGGCCGAGCGTAATAGCGATACGAGAGCGCCGATGGACCGAACTGCTGCCCATTGAGCGTCAGTTGCAACTTTACTGTACCGCCCACTGCCGATGACGTATTCGGCACACGGCAGAGCACGGTATCAGCCTGGAAGTTGTACGTGGCTCCGGTGGTAGTCGCATTAAACAAGCACAGATAGTGGCTCCAGGTGCCGTTCAGCCCGCTGCCCAGGATGGTGACGAGCGTGGCGCCGTCACGAGGGCCCAGGCTCGGGCTCACGCTCGACACCACCGCCGCCTCGTAGTAGGTGAACGCCAGCGTGCTCAAGTTCGTACGAGTGTACTGCTGCGAGTTGAGCGACACCTCCAACGCGACCCCGGCCGCGCTCCCAGACGGTGACACGCACTCGATCGCGTCGTCGCCCAAACCCAACGCAGACTCGGCCACGTACGTTGCGTTCACCACGCAAGCGCCGCAGCTCCATGCTGCCTCGCACGCGCCGCACGCGCCGAAACGACACCGGTAGTCGCTCCCGCCGTACAGCTCGGCGCCGCGCACCACCACGCGCGTGCCGCCCGCGCTCGGACCAGAGCTCGGGCTGTACGTCCCAACCGTCGTCACCCCGTGGTACCCGAACGTGTGCACCTCCGAGCTGTACTGCTGCGCGTTCAGCGACACTTTCAGCGCCACCGCGCTGCCGTACAGCCCCGCTGGTGCATAGCACGAAATCACGCCCAGCGACGGCACAAACGTCGCGCCCACCACGGACGAGCCGAAGGCACAAGTGTACTGCGAGCCGTCGGCAAAGCCGCTGCCGCTCACGTTCACGAGGGTGCCGCCCACGGACGCGCCGCTCCTCGGGCTGATCGAGGCGACGCTCGGCTGCTCGTGGAAAACAAAGTCGACCGAGGCATTGCCCACGAACTGCTGCGCGTTCAGGGACACGCGCACGCTAACCGCACCCGTCGAGTTTGTCTCGACCGCGGGCGTCGTGCACGTGAGCGTGCTGCGCCAGGGTGGGCGCAGGTAGAGGCACGACCCGCGCATCGATCGGTCTTGGTGTGGCGGCGTGTACGCCAGGGAGGCTTCGTGCTCGTATGCGTACATGGTCTCCTTGGGACACAGGTAGACGTCACCGGCACTGGAATCGCACTGGTGGTCGTACACGGCGCCACACCCTGGGTCGATGCTGCATGCTTGCACTGCCGCCTCGACGCTTGGGTAAGCGCCGTAGTAAGCACCGAGGCAATGCATGCCGTAGGCCCGGTGGTAGTAGCCGAGTCTGTGGAACGCACAGTGAGTCTCATTGTGCGGGGGTCCGCGCATCTCGAAGCCGAGGGCGCGGCTGCACAAATAGAGTGGATGCGGGCTGACGTCGCACTCGTTGTAGTAGACGGACTCGCAATTAGGGGAGTTGCGGCACTCCTCGAGCGCCGCGCCGACCCTCTGCTGCTCGCGACTCTCTCCGATGGCTGGTAGAGCGCTCGGAGTCTGGCTGCGGTCATTCGAGTGATACAGTTGGCAGTCGTGCGGAGGTGCGCCCACCCGTCGCAGTGCCTGCGACAGATGGAAGTCGGACCTGGAACGGGTGAAGTCCAAGTACTCAGTCACTGTCGACGGCGCGAGGGCAGCCGGCACGTGCGAGCCATTGAACTCGCACACGTAGTGCGAGCCGAGCTCGAGCATCTCGCCGCTGATCTGCACCCGTGTGCCGCCGTGCCGGGGCCCGCTACCTGGCACGAGGCGCTCGATGCTCGACTCCCCATGGTAAGTGAAATTGACGGGGGGGCTGTACTGCTCGGACACCAGCGCGATCTGCAGCGTGACGTTGCCCAGGACCGTACTTGAGGGCAGGGTGCAGAGCATTTTCCCCGCTGGGTGGGCTGTGCTGCCCGAGGGGCCAGTCCAAGCCTCCTCGCCGGCGGCTGGCACAAACTCGGCAGCCACCTCTTGCGCGCCAACGCGGCAGACGTACGCGCTGCCGCCCGCGAAGTTTTGGCCGGTGACCGTGAGGGCGGTCGCGCCCGCAATCGGCCCCGAGGATGGGCTGACAGCCGACAGGTGGAGTGGCGCCGCATGCGGCGAGCGCTCCTGGCCCTCCATGTAACTGCCGCCAAAGTACGTGAAGCCGCGCACCTCGTGCGTATACTGCTGCGCGTTGGTTGAGATGGCGAGAGCTACCGGTACCACTGACGGCAAGCGCCTCGTCATGATGGAGAGCGTGCGCAGCGAGTGGAGGTCGCCCTCGCGCTCCCCAGTGGCGGCCGTGGCGCCCACGCGCCACCTGGGCTGCGGCAGCCAGCCAGGTACGGCCAGGTTGCTCACAAGTGCCTCGTCATCAAATCGCACCGTCACCCCGTGTCGCACCGTCACCCCGTGGCTGTCCCCACTCCTGAGCACCTCAATGATGAGGTCGCGGGGCAGGTTCGTACGAAGCCGCACGCTCATGCGCCGCTGCCACAGCTGCGCCCCGTCGTAGTAAAGCGTCGCGTGCTGCATGTAGAGCTGCCGGCTGTGCGTGGAGTGTTCCAAATCGGGCGCGCGCGTGTGCATGATGAGTGAAAGGCCGTGGCTGAGCGGCTTGTCGAAGACCTCGAGGTCACCAGCTCCGTAGAAGAAGTGGATCCCGCGCCCGCCGCTTGTGACATTCTGCGCAAGGACCGCGTCCAGGGCGGTGGCACCAACAGCGCTGCTGCTGTTGCTGCTGGTCAGTGTTTCCTCTACAAGCCGCAGCTCGTCGCCTCCAAATACAGCATGGTAGTGGAGCCTGATCGAGGTGATGGGCATCTCCGGGTTTGGCAGCCCAATGGACAGGCCACCCGCCTTGCCGGGTGCGCTCGGGGTGAGCACGAGGGAGGTCGGCCCCCAAAAGGCGTTCCCATAGAGCTCAAGCGGGCCCGTCGCCACGTGCGGCAGCGGCACTAGCAACGCCGGGTCGAAGCCGAGATAGAGGTCTTCCGTCATGGGTAGAACAGTCTCCTCGAAGAGCCACTCGCGCGCGGGCGACGCGCATAGCAGCGTGCTCGCGTTCAAGTAGGTAGCCGGTGCAATGTGGAACGCGGCGGTGCGGCCGAATCGGCAACGAAAGTCGAGGCCGTGGCTAGCAACGGCCGCCACAAGCGCCGCGGTGGGCGTCGCCGGGATGAGAAAGTCAGAGCCGCTGATGAGCACGCTCGTGTTTCCAGCACGCGGACCCGACATGGGCACAAAGGTCAAGAGTTGTGGATGTGGGAAGACGGCGAAAGCGACCGGGTACGTCGCAAAGTCTTGAGCGTTGAGCGAGATGGCCACCGTCTTTGCGCCATCGGCCGTCAGAGGGCTCGTCACGCAGCGAAGGATCTCAGTAGGAGCAAAGTAACTCGCCTCGACAAGCGCGGACGGCCCCTCCCCAAAACGGCAGCGGTAGTCCGTGCCCCCTTGGAAGCTCGGCGCAAAGATACGCACGAGCGTCCCACCCAAATCCGGACCGGAGAGTGGGCACAACCCAAAGCTACGGATCGAAGCGGCCTCGCGCAAGGTCACCTCGTCGATGGAGGGTGGCGACGGAGGGGCGAGGTACCCTGGTGGCACCGGCACACCTGTACTGTTTGAACCAGGCGAGGGGCCTCCAGAGCTTCCGCCAGAGGAGATACCACCAGAAGAAGTGCCACTTGAGGAGGTACCGCTTGAACTTCCACCATCAAGAGTAATCGGAGGCACCCATCGGAACAGGACACCGTCGGCCGAGAAGTCTTGGCCGTTGATGGACACCTCGAGCGCACGAGAAGAGGCAGTGTTCGCGGGTGACAGGCAGGTCAATTTGCCTTCACCTGGAGTTGAAAGCGTCATGGTCGCCGAAACAGACAAGAGGCCGAAGCGACATACGTAGTGCGGGCTGGCGCCGTCGCCCCCGGCCAAGCCAAAGCCTCTGACTTGCACCGTCGTGTTGCCTCCTATTGGCCCAGCCCCAGGCATAAGCGACGAGACGCGCGGCCGAGCGTAATAGCGATACGAGAGCGCCGATGGACCGAACTGCTGCCCGTTCAAGGAGATCTGCAGCCCTGCGGAGCCAATGGTGGCCGAAGAGGTTGCGCGACAAAGGATTCCGTTTGTTGAGCTGTCGTACGTCGCGTCGGCCGTGGAAGAGAACGACGTCGCGCCGGCCGATACTGCAAAGCGGCACTTCAGGTTGGTGGCCACGCTGTTCAGCCCGCTGCCCAGGATGGTGACGAGCGTGGCGCCGTCGCGAGGGCCCAGGCTCGGGCTCACGCTCGACACCACCGCCGCCTCGTAGTAGGTGAACGCCAGCGTGCTCAAGTTCGTACGAGTGTACTGCTGCGAGTTGAGCGACACCTCCAACGCGACCCCGGCCGCGCTCCCAGACGGTGACACGCACTCGATCGCGTCGTCGCCCAAACCCAACGCAGACTCGGCCACGTACGTTGCGTTCACCACGCAAGCGCCGCAGCTCCATGCTGCCTCGCACGCGCCGCACGCGCCGAAACGACACCGGTAGTCGCTCCCGCCGTACAGCTCGGCGCCGCGCACCACCACGCGCGTGCCGCCCGCGCTCGGACCAGAGCTCGGGCTGTACGTCCCAACCGTCGTCACCCCGTGGTACCCGAACGTGTGCACCTCCGAGCTGTACTGCTGCGCGTTCAGCGACACTTTCAACGCCACCGCGCTGCCGTACAGCCCCGCTGGTGCATAGCACGAAATCACGCCCAGCGACGGCACAAACGTCGCGCCCACCACGGACGAGCCGAAGGCGCAAGTGTACTGCGAACCGTCGGCAAAGCCGCTGCCGCTCACGTTCACGAGGGTGCCGCCCACGGACGCGCCGCTCCTCGGGCTGATCGAGGCGACGCTCGGCTGCTCGTGGAAAACAAAGTCGACCGAGGCATTACCCACGAACTGCTGCGCGTTCAGCGACACGCGCACGCTCACCGCACCCAGGTTGCTTGACGGAGTGAAGCACGCCAGTTCGGAGTCACTTATGTACGAGGCGGGCTGGAACGTGGCGCTGCGATTGACCTGGCACACGTACTCGGAGCCGAAGCTGAAGGCCTGGCCGCTCACAACGATCCGCGTCTGACCGAGCTGCGGGCCACTGTTCGGGCTCAGGCTGTACATACGCGTGCCCTCCTTATCGCTAGCGGCGCCGCCCGTTGCCAGGCCACCTGTGCCCGTGCACGCTGTGCCGCCCGTATAAGTGTATTGGACCCCCGGCGCGTATTGCTGCGCATTGAGGGCGACCTGCGCCAACATCGATCCGGCGCAATTGGGCGGCGAGTAGCACGTGACCGACCCGTCAGGCCGGAGCGCGGCGAGCGACACCTCTGTGCCAAAGCGGCACGTGTAGTTATCACCTCCCGCCAGATTGGCGCCCATGAGCGTGATCTCCGAGTTACCAGCTACGGGGCCCGAGGTGGGGAAGACGGTCGAGATATGGGCGCCGTGGTACCGTACAAAGCTTAGCGCGTGGTCCGCAATCTGCTGCCCATTGAGGCTCACCTGTCAGACGAGGGAGAATACGTTCCAAATTAGGGAGGTTGTCAGTGCAATCAGTGGAATCCGTCGCTGCTGCCCATTGAGGCGCACTTCGAGTCGCGTCGAAATAGGCAAGCGGTGCAATCAGTGCAATCAGTGCAATCCGTGGAAGCAGTGCACCTCGAGTCGCGTCGAAATAGGCCCCACATTCGCGCCACGCTCAACATCCCATTCGAGCACGTCGGCTTCATCGATGCCAGAGAAGCCCTCACCCTCGCACCGAGAGTAGCTGCCTATTCCCACACCCCAGCCAGGCCGTGGTGCCCAGCCGGGAACCGACGCGTTGCTCACGGCCTGCTGCGTGTTGACGAGCACATGCAACCCCCTGCCGTCGTACTTCACCTCGAAAATACGGCCCACATCACCATTGAGGGGCGATGTGATGTTGATTGGGCCGTAGAGCGTCGTGCCGTCGTAGACAACGTATAGGAGCTGGGAGACTATTGTGGGCCTGCGAACTGCGGCGCTTCGTCTGGTGATCATGTTGACGCGAAGGCCGCTGCCGATGCCGAAGAAGCCCAAGCCGCGGCCCGCTCCATCCCCCCCGGGCAACTGTCCGTATGAGAAGGAGAAAGAGCTCTCGGAGGCGGTGCCACGCAGCCGCAGTCGCAGCGTCGCGCGCAGCCACGGCGGAATCCGCGGCGGGGGCTGGTCGACGGTGTGCGGCGCCGTCCAAAGCATCTGGGCATGCAGAAAGGCGCTGCCGCTGTCGGACTCCTGCCCGTAGGAGCTCGTCGTGCGTGTCAGGTGCAGCAGGCTGTGCCGCCCTGCCCATCCCGGCTGCTCGAGGTGCGCCGAGCCCGACAGCGCGAGACGCTGCGGGTAGGTCTCGTTGAGCACGAGAGGCAGCTCGGCGGGAGTGGTGCACCGGATGAGCTCGTTGGCGGCACCCGCGATGGTGCCGTCGACCGCCACGCCGTCCAGCCTGCACAGCACGGGCCCTCCAGCTCGGGGTAGCGTGCCGTTGGCGAAGGCGATGGTCAGCAGCGTGCCGCCGTCGGTTGGGCCCGTTTGTGGGCTGGACACGCGCAAGAGCGACGGCGTGTGGTATCGGAAGCGCATCGATTCGGACGAGTAATACTGCTGGCCGTTGACCGAAATGGCGACGCGCGTTGCAGCGGTCGGGTCTGCATTGTCAAAGTCGCTCTGGTTGTGCGCTGGAGTGGTGCAGGTGAGCAGATGCGCTTGACCAGCGTCCAGCCAGCCGCCGGACTCGACCACACCGCCAGTCGGCGAGGTCGTCACCAAGCTGCCCTCGGCGGCATTGGGTTGCACCGGTCGGCCCACGGTCTGATTCGAGGCCAGGACGTGACGATGGTACGCTGCGACGACAGCTGAGGGGCTCTCAAGCGTCGCGTTGACCGTGCCGAGCACCTCTCCAGAGTGCGAGAGGAAGCGGCAGCGGAACTCGGTGCCGCCGTCGAAGCCCGCACCGAAGACCTGTATGGTGGTCTGACCGTCCGTCGGTCCGAGCACGGGCCAGAGCTGCAGCGTCTCCAGATGCGCCGCCCCCCACGAGTAGCTGGATAACGAGAGGTTGGCCCAGGCGGGACTGGGGGCGGCCGAGGCGCCGACGGCGCCGTTGCCGAGCACGGTGAAGTTGACGGCCGTGTGGCTGTACTGCTGGCCGTTGAGTGTCAGAGTGAGCAACACCCATCCGGTCGAGAGGAGCTCGGGCGTCACGCAGCGCACCGACGTACCCGAGGACGTCGTGCTGGGCACCTCGATCGCCGGCATGATGAGAGGACGCGAGCGCAGCATGGGTGCATCGAAGCGGCATCGGTAGTCGTCACCGCCTGCCAGGTTTGCACCGTACACGTGCACGGTCGTGGCGCCGTATCGGGCGCCGCTGCTCGGGTAGACGTGCGAGGTGACCGGAGGCAGCAGCCAGGTGAAATTGAGCGAGGAGGGACCAAACTGCTGTCCATTGGCGGCATGGAGGACGGGTAGAGTGAGAGAAGAGAGCAAGCTCACGCTGCGCACGTGGAAATGCGTCACTTGATGCGCGACGTCCCCCGACGGGCGCCCACCGAAGGCGAAGCGCCAGCGTTCGTGCGTCGCGAAGCCGTCGGGGGTGGTGGCGGGTTGGAGGGCGACGGCGACGTCGATGAGATTGGGCACCCACGTGCCGTCCTGGGCGACGCTCACATGCGTGCCGTTGCTGCGCACGCGCATCAGAGTCCAGCCGTTGCTGCGCGCGCTCGGGTCGAAGCCAACTTCGATCCCGTTCGAGCGCACGCGCAGCCCATCCGCAGGCAGCAGCGTGAGCACAAAGCCTTGCTCGTAACCACCGTCGTCCAAAATCGCGTCGTCTGGAATGGGGCCAAAGTTGAAAGAGACGCCACCGGCCACTGAACCTCCGCTCACGGCGGTGCCCTCCGGACTTGTCGGTCGATGCAGTGCCACCTCGAACGTGACGTCGAACGCGGCGGCGTGCGGAGCCTGCAGGCCGTGCGTCACGATCGCGCCGCCATAGACGAGGCCACCCGGGCGCACCTCGGGCAGCTCGAGCAGACCATTCCACAGCCGACCACCTCCGAGGAGCGTCACCGAGCCGCCCAAGAGAGCGCCCACGTCCTCCTGCCCACCTGTGAATGAGAGGAGCGACTCACCTGTGAATGAGAGGAGCGGCTCGGCACCGTTCGCGCTCCGTGCGAGCGCCGTCGTGGTGCACACGAGATGGCTGCCCGAGTCAATACGAGGGAAGGCAAGCGAATGGACCGAGGACGGGTCGCCTAGGATGCACCGTTGCAGCTCAGTGTCGCCCTCCTCCAGGGAGGCCTCCGCGCCGATCGGCATCGACGACCCTCCAGACGATCCTCCAGAGGGGGAGGAGCTGCTCAGGTAGCGTGCGAATGGCCCACCGGTGATCACGAGCCGCGTGCCGCCGGCTACCGGTCCAGTGCGCGGACTCATGACGTTGAGTGCGCCGTCCTCATAGTAGCCGAATTGCAGTGCGCCCTCGAGGGGTGACCAGTGCTGGTCTGGTGGGTCATGTAGTGCGACGCGCACCGGCACCTGCAGCGGCAGCGAGCGGGGGTTGGTCGCGTTCGCGTCGTACTGAGCGTCGCCGCCCGAAGAAACGTTGGCGCCGTATTGAGCGGCTAGCACGGCCAGGTCGATGGAGGGGGAACGGCATCTGAGGAGTCCAGTGCTGGGGTCGTAGGTGGCAATGCTCATGGCGGCGGGCAAGATGATGACGGTGGCGAGCGATCGGTCGGGCGGAGGTGATGGGAATGGCGGGAGTCCAGGCGGTATCGACGGCGGCGCGAGAGGGGAAGGCGAGCCTGGAGGTGCCGAGGTCTCAGTGGCGTTCGCAGCAGCTGTACGGTTCGTCGGTGGCATCGTCACGTTGCCAGTTGCCACGGTCTCAGTCGCATTCGTGCCGTTGGGGGGGAGGGCACCTTCCGAGGGTACCATCCCGACCGCAGGCTCAGGCCACACGTACATTGGCGGGCCAGAGCCAAAGCCACAGACGTACCGCGCGTCCGTCGCAAGTTCGGAGACGCGCAGATGAGTGCCCGCAATCGTGAGCCTCGTGCCACCGCGCTGCGGGCCCGCGGGCGGCTGGAGCGCGGAGAGGCTCGGCGCGACGTATTGCACCCACACCATCGATGAGCGCGTGTAGTCTTGGCCGTTGCTCGTCAGCTCAAAGGCGAGCGCGCCGGGCGGGCGCGCGGGCGAGGTGCAGAGCACGGAGGCGCTCGCATTCTCAAAGGTGGCCGGCACAGAAGTCTCGCCGAAGCGGCACGAGAGCGCAGGCAGCGCACTGCCGGAGATGGCGTGGCCTGCTCGCAAGTTGGCGCCTTGGACTTGAACGAGGATGCCGCCCAGCTGCGGGCCGGCGGCGGGCGTGATGCGGGAGACCGCGGCCGGCGCGGCAAACTCGAAGAAAAAGTCGGCCGAGAACTGCTGCCCGTTGGTGGAGACCGCGACGGCGCTCATGCCGATCTCAGTGCCCGCGAGCTCGCATGCTGCATGCGACGGCATGGTGCAGTGCAGCTGGCCCGTCCCATAGTCCATTCGGCCGCCCATGAGGACGCGCGCGGCGCCCGCGCGGCAGACGTACTCGGAGCCGTTGGCCAGCCCGAAGCCGTTGATGCGGATGGCCGTGCCGCCGGCCGCTGGTCCACCCGAGGGTGTGAATTGGCTCAGGACGGCGCTTGCATGCATGAGGAACTCGACGCCATCAGAGGTGTACTGCTGCCCGTTGGCGCTCACTTCGAGACGTAACCGAATCGACGGTGCGTCCGTTTGGGCAGCATTCTCGGCTGGCCAGATGGCGGGGGTGACGCAGCGCAGCGTGCGGCTGGGCGCATCATAACTGGCGGGCGTGAGCAGCGGCAGCGGCTCATAAAGGGCGTCCGCCCCAGCCAGAGGGTAGAACGGTTCCGAATCCATCAGGGGAGGAGGCTGCTGAGAGAGCGCCACGAGCGAGCGCTCGGTGGCGTTACGAGGCACACCGCGCAGCGGGTTCGAAGGCTCATCATCCCTCATCACGAAGCGGCACAGGTGGTGCTCACCTCGCCCGTACAAGCCGGAACCACGAACGGTCAGCATGGTACGCCCCGCGCGCGGCCCCAGCGTCGGATGGACGGACGAGACGTGCGGTGGCGGATAGTAATGGAACGCGGCGCTGCGCGCCTCGGCAAAGTCTTGAGCGTTGACCGAGGCGGAGACGATTGGGACGGTCACCACTGGGCCGACGCCAGAGGTGCGCACGGCCCTCATGGGCGGCGTGCTGCAGCGTAGCGTGAGCATGCCCAAGGGCGCCGCGCATGCGGCCACGTCGCTCTCGGCTCCCCCGCTCGTGCACTCGAGGGCGCGCAAAGCCTCAAGAGCATAGTGCGACGAGCGGTTCTCATGTGAGATGGTCGTTCCGAGTTCGCCTCGATTCGGACTGAGCTGCTCATCCGCGCGGAGCAGCGGCGGCGGCTCGGCCAACGCGGCGGCTCGCCACGTGTCCTCGAAGCGGCAGACGTACTCGGGAGGCATCTGGGGCGCCGTCGCGAGCAGCTGGCGCGGGCTGAGCGACACGTGGACCAGGCGGACGAGGACGTCCGTCTCGCCGTCGGAAGGGCCGCTCAGCGGCGCGAGGCCCGCGGTGACCATCGGGGAGTGGTAGCTGAAGTTGGCATCGACGGTCGCGAACTGCTGTCCGTTCATGGAGACCTCGATGCCGACGTCGGCCATGACGGGGACGAAGGGCATCGCGCACATCAACTCCGGCCGCACGGCCACGCCATCGTCGCTCCTCGCATCCTCGGCATCGCCGCCACCCTGGCCGGCGGCGATGCTGTTGTCGTCCTCGGCATCTCCGAAGTAGGCGCTGTACTGGGCACCCTGGCCGGCGGCGATGCTGTTGTCGTCCTCGGCATCTCCGAAGTAGGCGCTGTACTGGGCACCCTGGCCGGCGGCGATGCTGTTGTCGTCCTCGGCATCTCCGAAGTAGGCGCTGTACTGGGCGCTCGGCAGGCCCGCCCTACGTCCGATCTGCGCGGGCACCAGCTGCCCCTCAGGGCCGCCGATGCGACACAGGTAGCGTGCTCCACGGATGATGGGTACGTGGGGCAGGCCAATGTACGTGCCGCCCAAGTGGGGGCCGAGAGTCGGGCGCATCGGCTGGCTGAGCGGCGTGGGGGCGTAGTACGTGAACGCCAAGCCTTCGCCCACAAACTGCTGCGCGTTCGAAGAGACGAGAAAGGGGACGGAGACGGTGGCCGTGGAGGTGGCATTGGCAAAGGTCACCATTGGAGGCGAGATACAGGTTGCCTCGAGCTGGCGTTGTGGCGTGCCGTCGGCATGAACCCACTCGGAGACGACGGTCGCATCTACAGCGATGGGACCGAAGCGACATTGCAAGTGCGGCACGTCCCATAGCCCTTCGCCACGCAGCCTCACGATCGTCTCGCCGTCCGCAGGGCCAAGGATGGGTCGCACATCGACGAGGCGCGGCGGGAGTAGCCATCGGAACGGCAACTGTGAACGGGTGTAGTCGAGCCCGTTGAAGCTGACCCTGAGAGGCTGTGCCACACCATGGTCTGCGACAGCGTTCAGCTCGAGGGCAGTGTCCTGCGCGTAGAATGCATTACCGGCGCGCGTCGCCTCTCCCAGCTGCCATTGCGTGAGCGGCAGCACCGACGCATTACGCAGGTCGGGCGCCATCTGCTCGGCGACGCTCGTGAGCTCCGCCTCGAAGACTCGAGCCAACCGCGGCGACTCACACACGAGGTCGCCGTGGGCCGAGCGCTGCGCACGCACCACTTCGCGCCCAAAGCGGCAGCGAAGCAGGCGCCTCGAATCGCCCTCTTCGTCGGTCTCGACTGGCCAGGAGCCAGAGAGTGTCACACGCGTGCCGCCCTCGATGGCACCCCCCGAGGGCGAGATTGCAGAGATCATCGGCTCGCTGTAGTATGTGAACCGCTCCCCTGCGAAGCCGAGCGGTGTGAATTGCTGTCCGTTGAGCGAGAGGAAGAGATCCACGACGCTGGGCGGCTGCGCAGGCAGCGACGACATGGAGAAGGAAGCAGAAGCGCTCGCGTTGCGGCCGTGGCTGCTGCGATTGGCGCTGCTGCTGCTGCTGCTGCTGCTGCTGCTGCTGCTGAGATGGTGGAAGGCAGTGAAGGGCGGCGAGAGGCATCGCAGCTCAAGAACCCTCTCGTCCGCCGCGCTAGCGTTCACCTCTACCCGTCCAAAGCGGCAAACGTAACGGCTCCCGTGCGGAAGCCCCCCCAACGGGCGGATGCGAAGCAGCGTGCCCCCGAGTGTCGGGCCGAAGAGCGGCTCAAGCTGGAGCAGCGTCGTACCGGGCACTGGGTGGGCGTAGCGCCAAAAGTTATGCGAGGCGGAGGTGAAGCTCTGGCCGTTAAGCGCGATCAGGAGCGGGGCCTCGAGCCGCGTGTGCAGCGCCGCCGGCGCGATGGCGCTACGCAGCGTCGTGCCGATCGCGAGCTGCAGCGAGGCATCCGAGGACCCCCCCACTGATGGCGCGTGGCCACTCCCCACTGCTGGCGCGTCGCCGAGCCATGGTGGTGAGGTGCACACGAGTGCGCCGAGCTCTACGTCCCAATGCGCGGTCGTCACGTTGGCGCACACACAGTCGGTGCGCAGCGCACAGTCACACGCACCCCAGCCGCACTTATAGCCCGAGGAGCGGCCGTTGGACACACTCTCGGCGGGCCGTTGCAAGCCGAGGCCACGGATAGTAACGCTCGTGCCGCCGTCGAGCGGTCCGCATGGTGGCTCGACGGAGAGCACCGTGGGCGGCGCGTAGTACTCGAAGAGCGTCGTGCTGGGCGAGAAGTCGCGCCCGTTGGCGCTGAGGCGAACCGCTGTGAAGGCCAGCTCGAGCGATGCACCGCGCGTGAACGTGACCGCGTCAAGGCGCTGAAGGTCGTCCAAACGGCCGCATCGCGCACCGATGGCGATCCGCCAGCGGTGCGTCGGCGCAAAGTGAGGCAGCGGCACGTGCGTGAAGAGCGGGGTTTCGTCAAGGCTCACCGAGGCACCCTGAGGCGTGTAGCGCACGGTGACGGTCCGCCATGACTCTCCTCGGATGCTCGTGCGCGGTAAGGGGGTGATGGCCAGCATGACGCGCTCGTACATGAGCTGCGCCTGCTCGATCTCCGCGGTCCGGAGCATAAGGCGCAGGCCGTCCCCAGCTCCCATTTCGTCCACGTACCTAATTAACGAGGCACACAATCAATCATGCCCAATCAAACTCAGCGGGGGTAATCAAGCTCCCAACTCGTCCACATACCCGTCCTGCACCTCGCCGTACGAGAAGCTAATGCCGTCGCCGCCCGAGCCGCCGCCGAGGAGGAAGCGGAAGGTGGCCACAAAGTAGGGTGAGACGGGCGCGGGCCACTGAGGCTGCGGTAGCTCGAAGAGTGCCGTTGCACCCGTATACGGCTCCTTGCGCGTGAGCTCGATGTAGCCGTACTCCACCACAGAGTTCCAACCGCGCGTCACGTCCTCGTACGGCGGTGTGACGCCTCCGCGAGTTGGGTGAAGTCGCGAGACGGCGAGGACGCGGAAATGAGGCTCTGTGGGTTCGCCTTGGGCCGCGGTGGTGAAGTGCCAGGAAGCCGTTGCGTCCGCATCCGCCTCGGTGGCGGAGGGCGTATAGCATGCCAGCCACTCCCCCAGTGGGTCGTGAGGAGCGATGACCCCGAGCCCGTCGGCGGTCCATCCTGCCTTGCCGGAGCGCTTCGCACGCCCAAAGAGGCAGGCGGGCGACCAACCCCCGGGCAGCGTGGGTGTGCCGCCCGACCCGGCGCCCGACTCGGCGCTCGCGTTCCCGCCGCCCGGCCTCGCCGCCTGAAACTCGTCGAAGGAGAGCAAGCCATCCGAATTGAGGTCGTGTGTGGCGACGAAGAGCCGCACGGCCGCCTCATCCACCAAGGTCGCCTCGGGCAACGCGCCAGCCGCGCGCGCGTGCGCGATCGCGCCCTCGAGTTCTTGCGGTTCGAGCTGCGCGTTGGCGTTCGCGTCATGCGTGATGAAGGCGTCGTGCCACGCGACCGGATGCACCGCCCCCGTGGCTGCCGCGTACAAGCCCACTCCACGCACCTGGATGAACGTGCCCCCGAGGCTCGGTCCGGAACTCGGGTAGAGGGAGGTTACGTCCCAAGGCGGCAGATACTCATAGGTGAGCGCGCGTTGCGTCCACTGTTGATCGTTGGCCGTGAGCTCGATGCGATACGGCCCCGCGTACGCACGTGGCAAGCCCGGATAACCGTCGATCCGCGGTGGCACGCAGCTGACACTGTCGGACAGCTCCGTGGCTGGCACTTGATGCGGCGGCGGCAGGGGGTCGCCTGGCGCGGGACAGCTCCAGCAAGGCCGGGTCTCAAAGCTGCCGCCAAACTTGCACTTGAGCATGCGCGCCCGTTCCTCTGTCGCCGCGCTCACGAAGACGCGCCTCCGACCGTTTGGGGAGATCGCGAGCAGATCGTTGTCGCCATCGCCGTCCAAGTCGACAATGAGGGCCGTCTCATCGAGCGCAAAGCTCATCTCCGCAAGAGGGTTGGGCGGGAGCAGGTCGGTCGGTCGCCTGGGCACGCGAAAGCTCGGATCCCATCGGATGCCGTCGGCGACGCCGCCCTCGGCGAGATGACCGTCATGAGCGCCGTCGTGAGCGAGATGACCGCCGCTGTCCGACCGGTGCACCACGATGCCTGCGAAGACGCCGGTTGGCCGACCGCTGCCGTCGGGATCGCCGAAGGCGAGGGCCACAGAGGCATTGGGCGCGAGCGACACGAGCGACGCGACCTCCGAGAGCGCATGAGCGACGTCGTGAGCGCCGTCGTGAGCGCCGTCGTGAGCGCCGTCGAGCACGGGCACGAGCGTCCTCCATGCCGGGAGTATGGTGGAGCGCACGTTGCGAAAGTAGAGCGGGGAGGCCTCGGAGGGTTCGCATGCGCCGCAGCTCACGAAGAGATCGAGATCGCCGTCGAGGTCTGCATCGATCAAATATGGGCGTGCATGGCCGTAGGCAAAGCCGCGCCGTGCTGAGCGCGTGCCATTCGCCAGTCCGCCCGTGAGCGCCGCCGCGAGCGCCGCCGCAGGGTTGGGCATCAGCAAGGTCGATCCTAACGGTCCTACCGGCTGCTCCTCCCAGCGCACAAACACGGCTGCGAACAGCGCGCCGTGCTGAGCGCCCGTCGGCTCGTGCGTGCTCACGTTCGCGAGGTTGCGAAAGGCGAGCACCGCGCCCGAGGCCACTCCCACGAGCAAGTCCGCACGCCCATCGCCGTCGAGGTCGCCGAGCGTGGGCACGCAGCGCGTCTCCCCGGCGGCCTTGAGTGCGACACCGACGGCGACCGCGCTGTGCCCGGGAAGCGGCTCCGCACTCGGCACGCTCGCGCCCGACACGGCGCCCGAGGAGACGGCGCCCGAGACGGCGCCCACACGGAACGCGGCGATGGTGCAGTCCGAGCCCGCCAACAGCAAGAGGGCGCCCATGACGACGCTCCCGCCGGCGCTCGTGGCACGCGCCCTAATGGCGGCCTCCTCCGTGGTAGTCACGTGCGGTAGCACCGCCGCCGCAAGCGGCGATGGCAAAGTGTTGAGCGCGTGCAGCAAGGGGAGGAGACCGGCGGCACCGGCAGCCACCGGCGTTCGACTCAAGCCCGGCTGCTGCTGCGGCTGAGGCTGCGGCGGCGGCGGCTGCTGCGGCTGCGGCTGCTGCTGTTGCTGTTGCTGGATGGCGAGCCAGGTGGCACCGTACGTGGCCTCATGCGCCGTCAGATTGAGCGCCGTCATGGGCGCTCCGTACGCTGTCTGTCGGGCCGCGCTCACCGCGTGCGCGAGACCGGTCGCCTCGAGCGTGAGTCGAGGATGCAGCGCGTGACCGCGCGAGGGAGTGACGGCCCGCACATGCAAATCGTAATAAGTGAACTGGATTGGCTGCGTCCAGTCCTTGGACACGGAGACGTTCTCCGAGTTGAGGCTCACGCTGAGCGCCACCGCGCCCGCCGCATGAGCGGACGGCGAGACGCACCGTGCCACACGCCCGCCTTCAAGCAGCGAGGCGGGCACTTGGCGCGAGCCGAAGCGACAATGCGCAGCCTCGCCTGTCGGGAGCCGGCGCAGCCCGCGCCCGCGCAGCGTGATGGTTGTGTTACCCTCGAGTGGGCCGCCCGCCGGCCGCGCCGAGTATATGGCCGCATCCCACTGGAAGAAGCGTAGTCCATTGTTCGAAAAGGCCGGCGGCTCTTCGGCAACCTCTACCACGTACGTGGCGTCGGGCGTCGACAGCGCCGCACGCAGCGCCGGCACGGACGAATTTGCGGGTGGCGATACCGGTGCGCCGGGATCGGTGCGCGGGCTCCAGGGTGGCGCCAGCGCGCTCGGTGGCGCCTGGCAGCTGAGAAGAGAACTGTTATGGTACAGAGCGGGTACGATCGTCGGAGGTGGCAGCGGCGCGGAGCTGTTTTCGTTGACCGGCTCGAAGCGGCACGATAGACGCGGCGTCTGGGCAAAATTGTAGCCGTGCAGCATCACCTCGGTGCCGCCGAGCGCCAAGCCCGACGGCGGGTGAATTCCGGTGATGCCAAAGCTCACGAATGCCATCACCGGGTAGGAGCAGTCGGTGCCCGACCAGCCGATGTCACATTCGCACTCAGTGCCAATGCACACGCCGTGGAAAGAGCAGTCGTTTTCGCAGGCTGCGCGTAGCCGGGAATTGGTCCAACCCGTGGGTCAGCTCTTGGTGCATGCAGGGCGATGAGGCAGGAACGAGAGAGAGAGAGAGAGAGAGAGAAAAAGATAGAGAGAGCACACGTACCGGTGAGAAGTTGCGCGCCTGCCGAAAGCGCACCCAGTTCGCTCGTGAGCTGCTGGTACTGCGCCATTAGGCGCACGGCGGTGACCAATAGCCACGAAATCCGTATTGTTGTGCGCGAGATGGGGGCCATCACCAGCGGCCGGCGGAAGCAAGGCCTCTCTCCCTTCCTCTGACACATTCCGCAGAAGCAGCTCACTACGCCGCGTTCAGTTCAGTTCAGTTCAGTTTCTTCGCGGTCCCCCCACGCTCACTCCACCACCGTCTCGACGGACGGCTCCGCTCCCCTCGGTCAACACAAGTACTGAGTACTCGCTCGCTCGGGCTACTCAATTTCGCTAGTGAGGTCGGTCTCTCCCAGCACACATTCGAAGTCGAGCCTCTCTCCATCCCCCTCTCTCACTCTCCCTCCCCACCCAGAACGGGACCAAAACCAAATGCAGCCCCTTTCAGCTACTTTGTTGTACCGTACTGGACGTAGCCAATACCGACTCGCAAAACTTGTCACCTCTACAGCACTGGCACAACACAGCCTTCAAGCTTATGCATGCTCTTTTGTTGCATGCTCCCGACGGATGCTCACGCCCCATGCGCAGAAGCTGGCCTGCACAATGTGCCGCACCCGGCCGCACTCGCTCGCTCGCGGACAAGCGATCGGATCTGATCCAAGGAAAGTAGGAAGTAAAAGTACACGATGAGTAGAGGAAGGGGCAGCAGCCCTGTGTCGGCCGCGTTGCATGCCGGCCGCCGGCGCCTACGAGGCGCGGTGAGCGCGCGCGCTGAGGCTCTTAAGCGCTCGGTACGTCTTCCTCGACGGTCTCAATCGCGCAGCGCACCCCCTGCGTGATGAGGGAGCGAAGCAACACATCTGGGTTGACAGCAGTGCCACACAGCCTCGGTGGCAGCCCACTAGGGATCACGTCCTTCGTGAGCATCTGTGTGAGCTGCGCGACGGCGCAGTGCGCCGCCATGGCCGCAGGCCCGCCCGGATGCGACATGCGCAGGATCACCTTGCGTGCCCGTCCCTTGTCATCAACGCCGCTTGCCTCGCACACGCATGCACACAGGTGAGGCTCCCTTGCCCGCGCCCGTTCCATAGCCGCGCGCAAGTGCTTCGCGATGCCCTCGCGTAGCCCGACGCAGGGCGCGCAGCACAGGACCGCAAACGCGGCGCACATCAGCCCGCCGTCCTGCGTCGATGCGAAGCGCACCGAGCACTTGTCCATCTTCATGTCCGTGGGTATGCTTCGAGCTTCCGCGACACCTACCGGCGTCGTCTGCCGCAACCGCCCGTCGTTGAAAAAGTCGGTAGGGCGACCAAAGTCGGGCTGCGACGGCTTGGCGGGCTGCCAGCGCCCGTCGTGCCAGTCCTCGAGCCGCGTGCCCGTGATCATCGCCTCGATGGCATCCTCCGCTTGAGACGGGAGCGCGGTGGCCGCGATCGAAATGTGCGCTTGTGTGCACTGGTACATCTTGCCGGCGGTCGAGCGCAGGAGCGGCGCGATGGCGCCTGGGCAGTAGCCGCCGCCCATCAGGATGATCGGCCCCACGTCGCCCACGGCCTTCGCCATGGCCTCCTCAAACCCAAACGTGACCTTGAGGTCGAGGTAATGGGAGCGCTTTGAGGCGGCGAAGCGCATGAGTGTGATGAGGCCCTCGACGGCGCTCATGGTGGTGGCGTTCACGAGCACGTCAAAGCGCGGCACGCGTTCGAAGCTGGATGTGTTCTCGGCGTCGATGCAGTAGGCGCGGACCCGCTGCGGATCCTTAGCACTTGCAGGCGGGTACTCGGAGTTCAGCTGATCAGCGAGCGCCTGAGCATTGTCGATGCTGCGGCCGGCGACTAAGAGTTTGACGGTACTGCTCTGCTCGAGGAGTACGCTGCACATGGCGCTGCCCACGGTGCCATAGCCACCCAATATGAGCACGGTCGCTGGCAGGAACGGCTCCTCCTTCGGCGGTGCGATTGGCGGCGGCGGCGGCGGCGGCGGTTTTTCCGGGCTGGCCGGCTTGCCGGCCGCCTTGGCGTCCGCCTTGGCGTCCGCCTTGGCGCCGGGCGTCTTGCCAGGCATGGGAGGCCCCCTTGCCGAGTTTTGAGCGCTCCTTTGCCCACCGCCGGCCTTGGGCGGCATTCGGCGATCCGCTGAGTCGGCTTTCGGTGCACTTTTTGGGTGGGGTGTCGCGAAGATCGCTTGATACGGCGCGCCGAATTTTTCGACGTAAAACACCTCTCAATGACATGCTATGACCTCGTCCCGCGGTCGCCCCTGATGTACGCGGCCGGGTCGAGCCCGACCAGGAACTCCTTGCCGTCCGCCTGGCCGCGCCCGGCGGAGCTCTGCAGCGTGTCCCACCAGAGGTAGTCGAGGCCCTCCGCGGAGCTAAAGGTCAGCTTGCGCGAGAGGCCCGTGTACGCCGCCATCTCGGCGGCGACGGTTTGCTCCGTCATTTGCGCGTTCGCATTCGCCTGCTGGAGCTTTTGGTTGGCGACGCCGCGCGCAGCGATGACTGTCATATTCGCCTCCTGCTGCGCGACCATCCGCTGCGTAGTGAAGGTCACCTCCATATTCTCCTTGTACCGCTCCGAGCGCGTGATGTTCTGCTTCGTCGAGATGGACTCGAGGATCGCCTCCTGGAACACCGCGGGCAGCTCGACCTGGCTGATCTGCAGCGCGTCGATCGACGCGAAGAGCTGCTTGGTAAAGATGTCGTTGAGGCTGATCTGCATCGACGCCGCGATGCCCTGCTTGTCGTTGAAGAAGGTGTACGCCGAGTAGTTGCTCGCGATGGTGGCGATGCTGGCGGTCGCCGTGTTGACGTACACCTGGTGGTGCTCGCCCTTGTACGCGAGGTAGAGGTTGTACAGGTTCTGCGGCTGGTAGCGGTATTGGAAGGAGAGCCCGAGCGTGAGTGGCAAGCCGTCAGACGTGCGCGTATGCAGCAGCGAATTCTCGCCCGTCGCCAAGAACTCGATGGTCTGGATGGTGCGCGGGAAGCGGATGAACCAGTGGCCGAAGCCGAGGAAGTAGAGGCCGGCGACGCTATACGTCTCGTTCTCGAGGGACATCTGCGGTGGGTGCGGTGACAGAGGCAGTGCTGAGCGAGGCGCGCGGACAGAGGCAGCGCAGGCAAGGGCGCGGCCGCCGCGCGCAGGCAGCAGCACTCGCATCTCGTCTCTCACTGTGATCGCGTTGAAGTTCAGTGCATATTCAATAGGCTCGAGCGTGGCAAAGGAAAGCGCGATCAGCAAGATGGAGGGCACGAGCACAAAGATGAAGACGGAAATCGCCATGCATTCTTCGCCAGCCATTTTCCTTCTTCTGTGGGAGCGCGACGATCAGCAGCCGCAGCAGAAAAGGGGGGCGAAATCACGCTTCACGGGTTTTCACATCAATGTTCTCCTCTTGAAGAGTCTCATCGCGGTTAGCCACGTGTCGGCCCCGTAGCGATCTCTGATGAAAGCTCCATTATCACCAGTCCCGCCCACGTTCAAGCCGTCATGACGCAGACGATCTTCTTCGCCACGACCACGGACGCGGCGACGCCCTTCTTGGAGGGCGAGCTGGTGGAGGAGTCGGACGGCCGCGCCCTCGTGCAGCCGACGGGCGATGCCCCGTCGCTCTGGCTGCCGCGCGACGCCGTTTTCTTCAAGTCGCCGTCCGCCGGTGAGCCTCCATGCCCTGCTGCTGTGCGCCCACCATACCCGCGTGCTCACCGTCGGCCGCCCATCCCGTGACGCCACGTAGGTCCGACGGGCGTCGCCGACAACGCACAGCTATTCTACCTCGACGAGGCCAACCTGCTCGACAACCTGCGCACGCGCTACGCATCCGATGCAATCTACACGTACACAGGCACGGTGCTGCTCGCGCTCAACCCGTACAAGCGCATCGATGGCCTGTACGAGGAGGCGCAGATGGATGCGTACCGTGGTCGTGCGCTCGGCGTGCTCCCGCCGCACGTCTTTGCAATCGCGGAGCGCGCACGCCGCGCGATGGCGCTCGATCACACGGACCAGTCCATCGTGGTGAGCGGCGAGAGTGGAGCGGGCAAGACAGAGTCGTGCCGCGCGATCGTGCAGTACCTCGCACACCACTCGCGCCACGAGGCGGGCTCACTCGCCTCCGCCCTCCTCGCAGCCAACCCCGTGCTCGAGGCCTTTGGTTGTGCGGCGACCACGCGCAACACGAACTCGTCGCGCTTCGGCAAGCTGATGAAGATCTGGACGGCCAAGGATTCGTCAGCGCTCAACGGCTCGTCGGTGGTGACCTACCTGCTCGAGAAGGCGCGCGTCTCGCACCTCGGGGCCCACGAGCAGAACTTTCACGCCTTCTACTACCTGGCGGCTGCGGCGGCCGCTGCGGCGGCCGCCGCGCCGGCGGCGTGCGCCGCGAACGCGGACGCGGCGGGTGCGGCAGCCATCAACGATGTGATTGCGGCAGCCATCGACGGTGAAGCCCTCGGATGGCTGCGCGAGGCCGCGGCGAGTGGGCACGCCTTCCGCTACCTCGAGACGAGTACCGCGGACGACGCGACGGCTGGCGACGCGCCGACGGTGCGGCTGCTCTCCCCGGGCAGTGAGCGCTCGGCAGCGTGGGCGTCGCAGCTGGGTGCGGTCGATGCGGCCCTGCGCGCCCTCGGCGCGAGCAACGGCGAGGTGCGCGAGGCGTGGGCCGTGCTGGGCGCCGTGATCGCGCTCGGCGAGGTCCTCTTCGAGGACGAGGGTGAGGACAAGGGCAGTCTCGGCACCAACGCGGCCGCCGACAACGAGGCTACTGGTCATGCAGCCATCCGCGCGGGCAGCGCGCCGGCGCTGGCCGCGTGCGCAATGTGCCTCGGCGTCGGCGTGGAGACGCTGCAGCAGCGGCTGCTCACGCGCAACGTCGTTTCGCCTCGCGGCTCGAGCTACCTGATCCACCGCTCCGCCGGCGCGGCAGCCTCGTGCCGCGACGGCCTCGCCCACGAGCTGTACGACCGGCTCTTTACCTGGGTCGTGGGGGTGGTCAACCGCTCACTCTCGGGCACTGAGAGCGGAGGGGCGGCCGAGAGCGCCGCCGCCGGAGCGCGCTCGATTGCGATCCTCGACATCTTTGGATTCGAGTCGCTCGCGTGCAACTCCCTCGAGCAGCTGCTGATCAACCATACCAACGAGCGGCTGCAGCTCTACTTCCTCCACCAGACGTTACACGCGGAGCTCGCGCTGTACGCGGCCGAGGCCGTTCCAGCGCCCGCCATCACGCTGAGCGACAACGCGCAGTGCGTCGCTCTCGTCGAAGGCAAGCCCGGGGGCCTCATCTGGCTCCTCGAAGATGAGTGCGATCTGCAGCGTCGCGCCAAGCCCGATGCGGCCAATCCGGGGGATGCCAACCTCGTCGCACGCGCCTTCAAGGCGCATGAAAGCCACCCCAACCTGCAGAAGCCGACCCGGCCCCTCGGGAAGCAGCAGCCTGCGGCGGCCGGCCTCGGCGCCACCGGTGGCGCCACCCCCCGCGCGTCGGGTGTGGCGCCCTCGGCGCGCTTTGCGATCGCGCACTTTGCAGGCACCGTCGATTACGATTCCGCCGGCTTCATCTCGAAGAACTCGGACGCACTCCACCCGGAGCTCCCCGCACTCCTCGCGGCGTCTAGGGTGTCGCTGGTCGCCAAGCTCTTCAACACCGAGGCCGCTGAGCCTGCGGCCGACGCCGACGAAAACGCGCCCCCACCAACCCCGACGCGAGGAGGCGACGCCGTGCCGCCGCCGCCGCCGCCGCCGCCCAAGGGGCGCCGTCGTGGCAGCACCGCGGCGCCTCGGGGCAAGGCCAGCGGCAAGGTGCGCGGCGTGGCGGGCAGCTTCGCACGCCAGCTCGACAGCTTGATGAGTATGCTGGGCCAGACGACGCCGCACTACGTGCGCTGCATCAAGCCGAACACGACGCAGCAGGCGGCTCGCTTCGAGGCTGCGCTCACGCTTCAGCAGCTGCGCTGCGGCGGCACACCCCAGCTGCTCATGCTCATGGGGCGTGGCTTCCCCACGCGCGTCGAGTACGAGGCGCTCGCTGGCCGGTACCAGCCGCGGCTGCCGGCGCTCGCGCACGCGGCGCTCACGCCTCGCGAGTTTGCTCAGGCGCTACTCGGATCGCTCGGACTGGTCGAGGCCAAGACCGGCGGCGCGGGGGACTTTGCATTGGGCGTGCGCCGTGCCTTCTTCTCGGCGGGCGCGATGGCTACGCTGGACCGTCTGATGCACGGCTCGGAGGACGAGCTGGCAGAGGTGGTGGGCAAGGTCATGTCGTACGTCCGACGCCGCCGCTGGCGCGCCTCCGTCGCCGCGGTGCGCGCTCTCATCAAGATCGGCCGGCGCGTCATCGCTCGGCGCCACTTGGGACGCCTTGCGCTGCGCGCGCGCGCCTTCATCGCCATACGGGAGGCCGTGTGCTTCCGCTGGGCGCCAATGGCGATGGCGGCGGTGCGGGCCAAGCACGCGGCCGCCGCCATGCAGTCGGTCGTGCGTGGTCGCTCGGTGCGTGCGCAGCTTTCACGCGAGCGCGCTGCCGCCAGGCTGCTGCAGGCGCGCGCGAGGCTGCTGGCGCATCGACGCGCGCTCGTTGCGCGTCGGGCGGCGGAAGCGAGCGCGGTGCTCGTCCTTCAGTCGGCCGCGCGCGCCCTCGCTGCTCGCCGTGAGGCGGCGCAGCTGGCGGAGGAAAAGGCAGAGGCGGAGCGGCTGCTGGCCGAGGAAAAGGCAGAGGCGGAGCGGCGGGTGGCGGAGGAAAAGGCAGAGGCGGAGCGGCTGGCGGCGGAGGCAGCAGCAGCCGCGGAGGCGGAGCACCAGGCGGCCGAGGTGGCGCGTGTGGCAGAGCTCAAGCGCCTTGAGGCATCCCGTGCCGAGGCGCTTACCGACAGTGCCATCGTGCTGCAGTCGCACATGAGGGCCCTCGGCGGTCGTCGCGTCGCGGCGACGCGCCGCGCAGCGGTGGCCGACGAGAAGGCCGAGAAGCAGCGCCGGCTGGTGGCGGCGCGGGCACAGCGGGAGGCGAAAGGGCAAGCCAAGGCCGAGCGCGCGGCGTGCGTGCGCCTGCAGTGCGTGTGGCGCGCGGCGCTCGCCCGCAAGGCCCTCTCGGCACTCAGAGCGGTGGCCGCTAGCAAGCGCGAGGCGGCGGCGGCGGCGCGCAAGGAACGCGCACGCCAGGTCCATCGTCTGCTCGCGGTGGTGAAGGTGCAGACGGCGGTGCGCGGCGCGCTCGCTCGCAAGCACTACTCCATGAAGCGTGCGTCGCTCGAGGGACGGACGAACGCAGCCGTCAAGCAACGCGAGGCGGCCGCCCGTGCCCTCGCATCGCAAATGCACCGGACGGGCGCGGCGACGAAGCTCGAGGCGGGCGCTCGAGGGCTCAAAGCTCGGCTGTCCGCACGTCGGCTGCGCGAGGAGCGACGCAAGACGCGCGAGCGCGAGCGCGCGGCGTACGACCGGCACACACGCGCGACGATTGCACTTATCGCGACGAACGCGGGGGCGGGCGGCTGCGGCACGGGCAGCACGGGCGGCAGCGGCATGCGCAGCGGCATGCGCGTTGGCGGCTACTTCGCGGCGATGCCGGCCGAGCTGGCGGCGATGGTGGCGGCGATGCGGCTGCAAGGGCGCTGGCGCCGGCTGCTCGCGGTACGCGTCGAGCTGCCCGTGCCCTGCGCTGCATGCAAGTGCTCATCACGGCGCCCTCTCCCCACAGGTACGCGTGGAGCTGCGCGAGCTCGAGGAGAAGGTGATGATGGCCGAGAAGATGGAAAGGATGGAGCAGGAGAAGCTGGAGTTGGAAGAGAAGATGCTCGAGGCGGAGCGGCGTGCACAAGTGCGCTTGATGGCCTCCCTGATGGCCTCTCTGATGGCCTCTCGGATGGCCTCTGATGGCCACTCGGATGGCCTCTATGTTGGCCCTGTGATTGCGCTGACGGCTCTGCGCGTTCGACACCGACCGACCCGCAGGCCGAGCGCGAGGAGAAGCACGGGCTGTTCATGGAGTTCGAGTCGGAGCTCTCGTCGCTCGCGGAGGAGGCCCAGCGCAAGGACGCCGAGCTGCTGGCTGCTCGGGAGGAGGCGATGCGCAAGGACCGTGAGCTCCGAGAGGCCCTGACGCCGCGCGTGCCGGGCAGCGCCGTGCTGGGCAGCGCCGTGCTGGGCAGCGCCGTGCTGGGCAGCCGGCAGTTCACGGCCACGGGAGGGGTGGTGGCGGCGTCGCCGGCGGAGGTGGCGGCGGCGGCCCGGGCCAAGGCGGCCGCCGAGGCGGCCATTGCTGCCATTGACAAAGACATCGACGACGACGACGACCTTGCCCCGCTGCCTCCCCCAGCCTCGCTGACGAGCCCTAGGGTGCCGTCGTGGGCGGACGACCTCGCCCCGCTGCCCCCCCCAGCCTCGCTCACGAGCCCAGGGGCGCCGTCGTGGGCGGCGGGACTGGCCGCGACGCCCGCGCCGGAGGCCGCTCTCGAAGCGCAGCCGACGACGACTCCTTCCACAGACGGAGGGCCGCCGCCCACGACAGCGCCGTCTAGCCAGCCCTTCTCCGCACGCCGTGCGCCGCTCTCCCCTCGCGTGAGCATCCCGCCTGCTGGCTTCGGCTCCGCGGCCAATGCCAACGGCGGCGAGGGTGAAGCCGAGGGCGGCGCCGAAGGCGGCGGCGCGAAGCACAAGGAGGCGGCTCCTGTGGTCGAGGCGCCGCCGTATCAGCAGCCAAGGGGCGTGATGCTGCAGGCCATGCCCGAGCCGAAACCCACGCCCAGCAGCAAGGTACACGCGCGCCCGCAACCGACGCCCAATAGCAAGGCTAAGGCGCGCACCCCGTTCGGCTTCTTCGAAGCATGCCGCCTTGAGCTCTCGAATGCCGTCTCCGCCGTCGTGAGCACGCCCGGGCGGCTCCTCGACACGCCCGGGCGGCTTCTGAGGACGGCGAGCCACGTGTCCGGGATGGAGAGCGCCGCCGTGAGCGCCGCCGCCTATGGACAGCTGCGGAGCCCAGTCGAGGGCTCGAGCCTGCTGAGCCCCCTCGGCGAGCTCCTTTCTCCACCGCTGGCGCCGGCGCCGCCCCCGCCGCCGCCGCCGGCGGAGGAGCCGCCCGCAAAGGTACGCGAGTCGCTGCTGCCGCGCCCGTCGTTGCTGCCAAACCCCGGTCGCCAGTCGCTCGCCGGTCGCCAGTCGCTCGCAGGTCGCCAGTCGCTGCTGCCGAGCGCCGCTGTACCAGGCGCCGCCACTTCGAAACTGCCGGTTCACCGGCGTGCCTCGATGCTGAAGCAGACCGTGCCGAAGCTGCCTGGTCCGCCGCCGCCCCCGACCACGTCCAGCAGGGCGGCAGCTGCTTTGCAGGCCAAGGCAGCCGCGCCGCCCGTGGCCGAGGAGAAGCTATCGCTAGCCTCGCTGCTGTCGCCGCCGCTCAGCCAGCGACGGGCGCCGCCGCCGCCGCCAGCGCCGCCGCCCGAGTCGCCAATGCTGATGAAGTTCGAGGACTTCCCTCCGATGGAGACAGCGCGCGAGGGCGATCTCCTCGGGCTCTCTCCCGGAGATATGCTCTCGAAGAGCTCGTGGGCCGCGACTCTCACGGCCATGGGACCAGCCACCGCCTCGCCGAGCGCCGGGCCGGTGCCGGCAGCTGCGCGGGGGCTGCGCGCGCCTCAGGTCAAAGTGGAGGCCAATATGAAGCCGCGCGCCTCCACCCTCGCGGGCTCGCACGGGCTGCTTGCCTCGCCCCCCGCGGCCATCTTCTCCGACCTCACGGCCGCGCCGCTTGCGCAAGAGCGCGCGACGGCGGGGCTGCCGCCGCAGCCGCGCTTTGACGAGTCGAGAGGTCGTGAGGACGAGATGCTCGCGATCTGAAACGGGCCGAGTGGGGAGATGAGGACGAGATTTGAAGAGATGGGGACGAGATGCTCCGCCCCTACCCTGGCGCTTTACGGGCTCTCTCGAAGAGCAGAGAAGGGCGCGGGCATCCGTCGTGGGCGTAGCGACCGCGCTGTCGGGCAGATGGAAGCCGGGGAAGGGGCGGCGCATGTGGTGAGGCATGGAGCACGCGTACCGGTACAAAGTGGGAGTGCCTCGAGTGGGCGTAAGGACCGCAGTTCGGTTTAGCACGGCGTTTGTGTGCAGGTCGGAGACAGATGCGGCATGCGGGCGCGAAGCAGGCCGGCTGCCATCGATCGCTGGCTGCAACCTGCATCGGGGCCCCCGAGCGGCCGGGGGCGGTGCGGCTGTGTCGGAAAGCAGCGGGGCTTGTGTGAGTATGAGGCTGAGCCGAGAACATAGCACTGAACATAGCACATGGACATGGTGCGCGCGGATCTCGGTGCTGTAACCAGTGACCTGCGGTCGCGGGTCGGGTTGTACGTTTGTGCGCGGGCGCCCGGCCGGGCGCCCAAAGCCAAACGTTACTACATGTGTTACTAATTTGCCGCGCCTTTTGGGGACGGGGAGGCGCGTGGGTCCCGCTGCCCCTGACCTTTTTACGTCGTTCAAGTCCGGGGGCTTCTTCGTTCTTGCCGCACGCGTCGACATTGCTTATGGCTCGCTAGATTCATGATGATTGTTTCCCGCCTAGGAGCTAGGTCTTTCTGTGGTCTGTGCACGATCAGAAATCAGTCCAATCACCGCACGTGTTTCTAGTTAGAAGGTATGATGATTTTAGTCGACTCAACACTCATTAAACACTCATACCCGAGAGCTGGCCAGGGGCCGAGCTCTGAATCCCCCTATTCTGGAGATAGTACGGGTCCGGGAGGGTGCTCAGTACGACGAACGTGGCCGCGCTCCGCTGCCACAACTCAAAGCCCAAAGAAAATTGCGAGTTCTGGCGCGAGTGCAGCATGTCAGTACCCCGTATTTAACCCCGTATTGTATTAACGTATTGTATCCTTGCCCTTGTAGCCCTATTCCATCACGCTCGAAGCTTGTGACTGGCGAGAACCGGCGATCCGTTGTGGGCACGCTCCCTGGTATAGGTGTGCTCCTTGGTGATGCTTGACGTGCTCCTCCCCGGGTGCTCTCTACTGCCATGCCTGTGGTGTTGATCCCGGCGTTCACCGGAGGAGTCTCTCCGACGAGAATGTCCCGGACGAGATTCTCCCTGAGTGTGAGTGGCTTCTGGTGCCTTCCGATCGTCTGGTCGGGCATTCCGAGATTCTCCCCGAGATTCTTCCCCCGGTCCGTTAATCTCCTTGAAGGACCTCGTTAACGAACTTTCCCTGCCGCTCGCCTTGTGCCGTCTCCGTGGGTCGCTCTCCCACCGCATCTCGTGCATCTCCCGCATCTCGAGCAGCAGGCGCTCGACGCGCTCGAGCGTTCCGTCACTGCCTCGTGAGTTCGCCTGGGACTGCTGCGACTGCAGCGAGGCGGAGGGGCCACCCCTCATACTAGCCTTGAAGGCGGCCATGAGGTCTTCAACTTTGTCGTTCAGACCGAGCAAGCGCTCATCGAGGCGGTCGATCTGCTCCATCTGCTCCTGGAACACGGACATCAATGTGCCCTTTTCGTGCATTTCCAAGTGGGCATCGGGATCCTTCACAAGCTTCCTAAGTACTGGAACTCGCATCAAACCCTTCACGATCGCCCTTTGGCCTTCGTGGAGGATGCCGTACTCTGGTGGCAGCTGCTCGCCTTTTCGGGCAGCCTCTTTGCGCGCGTTGAGCTGGTCGTCACGAAAGTTGGCCTGTGCCTCGCCGAGCATCGCGAGGAACATGGAGAGCAGGACGAAGATCGAGCAGAAGAGGTAGAGCAGGAAGAGGATCGTGTTGCCGTCTGCCCGGTCACGAGATTCGACCCCACAACCCGTTATACTCCGATGAATAGCAGCGGTGATGGGCTAGTTTGTGGAGGGTGAAGGGGGGCTGGCTAGCCGTTGGGTAGGTCCGGGCGGACGCAACGAGCGCCCAAGGAGGGCAAGATGGAGTGACGACGCACAATTCGGCGAGTTGGAGATGACCTCGGTCATGTCGAAGTCGCCAAAGAGGGCACGCCCGAGGGTGATTAAGGAAGTGAACTGCGTGGAGAACTCTTTCATGCCCGTGCCGAGCTGGATGAAGAGCATGTTGGAGAATGCGAAGAGCGACACAGCAAAGACGAACGAGAAGAAGATCATGTCTGGAAGCGCCTTCTTGAGCACCGAGGGCGTCAAGCCCATTTTCGGGACGAGGATCGCCGAGATCTTCATGATCTTGAGCAGCTGCACGCAGACGCACAGCGCGAGGGAAAACTTGAGCGAACGTGCATCTTCCACCTGCACATGGTCGTCGAGGAAGCCAATCGTGGTGCAGATCCCTCCGCAGACCGGGTTGCGCACGTGCTCGACGTAGGTCTTCGATCGGAGGAAGACAAAGGCGTAAAGGCTGTACACCGTCCAGTCCATCAAGTTCCACATATCCGAGATGTAGCTGTGAATAGACGGTAGCGTGGAGGGGCCTCAGGCATCGGCAAGGCAGGTCGTTGAAGCAGGGGTAGGGTGATAGAAGGGGTTGATGGGGCTTGAAGGAGGGGGGCGGCAGCGGCGTACCTGCTGATGCCGATTGAGATGATCTCAAAAATCTCCATCGCACCGAAGTAGATGCAGAATGCAAGGCCGATGAGGACCAAAAACTCCAGATCGTCCAGCGAGGAGTCCTTTGCGACGCGCGTCATCGTGTCATACGACGGCAGCACCCCGCCTGTCGAGGTGAACTCAAACATCAGCCGTGCGGTGGAGCGCACGCCCGCGGGATTCGAAGCTAGGGGGACCCGAACTTCGAGCATCCGTGTCGCCGGGTCCACGTACTGCGCGCGCCTCATATCGTTCCAGAACTCGACAGTCGCGCCACGCACGATGCCTGTGGTCCGGTTGTTGTTATTGGGATCGTTCGGGTCACACAGCTGGTGTACGTGCTCAGCATCCCACGAGAGCCGTACACAGAAGTAGCGAGGCACTCTCGTGAGAGCTTTCGCACGCATGATGCGGTGCGGCGTGAAGTCCCTCACACAGGGCCCGGAAGCCGTGCGTCCGCTCACGCAAGGTTTGCCCCGCTGATCTGGCAAGTACTCATCCGAGAAGAAGGGGATGACGAAGGAGGCGTAGCCGTCGCCAGAGAACTCGCGGTGGCTCGAGGGTGCTGACGAGCTAATAAACGGGGCCGAGCCCATCTCCACCGCTGAGTGCCAGAGGAATGGGTAGCTCAGGGGCGCATTGCCTTCTTTGTGAGTCCAATTGAATCCAAACGGCGCCGTGTCATCATTGTACCCATCTCTGCCCATCTCTGGATAGCATTTGCCACCGATGGTCGCTGAACCACAGCTTTCCGCGCTCGTTGGCGCGGCACGTACCTGCAGGATGCGTAAGCCGTCCGTCCAATCGAATTGGTTCATGCGGTCGACGACCTCCGCCACCGTCGGAGGAGTTCCTCCGCCACCGGTCCCCAGGTAACCCTCGCCATCGGGCAGAAGGTCGTTGTTGTAAAAGGGGCTTCCAGGTCTAGTCAAGTTGGTCGTCCCAGCCATGTCCGGCTGCCATGACTGGAAGCGGCCGCCCTCGTCCTGCTGCTGTGAGTTCTCGGGGCCGAGGTTGCCGAGCAGGCCAGGCCACAGCACCGCATTGCCCCACTGCCAGATGTCCGCAGGGCGGCGGATGGTGAAGAATTTATTGAGATCTCCGTCGAAGACGTTGGCGCTGTTCACGCACGCGGCGGCAGCTCAGCAACAGCGGGGGGGGGCAAGAGGGGCTCCACGCGCGTGTGCGTGCGCGTGCGGTCGCGGTCGCGGTCGCGGTCGCGGTCGCGGTCGCGTCACTCACATGAGCGTGTCAGTGTAGAACTTGTCGAGGTAGTACTCTTCCTGAGCACGCAGCGTGTATATGACTAACTGCGTGGTGAACACGAAGGCTGCGTACAGCAGCGTCTGAACCGTCTTCGAGTTGAGCATCATGTTGAGTGCCTGTAGCGGCTCGATTACGAATCTACGCATCGCGGTTCGCGGTGGTGGCGGCTCTTGCTCTTTGGGCTGACGAAGGGTCTTCACCGACGACACGTTTGTTGGCACTGGTGGCTTCTTTGTCGTAAAAGATTCAAGAAACAGAGCCTCGGGCGCTTCCTGGGCAATCCGACGCTGCCGTGCGAGGAAGGCCTGATTCGACATTGAGTGCCTTGATGGACGTGCGCAATGAGAGAACCGAGACGCCGCTTCAAGTACCTTTTTTTCCAATTTTGGTCCAAAATCAAATTAAAAGCGGCCGCTTTCGGTATCCGGATACTTTGGCGGAACTTCTTGACACTAAAAAACACTTTTGTCTTGTCGACACTCTCGTTCGAGTAAAAGGAACACAAGGTAAGATCACACATACTTTACGATTGTTGCGCGTGGTGTGCCGTGTGCGGGACGGGGTGCAGTACTGCCTCTGGTGGCGGGTGCTGAGCGCGGGACCACCTGCTCGAGGCCGTCGAAGCCGCACGCCTTAAATGTGGCAGGCGCCCTCGGGCAGAAAGTGCGCCCCGCCGCGAGGAGTGCGAGGTCGGACCCGTGCGCGGTTGCCGTGTGGTTGGCCGCGAGCGGGCCGGTACCCGTGCCGAGCAGCAGCTGGTCGCGTGCCCCGAGGAGCGCTCGGCGCAGCGCCCCGAGGTGGGGTAGCGCCGTCCGGAGCACCTGCATGCAATGAGGGAGGCAATCAGTGGCAATCAGAGGCAATCAGAGGTCATCAGCGTGGGGAGCGCCGTCATGAGCACCTGCATGCAATGAGGGAGGCAATCAGTGGCAATCAGAGGCAATCAGAGGTCATCAGCGTGTGAGCGCCGTCGTGAGCACCTCGTTCACGGCCGCGTGCGGGTCGCGCAGGAACTCGGACTCGGGCACACGAACGGTGAAGTTCTTGTACGCGATGAGCGGCGCGAGAGGCAGCCGAATCGTATCCCCAATGATCATCGGCACGCAGCCAGCAGCGACTGCGTCCAAAAGACGTCGACCCGGGTTGGCCTCGTCCCCTCTCGGCAGCACACAAAAGTCCGCGCGGAGCATCCCTTGGGCGTACCTGTGGGGAGATGGCGCCGTGGTGAGCACTTGCATGCCGCGAAGGAGCATCCCTTGGGCGTACAGGTCCGTGTTGTACGGCATCCGCACGTCCTTCCCTCCGAGCGCGGTGCGCGCCGACGAGCTGAGCTTGGGCCCACCGCGCGTGAACTTGACGTCCACTGTCGTGCCCTCGCCTAGGTCGCGAAGGTCGGCGAGCTTGACGCGTACCTGTGGAAAGAGGGCGCCGTGGTGAGCACCTGCATGCAGCGAAGGTCGGCGAGCTTGACGCGTACCTGCTGGGCCGCGACCGAATCGCAATGCGAGCCCCGAAAGAAGACGGTGGTGTGACGGCGCGGCACGCCGCTTCGCGCGCTCCCATCGCGCTCCCGCGGGCATGCCTCGCCGACGAGGCGCGGGTGCACTCTGGGGTGCATGAGCGAGAGCAACGGTAGCATAGGGATTTCGACGCGCCTCGTGAAGCGCCCGAAGCAGCGCGATGGGCTCGTGCACCAGGCCATCACGCCAGCCTTGCTGAGCAGCATGCCCAGCTCGCCGAGGGGAGACAGGTCGGACCGGTCCGCGGCCGCGTACACGACGTGCCGCGCGGCCGCCGTGGCTAGCCACGGACTCCGCTTCATCGTCGCCGCAGCGTCCGCCAGACGCTCGGTGTGAGTCTTCCCTTCACACGTACCGGTCGCCTCCGAGAGGGAGCCGAAGGCTGGAACGACGTACAGCATGGCGGCGGACGGGTCCTTGGTGCGATGCCGGTGGCGCACGAGGCTCGTGTGCAGCCAGAGCGCGTGTGACAGATCCTCCTGCGGCGCCGGCCCCGCCTCGGTGTAGCCCGTGTTGTTCTTGAAGAACTTGGCCATAGCCCACGGTGCGTGCCCATACTTGCGATGGTAGCACGCAGCAAGGCGCTCGCCCCAGAGGAACTCGGGCCCGTCGTACATGTAGAACTTCGGCGGCATGCGGCGCGCGAGCGAACTTCTGCACGTCTCCGCTGGCGTAGCCTCCTCGCGTGCTTGCGCCGCGAGCGCACCCGGGTCCGACACCGCGTCGGGCCGCACCATCGCGCTGAAGTCACCTTTGGAGTGGATCAGCCCGAGGTACGTGTAGCCCATGCGGCACAGGCCGTTGCCAAAGTGCGCGCACGCGCACTTCCTGCTCGCGCAGTGCGACTCGCAATCTGCGAACGTGGGCTTCTTCACCTCGCGGTCGGCGCCGCGGCAGTACGACGAGATGTGGAAAGAGTACCCGTGCACGGTTTTGGGCACTTCCGGCGGCGGCGGCGGCCGCGACCGTCCATGCGTCTGCCGACCGCACGCGCAGCACGCTGTCTCGGGCGAGTGGAACTCCATTCCAGCCAGCCAGCGGAACTCGGGCTTGAAGTCGCCGTCGGCGCACGCGAAGGCGTAGTCTGTGCACGTCTTACCGTGCCCATTAGTCCAGTCGGCGACGTCTACACATGCACTCCCGTGACTCGTGCTTTGACCACTGTAGACGTCGCCGACTCGCGCTTTGACCAAAGTGCTGAGAGGCACTCCCAGCTCGCCGAGAGGCATTCCCAGCTCGCCGACGAGCATACAGCGGACCTTCTTGTTTTGGAAAGCGCATCAACTTTGCAGCATTTAAACAGCCCTTGGGCTCTGTTTGGGATGTGAAGAGTTACGAACACGACGTCCCCCCAATTCCTCAGAAACCCCCAGGGAAGGGAGTGTGGGACACGACAACAACAACAACACGCGATGGCTGGCTGGCGTAGGAGGCGGGCCTCGTCGCTCAGGGTAGGGAAGCGGACAACCGGGCGGACGTGACGGAGTTCGCCCTTTGAACGCATATGGATATGGAACACAATGCATGCGAGCTTGAGTTTACACATCCAAAAGGGATGACGTCAATCGTCATCCGGCACCGGTTCAATAAACACCGGGGGGAGCCGGGACACCGGTAACTGCACAGGAGCTGTGGTGACCTAACAACTATAAGATACCTGCACGCCTAACGTGTTCCTATCACACGCCGGGTGATGTTGTGTACCGTGGCTGCTAGGACAGCCTCTTTGAGGAGCACGTTGGACGAGTATCTCCCCTTGAGCCAACCTCCCGTTGAGCCCGGCCGTTTAGGCGAGATCCGATGGCGCACGGGCTGCGATTGCAAGCCGGGGTAATGGCGCCCAGCGTTGTCGAGCCACAACTTCGTCGGCACCACACCGACGGCGTGTGCAAGCATCTGATACATGTTGCGATCAGTGTCCTTGTTCGCCACCGAATCGATCTCGACCAACACGGCGCCGGGTCGCATGAAGATTAGGTTTGCAAGCCCTGCGCCATGCCCGGCCAAGAGCCCGATGGTTCTCTCGCCACCAATCGCGCGCGCATTCTGCTCCATCGAACTTTGCGCACCCAGGCTGACGCACTCGAGCTGCACACCAGCGCGCTCTCCCAGTGCACGTGCATACTGCGGATCGCACGCTAGAGAGAGATTGTGCACCTGCCGCTCGCGCACCTCGAGCGATTTCGAGTTGGTGCTATTCGCACGCAAGAGGACCACAATTCGCAGATCGAGGCCTGTGACTTGGCCCACGGACCGTGCAGGCCGCACCAACGGCAGCCGATAGAGGCCCAGCCTGCTCGACACCACATCCGCAAAGAGGCGTGCGCGAGAGTAAAAGGTTCGGTTGTAGAAGCTCATGACCGGCACTCGTACCGTGATGACCCGTTCCCTGCTGCACGCTGCCTTAAGCTCGTCCTCCGAGATGAGTGCTCGCTTGCACGTCACGTTTGAGCCCAGGATGCGCTCCAGCTTATGGCGTGCGACTAGGACCATGTTCTGACTGCCGTAGACGAGCATCAGTTGGCTCGCGGAGCCATCGCGAAGCATGCCCGCGTCCATGGCCGTCAGTAGCGGGTACACCAGTGCGAGCATGAAGTGGGCATAGTTCGGACCCCGTCCCGCTTTGAGCTCTGGGTTGGAGGCCGTATCGGCGCAGACTGTTCCGCCGAGTGCACCAGCATTGTAGTATCGGCATTGTAGTATCGGCACACAACACTTCCCCTCGCAACAGGCATTGCGGCACCCCCCATGCACGTCCCCTCCTTTGGCGTCGCAGTTGAAGCCCAAGGCCGGGCCCACCATCGGGTGGTCGCTGAATGCGCAACACCTGTGCTCTGATCGGCCGGTGGCGCCCGGGGAGTTCGTAATTAGAGACAGCGGAGCAGAAGGAGCCGGAGGCGGTACAGAAACTCGCGTGGCACGCGCGCGACGATTCAGTATAGAGGAGGACCCGGTGCGAAGAAAGTCCGCCAAGCTCATGGAATGGCAAGGCTGGCTGTGCGAGTCGAGGAACAACACTGGGTGTCGTAAAAGCGCTTCAGGGGCGTTGCGCATGCGCTCCTGGGTGTCAGCGAGGTGCTTCAGCCTCGGGTTGGCTCGCACGCGGCTTGGTTGCAGGAAGCCATCTTTCCCATTGGCGTGCAGAAGAAAGGGCTGCTGCTCACTGCCGTCACTCGCGTTGTATCGCAGCGAAGAAGCCGAACCTGGATGCGGCTGAATGATTCGCGCTGCGGGATCGTGCTTCATCTCGTGGCACCGCTCAAAAGGACCGACGACAGTATGGACACGTGGCCAGACACGGTCGTGGCATCTCCAGGTGCTGAGAAAGAAGGAGCTGTGCACGTCCATCCGAAGTGTCACGCCAAGGTTGTCTCGTGACTGGTTGAGGTAGAGGTAGTGCAGTACAGCCTGATCGTCGTTAAGCTCCACGCCACCGATTGAATGGTTGTGCACCTCGCCAACTTTCATGTTCCGGAGCGTTCCCCGCCTCTTCTTCCGCAAAGCGGCAAAGCTGGTCATCATTCGCACCTGCTCCGCGAACATAGCCTTGAGCGCGGCCGCGGAACCAAGGTAAGCGCCTGAGTTGGCAAAGCACGTAGGATTGCCTTCCGCGCGGCACTGCTGGTGCACCAAATCATGTGCATACAGCGGGGCGTAGCATTTTGGCCATGAGCCGCACTCGGCAGAGGTCAGCACGGCTGATGTTTCCAAGGCTTGCTTGATCGCCTTAGTGGCAGAAGTTTGGCCGCTTGGCGCGTTCACGATGACAGTGTCGGTTGCGTCTGTCACCACGACTGCAGCACTCCGTGCAACGGCTTCAACGATCTGCAACGCTCGTAGGTAGCCAGTGATCTTGGCTCCCGTGCCACTCGCTATGTTAAAACGGCCTCGACCATGCCCCACGACAACGAGCGGCAGGCCGTGCGCTGCAGCTGTGAGACCGAGCAGCCAGGTGTCCGTAGGCGCATTGGTCAAGTAGGTCAGGATGATTGGCGATCCAGCGTGGGCGCGCAGCACTTCCTCAGCAAATGGCGTGCAGTTGGCAACGACGTCCACAGTGAATGGAGTGGAATCTCGGCCACGTGCGCTTGGCCAGCACACGGCAATAATCAGGGCGTGAGCGAGGCCGCCGCGATGGCGGCGGCGGCGCATTTAATATATGGTGGTGGCCTCGAGTGCCGGGGCGCGCAGCGCACCACCTCCTCCTCTCGGCCGGGACGTCCAACGCCGCAGTACGGTACCGGTAAGGCGAGTCAACTTTCGGAGCTGTGTTGAGCGCGTAGCAGCGTCGCGCTGCGTCCATGCGATAGCGGGCCCCTGTATGGAGTCCGGAGGTTTTGCGCGTTGTGTTGAACAGCATCAGCAGCACTGTGTTTTTAGTAGTAAGTGGCTGCGTAGTAAGTGGCTGCTTTCAGCTTGTACATGTACACTACATGTACCATCTTTGTGACACGACGCGGTGTGGACACGAGTTAGTCGTTACTGAAGCAGTAACATTTTCACTTGGCTTGCAACGCCTGCTTACGGCGCCACTGCTCGAGCTCTGCGGTATTGCGCGGTGTGATGTTTGCTTCCTGGACCAGCTTCCTGGTGCTGCCCGTGCTCGACGTGAACGGTGGTGGCGAGGGAGGTCTGTCGGCGATTGTCTCACTGCCATCGACAAGGCCAGCAAGCCAGTTATTGAAGGACGGCACATCTTCGGCCAGCGCCGCCTCGCCCTGCCGCTTCTCGCTGGTGCCGTTGCTGCTCGCTATAGTGCGCCGCTGCGCCGAGGGCGAGCCCGTGGGCGAGCCCTGCTGGGGGGAAGGGCGCTCTTCGTTCTCGTCCGTGACCTCGCTGCCAATGCTGCCTGTGGCTGATTCGCCCGTAACGGCGCTGGTGGACAGTGTTTTCGTGTTAGACCTCGTGAGCGAGGCCTTCTTGGCTGCCGGCGTAAGCTTCTTCTCGGGGTTGTTCTCCTCGGTGGCCGTGTTTGAGTCGAGGAACGCGAGCGAGACCGCCGGCAGCTCGCCCATGCCAGCCTGCATGTTCTTATCCACGTTGACAATGAGCCGGACCGTGCACGGGATGTTGAGGATGACGAGGATCTCATACGTGCCGTCCTGGTTATCGTCCCACGAGAGCTTATGGTTCGAGGGGACGAGGGACGTCTGATCGCGCGCATTCTGCTTGACGAGCGCGAGACGATTCGAGATGGCCAGACCGCCCAGCTTGCACTCATTGCCGAAGCGGTCGTACGTCTTCAGAGTGAAGCAGTAGCTGCGGTTTGTCCAGAACGTCGTGTCGTCGGGAGAGAGGATCTTGCAAAAGCCCGGGTCCGGCTTGCTCGGCTGGACGCTGAACGTGACGGGGGAACCACGGATGGGCTTCCCATGAAGCAAGATATGCACCGCGTGTTCGCCTGCATTCGTCAGGTCGTGCCGGATGTCGTACGTCGTCAGACCGCCCTTGGTTGTCTGAGTGAACCCTAGGGGATGCTTCACGCCGGACGGCAGGTCGTGCACGATGACAAGCGCATCCTCGGGCAGCGCGGCGCCGTTCCCAAACTCATCATAGATTAGCGGCCGGATGGAGATTGTGTCCGACGTATACAGCACTGACAGGTCCGCATTCTTGTCCTTGGCGAACTTTTCATTCTTATCGTCCTTCATGACCTTCGTCCAGCCCTCGACGACCGATGCGACGGCGCTCGCGGGGCCCTCGGCAATGTGCAGATGGAAGGGTGAGCCCGGAAGGGCGAGCCGCTCGCCCTTTCCCTCGGGGATGCACCACACGTGCAGATCCGCCTGGCCCGCCTGCGTGGGCACGTACTGGAGCTCAAAGATGCCCGTCGCGCCGCCCGTCCACGACCCTTGGAACTTATGCTCGGGCACCTTGGCCACCTTATCACGCTCGCCACCATGGCGCGGCACGAGAGCGATGCCGAATTGGAACTTTGAGTTAGGGGAGGCCGTGTTGAGGAACTGGTCGACGAAGGCGATCTGCACCGTCGAGGGGCGGCCCGCCATGGCGCTCTTGAGCCCCTCACTGGTGAGCACGGTCTTGGTAAGGTCCGGTGTGGACGAGATGAGCTTGAAGATGGTAGGTGATCCGACGACGTCCTCGCCGTCGATCACGACGCGCGTGCGGAAGGTGCCCGAGAATTTCGAGGTCCAGCGCAACGTGTACGTGCCATCGCCCCTGTCCACCACCACAGTGTTGATGGCCTTCTCGCGTGCCTCGGTCGAGCCCACTGCAAGGTCTGATCCGCCCTTGGCGGGCTTGGAGGGCTTGGTGCGGCCGTTCGGGTCGCCCGCCTTCTCGACGATGAGAATCTCGACCTTGGCACCGCCAAGGATGCAGGGATTCCCCATCTTATCCGACGTCTTCAGCTCGCACTCGCACCCGTCCTTCTCCGCCGTACCCACCATCCCACTCAGCGGATGGGAAGGGAGCTTGGAGGATTTCGCATACGCGCCTGCCGGTACGACCGTGAGTACAAAGGGCGAGCCTGGCAGGGAGCACGCCGCTTGGCGCATGCGCACGTGCAGCAGGTATTGGCCGGCACGCCCGACCGAGTACGCGGCCTTGTGCACCTCGAGCAACTGGCCACGTGCATGCAGTGTACCGGGCTCGACTCCCCCAAAGGCAAACGCGATCCCCGATGGATCTGCCTCGATCTCGTTGCGGGTGGGCATATTCTTGAACACGGCGGGCGCCTCGGTTGGGCGCCCGTCGGCGCCGACGGGCGCGGACATCGCGCGGTCATTCGCCTTACGACGAGCCCATTGCTGCATGTACTGCCGGCGGGAGCCGGGGCCGAGCTGCACACGGGACGAGACGAGCTTCTGGCCGTTCTTGACTAGCGTCACCCATCCCGTCGTGCGTGCTGCGCTGGGCTGGGCGGCGCTAGGCGCACGCGCCTTGGCGCCACTCACCGGCACGAACGATGCGTTTTGATTGGAGGGTCGGCTCCTATTGCTGCTGCTGCCTCTGCGAAAATCGGCGCCCTCTTCGCTGGCGGCCTCTCGGGACCGCGCGGTGTCTGACGCGTCCACGAAAACGGCCGCCGTCGGCACCCCCGCGCTCACCACGGCGGACTCCGGCGCGGCATTCGCACCGTCGGAGCTGCGTATGGCGACGGTGGGGGCCGTGAGGGCGGGGTCCTTGGCGCCAAGGGCGGGGTCCACGGCGCCAAGGAGCTTCCCGCCGAGGCCGAGCGAGGCTGCAGCCGAGCTGAGCATGCCCATCCCGATGCGCGGCGCGAGTGGACGGACGGTCCCTACCCCTCGATGCGACGGATTGGGCGTCGTCGTGAGCGTGCCGAGCGCGGCGTCGTAGTGAGCGTCGGGGACTTCCGAGCGGTAGGAGGCGGCCGCGTCGTCAACCGCATCGCCGATCGAATCGAGCGAGATGCATGCGCGCACCTCCCCATCCTCGTCGATCTGCTCCTCGATGATTGTGACCACCTGCCCCGGCAACAGGCGCCCTACCTCCTCCGATCCCTTGTGTGCCTCAGCGCGCACGAGCAACGGCTTGTCGCCCACCTTCACGCGCATCATCCGATGGCGCACCGTGACCTGCTTCTCTGGTCGTCGGTCCGGGCGAGCACTTCGCGCCGTGCCGGTGCGGGAACTGCCCTGCCGATCGGCCTCGCGTTGGGCCGAGTACTCACGGCGCGGGGTGCCGCCACCGCCACTGCTCAGCTTCTCTAGATTGAGAAGGGCTGGCATGGGCGGGAACTCTTTGGAAGGTCTCTTGTTTCTTTTGTTTGCATTGCGCTCGCGTACGAGCTTCTCCTCCAACTCCTTCTCAGCCTGCTCGGCTTCCTCCTTCTCGCGCTCCTGCTGCGCCTTGAGCTGCGCGTCCTTACCTTTTGTAGCGCCTGTCGCTTTGGTCTTCTTGGCCTTGGGCGCGGGGGTCGCAACCACGGCGGCGGCCGCGGCCTCTTTGGCGGCGACCAAGGTCTCGTGAAGGCGGAAGCGCGGGCTGTTTGGCGGGAGCGGCTCGACGAACACGTCGAGGTCGACCGCATGTGCCACTTTCCCCAACTTATCCTTGAAGAGGACGTCGAAGTTGTGTTGCTGGCGCGAGACTGCGTGATGAAGGTGCTCACCGCGCACGACCGTCTTCATCGGACAGGGTTTCGTCGTGGTCACGTGAACCGTAGCCGGCGAGCCGGGCAAGTTCACGCCGAGGAGCGAGACGGCAACTGTGTACGTGCCTGATGTGGACGGCTTCCACTGCACAAGGTACGTCCCATCGTTGTTATCGGTGACCCTCGCACGAATCATGGACGGTCCACGAATGTACACGAAGAAAGGGTCGCCACCCACTGGGCGCTGGACGCCATCCTCGTTGCAGGCCTCAATTACATAGGACGCTTCGCTTCTCACCGTCACCTGCTCCTCGAAACACTTGCCCTTCAGGCGGCATTTCTCCACGACCGTGGGGCGATCGTCACTGGCGACTGGCAGTACCTGTAGCTGCGGCTCGTCAATGATGACGGGCACAACCTCAGCTGCTAGTGCCTTCGAAGACGGCTTTCGAGGAGCCATCAGAAATGCCAACCACCAAAACATTTGGCAAATGTGCAGAGTTCACTGTACATACGAATGCATGCTACGGCTACAACATGTATTTCAGGTGCCTGGGCACGGAGATCCATCAGAACGAGGGAGTTACGAGGGGTTGCTGAGCTCTACCGGAGATCCGAGCGTAGTTGTCTCCCGACCTCCGCACTCGCTTACACTCGCTCGGTCAAACGCGTAAACGAGGCGCGGCCGAAACTGAGAACTGTAACAGTAAAGCTGGAGGTTCACTGGAGGGAGTCATATCTAGGGACCCACAGCGTGTACGTAGATAAATGAGCGCGAGAGAGCGTCTCATTTTCTGCACTAGCTTCGTTTTTCATGACGCTCCCTGACCCAACCCGGACTCGCTGCGCCAATCCATCTCCGGGACCAGATCCTGGTACATTACGCCCCGGGCGGGGAAAACAGGAGCCTGGCCAACTGCATCAAGCTCCTCGAGGACGGCCGTCGTGGCCGCGGGAACTGAGACAGCTTCCCCAGTGGTCGCCGCCAGAATTGCCAGATCCTCCGGAGCCTGTACGACCAGGTCGTGCTGTCCCTCGGCCCAGGCCTCATTGGCGGAGTCGTCAGAAGCTTCTTCAGATTCCGGGTTGCGGAACGACTCCTGCATCTGCTCCAGCAAGACCGCGGTCCGCGGCTCGGTGTTCGACACAAAGACGTGCTCGACCACGGGAGCTCTTGTTGGGAGGGCAAGCGAGCGGCTTCTGTCTTCGGTAGCGATGGGCATGGCAGCGACGCGCCTCGTGCTGCCGCAGCCGCCAAGGATCGCTCTATACCCGCTACGGATCATGCCGATTTGAGGGGGGTGCTGCTGCGGCGCAGGAGGCTGCGGGGGGTGCTGCTGCACGACCCGTCCAACCTGGACGGGCACAGACCCCACAGGTCCGACCCGCGCTAGGCGGCGCGCTAGCTTGCGATGGCGCAGGTAGAGGCGAAAGAAGAGCGCCGTCGTGAGCATGAGTGCGACCGTGACGCCGACGAGAGTGTAGAAGTAGATGAGCATCGGAGATGGCGTTGGGGGTGGCGCCGTCGGCGGGGGCGGCCTTGGGCTCGGTGGCGGTGGAGAGAGAGCTACCAGGCGCAGTGCGGGCGTCGGTGAGAATCGCAGCACATCGATCATCTCAGAATTCAGGCTTTGGCTTGGGTTGGCGAGCAGCTGCGACAGCCCTTGCATCGTGGTCATTCCGTCCGATGGATTGTCACAGAGGATGTGGATGCAGATGCGCACGGTGGCGTCATCGGGAACATCGAGGGAGGTCGACACGAGCACCATCCAGATCTGCAGTACCTGCGCCACGCGAACTCGCAGCTCGTTCACGATAGGGACCAAGTAGTAAGAACCAAATGTCCGGCTTGGCACGAGAATCATCGCCTCAACCAGCATGGCTGAGAAGGGAACCGGAGGTGGAGGCGGAAGCGGAGGCGGGGGCAGTGATGGTCTCGGAGATGGTGACGGAGGTGGAGGAGCTGGTGAGGGCGGAGGGGGGGGCGTCGGGGGCGGTGGTGACGGCGGTGGTGGCGACGGCAGCGGAGGGGAGGGCGGTGGCGGAGAGGGTGGAGGTGGAGAAGGTGGCGGCGGAGATGGCGGCGGTGGAGATGGTGGTGGAGGAGATGGGAGTGGTGGAGATGGCGGAGGTGGTGACGGCGGCGAAGGCGGGCGTGTAATTGTCGGCACGGTGAGTAGCAGGATGTGAATGAAACCCTGCATGTGACGCGCTTGTTGCTAAAATGATGGTGTGTGAGTTGGTGAGTGTGTGCAGACGAGATCGTGTTTCGGTAGGTTTATCAAGTTTGGATAAAGGAACTTGGAAGATTGCAATGCATGCAGATTGCAGTTTGATTCGGCCCGAGAACATGTACATGCAACCTGAACGCTCCGAATCCACGGCGGAATCGAAAGAGTACAACCTTACCTGGGTATGGCATGGGACATCTCTTCGCGCGCTCGAAACCCCCTCTGGTCTCTCGCGACCACTATAAAGGCTGGGGATCTTCAAATGCACTTTTTATCGAGGGGATCGTCGCCCGGTAGGACGTAGGGTTCTCCATCGCCTCTCTCACTTGCAGGCGGGAGCGCAGCTCTTGCATTTGGAGACGCACAGCTGCCTTGAGCTCTGCCAAGCGCAGCTCCTGCCCGCCTGGCGCGCCTAGTGCCGAAGCTTGTAGTGCCTTCCAGTTACCCGTATCGCTGGAGATGCCAGGCGCCCTGGGGATGACCGGCTTTTTCACATCGAAGACCGGAACTTTATCCGCTCCCCCAACTGAGCTCTTCGGGGCGTCCATCCCAGCCCGGACGCCATCCTCGTCGTAAGGGTTCATCTTCTGCAGCACTTCCGTACGAGCCCTCTCAGGACTCGGCATCGGGGCCTCGATCCGATTCCTGACGCCATCCTCGACGTCAGGACTCGGCATCGGGCCTTCCAGCCGAGTCCTGACACCATCCTCCTCTAAATCAGCTTCAGTCGCATCAGTGGTGTACATCTGGCGTGCCGCTTCGCGATTGATCTTAAAGTGCAAGCGCATAGCGAGGGCCTCGCGCTTCAGGCGCTCGGCTTCATCCATGACGTGAGTGAGGGCGAAAACCACCGTGCTCGTGTCTGCGGGCTCGGCCGTTGCATCCGATGGCCTTACCATCTTATCCCATTTCGGCTGAACTGCGAGCACGCGCAGTGGCGAGGAAGCCCGCTCGCGCAGGCTGTTGCGCAGCTCGCGAAGGGCCTCGCGCGCCCTGCTGAGCAGCTTGCGCAAGCCCTCACGCGCATTCTTGAGCAGCTTGCGCAAGCCCTCACGCGCATTGTTGAGCAGCTTGCGCAAGCCCTCACGCGCGTTGTTGCTCTTCTCGCGGGTGTACTCGAGGATGCTCTGCCCTTTGCGGCTCGCGGCGTGCCGGAGGGCGAGGAAGACAATGGCCGATGCGACGAGTACTCCCGTCACAAAGATCATAAAGATCGCGAGCGAGCCGTACCACGTCCCTTGCAAGGAGAGGTTCTGCTCCGGCGGCAAGAGTTCGGTTGTATCCAAGGGAGGATCTGTCCTCTGCTCAACGATTGCCACGTCAAACGATCCCGCCACTCTGCAGTGGCAGACCGCGAAGTCGTCGGTGCTTGCATCCGGATCCAGTTCGCAGACGTTGTACAACCAGCTGGTCGTGCTGGACCACATTGCACAGCGCGATGTCTCCTTGCATGCCGATCCGGCCCATGGCATCGGACAGATGCAGCGGTTGTTCATACAGCGACCGACAACCGCCACGCCCCGCGAAGTAGTGCCGCACTGGTAGTCGTAGGTACAATGACCTCCGCCAGGGTGGCGTGGCAGCCGAACTGTCGTGACTCTAGTCATGTCAAGCTGGGTATTTTCGACCTGCATGAGTCGGCGTGCACTCGGCGGCGGCAAAGAGGTAGTTTCGACCTGCATGAGTCGGCGTGCACTCGGCGGCGGCAAAGAGGTAGTTTCGACCTGCATAAGTCGGCGTGCACTCGGCGGCGGCGGCGAAGGGGAAGGGGGGGGAGGCAATGGCGATGGCGGCGGGGGCGGCGGGGGCGGAGATAGCGGCGATGGCGG
>Ga0210244_100224_pt1 | contig 51973 bp, 43 predicted proteins | sample ChrtobMetaP3_0mM_FD_155473 | JGI IMG/M metagenome (GOLD analysis project Ga0210244, IMG submission 155473) | Chrysochromulina tobin associated microbial communities from unialgal haptophyte culture, Seattle, Washington, United States - P3_0mM | ecosystem: Host-associated > Algae > Haptophytes >...
GCTCACCAGCGCCCTGCATCGCGGGTGGGTCGGCAAGAAGCGTTGTCCCACCCGTGATCGCCACGACGTTCGGCGGGCGCTGCGTGATCTCACAGCTCCCACTCGGCTCGACAAACTGGTGCAAACTTATCGCCACGTGATGATGGTCTTCGGCGATGGTGACCCTTCGGTGCCTCGCCTTCGCCAGATTGCTACCGTATACGCGCGCACCACCGCGTCCTGCTACGCGGGGTGGCCATGACGCGGGCGGTCGCGATCGGCCAGGTGGTCCAGGGCGACAAGGAGAAGCCGGAGCTCACCGACATGATCAACACGACGTGCGCGGTTGACCTGGCAGAGCTCGAGGGCGACGAGGCCACGGGCGCCGATGTGTGCCAGGAGTACAAGGTGGTCGCGCCGCTCACCAAGAGTCGCCGCATGGGCAAAGGTTCGGTGCTGCACGGCGGCACGGTCGCCGACGTCGGCCACCTCTACGCTTTCGGCAACACGGAGGAGCGCTACAGGATCAAGATCCTGGGGTGCAAGGGCAAAGGAGTCCTCGGCGTCGACCGCCCTTTCGACCACACGACCAAGGTCGGCAGTGTCAAGGAACGGGCGGTGGAGACTACGAAGACGCCCTTCGCAACAAGAAGGCCCTCGTGATCCCGATGATCCTAGAGGCCTTTGGCGGCATTTCACCACACTCTCTACACTTCATCCGGCGCCTCGCGCTACGGGCGAAAGGGGCGCGCGCGCGCGACAGCACCGTCTACGGAGGGTCGAGCACGAGCGCCAAGTCGTTCTTCGTACACCACACGCAGCAGCTCGCAGCGGCTGCGCAGGTGGGCGACGCGAAGGGTATCCGGAAGAAGATCACCGAGATGAAGATGCGCCTTATCAAGGACGCGCTTAAGGCGACCGGGCGGGGCTAAGCTATGCGCGGCCCGGCCCGGCGGCTGATTGAGTATGGCTGTGATAATAGGGGGTCCGGGGGTCCCCGAGCTAATGGTAACCGCATCCGTATGTACGCCGGTCCGGTGTCTTGGGTGTCGAATTATAAACATTGGCTGTGAAGCCGAGTATGGCTGTGATAAGGGGGTCCAGGGGTCCCCGAGCTAGCTCGTAGCTGTAACCGCACACGTATGTACGCCGGTCCGGTGGCTTGGGTGTCGAATTATGAAAATTTCGCATGTCGCAGCGGCGGGAGTATCATTTCTATACGAGACACAATGAAGAGCGCTCAGCACTGGGCTGTCGCTACGCGATCGCGAACAAATAGGTTCTGCTCTTTCGACGGCAAGCTCTGGTGGCGGAGCGTGAAGCCGCACTGATCGAGCAGTTTTACGACCTGCTCACGCTGGACCTTTCCAAGGCGGAACATGCGATCGTGGAATTCGATGGCAATTTGCCTTGGCGGCGAGCACCTGAGCCACGCGCGTAGGCTCTTGTTGCGCCGGCGAAACATCATCCACTCAGCGCCCTCCACGTCCATCTTGAGCACATCGATTCGCGAGACGTTTGCTATGAACTGCAGCGTCTGCACGCGAAGCACGGGCGCACGCAGCCAGGGTTGCTTCAGGTAGCCGGGTAGCCCTGTAGTACTGACTAAATTGGCGATCTTGGACGAATTGTGATGGTAGAAGGCGAGCACGTCGTCCGACTCAGAGAGGCCGAAAGGGTAAAAGGTGGCGAGTGAGCGCTGCGCGGCCGACAGTTTGTTTCTTTTAATGATGCGCTCGAACGCCTCTCTGGTGATGGTCGGGTCGAAGCACGAGACACGAGCCCCATGGCGTTTTATTACAGCCGCGTCAAAGGAGACATCGGAGCCGATGCCCACCGAGAAGACATGGGAGTCCCTGTTCAGGATCTCTGAACAAAGCGTCCATGCTCCGTAAGGATTCTTTGCTCCCTCCTTGCCACCATACCGCGTGAGCGTGCAGCTGCGAACCAGTGGCGGCGGCGGACCTCTGCAAAAATCAGCGCCGACGAGTTTGTCAGATGCAGAAGATCCGTGATGGTCAACAACGGGTGCCGCTGCTTCTGCTTCCGCCGCCGCTCCGTGGTGTGCTGGTGGCCCGAGAGCGTAGAGCGTCACTGGAAGGCCTACAAGGACGCACAACATCGAGCTGATGGTTGCGATGGCCGTGGCTGGCGAAGCAGACGACATTGCAAAAGGAGGTACTATTGTATGCATACCGGTAAAAAGACACCGGGGGGAGCCGGGACACCACGAGACACACGGGACACCCATAAGAGCACTAAGGCAGTTGAACTATACAATCGAACTTCAACCCCTCACAGAGCTGTCTGCAAGTCCGCATCGTTGACCTCACGGGCCTATCTCCCGACGACCACGCGGTCCTTCTTTCGCAAGGCGCGCATGCGGCTGGAGCTCGCCGTGGATCAGTTCGTCTCGCGCTGTGGTCTCACTCCTGGCACGCGCCGCTGCACGCCACCACCGCTACTGTGCGTGTCGTCCATGCCCTCCTCGCCAGCTAGCCCTTATGACGCCAACGGCCGCCTCACAAAGGAGGCCAAAGTGCGGCTCTCGCAGCTGCTCAAGCAGCTGCCCGACAACCACGAGCCGTCCGCGGAGGGCTGCACGAGCTGCCTCGAGCTCATGCAGCAGCTGCGTGCCGAGGGGCTCATGCGCCACGTCGGCTCCAACGTGCACAACCACGCGATGCGCCTGTGCGCTGGCCAGCTCGAGGACGTGGAAAGGTTGTTCGCGGAGGTGGCCGAGATGCGCTCGCTGAGCGAGGCAAGCTACGCCATGCTCGTGCAGGCGCAGGTCGAGCATGGCGAGATCGATCGCGCTCGCGCGGTGCTCGACGCCATGCTCGTCGACCCGCGCGTGCCAAAGCCGCGGCTGCGCACGTGCGCGCCACTGCTGCGCAAGCTGTGCGAGATGGACGAGGCGGAGGCGAGCGTCGACGTGTGGGGTCGGCTCGCGCGCCGCGGCGTCGAGTTCACCACGCACGAGTACGCCGTGCGCATGCGCATGCACGGGCGCACCGGCGATGCGCGCGCGCTGCACGTTAGCCTGAGCGCACTGCTGGAACGGCACCCGGCGCCCGATGCAGCCTCGATCGAAGCGATACGCGAGGCGGTGAGCTGCTTGGTGGCGGCCCGCCCGAGCCCTCCGGGCGCCCCACCCGAGTGCATCGTGTCCTTGCACCGCGCGACGCTCGACGCGGACGGCGCGTGCGACAGCTGCGGCTCCGCCGTGCGGCTGCTCGGGCTGGATGCGTCGGAGAGGCGCCAAGTGCGCGACACGCTGCTGCAGCGTGCGGGCGCGCGCTCGGCGACCGGGTACGAGCACCTGCGCGAGTACGTCGAGTGGCTGCGCGTGCGCCCGCCCTTTGACTACGTGCTCGACGGGCCGAACATCGCCTACTTCAACCAGAACTGGGAGCAGGGTGCGTTCTCGTTTCGTCAAATCCAGGACGTCATCGACGCCATCAAGGAGACGAACCCGATGGCACGCGTGCTCCTACTGCTGCCGACCAAGTACCTGCAGCCCGAGATCCCCAACCACACCTCCTCGCGCCGCAAGCGCACCACGCTCACTGAGGCCGACTGGTCGCTCATCGGCGGCTGGAGGTCCAGTGGGCTTTTGTATGAGTGTTCGCCGGAGCTGTATGACGACTGGTATTGGATGTACGCGTCGGTGGCGGAGACGCAGGCAGACGAGCCGACCACGGCCATTGTGCCGCGCGAGGGCGTCGCGCGTGTCGTCACGAACGACGCGATGCGCGACCACTGGGACCAGCTCCTCCCGTCGATCGCCTTCCGCCGCTGGCGCCATGCGCAGATCCTACCATTCGGATGCCACAGCAGCACCGAGCTCGTGGCGGACGTCGGTGCGTCGACGGCGGGCGGGGCCGCCAAGGAGACGCCCGGGGCGCCACAGGTGAAGGCGGCGGAGACGTCGTCGGAGCCAGCGGCGGAGGTGGTCGCTGCCGCGGCGGTGGGCACGGAGGCGGCTCGTGCAGACGCCACGACGACGGCGGCGCAGGCGGATTTTAGGCATCGGGGTATGGAGCGGATGCGGGCCGTCGGCATTGATGGGCCGTTGCGCACGTGGGTGGCGCCCGTGCCCCAGCTCTCGGTCGAGGCACAGGCCGAGGGGAGCCGCTGGCACGTGCCTGTGCCAGACACGAGCCCGCAGGAATGGCTGTGTATCCATCTGCCGATCGAGCCAGACTCGAATGACACGGGACGGAATTGAAAAGTCTACTACGGAGTTGCGCAGTAGAGTTACTATACGCAACGCCATAGAGCACAAGCGCATACCACACAGAGAGCGTCACCGCGACCCGGTCTGGGGGTCCGTCATGAGCGCACGAACCTCGAACGTCTCGAGGTCTCGTCTCGATCCCGTTCCCGACCGTAAAACGCGTCGTAGCTCGTGTACCGTACCGGTACTCATGCCGAACCCGAAGGTATCGCGCGCCGAAAGCCTCACCTCCAGTGGACACTTGATGACCACCTGGTGCAAGCTGTGTCGACCGAGTTGGGTGAGACCTGCGTTTTCCGAGGCCACAAATCGAGGCCAAGATTGCGCCTCCCGGCGCGGTCAGCTCTAAGCCATGCAGAGTAGCTGTACGTGGTTCCACTGACAACCATCGCGTCCGCTGCGCCAAGCGCCCACCAGTGCGCGATCGCATCCACATTGCCATAGCGAGAATCCTGCGCCTGCCTAGATCCCCTAGGGATCGGATGGCATGAAGGAGCTGCCAAGGTCACGTTGTATCGACTCAACACACGCAAAGCGGAGAAGAACCGGGGCACCAAACGCACCAAATCGTCGCTCGTAAACCATACCAATACGCGCGGTTGCCTGCTGTGACCGACGACACGCCGTAAGTCTTGCGCCAGTTTCAGCGCTGCATAGGTCACGCATGGCCAGAAGTGGTCGTAGCTGTGCTTGGCGTTGTAATTGGAGGCATCTTGTAACGTCCTAATTTGGACAGCCATGGTCGCATCGAAAGCGCTGCGAGGCTGAGACTGAACTCGTTTCCTGTCGACTGCATTGGCATCGAGGCATGTTCGATCCCCCTTCTGTGCTGCTGCAGAAGAGGAAGCGATGAGCTGGGATTCCAGATCTTGAATGGCTGAGCGCAGCCTGGAGGAAGGCCGAGAACATAGTAATCGAACCACTGGAGCACGCAAAACGTAGAGCGCTTTGGTGAGGTTGGGCTCTCTCCAGGGAGCCCATGCTTCCAGGCCACTTGGGTGCATAACGTCCAACATCGCCTGCCTAAGTAACTCTCCAAGATTGCGTCTGGCAGAGTCATCTACGGAAACCAGCCAAGTGATGAATTTATCCACATCCGAGGCCCTGTCTGCCCTTAGAATGAACGTGGCATGCCCCTCTTTGGCAAGTTGGCTTCTTGCCAGTGATCGATTCATCGTTGATGACCTGAATGAAAAGTTCTGGAAACCCTTCAATTCGCCGTGGAAGCCAAGAGCTGTTTGCCGAGATGCCTTTCGCTCATTTAGGGCATACCAAGGCCTGGACCAAGGAGAATCAAAATGACTCATATACCGAGAATTTGTCATCCAAGTACAATTCGTCAAAAGTGCCAGCACGAACGAGCTTTGCACCGCTCCGAGAGTATTTCCAAACCCACAGCAGCCCGAATGGGTCATCAACATGACGCGGTTCGAAATGGGCGCTCCCTGGAGCTTCTGAACATACGCGATGAAATCAGTGCCTTTGTCGGATGGCTGATGGAAGAGAGAAGCAACGAGTGGTGGCAGCGGCGGCGGTGCTCCTGCTGCTGCTGTCGTCCATGACCACCAAGATGCGCGAGCCATCGGAAGACTTCAAGTTGACGCCCTCCTCGTTCTCGGCCGCGGCCTCGCTGTGAATGTTCACACATGGCGAACGCCAACATAAAGTACTCCTCGAGCCGTCATGTTTGAAACGCGCGCCCTCCTGGGCGTTTTTACTTGTACCGGTAAGTTTGTGGATTCCGAAGATTGAATTCGGTACTGTATAATGTAGCAGTTCCTATGTTCCCGCCCCTGCGGACGCTGGCGACGACCACCGCCCTTGTCGGCGGCCTATCCGCGTGCTACATTGCATCCAACCTCTTCAGGCAGCGGCAACGCGCGCAGCATGGTGTTGTCACGACGCTGTATCGCTACTTGCGGCTACGCTATCACTTGCGCGACCTGTCCAAGGTGATCATCATCGCGGATTTCGACCGTACGCTGACGACTGCCGCGTGCAAGACGTCGTGTCATGGCGTCGTCGAAAGCTGTGCCGGACTCTCTGCCAGTTACCGCAACTTGACGACCAAGTTGACCGAGCACTACCTACCCATCGAAATGGATCCAGCGATACCACGCGCCGAAAAAATACCGCTGATGCAGGAGTGGTATCGCAGGGCGCACGAGTTACTGCTCAAGGAGCCGTTCACGCCAGCGCTGCTCGAGTCGGCGGTTTGCGAGTCCAGAATTGCACTGCGGCCGGGCTGCGACGAGCTCCTTGCCGGCTGCCACGACCGAGGCGTGCCAGTCGTCGTCATGTCAGCAGGGCTGGGCAACGTGATCAAATCGGTCATGGGCCAGCGCCTCACGCCGGGCACAGCGGCCAAGGTGGTCCCATCGCTGCCCATCGTGAGCAACTGGCTGCTCTTCGATGTTCAGGACCATGTGTGCGGCTTCTCCGAGCCTCTTCTGCACATGTTCAACAAGGACGGCTGCTTCATCGAGTCGCAGCTTGCAGAGCGCTGGCCTCAGCTGAGCAAGGGGCGGCACACCATTTTGCTGCTGGGTGACGGGCTGGGCGATGCGCACATGGCCGACGGCTTCGAGAGCTCCCATACGATTCTCAAGGTCGGCTTCTTGAATGAGCAAGAGGACGCGAGAGTGGCTGCAAGGCTTGCCCAGTATGAGGAAGCCTTCGATGCTGTCATCCTGGCCGACCAACCGTTTGGATGGTTGCTCTACGGGCTGCTGCGCTGGTAGAGACCCCTACTCGTCCAAAGGTGCCATATGAGAGCCGCCGTGGACACCGAGAGCGCGCCCGGCTGTGCCTCGCGGGTAGCGGCAGGGGCGGTACCCGTTGGGCACTCACGATGCCACGAAAGATCGGTGGCGGCTTCGGGCTTGGCTCGTGCTTAGATCTTTCGGAAATGAGTTTCCCAAAGTCGCCGCCACTATGTGCGACGACCTGGCTGTTCGTGAGAAAAGGTTCACACGAGTCAAGGCAGGACAGCGGTCCTCAGGGCACGTCGGCCCCGGCCCGCGTGATCCGTGAACCGCGGTCGACGCGCCCGACTCGGCGGCAGACGGCACTCGCACTCCCTTCCGGGCTTCGGCCTTCGCGTAACGAGTTTTTACCCTCCAAGTTTGGCGCTAAACGGTGGCATCTGGGTGGCATCTTCCGTTGTGCCACCCGCCCGCTCGATCCTTGAAGTGATACGTCTTTGGACTTTGCCCTCATTCATGTGTGATAAGTCCCTAGACATGTCCAGCTATCGTAAGTACGCATCATGCTACCGTAAGCACCCTCTCTCCTTAATCGCCCTCCAATCAGTCGGGAAAGGGTCATCCGGTCATAGCGTCAGCTATACATGCAAGCATGCATGAGCTCCCAAGATCTCGGGAGCTCTTCACGGACACAGGCCCCCACGTGGTTATAGCGAGACAGTGCACTGTCCCTTCGCTTCTTGAACCTCTGCGCGTTGCCTAGTGCCTGAACGATAATAAAGATGATTCACGATAAACGAGCGTTGGCCAAGCTCAACACTTCGACTCGATCCTCGTCTAGTTTGCGGCGGCAATGCCATTGTCCCATGCGATGTTGCGATGACCCACGTGGCCATGCGCGCATGTGTGGCGCATGCGAAGCTTAATGATGTTGACTTTACAAGTCACTAGACTTGCTGTGTGCATTGCGCTGTGTGAGTCTTCAGTCTAACAAAACGGATAACGGTCCGAAAAGACTGCGCAAACTGCGCAAACGGTGCGCATGCGTGCGAATCACGATACGCAATACCATACGATACTGCTACGTCGTACCAGTGCCCGCAGCGCAAGCGCTATGAATGGCTGCGGCCCTACGCGCAGGGAAACGCACGAATTCGAACACGTGAATTTCATCCTCTACGCGACGACCGGCACGTCAAGGCTGTGCTCTCACTCTGGTGGACGGCTGCTTCTTCTCGTGGATAGGGAGCAGTACGTCATCGTCTCGATGAAGCTCTTCAAAGCTCTGTACGAGCTCTGGAACGAGTCCGACGCGCGGCTGCCCTCTTGACGTACAGAAAGATCGAGGCGTTTTGGATGCACGAGCTCATGAAGTGGCTCATGTTGAGGCTGAACGCACTGGTGCCGGATGAGGCTGCCTGAGCGTGAGCTGGCAGCGACAGAGGCATAGTACCTCGACCATCGCGCACGTACTCGCAAGTCGTGTACTTGTGCCCGAGCAACCTTGACATAGTGCCGTAGACGCGCCCCTTTTGGCCCTTGGCCACAATCTCGATCACTGTTGAGCCAGGTGTCAAGAAGAGCACGTTGGTGAGGCCCGCGCCGTGTGGGGCGATGACAGTGTCGATCTCGCTCCATACTTTCACCGCCTGCTTTAGCGTCGTGCCTGTCGGCGGCCACTCCGCCAGAGTCACGCTCATATCTAGGAGCACATTCCGCAACGTGAACATGAGCTCGTCGTGGTTGAGGAGGGCGCGACCGCCTCTGTGTATTATGGCGCTGCGTCGCACCACTAGCACAGAGCGTGCCCGGTTGGCACGTGGTACTCTCGCCTCCACAGAGCCCATCAGCTCCCTTCGTAGCGCTTGTAGCGGACCGAGATTCAGTGGATAGGCAGGAGGCGGGACAGTCACACGCCGTGCAAAGTGTCGCTTGCTGCTGTCATAAGCGACGGCGCGGCCCGGCAGCTGGAGCGCATGCAAGACCTCGTCGATGAAGCGACTTGAATGCAAGACCTTCAGCGTCGGGTTCTCGCGCAGCAAGCGCAGTCCCCAAATCAGCTTCGGGGCGGCCTCGCCGAGGGCGTGGAAGTATGTGCTGCTGTGGAAGTGGCTAGCCAGGAAAAGCCACGCATGCTCTGCGCTAGTGTCGCCACGACCATTGCGCAAGAAGGCGTCGATCGACGCGAGCTGCATGAACGAAAAGGCCGCTTCGGGGCGGCAGCAGCCACCGGCAAGGTCGAGCACAGCCACAGGGTCTGAAGTGATAACCACAGCGTAGCTGGAGACGACCATGACGCGGGAATGCACATCAATCAGCGTCTTCTGAGTCTTGCTCTCAGTCCTGCTTAAGTACGATGTGTGTGCCGATTCCAGAATGTGCCACTGTCGGAATGGGATCGGAAGCGTTCTCCAATTGTACGCGGGTACTGCACTCGTATTCAAGTGGGTCAGCACATCTCTCCATACTCGTGACGCGTCCATGTGCCTGCTCGCACACTCGAGTGCACGACTGGCGTGGCCGGCTGCCTCGCATCCATCGACAAGCCTGCCCTTGCCAAGGCTGCCCGTGCTTCTACTGTACCGGTAAAAAGGCACCGGGGGGAGCCGGGACACTCACGAGACACACGGGACACGCGGACGCACATAGGCACAAAGACGAATCTCACAACCAACCAAACCCACCAACAACACACACCCCGCACGTCAGCGCGACAACCGAAGCCGCGGCCGACTCAACAGCCGCAAGCCCGAAGCCGACCGCTCCCCTTGCCTCCGTGCTGTGTTTTGGCGCTTTGTGTTTTTGTGTTTTAGCCTCGCCCGCAGGGCGTGTGTTTTGTGTTTTTGTGTTTGGCCTTGCTCGCCTGCGGGCTGTGTTTTGTGTTTTTGTGTTTTGGGGCCGCCCCCTGCAGGGTCATGCAGGATGGGATTGGGGTTTTTTTCGATACAAGAATAGGCTCTTTTCGATACAAGATATCATTATATATCCTTACATATCACGTTGCTATCATTGTGTATCATTGTGTATCATTGTCGATATCACAATATATCATGTCCCTCGAAGGCACATGATATATCGGTATATCATCTTTTTTTCTTCTGCTTTTAATATCATGTGCTATCATGCCGATCTCATCTCACGTTCTTGATGATATAGGGACCTGAAACCGACAGATGATATAATAATGATATATTATGATATAACGCCCAATTCGAGCCTCGACCTCCACGTCCCCGACCCTACATGATATCACATGATATCACATGATATCATGTCCCCCGACCACAGCCCAAGCCCCCGGAACACAAACTGTGATATCACGATATATCATGTGATATCGTGATTCATGATACCACATGATATATCGTGATACACGTCACCACTCGAGCGCGGCCACGCCGCCGTCGCCGCAGAGGCTGCACGCGCCTTGGACGGCGCAGCGCGCGCTCCGTCGGGTCGGGGGTCGCGCTCGGCCACCCAGAGGGCAGCCTCCACCTCGGGCAGGTCCATCTTATTCGCGAGCACGAGCAGTGGTACCCCCCGCAGCCGCGGCTCGCTCAGCAGCTTGTGCAGCTCCTGCCGAGCCTCGTCGAAGCGCGACGCATCAGCCGCGTCGACGACGAAGATGATGCCCGAGACGCGCTCGGCCGCAGTCCGCGCAGTCGGAGCCGTAGGTGCAGTCTGCGTACTCGGTGCCGGGCCGCCGTCGTCGCAAGAGGGCGTCGGAGGTGTAGAGACGCGCCCATTGGCGCGCCCCCCGAAGGGAACGCAAAAGAAGATCTTGTATCGAAAAGAGCCTTTTCTTGTATCGAAAAAACCCCCAATACCCGGGGGATTCTGAATCCCTTGTTACATGTACGCTCGCCCCGGGGTTGAATTGAGGTAGAAACTTCGAAGCCGGGGTTGAATCGAAGCCTTGTGATGCTTGATCTGTGAGTGCTCGCACGACTCAGCCTCGTCCACTGTGATCGATGTTCGCCTCTGCGCAGTACAACCACTGGGAAGACGACGACTACAACCGCTACCTGAGCGACCTCTTCTGGGACGACATGTTGGACACGGCACCATCTTGGATGCATGAGGCGTGAAGCCTGCCCATCATGGGCGGCCGACGGGCCGAGCCCGCGTTAGAGCCCGCGTGTCGAAGGACACTTCTGAGCGAGCGCGGCGCGGGTGCGGCGGGGCCGGGGCGTCGAGGGTGGTGCCCGATGAGCGAGCGCTGCGCGCGGCGCGCTGCGCGCAGCGCGCAGCGCGGCGAGGCTGTGGGGGGCTTGGGCCGAAGATGGTGGCGAGACAGTCTCGTGATAAGTCTCGTGAGGTCAGGCACTGTCTGAGTCCACCTAGTGACGCGGGAGCCATATGCACCTTATTCCATGCTTATCCGGTACATGTGTACTCTGTACTGCATGTGCCTGGGAGGCAAGTGGAGCGGTTAGTGGCAAATTTCGAAAAATTTCGGCGCCTGCGGCGCCGCTGGCAAATTTTTCTCTAAATTTCGCAAAACTCTGGGACACCCCAATTTTTCTTAAGCACGCTTAAATTTTGGCGCGAGGAAAACTAAACGCGTGGCAAAAACTAAACAACTAAACGCGTTGCAAAAAGGCTCCGAAAGTCGTCTCGCGCGTGCTAACTCCGAATGTCCGAAAACTAAACGCGCGCAAATAACTAAGCGGCGTACTTGCCAAGGGGGCGTTGCAAAACCCCACGTTGAATTAAGTCCTCGCGTGATGCAATCGAGCATCGAGCAAAGCACTCGAGCGGCGACGCCGCGGGCACAAAAACCTGTTTCTCAAAATACAATTGTAGAGAGTACGAAAACGCACTTGGAGTCACGTCTCATCGAACAAGTGAGAGTGGAGCGTCTGGGAAAGGTCTGTCCGTGTTGATTTCCTGTGCGTTTCCTGCGCGGGGTCCTGCGATGAAGAGAGTCTTTGGGCAACCTTAAGGGTACCCTTAATGATGAAGAAAACAATCAGACCCGACAAACATCAATCCGGGCTGACACGTGCGCTTCGCGTCCCATGTCCGGGAGCACAGCGCTGACATTGCCGGGCTGGCGCTCGCAGCTGAACGACATTTGGGAGCACCCGAATTCCAAGAAGGCGCGCCGCGTCGCATTCCACGTCGTTCGCGGCGCCAAAAAGTTCCTCCTCGGGACCGGCAACGCTGCGTGGATCGTCGGCACGACGCTTCTCGTGATGGTGATGCCGCTAGCGTTTGAGATCGAGCGCGAGGAGTCGATGGGAATGGAGGGCGCCATGACGCTGCCGCCCAAGTAACTGCGGCGCGGACAACGACATTACGTTGCGTCCCCACATCATGGTGGTGTGTTAGCATGTAAGATGCGTGTCGTTGTTGTTCATCATGATAAGATGTGGTACAAGATGATGGATGCGATGCGTGAAGGATGGCTAACAGTTCAACATCGCTGGGTCTCACGCACACAGGCCGCGCACTGTAGGAGTCGCAAAAAGCGCGACGACACTCGCACCTAGCTCCACCGGCGCTGCTCATCTTTCAGACGGTCCATAGCCGGTGATCAAGCTTCACCCCAGGGCCGGTTGTCGAGCTGATCGTGATGGACCTGGGCGCCTTGCCTTTGAATCTCGCCGGCCGCAGCGCGAGCACGGCATCCCTGCGCAAGCAAGCGTCCAGCGTAAACAAGTGATCAGCCTAAGGGTCCGTCGGGGATGGATAGGCACGCAGCAGCATTCAAGGAGCAGGGTGCAGGCCGGGGCGCATTGACTCACATGAGCGTCAGCGCGTTGTTGCGCAGGTGCTCGTTGGAGAACTCGGCGCGGCCGATTGTTGCGTGCACGAGCCCCGCCTTCGTGTCCGCGCGAAACTCGACTTCGCCGCCCTTAGCGCGCTTCACGGCCTCGGTAATCTCCTTTGTGACGGTGCCGCGCTTGGGGTTGGGCATGAGGCCCTTGGGCCCGAGCGTGCGCGCGGCCTTGGCCATCAAGGGCAGCACGTCCGGCGCGGCAATCACGCGCTCGAAGTCGAGGCGACCTTTGAGCACCTCCTCGACCAGGTCCTCGGCGCCGACCACGTCAGCGCCAGCTGCTCGTGCCTCCTCAGCAAGCTCGCCGCGCGCAAACACGGCCACGCGTATCGACTTGCCCGTACCGTGCGGCAGAAGCACCGTGCCGCGCACGCGCTCGTCCGAGCGCTTGACATCGGTGTTGAGCCGCAACGCGATGTCCACGCTCTCCGGGTAGCGAGCGCAGGCATAGGCTCGCACGATCTGCAGCGCCTCGTCGAGGTGCGCTGCCCGCAGGCGCTCGGCCCGCACGTCCTTGACCGCGAAGCGCCGAGTCGTGCGCAGCAGCGACTGGCTGCCATGCGGCGGCAGCAGCGCTGAGCCGGGCGAAGCAGCCAGCCGCGTGGCTGCCGCTCTGGAGACGCGGAGCATCGCTGAGTATGTATCCCTGTGTGAACGTTAACACGACAGACGCGACAACCGGCTACGGCACTGTTACATGTACTGTGAGAAAAAGTTGGGGACCACTCTCAAGTTACGTTCACGTTAAGTTGCCATTCGGCAAGACGCACGACCACCGGTCCCGTGGAGACGCTACAATTGTAGTTCAGTTCAGTTAAAACTGAACTGAACTGAACTGAACTGAACTGAACTGTACAATTGTATGTGGAGGGCGCAGACAAACACAACACTCCCGAACACAGCCGCTTCCGTTCTACCTTGGTACGTACCCTACATGTATCGTGTATATCCGTATATCCTGCCCGCGCGAATGTATTGAGAGCAGGCCACTGCGCAACGGGTAGGGCTGTCGCGACGCTTCACCGGCAGAGGGGCCGGCCCCCTCGTCAGCCCGGTCCCCGGTGCCGCGTGGGTAAATATCGCCTTGAGCTTGACGCGGGCCTTGACGCCGCCTCCTCTTCCCCGGTGCTCGCACGGTCGTGGTGACGTTGTACTTTCGCAAACTGTGAGTGAGTTCAGAACAAGCTCCAGACATTAATGATGGGACCCCCTGGGTGTGCGCTGTGGCCTGTGCGGGCGCGGGCGCGGCGGGCGGGGTGTCGTGGCTGTGGTATGGCTGTGGGTAATAAAATAGTGGGTAAGGTGTGGTCGTGAATTTATAATGGCGTGGGTGTCGCCTGTCGGCTGTCGCGCCGGTCTGAGGTTGGGTGAGTATGAACACCGACGGAGGTGGGTGACGTGAGTTCTAGGTCCATACAACGACAAACACCCACCTCGCCCTCGGTCCTTCGCGCTCCTTCATAAAACCGTCGTCACTCCTCCCATCTCGAGGCTCATGCTCTGGCTGCGGGCGGCAGCCACATTGCTTGTAGGCAGCGGCACCCTGAGTGGTTGCACCGCACGGGCAGCCCTGCTTAGGTGACGGATGTCACCTTGCGATTGTGCCGCAAATCGGGAGTGTGCACCATAGAAGGCGTTTAAAGCGAGCGAGCGCGGAATGGATGAAGGGTTCGTCATTCCCGAAAGCCTCATGGCGTCGTAGAATGATCTTGGAAACGCGATCCACCTCCCCGTCCAGCCTTAGATAATCCATGACTGCAGTCGATCACCTCGACTCCACGAGCGTCTCGCACAAGGATCATTGCAGTGATAATAGATGGACTCCTTCTCTGATCATGGAGGTCATCTCGCTCAGCATCAATTGCTTCAGATGTGGATGAGCATCCAGATCTTGCTGACCGGCGCTGGAATAGAAGAAGCTCTGGTCGCAGGTAGGTCCAGCCGCCGCGATGACATTATGCACTCGTTCTCTCCGGGCTCCGTTGGGCTCTTGTGTGAAGATCTGCGAGATTGAACGGCAGACATCTAATGGAATGGTCTCCGCGAAGAATAAGACCACCGAGTCCATATAAACGGTAGGCTGTTCGTCCATAATATCTATGCCTGTACATGCCGTTCCAAAGTTCGTTGCAATGTTGGCATTCACCAGCGCCGTAATTTCTGGCTTCGTCGTGACCCAGAGTCGCATTAGTCCACCTCGCTTTGCCTCGCGCCTAGTATTGCCCCCCTCGCGCCTAGTACTGCCTCCCAGTATATTTGCGCGGATGGATTCCCAGGTTTCGTCTCCCATTTTCGAACGCTCAGCGAGAGGAGGAGGTTGCGTCGGAGGCCTACAAAAGAAGCCGAGCGTCGAACGACGCGAGCGGAGGAGGACATATGTGTGAAAAGGCTGTTAATACTCTAACGTACTGGGAGAACGGGTGCTCGCGCGGTGCGTGCGTCACCCAACTGCAGTTAACACGGAATCCGGTTGCTGAGATCACAACATTCATCATCCCTTTTTGGAGCAACGCTCTGAATGGCTGGGCCCAAAATCGTGGGACCAACTCCGACGAAAAACAAGGAAAACGCGCGTGCCGACATGCCGGAGGACGGAGACATCATGAATGCAGAGGTGGCCTCGGAGACGACCATGGTGGCGATGGACGACGTGCCGAGCATCCTGTCGGCGCCCGACGGCATGATCTCCAACGGCACATCCGCACCAGAATCCCCTCTTGGGGGATCGAAGAAGGAGAAGGAGCGGCGTGTTTACCGTGTCGGGCTGAGCTACGCGTGCAAGCACTGCGGTCAGCCGAAGAAAGGCCACAAGTGCACGCTGATCGCACCCTCCGGCGATGGCGTCGCAGACCCCTCTGAGGAGAAGCCCATCGTCGAGAAGAAGCGCCCAGCTAAGGACCCGAGCAAGCCTGCCGATGAGGGTGCGAGCAAGACCGAAAAGACATCGAGCGAGAAGCGGCCAAAGAAGGAGGCCGCGAAGGAAACGCCGCAGGCGCGGACCGTCCCTGACGCCATCGAGGAGCCACGCACGTCCATCAGGGCCCCCGTCGCGGGACTAGTCGGCCATGAGGATGCAGTGAGGCTGGCGGAGTTGCTTGAGTTCAACAACCCGCTGCGGCCGCCTTCGCTCATCACGCCAGAGGATGTGGAGGCGCCGGACGTGGAGGCCGCGCTAGCGCTCTCCTCGATGAGCGCGCCGCCCGCCTCCTTCGCCTCCGCCCCGACCTTATTCTCGCCGAGCCAGTTCATCACGATGATGGGCACACCTGCCCCCGCCATCACGCCCGGCCCGCTCCGCTTTCCACACGGGCTCTCGCCCGGCGCGCTGCTCGGTAACCTCAGCAATAGCCCGCTGACAACTTCCTCGCGCGCGACGATGTCGTACTCCTAGCTCAGGGCAGCCTATGTTGCGCACGCGAGTGCGTGTCGCACCGCGTGTGTTGACTCTTGATTCGATGCGACGATGAGTCAGAGTGCGTGTGAGAGCAGGAGGCATGGACGACTTCACGAAGAGGACAGAGATACCGTTTGGTGGCCGCCGATGAGCTGGTGACCGCCGAGGAGGACTGAGCCCATTGAGTTTGGCTGAGTCATATTCGCTCAGGCCAGACCTGTATCGGCCGAGAGTTTGCACAATGATGATCATGCGCGCACGGCCGACGTCGGCGTGTACGTACAGCTGGTAGGCGTACCGAGTCTACTTTGTCCCGGGTACAGTCACGGGTTTTTAGGAGGACCGAACAGCGAACACTGTGTGCTGCGGCAGTGTCACATCTGTCCCACCTCCCTCCAGTCCCGCCGACGCCCGGCGCCGGCGCCGGCGCCGGCGGGCCCGGCCGCGCGCTGATAGTGCGCTCGCAGGGTACCGAGTTAACACGGGGCGGTCGGGGGCGTCGCGGGGCCGGCCGGCTACCGCCTAGCGCCTACTCAGTACCCTATGTGTTGCGCGCCGCTTGCGCCGCGTGCCGGGCGCACCGGCCACCGCGTGGACGAGGCCGGCGTGCGCCGCACGGGTTGAAGACACGGCATGCACATGGGCAGGCATGCCACAAGATGGCAGGCATGGCAGGGAGTATGAACATGGACGGACGGCATGGGTGTCACGTGAGGCCTCGAGGCGCAAGAGCAGTTCTTTCTCAGACGTCGTCGTAGTAGAACCTCTTCGCGACATTAATGATGCGCGCCTCCGCCGCGGGCGGCAGCACGCCCTTCTCATCGAGGATCATCTTGACGAGGGCAACTGTCGCAGCCGTGAGCTGCGTAAACTTGGCCACGTCGAGCGTGCACCAGCAGCCCGGCCGATGGTCGGGCGTCACCTCAGGCCACTCGTCGAAGTCGGTGTCGGGGTGGTCGAAGGCGGCCTGGCACACGTCGGAGACGGCCTTGAAGCCGAGCGAAATGGTGAGGTGCTTGAACTTGCGCACCGAGTCGAAGGTCACGCGGGTGCCCCTGACGCCGTGCGGGTCCTCCGGCGCGAGCGTCTCCATGACTTGCGAGTAGACGTCCAGAAGGTCATCGTAGTACACCTCGAGGAAGAGCTCGCGCGTGGGCACGGTCATCTCGGACAAGAGCGTGGGATTGAGCTGCGTGAGCTCCATGAGGTCCTCGCACTCCCTGGGCGCGCCCTCAAGCGAGAGCTGCACCTTGCGCACGGGCCGTGTGGGCCACTCGCCGCCCATGAAGGTGGCAATCTCATACGCGAGATCGCGAGGGTTGGTGGACTTCCACCTCTCCTCCATCTGCGCCTTGGTAGGCTGGCGGATGCGCGGCGGCTTGCCAGCGCCCCGCAGCCGCAGCGTCTCGTTGACGCCCGAGCTCGAGCCCGAGGCCATTGGACAGCTGGACTGCCGATCGGCTTCGCCAGTTCTTCAGGGCCACGAGCATGTTTTTGCGATCAAGTTTCCGAAGTTTCGGCGTTCCGACTCGTCAGGTCGAGCAATTTGCGAGAGAGAAAGTCTCTTGCCTTCGTCACAAGACCTTCCAGTCTGAACACAGTGTCTGAAGGAGAGTGAGGATAGGCCGTGACCGCGGGATCGTTCGTGACCTCGCAAGTCAAGAATACACATAAACAGACAACCATTCGGAAGCCCATCGAATGTTTTTCACTTGACTTGGCTTGACTTGACTTGACCTCACAGCTATCTCGCCGCGTGACGTCGGCAATCGACACAGATGATCGCCATGCTTTTGGTGAGCCTCAGCGCCCGCCGGGTGGCCGTCACGGGTGCAGGTGGGCAAACCGGCCAGCATGCGTTCCGCAAACTCTTGGCTAACAAGGACTTTGCACCTATCGGCATCGTGCGCTCTGAGCAGAGCCGTGCCGCCCTTATCGAGAGTGGCGTGCCCAGCGAGGCTGTGGTAGTTGCAGATGTGACCGACGCCGCTCAATTTGCGGCCGCGATAGTAGGCTGCGAAGCGCTTATCATCGGCACATCAGCCAAACCGGCACCAAGCGGCGCCACTGACCCGACAACGGGACGGCCCATCTTCACCTACCCGAAAGGCACACCTGAAATAGTCGACTGGCTTGGGCAGAAGGCGCAGATAGACGCGGCCAAGGCGTGTGGACCGAACACACACGTCATCATTTGCTCATCCATGGGCGGCACCGACCCGTCGAATATGCTCAACGCGCTTGGCCGCGAGAAGCTTCCCGACGGGACCACAAAGGGCGGCAACATCCTGTTATGGAAGCGCAAGGCGGAGAAATATCTGATCGACTCTGGGCTGCCGTACACGATCGTTCATCCCGGGGGCCTGCTGAATGAGCCCGGGGGCAAGCGTGAGATCGTCATCGGCGTCGACGACGAGCGCACCGTCGGCGAACGGTCCATCCCGCGAGAAGACGTCGCTGAGGTGCTTGTGCAGGCGCTCCTGATCCCCGCATACCGAGGGCGCTCCTTCGACATTCGCTCGAAGCTCGAGGGAGAGGGCGCAGTGACGACCGACTTCAAGGCGCTGCTTGACAGCCTCGGTGGGCGGAATTGCGATTACAGCCTAGGCGAGATTGCATGAAGCGTACGCGGTGGATTACTTCTTTCCGTGCGAGTGGCTTGAACCTTCTTTGCACTACGTGCAAGATGGCAATGTATGGCAGAGGGCAAACAATCCTGAGCGAGTCAGGGGAAAACATAGTAATGATCTCTACATTCATCCATTTTGCACAAAACACCCATTACGCGTTTTAATACGCGTTTATCCGATTTGCGATTACAGATCGCGCCCGGCCCCGGGCCGGCCGTACTCTAGCCGTACGCCGTTTTTTATATTTTAAGACAAGGGTTTTAAGATTTAACGCCGTTTAAAAGGTAAAAGCCTTAAATAGACGTACGGGCCGTTTTAACGCCGTTTAACCGAAAACCCGGAACGATAGCCGAGCGCCGTTTTAAAGCCGTGTACCGCCGCGCGGCACTGTGACTCTGACTGTCGACGGCGCGCGCGTTAACGCGCGCGCGGTCTCCCTCTCCGTTCTAAGTTTGTGCATCGGCGCGACACAGCTTCAGATGGCGCGACCATGTGGGACGAGGCCTTTCATGAAGGCCATTCGTGGAACCATAATGAAAGAGTTGAAGACGGAGGCGGAGGGGTGAAAATCACACATCGCTGAATAATGATGTTGCATCTGGAAAGGCGGATGCCCGTACCCACATGCCCATGCACAAATGCACATGTCCACGCACACTCCATTCTCCATACAAGTAAGTCAGACTTCGGAAGATACATGTATCACCATTCTGTAGAATACTGGTAGCTTAGTTTTTCGAAACTCGCCTGCGTCGAGCACTTCCCCTGCCGCGTAAAGAGCCTTGTGCATGTAGGTTCGCCGTTTTCCCGCTCACCACGAGAGAAGAGCGCCGTCGCGAGAGGCAAGGAATGCGCGTCCTCTCGACGTCTGCCCTCGATAGGCCAACATTCCTGAATTCCCTCGCGAATCGCTCGCTCTGCTTCCTCGGGCCAGCTAACACCTCGTGCGCCGTCCAGCGCGAATTGTGCTCCGCCTGCGAGGTCCTCTTTATCACCAACAACATGGTGACGCTCATCGAGGCTTTACCATGCTTGAGCATGGTGCTCGTGACGAACCGTTTCTTTGGGCACCGGGTTCTGGCTAACTCAGCATTGGCGGCGAATGCTTCGGCCGTGCTCTGCACCTACGGCCCAACGTGCCAGGCCATGGTATCTCGTGGCGTGCACAACCGCACACTATTGATGGCACATCCAGCCGTGAGGACGGGCTCGGCAAACAGTTTGGCGTATGTCCTGAAGGCGGTGTGCGACATCAATGGTTACAGCGGCTGCGCTCCGTTTTCAAGCATGCATATCACAGGCGTCACCTTCTACGACCGCGGCGGTGATTACATGGCTGGGTACCAGATCACAAATGAAAGCACGCGCCACGATGCGGAGGCGAACAAGGCGTACGTGCTAGCATGGGTGAAGTCCATTCGGTCCGATTGCGATAGAGCTGGCTTCTGATATGCACGAGCAACGATCAGACCTACAATATCTCACACACACCCTTTTCACCGTCCCTCCTGTCACTTTGACTGATAACCTGGTGAGAGGGGCTCTTCACGCTCGTAGGAAATACTTATGAAGGCGTTTTGAATTCCTACGAAAATAAAGGCGAGCACTTTCCGAGATGGTGCATTCCGAGCGGAGCAGAACAAGGGCCTTGAGCAGAAGCAGCACGATTCGGCACGATTTCATGAGCGACGATCGTGACGCAAACATGCTGGAGGAGGTGTGCACTGTGGCATCGCCCGATGTGATGGATGATGCTGCGGTGAAGCCCCTGCGCAACGACAGCTCCGACACGTGGCAGTGCTTCGTCTGCGTCGGCACCACCGAAGGGAAGGCCGCGAAGGAGGTCATCACCCTATCCTGCGGCCACAGCGTGCACGCGGCGTGCTGGGTGCCGTGCGTGTTGCCCACCCTGGGGGAGGACTCCGCGCAGGCGCGGTACGTGGAGGATCGGCTCGGGCGCAAGTGCGGCTTCTGCCGCACCGAGTTCTCGGAGGAGCTCGCGGGTGCGCTCAAGGACCGTCGCGCACTCATCCGCCAGGTGCGTAAAGAGTACCGAGAGTCGCGGGCCCGCAGCGACCCGGCGCTGCAAAGGATCTTGAGGCTAGTTCGCGGTGCCGGACTCGCAGCGGAAGGTAGCTGGCTGGCGCAGCTTCCGAGCGAGGACGATACGCTCGCCGATCCGCGGCTCCAGCCGATGCAGCTCGACATGGGCGACCAGATGTTCGCGCTCTCGGGCGCTGGCCTTCGGGAGGATAATGCTCGGAAGCTGGGGCTGCTGATGCGCGCCGAGCTGCAGAAGGCAGGTCATTCACCCTCGGGCACCCTCGAGACGCTTGCACACAGCCTGCTGCAAAAGGGCCTCGCGAACAAAGGCTTCTTCTTCCAGCTGCTTAAGAAGGAGCTGCTGCTCAAGTCGGAGCCGCTCCGCACCCTCATCGAGGAGCAGCTCGCGCCGCTAATCGAGGCGGAGAGAGGTAAGGCCATGCTCGACCAGAGCACCCCGCAGCCCGTGTTCACACCGCAGCCCGTCTTCTACGGAGGTGACGCCCTGGCGGCCCTCGGTCCAACGGCCATGCCGCCGCCGCCGCCGTTGCCGCACTACACGGAGCAGATGGCGCAGATGGCGAGCATGGGCTTTGGGCGGAGAGGGTGCCTGGCGGCGCTTCGAGCCACTGATGGCAACGTCGACGCTGCCATCGCCATCGTGCTCAACATGGGCCACGAGCACCATGGCAGGTCGCCAGCGCATCGTGAGGACGAAGCGGAGGGCGAGGACGAGGCGGAGCTCCAAGCGGCCCTCGCACTCTCGATGGTAGAGGTGCTGCCGTCACCGCCGCCAGAGCAGCCGTCGGGGCTGCCGCATGCGCCTGAAAGCAGATAGATAGCCATCCGATACGCACCGGGCTACAATGTGCCATCCGTGGTTTTGGCATCATCTAGAGCGTCTCTCGGCGTGCCCGAGCCCCGGATGACGGCGTTCAGAGCCACACGCGAGGTGTGTGCGCGTCTGCGCAAGTGTGGAGTCACTGTCTTGCCACATTGTCAGAAGTAATGTATCGAGCGTTAATGGTGCTCCGTGTGTATACGTCGTATGTGAGGTATGTTGCGGGGGCGCAAGATCGTTATTCGTGCGTAAGACGTTTTGACCGCAAGGCTGAAGTCTTGTTAGCGGGGCGGCGGGGTCCGGCTCCGGGGTGCGGGGAGGCTGGGTTTCAAAAATCAGATATGACACCCTCGGTCTCTTTCCACCCGGCTTTTGTGGGATCGTTTACATCCTCGGCGCGAGATTTTGACCTTGCCTTGGGGGAGGGTTTCAACACTGCTTGGGTAATTACCCTATGGTGTTTCAACATAGTGGGGCGCGAGATTTTGACCTTGGGGGAGGGTTTCAACACTCGGGTAATTACCCTCTAAATGGTGTTTCAACTATTCAACATATAGTGGGGCGCGAGATTTTGACCTTGGGGGAGGGTTTCAACACTCGGGTAATTAACCTATGGTGTTTCAACATAGTGCAGGGGCGCGAGATTTTGACCTTGGGGGAGGGTTTCAACACTATTACCCTACATGGTGTTTCAACATAGTGCTCGACCTGCACCTCTGCCACAAGGGTGGCGTAAGGGTGGCGGGTGGCGGCGGCAAGGGCGGCGGCGGCAAGGCCCGCGGGAAGGGCAAGAGAGGCGCCGCGACGGGCTCCGGTCGCGGTTGCTGTGCCGGTCGCCTCTCTTGAGAGCCGGCCGCCGTGTGTGGTGTGCGACTTGGTCGTGCGCGCGCGTGCGTCAGTGAGTCGGTTCGGCTCTGATGGAGTTTGTGCGATCCGGGAGTCTGTCCTGTGAGTCCCGACTACCCCGTTGTGTTTGACTTGACTTGACCATACAAGAGCTCTCGTACACCTGAGACGAAGTCTGACGAAACGCAACCGAGAAGATCTCAAATGCGCACTACTACCCCCTTACCCAAAGGCCGTCGTCTTCGCCGCGCTGTGTGCCAGGGTACATGAACATGTTCATCTGCAGCCCATTCTCTTCTTTCTGCGGACCCGAGCATCGCGACCCGAAGAAGGTAACAGAGGGCATCGCCGCCCTCTCGCTGCACGCCGCACTGGACCAGCACTCGCAGCTGAAGAATGTGCTCGCTGCAGACAAGCAGGCGGTGAGGACGCGCGATCGGGACGGCGACCGCTACCCTCTGCACTGGGCAGCCGCACGCGGCCACATGCTCTGTGTGCAGTCGCTCATGCGCGCGGGCGCAGATGATGCCGCCCTTGATGCCAACGGCCAGACTGCGGCAGAGCTCGCAGAGGCGTATGGCGCGATGGACGTGCACTACTTTCTCGTGTATGGTCCGACTGAGGAGGATCCAAAGCCCATGAGCGCCGCGATGACGCACGACGCGCTCTCCCTACACTGCGCTCTCAACCAGCCCCGAGAGCTCAAAGCGATCCTCGACAGTGCGCTCGGGACCCATGCAGACCCGAACAGGCTCGACACAGACAAAGATCGGCGGCCCCTCCACTGGGCGGCCGCACGCGGCGCGATCGAGTGCTGCCGGCTGCTCCTCGACGCGGGTGCCAACGCAATGAGCGAGGATAAGGACGGTCGTACCGGCGCCGACCTTGCCCTGCTCTGCAACCAGCGCGCAACGTACAGGTTGCTCTGTGATGCGATGCAGGTGAACGAGCAGGAGCTGAGCGCGCGCTATGCTCGAGACGGCAGCTCAGAGGCCATCCGATTAGGGGACATCCACACGTCCATATCAGAGTAGGGAGAGGATCGATTACAGCCGAGCCCACACCGAGAACAAGGAGGAGTATGTTGAGGAAGCACAACAAACAGGAAGCGGAGAGGCCAAATGCTCGTCCCGGAGCATGAGCACGAAAGCGCAAGCCGATGGAACACAATGAGGGAGGGAGCGGAGGAGCTGAATAAAAGCCCGTCCCGGAGCATGAGCCATGGCATGAGCACGAAAGCGCGAGCCGATGGGTCACGTGATTTGACCATGCATTCATGAGACACGAGACATCGACTTTCACGCGAAACGTATCGAACGTCCCTACTTTATTGTCGGTTTTAAGCGAGCAAGCCATGGCAAGCTTCTTTACTTGAATGCGTTTGCTTATGGTCACAGGAATGTCTCACTCTTATCCATATTTGGGTATTTCCACATTTGGGTCCTGAGGAGAAAAATGCCACTGCTGAGCCTTGCCATGCTGGCGATTGCCATTCCTTTTAATATGAACAATATTAGATCCATGGTAGCTACCGATGGATCGAACGGCTTCTGCGTCCCGCTCACCAACAATAATAACGGCATCGTGTACACCACCTTCGCTGCGATCGGCACATCTTCCGTGCCACAACCGCTCGCCCTCGTGGTCGACACTGGCTCGTACGTGCTGGTGGCGGCCTCTACATACTGCACCCAAAGGGCCTGCCTGAACCACCGCCGCTTCGATTCAAACATGTCGTCCACTTTTGTGGAGGAAGCCCCGAACAACGCGTTTCTGCTGCGCTATGGACAGGGCAACATCACCGTCCACGACGCGTCAGACCAGGTCGCCTTCCTGGGCCTGGAGCGGGCGACAACACCCATTCACGAGAGCAAGCTGGTCGACATCGGGCTCATGAGCGATCAGACCCTCCGCGGCTTCAGCGACGCGCCGTACGACGGCATCATGGGCCTGGGCAAGCGCAAGACGACAGAGCTCAACCACCAGGCTTTCCTCGAGGACATGGAGATCGAGGGCTTCACGCTGTGCCTGGGCGATCCGGAGCTCCATGGTGACGGCATCGGCGGTCGTCTCGAGATGCAGAGTATGCTCGATGTGGGCAACCCGTACGTGACCCTGTCGACCATTGGCAAGTATGTTTGGGGCGCGATGCTAGATCACGTGAGCGTCCCCGGCCAGCCCCCTCTTGCGCACTGCTCGGCGCTGAGCGAGTGCGCGTCGATCATCGACTCGGGCACCACGCTGCTCCTCTTCCCGGAGCCGGTCGTCGACAGCCTGTACTACACCATCGAGGACGGCTGCGCCGAGTCCGATTGCCTTCTCACGCTTCAGAACCAGACGACGTGCTCGGGGCCCCACTTCGATGGGCTGCCCCAACTGGAGCTGCGCGTGGGCGGCCAGATGCTCACGCTGCCGCCGCGCGTGTACATGGGCGAGATGGAGGTCGACGTGCCCACCACGAAGGAGATCAAGGTCGGGAACACCGAGGTGAGCGTGCCCTGGTACACGCCAGGCGTCCGGTGCATCCCGCTGCTCTCTACCATCGACGAGCAGACGACATACGGGCCGATGGTGATCTTGGGGATGCCGTTCCTGCGTCACTACTCCGTGTACTTCAACCGCACCACCTGGGACATGTCGGTCGCAGAGATCAAGGAGGGCTCGGACGTTTGCTCCAAATGCGGCGCTCCGACCGCCGAGCAGGCGGCCACGAAGAGCGCCGAGCCGAGCGCTTCCATGCCGCTGCCCGCGGCGATGAACGCGATGCCGGTTGCGAGCGCGATCTCGCTCCAACCTGGCGGTGACCCGTGGGGGTCGAATATGAACGACGGCGGCGAGCCGGCGCCCATTCGGACTACGACTGACTCGTCCGACAAGCCAGCTTCTCGTCCGGGCGCCGTCGCAAGCGCGAGCGTCGTGACGGGCGCCCAGTGGGGCGGCCCGATGAAGACGAGCCTGCTGCGCGGCCCAAGCCTGTTCGGTGTGCCCTCCATCTTGGAGTCTGAGCAGTCAGGCTGGCTCAACCTGAACGAGGCGCAGCCGGCCTCCGACTCAAAGCCCCGGCGGCTGTGGGTCCTCTGAGGCGGCTGTTCGGTGGGGGCTCTGAGGAGGTGGAGGCGTGGTTCAAAATTAGTCATAGCTGCGTGCTCCGTGCACGTTTGCTTGGCATGCTGTGATCGTTGCCTCTTTGGCGACGCTCTCGACGAATGCACGCCGACCATATCGCCGACCACATCGGCCCAAGCGCCGATAAGCACTCTGGAGCCGAAGCATGCGCCCCACGACGGCAACAAGCCCGATACTAAAATAGACGGAAGCTGCACATCGTCCGTTCGTGTGGGAGCTTGCGTGGTGTGTGCGTGTATGCATGTGAGCGCGAGGAGGTGTACCGTCACCCTCTTGGTCAGCCCGGCGGATCGGGTCGTGGGCAGGGAGGGCGTTACGGCGCGCCATTGGCGCTACATGGTCGGATGTGTTGAAAAATGGTAGGTTAGTCCACATGAAGTGAAGAGATCGTTAAGTTCAAGTCATGTCAAGTTCAAGTCGAGTCAAGTATGAGATTGAGGCGAGCACACACAAACTCCTCGCGAGTGCCAGGAAAGATGCACGCTCTTGCCAGCTGCTTGGCCTCGAGCTTCGTTCTGCAGATGCGCGGGCTGGACTGCCGTCAGATGCGCACACCGGCCAGTGCATGCGTCGCTGCGGCCGAGCTGCAGTGGTCACCGCGCTTTCCGACCCTGTTCATGGCCGAATCAGCGGCTGCGATCGAGCTGTCTGCGTCCGACGTTGCTCAGATCCACGTGGAGTCGGACGCGATGTTCGATGCGATCGACACGAACGCCGACGGCGTGATCTCAGTCGTCGAGCTGCGCACGCATCTCTCCTCCATCGGCTACGCGGAGGAGGCGGCGGACAAGTTATTCGAGCTCATCGATGCTGATGAAAATGGCGAGTGCTCGCGCGAAGAGCTGCGCAATGCATTCGTGGAGTACAGCCAAGACCCGTCGCTGCAGGCGCTCTTGAGCACCCGGGTCGACCTCTCGCGCATTCACGCGGATGCCGACGCCTTCTTTGACGCGGTCGATTCTAATGGAGATGGGGCAGTCTCGCCACAGGAGATGCGCAAGCACGTGTCGTCGATCGGCTACGAGCCGGCCGCGGCGGAGCGCTTCTTCGCGCTGCTGGACGCGGATAAGAGCGGCGAGGTCTCGCGCAACGAGGTTCGCGAGGCCTTCCTGCGCTACGAAGACCCAGCGCTGCGCCTTGCCCTGGGCCTCGGGACGAGTGAAGCCGATACCATCTTTGTGGCCATCGACGCCAACGGTGACGGCAACGTCGAGCAGGCTGAGCTTGCGCTGTACCTCTCGCGCAAGGGGTACGCCGCCGAGGCCGCCGCGACCATCTTCGCAACGCTCGACGTGAACGGCGACGGGCTCATCAGCCGCGAGGAGTTGCGCAACGGTTACGTGCGCTACGCGGCGCTGCGCGATGCGCTCGGCATGAAGACGACCGCGGGCAGCCGGGGCGGCAAGAACCAGCCGCTGCGCTGGGGGCGGGGCGCACGCAAGGGGCCGCAAGGGGTGATGGGGCGCAACAACGCCGGCGCCGACCAGTCGGCCGGCGGCGGCAAGGAGGGGCGAAACAGCTAAAAGACCAAAAGACTGTGACGAGGAAGAGCGAAGAGCGCCCACGCTCCGGCTCACACACGGACTCTGCAATTCTCCGAATCGTCAAACACTCAAACTTGCGAAATCACTTTTTTATGATGGCAGCGACAGTACCGGCGAGCATCGCTGATGTCCTGGCTGACGGGTACGGCAGCGGCGAGCCGATCCAGAACGATTGCGCTAGCGCGGACGGTGCGCTCGTCCAGGCGTTCGGCTGGCTCGGCTGCTTGGCGGCGTGGGGGCTCTTCCTTGCGCCCATGCCCACGATGCGCGAGATCATGAAGGTTGGGCACATCGGCGACTTCTCGCCGCTGCCGTATCTCGTCTCCATGCTGCAGTGCTTCCTGTGGGCGGTCTACGCGCTGCCGTTCATCACCCCTTGTAAGACGCAGCCTCTCATCACGAATATCGTGGGCTTCCTGCTGGAGCTCGGGTACATTCTCATCTTCGTCCGCTTCGCACATTCACGCCGCCGCGGGATTGTCTCCAAGTCCGCCTTGGTCTGCCTCATCGCCGCCGTCATCGTCGCTGCCGCGGTGCTCGTTGCGCCGCACATCGAGTTCAAGTCCTTTCCCGACGTCAATGCCTCGCGATCGACGACGGTGCTGGGCTTTGCATGCTCCGTACTCAATGTGGCCATGTATGGTTCACCTCTCGGCGTGGTGCGGACTGTTATACGGACTCGCTCTGTCCGCTACATGCCGCTTCCCCTCACGATAGGCTGCGGCCTGTGCTCCGTCATCTGGACGGTCTACGCGCTCCTGGTGATGGACTTTTTCATCTTGGTGAGTGAACACGCCGGCTGTGAACACGCCGGCTGTGATGCTGCTGCTCGAGCGCCGTACCGAGCGCATCCTTCGACGTGCTCTCTGCTCGAGCGCCGTCCCGAGCGCCTCCCTTGATGCGCTCTCTGCTCGAATCTGTGCGCGCGCGACTTGACTTGTGCCACTCCATCTGCCCATCGCCTCTCGGACACAGGTGCCCAACGCCCTTGGGTGTCTCCTCACCGTCGCACAGCTGAGCGTCTATCGCTGGGCCTCACCGTTCTATGCTCCGGCGGACGACTACAACCCGACACACCACAACTCGTTGCACGGCGAGTCCGTGCTGCGCAAGCCCTTCGCGCAGGACTCGCTCGTCTCGCCCACACTGGACCAACCGCCTCTGGAGAACAATCGGCCGCCTGTCCGTACCAACAAACCACTCACCGATTTCTAACACAGAGCACCTCGCTCCAGAGGGAGTCGCCCGGGGAGTGTTTCATATCAGCACCGAGACATCCGCGCGTACGCGGCAGAGGCGCGGCTGGACGGGAGGCGTCGGTGCACCCCCCGACACTGCGACACTTGTGCAGACTAGCCCGTAGCCCCCACTCGGATCAGAGATCACCCTCAGAGCTCAGTGAGCTACCTGAGGCGAGGGCATTACGTTCCGCGCTTTTCGATATTTTCGTTAAAGATTCTGCATTTTCGTTAAGACCCCGGGGGTCGGTCTAAGGCGTCGGTCTTAGGTCGGTCCCGGCGCCTGTTGGCAGTTGTCGGATTAGGATAAGAATGCCTCGATTTCCACTCACCTCACACATTCACACTCTCCGAAGTAGAGGACTGCCCAGAACGCGCCGGAGCGCCTTGACGGTTCGGCTCTGGCCCAGGCCAAGTACGAGCCCACGCCGCGGCTCAGCTGCAGGTCCAGCTGTCTGTGGGGGCTCGGCCCCTGCTGCTGCCTCTGACGCTGCGCTTGTCGACGGACCCGAGGCTGATGCGGTCTCGGCGCTGAAGCCGGGCCGCTGGCGCTGCTGCTTGAAGAATCTGCGCATCAGGTCGCCTGCCTGATCGGCGAGCACTCCGCCGGTGACGCTCAGCGTGTGGTACGGATGCGCAAAGTCACTCTGCGGGCGCAGCGCGCCCTCGATGGCGCCCAGGCGCGGGTTTGGTGCGCCGTAGACGAGCCGCTCGACGCGAAACGCATGCAGCGCGGCGAGACACATGGGGCACGGCTCAACGGTGCAGTACAGCGTCGTTGAGGATAACCGCCAGCTCGGCCAGCGTGGGTCGGCAGCAGCGGTACGAGCACACAGCATCTCCGCATGCGCAGATGCATCGCGAAGCTCCTCAACTCGATTATGCGCCTGCGCCACGATGAGGCCGTCATGCACGATCACGGCACCGATGGGAACCTCGCCGCTCGCAAAAGCAGCCTCTGCCTGACGCAGTGCCGCGGACATGAAGAGCTCATCGTCGCTGGATGAAGCGACGTTGGCACTGCACAGGAACGTATCACGGCCCGAGCGAGTATGCGCGCCGGTCATGAGCCGCGAGTGCTGCGCGACCAGCATGCCGCCGAGCACAGGCAATGGACGCATGAAAACCTGTCTAATCCCGTGAGCCAGAGAAAGGTCATCTACCCCACCGTGCTCGCCTCCGGCCAGCAAGCCCTTTCCTGAGGGGGTTAAGGTCTCCTCATTTTCTTGACGGCTCTCTTCAATCGCGCAACCAAAATCGTCCTCCCGAAGGCCGAGCCGTCCGCTTCCACGCGCCTCGGCACGCACATGCCGCCCGCCGGCATAAACAAGATCAAATTGCCCCCGCCACCTCCGCCGCCGCCACCGCCACTGCCGGATGCTAGGACTCCGTCCGCTGAGCCGCCGCTGGGCACGTTTCGGTATGAAGAGATGCTAGCGCAGCAGCTCCTCCGTGATCAGCAGGCCGCGGAGGCAGAGATCGCGCGGCTCGAGATGCGGCTCATCTCAGCGACGATTGCCACCCGCCCGCCTCCTCAGTCGTCAGAGCGCAGCGAGTGGACCATGCGCACGCCATTACTCAGTGGCATCGGCAGCTTTCTCGGCAGTAGCAGCGGCGCCGCCGGCGGGCGTGACTGTGGTCGGCTGGACTCGCTCGAGTCGTCGCCCGCGTCCACGCTACGCACGACCACGTCGGCTGGCACGCTGCGCCGCGACGCCTGCGACCCACTACGCAGCCTCGGGTTGTCGTGGCGTGATGGTGACTTTGTCGACTCCGCTGCCTCCTCGTCGCGGACAACGCTGCTTGGGGACGACTCGCGACCGCCTTCGTCACGCATGACCTCCGCTCCGACGACGGACCGCTCAGGCGCCCCCGCCTATGGCGTGGCCGGCGGCGACAGCTCGTATCAGCAGCAGCAGCAGGAGTACAGGAAGTTGGAGGAAGCGTTGGCAGCCCTCGCGTTCGCGCCGTCGGTGGCGCCGCTGGCTGCGGGCGCGCTCAGCAGCAGCAGCAGCAGCAGCAGCTTCTCGCCCAATGCCTCGGGCGTCGTCTCGGGCGTCATCCACCTCGCCGAGGGCACTCGCGGCGCCCAGGGAGCCTTGATGGCGCTCGAAATGGAGCGGCTGACCAAAAAAGGGGGCGCCTTCAGCGCCGACGGTGCCCACGACGGCGCACTCGTCGCGCGTTGCGCCCCAGGGTTCGGCGCTCAACTCGGCGCCCAAGGGTTCGGCGCTCAACTCGGCGGCGCTGCTGTAACGCCGAGCGTCGCGATGCGCCTCCCCGGAGCCATGTACGCTCCGGCCGCCGCCGCCGCCTCCTCCGCCGCCTCCGCGTCGGCGTCGGCACGCTCAACAGCACGCTCGTCAGCACGGCACGAGCACCGAGGCCGCCATGGCACCTTGGAGATTATCGCCGAGGCGGAGATTGAGACGGAGATTATCGCCGAAGCGGAGATTCAGACGGAGATTATCACCGAGGCGGAGATTGAGACGGGCTCCGAGGTGGGCGACGGTACGGTGCGCTCGATACGGCGCTCGTACGGGCGCAACGCCGCCGAGCAGCACGGCGGGGTTGGCGATGGCGCCCACGACGGCGCCCATGACGGCGCCCATGACGGCGCCCATGACGGCGCCCATGACGGCGCCCATGACGGCGCCCGGGAGAATAGCCAAAACTACCAAAACAGGAGCAGCGGCAGCAGCAGCAGCGGAGGGGTTGGCGTTGGGAGCGCCGTATCGAGCAAGTCGCCGCCTGCAGCGGAGCGTCCGTGGAACCCGTTTGGGTGGCTCTTCTCCTCGCCTGCCCCCGGACCCGAAGGAACGCCCATCACGACGCTCTCCCCACCCGCTCGCCTTCCTTACGGTTCGCAAGGCTCGCAAGGCTCACCGCAGCACCAGCACCAGCACCAGCACCAGCACCAGCACGCGCGAGCACCGATGGCGCCGGTGCAGTCGGAGCAGCCGCAGCCGTACTCGCCCCCAGGGCTGCGGGTCGAGCAAGTGAACAAGAGCCGCGCCGCCAACCCGCCGCGCCGTACGAAGCCCTCGCCCGCAGACGAGGCCTCGCCTCTTCCCCACAGTGGAGCGGCCCGCAGCGCCGGCGGTGGCGCCGTCTTGAGCGTGCGCAGCTCCTTGCTCGGCGATCCGTCCGTAGCGGCGGCGGGCGGCGCGTGCCTCTCGGGGCGAGGTTCGTCAGAAGTGGGACGAGGTTCGTCAGAAGTGGGGCGAGGTTCGTCAGAAGTGGGACGAGGTTCGTCAGAAGTGGGGCGAGGTTCGTCAGAAGTGGGGCGAGGTTCGTCGGAGATGTCGTCGCGTCCTGTGCGCAGCAGCGGCGGCAGCCCTGGCCAGCGGAAGCTGAGGAGGGACCCGAATCAAGCAAGCGTCTTCACACCGCGCGAGGAGGAGAGCCTCCTCGTGAACGGATCTCCCGCGGGAGATCGCGTGCTCGCGCCGGAGGAGCCTCGAAGGTTTTCGAAGGAAGGGATCGCGGCGGCTTCGGAACGGCTGATGGCGAGCGGCAGCTGCGTCTCCCTGTTGCACTCGTGCGCGTCCACCGGCCCGATGGTCAACGGCAAGGGCTCGCCGCCCTCGTCGCGTGTAATTAGGGACGCGTGGGACCAGCCAGTGCGCGTGAGCTCGCTCGAGCTCGCGACGGCGCTTGGGCTCGATCTCGATCTCGATCTCGATCTCGATCTCGAGATATCGGAGCCGTCCGAGAGAGGCGTCGGTGAGCCCGGGGCGGAGGCGTTGTCGTGGGCAGATGCGCCCGTCTACGACTCTGGGTCCGCCTCGGCGCCCGGCACGGCGCCCTCTGCGGCGGAGTCTCGGGCGACGGGCGGCGCTGACGCAGCGGCCAAGGGCAAAGAGAAGGCGAAAAAGGCGGGTGAAGCTGACGATCCGAAGCGAGTCAAAGGTAAGGCTGACGCGAAGGAGAAGGGCAAAGAGGCCAAGCTTGAGGAGGACAAGAAGAAGGCCGGCGCACCGCCGCCGCAAAGCCAGCGGGGGCGCGAGCCCACCCCGACGAAACGGCCGCTCAGCACGGCGCTCGACGCGAGCCTGCTGAGTGAGCGGGACGTGAAGCGGCTCGAGCAGGCAGGGCCTCGGCGCATGCACATCGACTATGCGAGCTTCGACAATGCGCGCCGCGGAGCGCAGGCGAGCGCCGTGCTGGGCGAGCCGAGTGGCGCCTCGGCTGGGAACTCCATGCGGGGCGGCATGGCCGGCGCGCCGGCGGCGGCGGCGGCGGTCGGTGGCGGGGGCGGCTCGGGCTCTTCACACTCGGGCTCTGCGACGCCTAAGCGTGAAGAGTCGCCTCGGCGTGACGCGTCGCCGCGTGACCGTCCCAAAAAAGGGACCAAGGACGCGAAGAGGGAGGCCGGTGGCGGGAAGAGGCCGACCACTGTGCTCGTGATGCGTGTGGGCGCTCCTCCGGCCGCAGAGGCCGTCCCTCCGGCCGCGCAGTCCGCGCGGCCGGCGGAGCGCATCATTTGGCCGGCGGACGCGCCGAGCGCGGCGTCTCCCAAATTAGGAATCGGAGCCCCCGCGCAAGTGCCGGAATCGGAGCGGGGGGGCAAGAAGCGGCCGCCCACCGCGGGGGCTCCCGCCGTGGCGCCGAAGGCGAACAAGAAATAAGGTAGGACAGAACGGAGTGCCGGACGATGCGTCCGGCAGGGCGTTATTTGAGGACGGTCATTATCGCGCGCGATCGCGCGGCCCTCGGCCTCGCGGCGCCCGCTCGCCGAAATACGTAGTAGCTAGTACTGTCTAAATAAATTCGATTCAATATATCGTATGACGTTGACGCATGACGGTTGACCCCCGCGTGTCCGGTCGGCGCTGATCTTCCCTGAGAGAGCGATTCCTACTAAAGCTTTCAGGTCCAAGGGAAGAAGTTGGCATGCAGCACCGTCCCCACGCTCGCGAAGATGGCGACGTAGCCACACAGCCAGCCGCGGAGTCTCCGGCTGCCCAGCCACGCACCTGCCGCTCTAGGCAGTGCGTCGCCGCCACCTCGGAGAAGGAGAATATGTGCCATGAACCAGTAAAAGGGCGGACATGCTGCCGCCGCGAGCCGTGTGCTGACTTGCACGTTGCCGAAGAGGAGGATGAGGCCGCTCAGGAGTGCCCAGTGCAGCGCGTAGATCCACACACGAGGCGTAAGCGCGCCCTCCGCTGTCGACGGCCTGTCCCCGCTGCCCTCGCTCGCCTCGGCAGCTCTGCGCGCCGAGGAGCGCCGAGCGCCGTTCTGAGCACTCGACTGGCTGCCCACGCTCGCCTCGGCTGCTCTGTCCGCCCGTAGCCCGAGCATGCATCGCACGGCTTCGCGAGGACGAGTCCGCGCGCTCTGCACGCGCGCGGCGGCCAGGCAGGAGAGGCTCGCAGCAGCACAAAGCCCGAGTGCGGGCGCCGCCAATGCAAAGTTGGGCAGTTGGCGCCATTCATAGTAGCCCAAGAGGCGCACGCCCCAGTAGTGGCGCTGCACGTAAGCGTACAAATCGGGCAGCTGTCGCTCGCACCAGTCCGCAGGCACCGTTGCGTCTCTCGCCGCATGCATGATGCGCGTTGGCGTGAGCCCCGCTGTGAGCCCCGCTGCCGCCGTCAATGGCGACGGCCCCCCCGCCACCGCCGCCGCCGCCGCCGCTCGCCCCCAGACTAACTTTGAGAGCCGGCCAAGAGGTGCCGCGGCCGCCGCAGAGTCGCTCGCGCCGCACACGCGCCGATAGCCTGCCACCTGCCAGGCGACGTACGGGCTGTCCAATCAGTGTCCAATCAGTGTCCAATCAGTGTCCAATCAGTGTCCCGTGGCCACCTGCCAGGCGACGTACGGGCCGACGACGAGCAGAACCTGCAGCAACATGCTAAGCGAGGCGCCCGCTAGGGCGACAGCTGTCGCCGCGTGTTGGCGGCGTCCGGGGCTTGGCGCGTCCAGGATCTGCACGCAGCGGCGCAGGCCGGCGTGCGCCACCAAGAGCACGTGTAGCAGGCCGTTGGCTCGCGTGGCGGTGGCGAGGGCGAGAGCGACTGAGCCGGCCCATGCGTAGCTACGTTCCAGGAGCAGCATGCCCCCGAACGTGGCTGCCGCAAACGTCGACTCGGCGTACACGGTCGAGAAGAAGATGGAGGCCGGCGAGATACAAAACAGGAGCGCGGACGTGCGCGCGAGTCGCGCGTCCTGCAGCACGCACTCTCCCAGCCGGTGGAGGCAGCATGCGGCCACCACGAAGGTGCTGTTGGAGAGCAGCACGCCCGCAAGGATGTGCAACTCGGTCTCGCAAAGCGGCGGCAGCATGTGGGCCAATAGGGCAGCTAGCCAACGAATGAGCAGCGGGAACATGGGGAAGAAGGCGTGGCTATACTCGTGCTCGGCCCATCCACTCGCCGTCACCGAGAGGAAGTGGGCACTGTCCCAGCGTGTGAACGCGCTCGTGAGCGCCGGCGAAAGCAGACACTCCGGCGGCAAGTCCATGCGCAGTGCGCCATCCGGAGAGTGGTCGGGGAACACGTAATCCGCCGTGAGCGCGAGCAGCAGCGTGGCAGCGCGACTGAATAGGGCATTCACGCCCACGCGCATTTCGGCCGCCAAACACACCGCCAATTTTGCAGGAAAAGCGCCAGCGCACAGAAAACGCACAATAGCGAAAGGAGGTCCCGGATAAACGGTTCATTTCGATGTTGCTGTTCAAAATCATCTACACTCCCCTACAATTGTAAAAGGCTACTCGTAAATACTGCTACCCGTGTGCCGTGTCCACCTGTGGTGACTCCGCTTGCGGGTCAGCAAGGTTGGAACCTGGCCTGGCCTTGTCAGCCCAGACGAAGTCAAACAGCTCCGCAAGGCGCGCACGGTCCGTGAGATGAAGTACGCCGACGAGGGTCTCCAGCGACGTTGACGCGCGGTAGACCTTTGGCTCGAGGCGTCTAGGCCCTCTGGCGCTCGCATTGCGGCCACGGCGCAGCCAGTCGAGCTCGCCCTCAGTAAGCCCAAAGTCGGCTACAATGCGCTCCAGCACGGCATACTGCCCCTCCGCACAGCAGATATCCTGCACTTGCGTCGAGAGCGTGTCGAGCTTGTTCGGTGGCCAGAGCGCACGCTCGCGCGCCTCGAGCTCCCACACGGCATCTCCTAGGTAGGCGATTGTCACGGGTGCAAGCCGACCAAGCATTTCGCTTATCGGCGGCCGCCCGCCGGCAATCAAGCCCGCGGCGGCCGCGCAAAAGATTGCGTTCATGGGGTGTGCGCCAAACGCTCCCGTGAAATCACACTCAAAACTCCGGCAAATCCTTGTACCGGTTACTTTTGTCCCAAGATAACTTCCGGACGTGAGCACAATTTGGCCAAGCCCCGGGGGCGCCGTGTTCCAACATCGCACAGACAAGTATCTTTTCCACCCCAACTCTGATGTGCAGGCAACACACGGCCGAGCCGCCCGTCCGAATCACAAGAGCGCTGAGCGCAGCGTCACGCCCAACGCGGTGGCGATCGCGTAACCGATTGCGCCCACGACGGCGCCCGGTCCGACGAGCGCGCGCCAGCCCATAGCACTCGCCATCGCGATGGCGGTCCCCACGCCGCCTACGTTGGCGTTCGATGCGATGATCAGCTGCGCCAACGAGATGCGTGTGCCAGCTACACGGTTGCACAGCCACACGCCAAGAAGCATGCATGCAGAGTGCACCGCCAGTACGGTGGCTGCAAAGGCGGCGGCGGCTGGACCGGCGACCAGCAGCTCGGCGAGCCGCGCGCTCGCGCCGACCGTCGCCAAGAAAGCACAGAAGAGCACGAGCGATGCATCGGCGAGCGGCGCAGCGATTGCACTGGCAAGAGCAGGTGCTCGCCTTCTCAACGTGCCCCCGGCGACTGTGCAGGCAGCACTCAGAGCGATGAACCCGCTGCCGGGCGTGTGCACCGCGGCCTCGAAGGCAACGGCCGCTCGGCAGCTTGCCATCGCCAAGGCCCCAATCGCCGCCACAAAGCCGGCCACGCGCAAGGGCGGGAGCGACGCAATCTCGTGCCGAGATGCGATCTCCGAGGAGCTCAGCGGCTTGGCGTCGACGCCGCCTTCGACTATGTTGTGCCTCGCCGGGAAGAGCCGCTGCAGCCACGGGGCACGCGCCGCGGCCGTGAGAACCAGCAGGTACACGCCCATCAGAGCTAGGTCGGCTGCGAGCAGCGCTGGGATCAGTCCCGGATGAAGCTCCTGGGCACGCGTCGCAGCCGCCACGCCGAAAAAGTTGGCCGAGCCGCCAATGTAGGTGGCGCACATGAGGCCGGCAGCTGTCGCCGCAGCGTCACGCCCAAGGCGGGATACAGCGAAGGCAACCATGGATCCGAGGATGGTTCCGAGGGCGCCGAGGGCGAAGGCGATAAGCACCGGTCGTAGCACGGTGGCCGATGGTTCGCCCGTTTCGGCGGCCGCGTCGCCGCCCGCGGACAGCAAGCCCAAGGCCACCGCGAGTGGCAGCCCCACGGTTGAGCAACGGTCGAAGAGCGGGTGCGACATGGGCATCGCGCCTCCGTTTGACAAGGCCATGGCAGCGCTGAAGGCGAGCATCGGAGGCGAGATGGCACGGCCGACGGCGGAGTCCTTGAGCGCGTAGGCAGACAATGTCGAAGCCGCGAGCGAGAGTGCTGGGGGTGGCGTCGGCAGCGCGAGCAGCACGATCGGTCGCATGAAGAGCCCGAGAGTAGGAGCCCTCGGACTCGCGGCGCTCACCGCTTGTCGAGTCGCGCGTGGAGGGAGTGTGGGCGTGTGAAATTGTCGCGTGATGTCTTAATACGTGAGAATCCAGCATGCAATGCATAGTGGTGGGGGGAAAGGGGGGAAGTGGGAATTTTTGTGGGAAGGTGGGGGAGCAAGCAGGGCTGCTGAGGAGTATGTGTGAAGCGATAGACGACGGTCAACTGGCTCTAGTTCCTGGCTGGCTTCTGTCGATGGTCTACATGTATGAGCATGCATCCTCATTCTTGGCCTCGCCCTCTTCTTTCCAATATTTGCAGCCCACCTGCAAGACAACAAGGATGTTAGCATACTGGTCAATCAAGATGTATAAGTTCCAATGTGGGTGGCCTCACCACAAGACTGGGCATTGCGGCGTGCGTACGCCTACGTGTGCACCGCATTTCAGCACGACCTCAAGTTGGGAGGCCGTTGGGATGTCGTCGACTGCAAAGAGGGGAGAGTTGAACTCGTCTGATCACTCCGAACTTGGCCGCCAAGGTTTGCGAGGCGTGTAGCAGCACGCTCCAGATGTTGTCCAGACGCCCTCCTCCATGAAGCATGATGTCCATATTATTGACCTCATCGAAAGGCGGTGGCCAGTTTGCCGGTGGGATCCCAGTCGGGGGAGGGCCGGCGGCGGCATGCAGTCGGGGGAGGGCCGGCGGCGGCATGCACATTTCCTGGGGCCGGGTTGTGAGATAAGGCAGCATCTATCGACAGCAACTCCATCTTGGCGTGATCTTGGCGTGGGCGCCCGCTCGTCGTCGGTACAGGGGATGGCACGATTAGCCGCACGGGTTACCGGCACGTGTCGTACAATCTGCCCTTCTTTGATTTCGATGTGTGCGCCTGCGCCCTGACCCCTGACACCGACTGGGCGCCCTTCTTCATGCCCACGTCGCTGCAGACGGGGGCAACGAGTACCTGTTCGACTGCAGACGGGGGCAACGAGTACCTGTTCGACTGCGACCGCTTTGGCACCTTCAAGGTGCATGGCCGTGCCCGCGTAAAAGAACCTTGCCTCCGCCTCCGAGAAATTGCGCCCGGCCTTGCTCAGCAATTCAAAGTAGTTGATCGCGCCGCCAAGTAGTAAGCCCAATGGAGCCACGTCAGCGCCACATCCCAGCGGCGGCGGTGGTCCACGCTCATACAGAGCGACGATCTTACCAAAAAACATTCTGCTGTAACGCACTCTGGTGACATGTCTGCGTTGAATGCTGCCTGCCATGCGTATGCCATGTATGCCATGCAGCCAACACCCCTTGTACATGTGGTAAGCTGGGGTACCCGCTGCTGAGTCTCCGAAGAGTCTAAAGTCCTTATCGAGGCCTTGACCCTGCCAAGACCCTGCCAAGCAAACGGGCCTCCACGGCAGACATCATGCATGTAGATCTCGACGAACATCTTGGAGCGTCGAAGTAGCGTGGCATCATGGCGTGAACCATTCACAGGTCCAAATCAATTGGTCCAAATAAGTTTGGGCAGTGCCTGCACGAGACATGCGAGAACAGTGAAGGATTGGGTCGTACGTACTCAGTTGGGTCTTACGACTCAGGTTCGGGTGATCGGTGATGGTACACGTATGTTTGGGTTCCGCTTGGAGTGGTTGCCCGCATTCGTCGCAGTTCTGGACGTGCCCGACGAGGTCACGCTTGACGGCGATCACGTCTGCTCCGGCGAGGAGGCGGTGCTGCTGCTGCTCTACCGGCTCCGATGCACGGGCCCACGGGTCCTCTGCTGCTATCCATTGCCAAGTGAGCGTCCGCATCGTCGATTTTTGTTAATTTGTTTTTGCTTAATCGCATTGCCCATCACCCACCATGGGAGTTGGGCCTTGGGCGTTTCTGCGGTGCCGCAGTAAATTTAACATGTGACGAAACTTCCTTTGCGGACGCGTGAAGCCCCGCACAAGTTTCGCCCCCACGCTCACAGCTGCTCGACGCCGTCCGTCGACCGAGGCTGCGGCTCGACGTTGTGCACGAGCTGCGCCTGATTTCCGGCCGAGACCCATGTCATTCCTTCGGCCCGAGATTGCCGCCATCGATCCGAAAAACGCCACTCCAGAGCAGCTCGAGTTGCTTGCAAGCGACCCGATGCTGCGCAACCTCCAATTCCAGCTGCAGTGCGGCGTGCAGAACATCGAGCTCGAGTCCAACCAAGGCGCGCACAAGATCAGGAACATCAACGTGCCCGAGGGCGTGAACCCTCAGGAGTACTTGCAGCAGGTCATGGCCGAGGATAACCGGAACAAGCAACGCGAGGAGGCAGAGAAGAAGCGGCTCAAGGCGGCGGCGCGCGCCGAGAAACTCAAGACGAGTGACCCGTACCAGGTCATCGTGAGCGGCGCGGGCGTCGAGATGCTCAACGGTGTGTATGCGCGCGACGGCGAGGCGGTGCGCAACGGCGGTCGGGTCTTCAACGGTCCGAACGGCTTCGGTCTGTCGTACGAGTGCGTCTCGGGTGGCGCGGGCTGGATCATTGGCAAGGCGCCGCGCGCGTTCTACGCGAACCAAACGGCGGACAAGGTGCCGCCAGAGGAGGACTGGATGATTCAGGAGCACGGCAAGGCGCCCTTGCCCACCTTCACCATCATCGAGCCCCTGATGGCAGTCGAGGCCAAGAAGGCAGAGGGCAACGCAGCGTTCAAGGAGGGGAAGCTGGAAGAAGCGATTGTCAAGTATGATGAGGCGCTGGCGCGATTGCCTCTGAGTGCGTCGAACGACCCCTGATGGACCCCCTGATCAGGTACGACGAGGCGCTCGCCCTGTGCCGTGAATGCGAGGGCGCCCATGGACTGGACGACGACGTGTATGGCAAGTTGTACGGGAATCGTGCCGAATGCCACCTGCAGCTCGGCCACTTTGAGCAGGTGAGGGCCTCGAATCGCCTCGAATCGCCTCTGACGGCCTATGGTAGCCTCGGGTGGCCTCCAACAGCCTCCGATGACCTCTAGTAGCCTCTGATCGCCTCTGATCGCCTCTGATCGCCTCTGATAACCTCTAAATCGTTCTCTTTGAGCAGTGTCTCGCCGACGCGAGCCTCGCGATCGAGTACGATCCATGCTCCATCAAGGCTTTCGTGAGGAGGGCCAAGGCGGCGCAGGCGCTCGGCCAGCACGAGGTAGCCGAGCAGTGCCTGCGTGATGCGCTCGACATGACGCCAGGTAATAAGGAGGTACTCTCTCTGCAGGTGAGTGCCTCTGATTGCCTCTGATGGTCTCTACTTGCCTTTGATGGCATCTGAATGCCTCTGATTGCGACCGGTACTAACGAGGCCTTCTCTCTCTCTCTCTCTGTGTGTGTGTGTGTGTGTGTGCAGGACGAGTACCGCGTGGTTGGGCTCGCACGCAGCGGCAAGGACAGCGTGCTGATCGAGCTGCGTGAGTTGAGCTCACGATTGAGCTCGCTCCTGAAGCGAAAGGGCACGGCGGCGGAGGTGATTGCGATCTCCGCGAGTGTCATCCAAGTGCCCTCTGAACGTCTGACTGCCCTCTGACTGCCCTCTGACTGCTGCCGTCTGAGTGCTGCCGTCTGACTGCTGCCGTCTGACTGCTGTCTGAGTGAGTGTCGTCTGAGTGTCGTCTGAGTGTCGTCTGAGTGCCTTCTTGAGTGCCGTCTGACTGTCGTCTCCTTGCATCTGATTGCATCAGGTGATTGCCATCTTCAAGCAGATGCCGACGCTTCTCATGGCGCTGAAGCTTGTGCATGATGTGGGGAATATTGGGGACCGAAGCTATGAGTCCGCGCCCAATTACGACGCCCAGGCGAGTTCTGATTGCCTCTGATTGCCTCTGATTGCCTCTGATTGCCTCTGCGCCCAATAACGACGCCCAGGCGAGTTCGGAATGCCTCTGAGTGCCTCTTATTGCCTCTGATTGCCTCTGAGTGCCTCTGACTGCCTCTGACTGCCTCTAAGTGCCCTCGGATGAGACGCGGCGCAGGTCTACTTTCGGCTGATGACGGATAATTACGCGCTGCTCGCACCCCTGATCCGACCGATGCCCAAACAAGCCGAGCTCCTACGAGAATGCCTCGAGACGATCGCCGCCTCGCTGCGTGATTGCATCTCCAATCAGCTTGCGTTTGACAAGTACGTCGGGCAGCTCGTGCCGTTGCTTCGCGCCAAGGCGACGTTGCCGTTTGAGCTGCTCAAGGCGGCGGTCAAGGTGCTCGGGACGATGGCCCATCGCGTCGCCGCACGCAAGATCATGTACGATCCTGACTCGGCAGAGGGCGTGATGCACGTGCTTTCACATCCGGACTCGTCGCAGGCGCGTCCCGCGACGTACATCATCCAGGTGCGTGCCTCTGATGGCCTATGGGTGCCTGAGTGCCTCTGGGTGCCTCTGGGTGCCTCTGAGTGCCTCTGAGTGCCTCTGAGTGCCTCTGATTGCCACTGATCGCGCCCCGCGACGTACATAATCCAGGCGATCGATGACCTGAAGGACATGTCCACGCTCGCGACGCTGCTGAGCGTGCCTGGTGCATGCGACACGTTTTGGCGCGAGTCGCACTCGCGCCGCGAGGATATTCGGACGCCGGCGCGCTCGATTTTGGCGCGCGCGTTCGGCCACCCGATCTGCCGCAAACGGCTGCGCCTCGTCGAGCGCACCAAACGCCTCGTCGGGCTGCTGGAGCAGATGACCGAGAACGAGAAGGAGCTCGAGACCTGGGACGTGGGCGACCCGAGTGCGAGCGAGCCCGAGCATCTGGTGGTGCGAGACCTGACGAACCTCGCGCCCGAGAGCAGCCGCGTGCTCACGGCGCTCGTGCTCGGGACGGCGCTCGAGACGATCTCGGACGCCGAGATCGCCGAGGCGCTCCACCGGCTGGGCGTGTGGAAGCATCTCTCGTCGGCGCTCGTGGCGCGCCCTCCCCTCAGCTGCGCCGCACTAAAGCTGCTTCGCGCGATGATGCAGCACTCGCGGCAAGCTCTCGAGCGAGCCGTCGAATACGGGCTGCCTGCGTGGCTGCTGCAGTGCCGCGAAACATCGGACGCTTCCGATGATCTGAACGCGAACGTCAAGACGACGCTCTACTCCCAGGACGCCCGAGACGACGCGTGCCAGGTGCTCGGCTTGGTCGCGAACCACGGGGCCTTCCATGCAGCCATCGACGCCTTCGATGAGGGTTCGGTGCTCCGTCGCATGAGCCAGGTGCTTCTGATGGCCTCTGATGGCCTCTGATGGCCTCTGATGGCCTCTGATGGCCTCTGATGGCCTCTGATGGCCTCTGATGGCCTCTGATGGCCTCTGATGGCCTCTGATTGCGGTGCTCCGTCGCATGAGCCAGGTGCTCAGTGGGCAGCCAAGCGACGACGCTTCTGATTGCCCACTGATTGCTTCTGTTTGCTTCTGATTGCCAGGTGCTCAGTGGGCAGCCAAGCGACGACGCTTCTGATTGCCCACTGATTGCTTCTGTTTGCTTCTGATTGCCAGGTGCTCAGTGGGCAGCCAAGCGACGACGCTTCTGATTGCCCACTGATTGCTTCTGTTGCTTCTGATTGCCAGGTGCTCAGTGGGCAGCCAAGCGACGACGCGGCGTGCGGTGGGTGCAAATGCATGCAATTTCTGCTCTCGTTCCAAAAGCGGAAGCGCCTACCCAACTTGCGAGCCGAGGATGTGCATGACGTCCTCATCCCGCTTTGGCTGCACAAGGAGGATGCCGCCAAGGACGCGGCAGGTAGGGCGCTGCGGAGGGCCTCTGAGTGACTCCGATTGCGCCACGACCGGCCGCCACTTATTGGCCACTAATTGGCCTCTCATTGGCCACTAACTGGCCACTAACTGGCCACTAATTGGCCTCTGATGGCCACTAATTGGCCTCCGATAACCGCCTCTGATGGCCTCTGATGATGACCGTGGATTGTCTCCCTCATCAGGCAAGGCGCTGCGCGTGGCGCTCTCGGACACGGCATGGCTCGATCGTGCCAACCACTATTTCACTGAGCGTGGCTCTGTGGGGAAGCTGCAGCAGGTGCGTGCTCGATGCTGGGCTGCGTGGGATGCCGAGTGCCTGCCGAGTGCCTGCCGAGTGCCTGCCGAGTGCCTGCCGAGTGCCTGCCGAGTGCATGATGATTGCATGATGATTGCATGCCGAGTGCATGCTGAGTGCATGCTGAGTGCATGCTGAGTGCCTTAGATGGCCGACTGCCGACTTCTGAGAAAATTCCCCCTGGATGGAGCAGGTTGTGCAGGAGATGATCTCGTTTGAGGAGCTCAAGGAGATGCGCATCTCCGGCAAGAAGGCCGACAAGCTGCGTCCGGGCGGCCAGACGCTCGAGGCAGCGCTCGAAGCGGAGGCGCGGCGCGAAAACCTCAACATACCAAAGGTGAGATCTCCCCTGATGACGACTGATGATGGGAGGTGAACATACCAAAGGTGAGATCAAGCTCGATAGCCAGATGCGATCTCGCTCTGCTGATCGAGCTCGATAGCCAGATCGCGATCTCGCTCTGCTGGGGCGTGTGAGCGTGCCCTGCCTCAGGCGCGGATTGCCACTGAGCTTGATGGCCTCCCTCATCAGGTGGTTGAGCTCGTCGGGGCAGAGCTCGAGCCGGACGCGATCATCGTCGACGTGGGTGCCGGTAGCGGCCTCTTCAGCTCTTGTTTTGCACATGCGATGCCCCGGAGCACGATCTTTGGCCTCGAGGTGCGAACCGACGCGCTGCAGCTCCTGCATGAGAAGGTCCGCAACGAGGCACTCACAGGCCGGCTCATACCGATGCGCATGAGCGAGACGGCTGTCCCCGCGCTGCCTGGCGGCACCAAGGCCGACCTGATCTTCATGTGCGACGTTCTCGACTTTGTCGCGCCAGCGGCCAAGGAGAGCTTCCTGCTCTCGTTGCGCGCGCTGCTCGGGCCGCAGGGCAGGTACTCGCTGCACCAGCTCGACCGTTCTCTCTGGATGAAACCCTGATGACCTCTGATTGCCTCCCTCATCAGGCTCGTCGTGATCGAGTCGCGTGAGACGTGGGAGACGCATCTGGTCGACCTGCAGGTGAGCACCTCTGATGGCCTTTGATGGCCTTTGATGGCCTCTGATGGCCTCTGATGGCCTCGGGCTGCTTCTAATTTCCTCTGGTTGCATCTGTGCGACCTTCAGGACGCGGGCTTTGTGCAGCGGCGCATCGCACAGATTGTGGTCGCTCGTCGGCTGATGGCGTTCCAACCAGACCCAACCGCCGCTCCTCCTCCGCCGCTCAGTGCGCCGCCGGCCGCGCTTCCGGAGGACACCGAGCCTCCACCCAAGCCGGCACTGCCGCCACCGCCGCCGGCGCCGACGCCGACGCCCAAAGCTGACGAAGTCACGCTGACGCCGGATGAGGAGTTTAATCGGCGTGCGAATGCGACGGGCTACGATGTCGTGACCGCGAACGCGTCCCGCGGCATGCCTCGAAGCACGCCCCAGAGCGCCGTGGTGAGCGCCGCGGGGGCCCAGATGAACCCAAGCGGCGGCAGCGGTAGCGGCAAGGCATCAGCAGAGGCGGCGGCGGCAGTGGCGGCGCGGGCCGGGCCGGTGGCAGGCAAGGGTGATGACGTCGTGGAGGACATGGAGGAGGTGGACGAGGACGAGGAGGAAGAGGGGTGCCTGCTCGAGGAGAACCCGGTCGTCGAGGTGGCCGTGACGGTGCTTACCGGTGCGCCCAACCCCAAAGCCAAGAAGACGATGGAGGTGGATGACGACGACGACGACGACGACGACGACGGATGCATGCTCGAGGACAACCCGACAGATTGCGCGCCCGCCAAAAAGTCGGCTGAGGTGAACGACGACGACGAGGGCGAGGACGAATGCATGCTCGAGGAGAATCAGGTCGCGCGCACTTGACGTTGAGGGTTCCGACGCAATCCCGTCGCGGCTTGCGGGGCTGTTCCAGTCAGTCTCTCAGTCAGTCCGAAACGCGTCGGTGACCGTAAAGCGGACACAGTTGTCTCAGAGTGCGGCGCTGGCATTGCCATGGCCGGTTAACGCGCAAAGCTGGCATTGCACTGGGCGATCGGCGCCAGACCATCGTCGCGCGCTGCTGATGCTGTGACCGACTCACGCGACTGCAGTGCGTGCTTCCTGCCATCGCTGCGTTGCGCTGGGCAGGCGATCGGCAGTCGTGTGAGCCTGGAGCTTTGTTTGAGCACACGCGCGCGCGCAGAGGCCAGAGCATTGAAGGTGGTTCGATCATGTCGTACTCAAAGTAGCCACAATGACAGGACACGCTGGACGAGATCCGCATGGCACACGGCACCGCCGCATGCCGTCTCGGTGCATCTATGCGTGACGTCTTCAGGAGTGCCGAGGCCGACACGCTCGTCGCTGCCCCCTTAACCGCGGACCGAGCTCCGAGGCGGCGCGGGGCGAGCGCACCCGGCTGGCAGCCGCCCGTCGTTTTCGTTACATGCATCCGGTCCACCTGTTGCTATTCGGTGCGGTATTCGCTTCGTGCATCGGCCGTCGCGGACCGGCCGCCCGTTTCAACTGTGGCTATCTCGGCGATTCATTTTTCATGTTTTTAGATTTTACGACGCGCGCGGACGGGAGGCGGTCGCGCGGTCCGCTTAAAGTACCGCTAGTACCATGTTAGTACTACACCTATATGATGATCTCCGGACGGAACTACAAATTCCGCCTCTGCCTCCCACTCTTGCCACGGGCGGACCGTCTCCGCGTCGGCAAGCTTCTCGGCCTCGAGCTGCTGCGCCTCGAGCCGGATAGCCTCCTGCAGCATAGACGCCACGCGCCGCTTCTTATCGGGCACGCACAGGTGGGCACTGTTCACCACTTCGGCCATGTCCGGTTTGAGCTCGGGCGCTCGCATCTCTGCTCGCGTGAGCAGGCCGTACAGGCCCAGGTCGGCCACGGCCTCCCACGACGTTGGGACGGTGCTTTCGGTCACAGCAGCCTTGCCTTTTTTGGGAGGCTTCTTGAGCTTCCGTGCAAACTGCTCAGCCGCCGCGCGAGCGTCCAGGATTGCCCTGGCCTCTGCCGCAGCCGCACGTTGGGCGGCTGCTTGCGCCGTCGCCTTGGCAGCCAAACGGTCCTCATCGGCCACTCTCGCGAGCGCCTGGTCGCGCGCTGCCGTGGCGGCCGCGAGCGCCTTGCGCGCAGCGGCGGCCACGCGAGCTGCCTCATTGGCCGCCTCCAGGGCCTCCGCCTCCAGGGGCCCCTCATCCAGGGCCCCGTGCTGCATGTGGTCTGCCTCAGCCGTCGTGCAAGTGGCTGCCGCCGCTGCTGCTGCAATGGCTGCAGTGGCCACCTCCCGAGCCACGGCCTGCGCCGGCGTGGTGCACTGCACCGTCTCCATTAAAAAGGAAGGCGGAGCCTTCGATGGCCTTCGATTGAGTGCTCCCTTGGCCTTCGACGTGTCGCCAGCATCCGCAGGCTCTGAGACCATGACCAGCGCCATCACCGACTTCTCCGCTGCAACGCTCGGCGGAATCATAGGCACCGACCGAAAGCCTCGGATCTTGGCCCAAAGGCTGGTAGGCCGTTTCATCATCCCTCTATCATCTGTCCTCGGCGCAGCGGCATCTTTGATGGAGGCGGCGGCGGCGGCGGCAGATCCGGTCGGCTCTCCCGCGGGCTCCACAAGAGACTCGGATGCGGATGCGTGGTCGCCGTCGAACGCTGACGTGGTTGTGGACTGAGCCGTGGACGGCGCGACGGGCGGCAGCGGCGGCGGCACTGCTGCGGATGAAGGACGCGCGTGTAGGCTCGCGGCGTGTGCATTCAGTGTGACGCCACGCGCTGCCGCTTCAGCATAGGCGGCGTTTGCGTCACGCTCGGCCGCTTCGGCTTGAGCTGCGCGCGCTTCTGCCTCCTCGTGCGCCTGCATGGCCGCTACGGCAGCCTCCCGTGCCCTAGCCGCCGCGTCGGCCTGGCTAGCAGCCCGATCAGCGGCAGATTCGGCCTCAGCTAGTGCTGCCGCAGCAGCTAAGATACTCTCATTCTCTCCCGCTGCACCAGCACTGACCTCCACCGCCTGGCGCGCCGCGTTCCATCGTGTGAGCACGCTCTTGAGGGTCCCAGCGATGGCGCGTTCCTTTGCAGCCGTCCACTCGGACTCCAAGTGAGGCGGCGGAGCGTGCGGCAGACCGCCACATTCTCGAGACCGTCTCGAGACCGAGCCCACTTGTTGCATCATCGACGATCGCTTGCGCCGGTCCAAATCGCAGTAGTCTGCTTCACGCGAGTCGCGGTCCCCGTCCGCGCCAGCGGCCCGCAGTTCCGCTTTGGCTGCAGCAGCGAGCACGGCCGCCGCGGCCGCGGCCCTCCGTTCGTCTGCGGCCTTTTCAGCTGCCTCGGCGGCTCGCTTCGCCGCCAGTTCTCTGGCCGCCTTGACCCTGGCTGCGAGCTTGGCCGCGCGCTCCGCTGCCTCCTCCTGCGCCGATTTGATGGCAGCCACCCGTTCGGCCTCCTTGGCTTCCATGGCGGCCTTGGCCGCCTCCCTGGCCGCTTGCTCGCGTGCAGCCGCCCGTGCCGCTGCCGCTCTCGCCCGCACCCAGCTGGTCTTCCAGCACGATTCGGACCTCACCTCTAGCTGGGTGCTGGAAACGGGACGATTGGCCTTGCCGGCTGGAGGCAGCGCTCCCATGGAGGACGAGGCGGGCAGCTCAGCCAACGTCTCTGCCCACGTGCCGAGAATGTGGTTCTCAGCCCACATCATCGGGCTCTCGGCACGCGAGCGCGCTTTCAAAGCTGGCAGCTCGCGTGCCGCTTGCAAAGCTGGCAGCTGGCGAGCGCTGCTGCCACGGCTGCCGCCCGATCCAGCCACTCTCATGTGTTGATGCGCCTGAAGCAGGTATGGTTGACTGAACGACTGTGCGGCGCGTCGGTCGTACAGGTAATGCACTCGGCCGCCTGGCTGGACCGCAAAGGGCGGCGGCAGCAGCGTGAGGTACGCCGCCGCCGACGCGTCCATCAGCGATGTCCGAGCGCTCGGACCGAGAGGCGAACCGTGCGATCGCTGGAAGCTCGTGTTGTGCGCTTTGATCTTCCGTGCCGCCGCGTTGCGTGCATACACGAGCGAAATCTTGTCATACAATGTAACCGAAATCTTGACATAGTCCTCCACCATCGACCATCCAGAGAAGTCGAAAGCGAGTTCTGACGGGGCCTCATCGAAAACATACTATGAAAATTTTCACCTCGGAGATTGAGGAATTCAACCGAGCCTTTTACTAGGTCTCTTGGGAAATGAGCGGCTTCATCAGGCTGTCCTAGGACCATGCGACGCAGCTCTGTAGGCGGCTTCGGCCTGCTGCGGCGCTCGTTCTCGTCGGCTTCAACAGGCGGAACGGCGCTGGTGACGCCGCCCCCTGCCAAGCCGGGCTGGCGGCCAATCCGTAAGCTCATGGCCGCCAACCGTGGCGAGATCGCCATCCGCATCTTCCGTGCTGCCACCGAGCTGAACATCAAGACGGTCGCCATCTACTCCAAGGAGGACTTCGGGTCGCTGCACCGGTACAAGGCGGACGAGTCCTTCCTCGTCGGCCAGGGCAAGTCGCCAGTGGGCGCCTACCTCTCCGCCGAGGAGATTGTCGACATCGCCGTCAAGAACGACGTTGACGCCATCCACCCGGGGTATGGCTTCCTGTCGGAGAACACGCGCTTCGTCGAGCTGTGCGAGCAGGCGGGCGTCACGTTCATCGGACCGCCCTCCAAGGTGATTCACAAGTTTAGCGACAAGACCGAAGCGCGCGCGCTCGCGATCGCGCACAACGTGCCGGTCGTGCCCGGGACGCCAGAATGGGTGACCAGCATCAAGGAAGCTCGCGAATTCTGCGACAAGGTTGGGTACCCGGTGATCTGCAAGGCGGCGTTTGGCGGCGGCGGGCGCGGCATGCGCGTCGTGCGCTCCGCCGATGAACTCGAGACCAACTTCAACTCCGCATCGAACGAAGCCCTGACTGCTTTCGGAAACGGTGCGATGTTCATCGAGCGGTACGTCGACTCACCTCGGCACGTCGAGATCCAGATCATGGCAGATGGGCACGACACGCTGCACCTCTTCGAGCGCGACTGCTCCGTGCAGCGCCGCCACCAGAAGATCGTCGAGGTTGCCCCCGCGATCGGTCTGCCTGCCGATCTGACCCAGAAGCTCTATGACGACGCGGTGCGCCTTCGGAACTGATTGTGATGACCTCTGATTGCATGCGACTGAGCTCTCCGATTGCCTCCCGATATATGATAATGACCTTTGGTTGCATGCGACTGTACTCTCCGATTGCCTCCCGATATATGATATCGTGCAGGTGCGCATCACGGCGGGCGCCGGCTATTTCTGCGCGGGCACTGTCGAGTTCCTAGTGGATCCGAAGACGTGGCAATACTACTTCATGGAGGTGAACCCGCGCATCCAGGTCGAGCACACGGTCACTGAGGTCATCACCGGCGTCGATCTCGTCCAGACCCAGATTCGGGTCGCCGCCGGCCAAAGGCTCAAGGAGATTGGGCTCTCGCAGGACACGATCCAGAAGCGCGGGTACGCTGCTGATTGCTATTGATTGCTCTTGATTGCTCCCTCCGATGACGAAGCAAGACACGATCCAGAAGCGCGGGTACGCTGCTGATTGCGCCCCGAGTGCGTCGAATGGGGGGGCGGAGATCGCTATCTCCGTTGTATGGAGGAACGGAGATCGCTATCTCCGTCGTATGGAGGAACGGAGATCGCGATCTCCGTCGTACGGAGGAACGGAGATTGAGATCTCATTCTTGAGCCCCGATCGCCTCCCTCATCAGGCTCGCCATGTCTCACTGATTGCTAATGATTGCCACTGATGGCCTGCCTGATTGCCTCCCTCATCAGGCTCGCCATGTCTCACTGATTGCTATTGATTGCCACTGATGGCCTGCCTGATTGCATCCCTCATCAGGTACGCCATCCAGGCGCGCATGACGACAGAGGATCCGGCAGACAACTTCCGACCGGACACGGGCCGTCTGCAGGTCTGGCCGCTGCTGATGGCCTCCCTTGTCGGGCACGGGCCGCTGCTGATTGCCTCCCTCATCAGGCCGACTGCAGGTCTGGCGGCCGGCCGAGGGCTTCTGATTGCGTCTGATTGCGTCTGATTGTGTCTGATTGCGTCTGAGTGCGTCTGATTGCGTCTGATTGTGTCTGAGTGCATGCCGACTGCAGGTCTGGCGGCCGGCCGAGGGCTTCGGCATCCGTCTCGACGGCGGCAACGCGTATCCTGGCGCCACCATCTCTCCCCACTATGACTCCATGTTGACCAAGGTGACCGCCTCGGCGCTCACCTGGCAAGGGGCGGCGGACAAGCTCACGCGTGCCCTTCAGGAGACGCGCATCCGCGGCGTCAAGACGAACACTCCGTTCATTCTCAACGTGCTCCGCCATCCGGAATTCCTGTCGGGAGCTGCCACCACTTCCTTCATCGCGGACCACCCCGAGCTCTTCGACTTCAAATTCTCCAAGGACCGCGGCCAGAAGCTCCTCAATTTTCTCGGCGATCTCGTCGTCAACGGTCGCCAGATGGTTGGCGCGAGCGGCGGCGTGACGCCGCGCATCACTCCACTCGTGCCGCCACCCAACCCGATGAAACCACGCCCGGGTCTGAAGCAGATTCTTGAGGCTGGCGGTCCCGAGGCTTTCGCGAAGGCTGTGCGCCAGCACCGTGGGCTGCTCATCACCGACACGACGTGGCGTGACGCGCACCAGTCGCTGCTGGCCACGCGCATGCGCACCAAAGATATCCTCGCCATCGCGCCCGTGACGGCGCACGCTCTCGCCGGGTGCTACTCGCTCGAGAACTGGGGAGGTGATGACCTCTGATGGCCTCTGATGGCCTCTGATGGCCTCTGATGGCCTCTGATGGCCTCTGATGGCCTCTGATGGCCTCTGATGGCCTCTGATGGCCTCTGATGACCTCTGATGGCCTCTGATGGCCTCTGATGGCCTCTGATGGCCCGCTGATTGCTACTCGCTCAGAGAGGTGAAAGCATCTCCCGCCCAGCATGCACGCTCACTACGATGCCCCCCCTCGCTCCCTCCACAGGTGCCACCTTCGATGTCGCCCTTCGATTCCTACGTGAGTGCCCGTGGGAACGCCTTGCTGCCATGCGGGAGGCCGTGCCCAACGTGCCCTTCCAGATGCTCCTGCGTGGCGCGAACGGAGTCGGCTACACCAACTACCCCGACAATGCGATCTTCAAGTTCTGCGACGTCTCGGTGCGCCATGGCATGGACGTCTTCCGCGTCTTCGACTCGCTCAACTACGTGGACAACCTGAAGCTGGGCATCGACGCCGTCGGCGCGGCGGGCGGCGTGGTCGAGGCGGCCATCTCGTACACGGGCGACATCTCGGATCCCCAAAAAGGCAAGTACACGCTCGACTACTACCTAGAGCTCGCGCGCGAGCTCGTCAACTCGGGCACACACGTGCTCTGCATCAAGGACATGGCCGGCCTGCTGAAGCCCAAGGCGGCCACCATGCTCATCTCGGCGCTTCGGCGTGAGTTCCCGTCACTCCCGATCCACGTGCACACGCACGACACCGCTGGTACGGGCGTCGCCTCGATGCTCGCGTGCGCCGCCGCGGGCGCCGACGCGGTCGACGCGGCGATCGACTCGATGTCCGGCATGACCTCGCAGCCCTCGATGGGGGCGCTTGTGGCGGCCCTCCAGAATGACGACCTCAAGACAGGCATTGAGATGAAGGACCTGACGCAGCTCATCGAGTACTGGGAGTCGGTACGCTTCTGATTGCGATCGGATTGCCATCGGATTGCCATCTGATTGCCAGCTCATCGAGTACTGGGAGTCGGTACGCTTCTCGCACGTCTCCCGCCCAGCATGCATATGCTCACCACGACGCTCTGGGCCACCTGCCCCCGCCCAGCATGCCTCTGCTCACTATCTGCCCCCCCTCC
>Ga0210244_100230_pt1 | contig 51374 bp, 46 predicted proteins | sample ChrtobMetaP3_0mM_FD_155473 | JGI IMG/M metagenome (GOLD analysis project Ga0210244, IMG submission 155473) | Chrysochromulina tobin associated microbial communities from unialgal haptophyte culture, Seattle, Washington, United States - P3_0mM | ecosystem: Host-associated > Algae > Haptophytes >...
ATATAACTCGACAGCCTCGACAGAGAATAACTCGACAGAAACTCGACAAAGCTCGACAGCTTCTCGACAGCTCGACAGACCTCGACGCACAGGCACATGGAGTCAGCCTCGACAAGCCTCGACAGGCTCGACAGGCAAGGCCTCGACAGCAGCTCGACGGAGCCTCGACAGCTCGACAGCTCGACAGCCAGGGCTCAAAATATTCCATCACAACACACCAACACGTACAACGCAATCTCAAACACCAACAAATGCGGCAGATGTTGAAAAGGTCGTGCCTGAAGTTTTATCAGCACAGTCAATCTCCCCGTTGAGAACGTGTAGCACGCACGCCTCATTCATTGCTGTTGGCGGGACAACTCAACGCAACAGCCACAAGCAAGACCTCAAATGGATGCCTTCTCAAGCTCATTAAGCCAGAGACGACTGGGCGGGGAGCTATAATAGCCCTTAGAGGAGAAGCAGTGCGATGCCGGCCGCAGCTGGTAGACACGCGAGCAGTGCCGTAGGCCGCTTCAGCGCGTGATCCTGATTCTCACTATAGGTGAGGTGGAGAATCAACAGACCCTCAGCGACGGCGAACGCGTGCCACGCACAATGCCGCAAGATCCAGACGCGACGTGACGTCGAGGCACGGCTGTAGGAAAGGGCAGCCATGAGAGGGATCGTCCACAGACAATACACCATGCCGCGCACGTATGCGACGTTGAGCATGAGCCAAAGCACGAATGCCGTGGCAGTGGCGCGGTCGACCTTGCACACGAGGCTTCTGGACTTCGCGCTGAAGATGGGCGGGTCACAGTTGCCGCCGTAGTCCGCGCTGAGGCTGATGAGGCAGACGGCCGAGCCGCTGATAGTGGTTATCAAGTCTCCTTTCAAGTGACCGTAAAGCGCCAACAGCGCAAAGAGCAGGCATGAGGCTCCCACGGCGATGCTTTGTGGCTTGAAAGCATCCGCTGGTAGCAGCTGGCCAGAACCCACGGGCAGCCCGTAAGACCTGAGCCCGGTAGTTGGCGAGTTTACAGCCTCCGTTTTCTTCTTCTCGGTGACGGCGTCCATGGCCTGCTTCTTCTCAGAGGTGCGCTTGCGAATGCGGACGCTTGAGGGTGATGGCGTGCGGGCGCGCGCGGGCGCCGGCGAGGTCGCACGTCTCTGCGCAGATGATGCGTGAGCGCGAGGAGAAGAGCGCATTGAGTCGAAGACCACACGAAGACGAAGTTCACTCTTTAAATGACGAGGACAATCAAACGCAGAAAGTTATTACGGCTGGGAATTGTGAGTGCGTGCCTCGGCCCCGGAAAAGTGACGAATCTTGCGGAAAACGGACCACATCCCTTCGAATTCATGAGGAGCTTGACGGGCTTCGTGGGTGGTACCCCCACCACCGCTCCCGTGCTCCGACGAGTGGCCGCGGCGGCCTGCTTGCAGCGGGTGCGCACGCCCATTTGCAGCGGCGCCGCCGGCGCCGCGGCTTCCAATTTCCAGCAGCTGGCGGGAGTGACGGCTGCCGTGGTGAGAGGCGGCCAAGGCGCTGCATTTTGGCAGCTCGTCATCGCATTCGTATGTGGCGGTCTATTCGTGACGTGCTCGATAGGCTTTCTCGTGCTTGCGTACACGTACGGCGCGACCAACGTCGACCGCGCCAAGAAAATGATCTCGCTGGTCGTGCGCCGAACGGTGAGGGTCTGCGACCTTGCTTGCTCGACCATGTGCCTGCATTTGGCTTGCGCTCACGCTGCGACCCGGTGGGCACTCCCTCGCGCGTGCCCTCGCTCCCTGCTTCCAGTTCGACATCGCGATGACCATGATCGGCGCGGCGAGCATGGCGCTCTGGCGCCGGCGCCTCCCTGGCGCACCGTGTCTGCCCGAGATTGAGTGCCCGGTGGGCGAGCTCGGTCAACCGGTGGCGCCGCCGAACCGGTGGCGCGAGGCGTGGTATATCCTGCGCACGGGCTTCGTCAAGGTGCGGCGCACCGCCTCCGAGGGCATCGAGGCCCTCAAGCTTGAGGCCAAGCTGTACTCGGCCGCGGTCGGCAGGCCCGCCCTTGTGGGGTTCCAATACATCGTCGACCGGTGCGCCGCGCGGAGAGAGCCATCTGAGTGGCGTCGGAGAGCCATCTGAGTGGCGTCGGAGTGCCATCTGAGTGGCGTCGGAGTGCCTTCTGATTACCATTGATTACAACTGATTAACACTGATTAACACTGATTAACACAAATACCACTGAGTGGCGTCGGAGTGCCTTCTGAGTGCGTCGGAGTAGCGCGGAAAACCGCTCCGCTGTCTCGCTCCAAATATGGCAGGTACACGCCGTTGCGGCTCCAGGCCGTGCTCGAGACGGCGCTGCGCGAGTCCCTCGAGGGGATCGAGATCGGATCTCGCAGGCTCGTGCTCTCGAGCTTCTCGGTCGGCGCAGTTTCCCCACAGCTGCTCGGCGCGCGCACGTACGACATCGGACCCGATGCGCTCGGCTTCGACTTCGACATCAGGCGAGCGTCTGCGCCCGTGCCCTTCTCACTGATGACCACTGATGGCCTCTGATGACCACTGATTACCAATGATAACCACTGATCGCTTGGCTTCGACGTTGGCCTCACTGATTACCACTGATTACCACTGATTACCACTGTTTATCACTGAGTATCACTGATTATCACTGACTACCACTGCTTACCACCGATTACCACGTTGGCCTCAGTTGGGAGTCAAACCTCCGTGCGGATCTAGAGGCTGTCGAGGAGGAGGAGGAGGACTTTCCCGCGCTCGCTCTCGGGCTACGACGCGCTCGTGTGCCGGTGAGCGTGCGCAATCTGATGAGCGCTGATGAGCACTGATGAGCGCTGATGAGCGCTGATGAGCGCTGATGACATCAGGTGACCGTGCGCAACCTACGCTTCCAAGGGCCCGTGCGCGTCGTGGTGACGCACTTGTCGGCCGAGGACCCCGGGTTCGGTGCTATCTTGTTCTCGCTACCCACGCCGCCCGAGGTGGGGCTCGACGTGCGCATAGCGGGCGGAGAGGTAACGCGCGTAGCCTGATGACCACTGATGACCACTGATGGCCACTGATGACCACTGATGACCACTGATGACCACTGATGACCACTGATGACCACTGATGACCACTGATGACCACTGATGACCACTGATGACCAGGGCGGTGAGGAAACGCGCGCGTCCCCTGTTTCCGCGACGAGCCGCACAAGCTCCCTGCATGCAAGTGCTCACCACGGCGCCCTCTCCTCCCCACAGGTAACGCGCGTCCCCTTTTTCCGCGACGAGCTGCGACGCGTGCTCCAGAATAAGATTGTCGATGAGTACTTGTGGCCGCGGCGGCTGGTTGTTCCGGCGGAGCAGCCAGGAGCGATCGGAGTGCCCGTGCTCGCGCCTGAGCAGGTGAGTGTCGTTTGCCACTTGATTGCCACTTGATTGCCTCTTGATTGCCTCTTGATTGCCTCTCAGGGCCTCTGAGTGCCTCTGAGTGCCTCTGAGTGCCTGTGCTCGCGCCTGAGCAGGTGAGTGTGCGGCTGAGTGCGACTCATTGATGCGACGGAGTGCCCTCTGATCACCTCTGATGACCTCCCGATCGTCTCCGATTGCATCCTCCTGTGCAGCTCGAGGCGTTGCGATGGGACGACCCCCTACTCCGTGCCGAGCGTGCTCTCGCCGAGCAGCCTGCAGTCGAGGCTCTCCAGGCACGTCGCCCTTCTTCTAATGGTCTCTGATGGCCTCGAATGGCCTCTGATGACCTCTGATGGCCTCCCTGATTGCATGCAGGAAGATCGGCGTGCCCTCTAATGACCTCTGATGACCTCTGATGGCCTCCCTTATTGCATGCAGGAAGATCGGCGTGCCCTTGAGGCGTTGGAAGTGCCCAAATTCGAATTGTCGCTCGGCGTGCTTCGTCCGTTTGACCTGTCGATGGGCAATCTGACGGGCGATCTCGGCGATCTCGCTGAGTATCTCGCCGACTTTCGGAAGGTGCTCGGCAATGGCACGGACAATCAGGACATCCTGCGCCTGACCTCCGACCTCGTGACTGAATTCGGCGACAGGCTGCAAGCGGCCAACCTCGCCAATCTCGACTTTGGAGATCAGCGCGAGGTGCTCGCCTTCATCGCCAACTTGACGGAGCGAACGGATCTCGTCGAGCGACTCGCCAACCTGACGGGCTCCGAGGTGATTGCCACCGATGGCCACTGATTACCACTGATTACCTCCAATTACCACTGATTGCCATCCGAATGTGGGCAGGTCGAGCGACTTGCCAATCTCGTCGACTTCGCAGCGCTCGATAAGCAAATCGAGGTCGGCCGCCGCCGATTCCAAATATGGCAGTGGCCTGAGTGGGTTCCCCGCATCGGCAGCGGCGACGGGCGCGCCGCCGACCCCGCGGCGCTCGCTGGCGCTGGCGCGAACGCGAGCACCGACGGGGGTGCCTGGTGGCTGTCCCTCGTCAACGTCTCCATTTTTGGTGGAAGGTCTCCTGAGATGGCAACGTCCGTCGTCAACGTCTCCGGGCAGCAGCAGCAGGCACTGCTGCAGTTAGGCGCGGCGGCCAACGGCACCTCCTCGGTGGCGTGGTGGGGCGCGTTGGGCGCCGTCCCGGGCGCCCTAGCCGCGGTCCCGGGCGCTCTGAGCGCCGTTCCGGGCGCTGTCGGGGGTGGGGCACTTTGGGTGGCAGGCCGGCTTGGATTCGGTGCGAGCGAGTCGCCAAAGGCGTCCGTTCCATATGGAAGCTTGATTGAGAGCTCAATCTCAGTCGAGGCGGCCAAGGGGGTCAGCAGGCGCGCGAACGCGAGTGATTCTGCTCCTTTCTCCTGGTGGCGCTTCGGCCCTGGTGGTGCAAGGACCGAATTCTCGACGAACGCGACGCAGCTAAGCGCCATCGCGAGCACCAACAGCAGCAGCAGCAGCGACGAGCCGACGATGACGGGCGCGGCCACGACGATGGACGACTGGGCAGCATTCCAATCGTTTGGCGACTTGGATGCCCTTGCCGCGGGAAGTGTCGCCCAGGACGTCACTCCGCCCAAGACGGCGCTTGCCGCGACCAACAACAGCACTGCTGTCAGCTGGACGCTCCTAGGCTTCCGATTTGGCGGGAAAGACAATGCCCTCGAAACGGGTCGACCAGCACCAGCGACAGCGCCGGCGGCGGCGACCGCGACCGCGACTTCGAATGCGGCTGCGACGACGATGACAGGCGGATCGCTCATCGAGTTCACAGCCAATTCACAGCGCATCGAGACGCCGCTGGACGGCAGCAGCGCGGCCACGCAGACCAACGGAAGCAGCGCTGTGCTCGACTTGTTGAGGCGCTTGAATCTCAGGAGGCCGCCGTCTGCACCTCCGCCGCCTCCTCCCGCGCCGCCACCAGTGCAGCCGCCGTCGCCGCTCGCCTCACCTGCCACAGCGCTACCACCCTATGCCCGCTGGTCGCAACCCGCGACTCCGGATCCATTCGCTCGGCTGTGGGCGCCGCCGCCGCCGCCGCCACCGCCCGCCGCCGTGACCGGCTCGGCGCCCATCAAGACGCCCTTCGAACCCATCGAGTCTGATTCCGCAGTGGAAGTCTCTTCGGCGGTCGCCGTGCGGAATCAGACTTCCAAAAAAGGCAAGATGGCCGAGGAGGCGAGCGCGGCACCGCTCACGAGCGTGCAGCGGTGGCGGCTTTGGCGCGGTCCTCCTGAGCTAGCCATATTAGGCAGTGGCGGTCCTCCTCCTCCTGAGCTAGCCGGGCAGGTGGTGCCGCCGCTCAAGACGGCGCCAGACGAGGAGAGCCGAGATGACTTGAGGAGAAGGAGGCGGCGAAGATTGAGGCAAGATGACATCGAGATCGAGGAGAGGCGCGGCGCTGACGAGGCGTGGGCGAGCGAGTGACTGTGGGGAGGTTGTGGCGCCGCTCGCTGTACCTGGCCTCCCAGTCGAGTGTTACGCGCTCCTTTGAGAGTCTTGTTGGTGATGGTTACTAAAATGCACCAGATAAGAAACCACCGTCCTCTCCGACGGAGCGGAGCGAGCAGACTATACCTGCGATACATACCTGAGTGTTGAGAGACCGTAGGAGCTAGGTCCGTCACCGCTCACCTGTGTGCTCGGTACTCACTACGGCGATCGTCGGTACACGCGTTCCGGAGAATACCGTACATGTACCTTTCGCATTGTGCTGGATGAGGAGATCAGCGGTGGGCTGCGACAATGGCGGGCGCCAGCATCTGTGCCGTGCGCCCGCCTTTCGTCATCGCGCTCATGTCGGCCCCTCGGCTGTACAGAAGCTCGACCGCATCAGCATGCTGACCCTTGCACGCGAGCAGCAGCGCCGTCCAGCCATTGTCGTCGGCGTGGTTGGCGTTGGCGCCGCGGTCGAGCAGCTGCACGAGCAGCGGCACGTGCCCGCCCTCTGCCGCCATCAGCAGCGGGCTGCGACCGCACAGGTCGGTAGCGTCGTACCCTGTCGCTTCCACAGCGAGCAACGCGGCGGCCGCCTCCGATTGGCCACGGTGTGCTGCGAGGTGGAGTGGGCGCGCGCCGTCGGCGGAGGCGACGTTGGGCGCCGCGCCGCGCTCGAGGAGCGTCGTGATCACCGCCGCGTGGCCGCTGCGCGCGGCGCGGTGGAGCGCCGCCTCTCCACGACCAACGGGCTGGACTGCGTTCACGTCCGCGCCAGCGTCGAGGAGCGCGACGACCGCCTCCACGTGGCCGGAGCCCGCCGCGAGCGAGAGCGGCTGGAGCCCATACACGTCTTCAATCTTGGGGAAGAGCTTCGGCGGTGCCTCCTCGCCCTCGGCTGGCGGTGGCGCCAGCCTTGCGCACGCCTCGGCGACCACCGCCGCGTCGCCACGGACGGCGGCCTCGTAGATCGTCTTGGCGATCGCCATGTCGCAGCTGGTGCCCACGTCGTTGAGCGTGAGCAGCAGGCCCGCGGGACTGGGGCCGGGCATCTTCCAACTCGTGGTCTTCAGGACCCCGAGGTCGTGCAGGTGCACGACCTTTGGTCCGATAGGCCCCGTCTTCGCCCCGTACTCGGACATGTCGATTTCGAACTTGGGCATGCGCGACATGGAGGCCTGCAGGCTGCGATCGCCATTGATACGGAGCGCCGACGTGGGTCGCGAGCCCGGCCGCTCCGGCTCCAGGAACACGCCGCTCAAGACTTTTGAGGCCATCTTTTCTGTTACGCCGTCTCGGAGGTTTCGATAAAGTTTGTGCGGAACTCTGTCTGACAAATTTGGAAAGGGGGAAGGGGGATAAGGGGGGGGTGACGAAAGAAAGCTGGGCGCTTTGAGGGCCTTACTTGGGACGAGCTGACCACTCGGTGCTTGTCCTGGTGCGGTGTGGCTCGACCCGCGGCTTGAGAACGAGCCGTTGCTTGGTGGCGAGATGCGCCACGCATTCTCTACGCGTTCTTCCTTGCCACCCTTGGTCCTACTTTACTACAACACGGTTGCTGCGTGATCGGCCAGCTTGTCGTCTTCAGCCTCGGAGTCCTCGGGGTCTTTGAGCGGGTCGCCAGCGGCAATGATCGGAGCCATCGTTTTCGGCGTGCGCTGCAGCATCCGTTTGGCATTCGACAGGTCGTGCCAGAGCGCCTTCCCCTGCTCATCGTAGTCCTTGTAGACGCGGAGGCCCTCGGAGCCCATTAGCGCGCAAGCCTCCACCTCGTGCTCTCCGCCTTGGAGATTGTAGTCGCATACCAGTCCGCAGTCGTTCAAGAGTTTTTAGTGGTATGGGTCATACAACTTGTCCCCTCCCCGGATCGTCATGTGATGTACCAAGGTCCTGCAAATCTGCTCCTTCCCCGGTACCCCTTCTCCCCCTTCACGTCCGTACGTTTGAATCAATTACATTCGCGCGCTCCCAGACGCAATCGACTCAGGCATCCCGCGATCGTGATACGCCGACTCTGCTCGCGATCGTGATACGCGGGCACGCAGGCATTCAAGCTCGTCCGGAGACCGAGCGCTCATCACTCAGCAATCGTCAAGCAGGGCGGCGTCGAGCTAGCCAAGCTCTTCCGGAGCTAGCCAAGCTCTTCGCGGACGCGTGCGCTGATGAGGTGGCGGCTTTTTCGTTCCCGACGAGTTGGACGACGTGGCACGCGACGTTGATCCCTAAGCCGGGCAAGGATCGGTGCAAACTCAGCGGCTGGCGTGAGATATGGATTCAAGTTTGTAGTGGTGTGGGTCATACAACTCGTCCCCTCCCCGGACCGTCATGTGATGTACCAAGGTCCTGCAAATCTGCTCCTTCCCCGGTACCCCTTCCCCCCCCTTCACGTCCGTACGTTTGAATCGAGTGCCGTCGGGATGTTTGAATTGAGGTGGAAGGGGAACGTTTCGCTCAAGAGTGCGCCCTCCAGCTTCCCAACGAGGGACTGCACTGCTGCGGCAACCTGCTGCACCGTTGCCGACGCTTGCATCAGCGATCCTCCCACGCCGATGCTGCCTGTGCTGCCGATGCCAATCCGAGGGACGCGAGAACAGCATTGTTCCGTGCGACGTTTTCATTTCTCTGGACCTCATACGCTGAAAGTTGTGGCTGCTGCTGCTGCTCCTGTTGCGGCTGCTGCTGCTGCTGCTGCCGCTGTTGTCTCTTCGCATGACGCATCTGCGCCCGCTGGACGCTGAGTTGCTTTTCTGCTTGCGCATGATCAAGTGCATGTTGTCTGTGTTCCTGTGAAAGGCCAGCTAGGGTGCGCGGCAGGCGCAGTACATGTACACGCGGTGCAGCACTGTCACCGCTGCCACTGCTGTGTCCACCCCCGCTGCCACCCCCGCGGCCGCCCCGTGGCCACGTCCCCCACCATCTCCACCGTCGTGGAAGCCCATTGGCGGCGGAAGCCACCACCATTACGATGGAAGCATGTGGGACCTGTCAAGTGGACGCCAGCGCGGTTGGCGCTCGTCTGCAAGGAGAATAGGAGATGGAGCTTGATCGAGGCCATGTTCAGCCACAAGTGGGCCAACTGCTGCTGCCTGTTTGAGGTCTGCGCTGGCGGAGTCGCAGCGGGTAATGGCCACTGACTGCCTCGTCCGAGCTTTGTACACACGCCCGCCATCCGAGCATCCCGCCGCTTAAGCCACCCAGCGCCAGCGCGTGCACTTACACACCCCCAGCCCCACCCCTTGAATCTAATTAGTTTGAAGCGCGCGCGCACTTACTCCCCCACTCCTTTCCAAGCTATTTACAATAGAGTGGTGAGCGCGTGGACCGCGACGAAACTGTCTTACTGACTGAACATGAGAAAAAAACGGGTTCACACGAGTTGAGCCCTCTTGCGGCGTGCCATGCAAAAGAGTCCAATGGTCTTGGAAGGCGAGGTCATCATGTCTCCCGTGTCTCCCGACCTCGACCTCGTGATAATCTCCGAAACGCCGCTCCCGCATGGACACCTCACGGCCGAGGTGGTGTGCCCAACGGCGGGCGCGATCGCCACATTCGTGGGCACCACGCGCGACCACTTTGAAGGCAAGCGCGTTGTGCGCCTCGAGTACGAGGCGTACAGGCCGATGGCAGAAAAGGAGCTGCGGGCCATCATCCGCGAGGCGCGCGCGCGCTGGACGCTGCGCCACGTGGCCATCTCACACAGGACCGGGCTAGTACCGATCACCGAGTCCAGCGTCGAGATCGCCATCTCAAGCTCACACCGGGGTGAGGCGCTCGAGGCGGTGCGCTTTATGATCGACGAGCTCAAGGCGCGCGTACCCATCTGGAAGAAGGAGGTCTACGAAAATGGGGCATGCTGGAAGGAGAACAAGGAGTCGCGTGCGCTCACGCTCGGCCAGGCGAAGGCGAATGCGCGCGCCCGAGAACACCGCGCCGGGGCCGCCGCCGCCGTCCTCGCCGTGGCGCTCGTCGCCGCAGCGGCCGCAGTGATTGCGCGAAGGAGGTGAACGATGATGATACGAGTGGCTGAGAACACATGGACCGGTATTCTACATGTATTTGCAGCAGTCTAACGTCTCCAAACGCTAGTATAGCACGCCCGCGAGGTGACGGTCGGCAGGCTCGTTTCAGGAACTCGTCTCTCCATGCACCATGGTGCATGCCGCCACACCGCACACGCGCACACATATAGCGCGCCTCTCGACAGTTGCACAGACAGGAGAGCTCGTAACAGGACTCACTGGAGTCCGTGAGCTTGTGCTCACTAGTCCGCGCTCGGCTCGCGTTGGCTCCACTTGGACGCACCCGCGCTCCATGCCCAGCCAGGCCTCAGCCGCGAGGTAGGCACCGTGTGCTTCGCCTTGAAGTGATCGGAAGACACCTGGAACTTGCCGCCGCTCATCGGCTTGAGCACGGTCACCGCCCACCACGTGTCACCGTACAAGAGCTCGCACGGTGCGCCAGGCACGAGCGACGCCTCGAAGCCCTTGGGCGTCTTGGCGGGCGGCTGGGGGCGTAGGTGCTCCAGCTTCACGCGCTCGGTGAGGGGCTTGCCATTCTCGGCGGTACGTTCGGTGTAGACGACGTTGGCGCGGCCTCCGGACAGTGACTTGACGTCGACGCTCGCCCAAGCTACCTCCTGATCGGTCTGCACGAGGTACTCGGCTGCGCTGCCTGCCTTGACCGCTTTGGGAGCATCGAACTTGGCGAGGACCGCACGGAAGTTGTCCTCCATCTCCTCATCCTCCTCCTCGCCCTCGAGTTCCTCCTCGCCCTCCTCCTCGCCCTCCTCCCCCTCCTCGCCATCCTCCTCCTCGCCCTCCTCCTCGTCCTCCTCCTCGCCCTCGTCCTCCTCGTCCTCGTCGCCCTCCTTGCCCATTTCCTTTTCGAGCGCCTCTTCCTCCCTCTGCTCTCGCTTGCTCTTGCACTCGTCCGAGCACAGACAGTAGCAGGCTTGCTTCACCGCCCCGAAGCCGAGCGCCAGCAGACGATCCACCTCGCCACCGATGAGCTCCGACTCGATCGGCAAGTGGTCTTCACAGAACGCCTTTTCACAATCCGAGCACCGGAAGAGCAGACCCCCCGCCGCATGAGCGCGCCGATCGCACAGGTTGCACTTGTGATGAGGGCAGCTCCACTGGTGAGGAAGGGCGTTCACGTCCTCGATGCCGATGCACGACGCGTGGTACGTCCCCGGACAAAAGTCACACTCGAGGAGCTCGCCTTCCTCGCCCCAGCACACCTGGCACTGTGGCTGGTTCTTGTAGTCGACGCCCGCGCGCCGCCGGCTGCTGGTCTCGCTCGGTAGGTCCTTGTCCTTGCGCCCCTGCAACTCCGACTCGAAGACGGACTGTTCACCCTCGTGGAGGGCGTAATTGTTCAGCTTGAGCACGAGGTCCTCACCGACCTGGATGAAGCGTGAAGTGCGCTCGCGCTGTGAACGGCTGAGGCTCGCGAGCGACGAGCCGAGATCTGCCACCTCGGGGTGCACGCTCGCGGACGCGCCTTCCTTACCCTTGCGGCTGCGCTTGCTCCCCACCTTGTCCTCGGAGGTACCGAGGGAGGTTGCCGCCGCGTCGAGCACCTCCTGAGATTGTTTGGCGCTCGGCTTTCTGCCTCCGACGCCCACAGTGATCGAGGGCAACTTGAGCCCCATCGCGTCCTCAATCTCCTTGTAGACGGTGCGGACTTGCGCCGAGGTCACGCCGAGATCGCCCCGTTCCAGGGCTGACATCGCGCCCGCCACCCCAAACTGGAGCACCTTGATCGACTCGGAGCGGCTCATCTTGCCCGAGGGCGCCTGCGGGCCGTCATCCTTCGTATCCACTCCCGCGGCCATCGTGCGCTGCATCAGGAAGAGCTTATCGCGGGCGCGCTGCACGATGCGCTCCTCGACCGAGTCATGCGTGATCAGCCGGAGGACACGTACCGGCTTCTTCTGGCCGATGCGATGGACGCGGTCCATCGCCTGCAGGTCGACCTGCGGGTTGAAGTCCGAGTCGTACAGCACGACCGTGTCGGCGGAGGTGAGCGTGATCCCTAGACCGCCCGCGCGCGTCGAGCACAGGAACACCTTGAGCGCCGAGCCCGCTTGATTGAACTGCTTAATGTCGATCTGGCGCTGCACGCGGTTCGTCGAGCCGTCGAGACGGCAGTACTCGAGCGAGCGACCGCGCAGGAACTGCTCGATGATGTCGAGCATCGAGGTCCAGCCGGAGAAGAGGACGACCCGATGTCCGTTGGGGAGCAAGAGGTCGAGCAGCTTCTCCAAGGTAGCGAGCTTGCCCGAGGACGAGACGAGATCCTCTCCGGCCTGCGCGGCCACGTCGCCCATCCACGAGCCAAAGAGTTGAGGGTGGTTACACGTCTTGCGGAGCGAGAGCAGCAGGGACTGGACGGCGGTGAAGTCCTTATCGGTCCTGCCCTCGCCGCCCTCGTCCTTGTCTTCGTCGTCGACGAGCGCGGTGGCGGCGAGGGAGGAGAGCACCTCCGCCCCACTCAGCAGCAGCTGGCGGGAGAGCTCCACCTGCGTCTTCGACATGGGGCAATAGACGAGCGCCTCCGTCTTGATGGGCAACGTCGCGAGCACCGCCAGCTTGAGCCGGCGGATCATGAACGCATGCAGCAGCTGGCCGCATTTGGCAATCACGCCCTCGTCCACCTGCCCGCGCTGCAGGTCGAAGGCCTGGTCGAACCGATCCGAGTCTGCAAAGAGTTCGGGGTGGAGGAAGTGGAGGAGCGCCCAGAGCTCGTGCAGGTTGTTTTGGAGAGGCGTACCGGTCAGGAGCAGCTTGCGCTGGCACTTGACCAGCCGCAGGCGCTCGTACAGCGCCGTCTTCTCATTCTTGATCCGGTGCCCCTCATCGAGCACGAGATAGCGCCAGTGGATGCGATGGCAGAGCACGGTCTTCATGTTCGCCGAGTTCGCCATCTCATAGGTGGTGACCACCACGTCGAAGTTGGAGATGTCGGCCAGGAGTTCGGTGCGCATCAGCTCGCGCTCATTCTGGTCGCCCGAGTGGAGGCGCACGATGCGCATCTTGGGCGCGAACCGCTTGAACTCGTTGACCCACGAGGTGAGCACCGAGAGTGGCGCGACCACCAGCGACGGCCCCTTGAGGTGGCATTCAAACTTGAGGAAGCCTAAAAAGGAAATCGTCTGGATGGTCTTCCCGAGGCCCATCTCGTCAGCGAGGATCCCGTTGATGCCGTTACGGTAGGCGCCAATCATCCAATTGAGTCCGGCGACCTGATGCGGCTGGAGCGAGGCCTCAAGCCACGGGTACGCATCGGTCTGTTCGGCTGTCACCTCGGCCCGGGGCACCACCCCCATGACGTCCTCGAGCGCGAAGCCCGCGAGCGCCGCTTCGTCAGTCAGAGCCGCTTTGGCCTCCTCGTCCATCTCGTCCTCAATCGGAGTCGCTGCACGTGAGCCTTTGGAAGTGCCCGCCACGGCGCCGGTCGTCGGCTCGGCGTCGCTCTTTCGACGACCTCCCCGCCCGACGACCGGCATGGCGGCCTCGGCCTCGCTCATCAGGCCGAGCTGGGCCTGGAGCGACCGCTTCGCGCCGCGCACAAACGGTCCGAGAAGCTCAAGGTGCTCCTTGATGTAGTCGTTCCGCCGGCGCTCTGAGTACTCGGATGCCGCCTTGATGTGCTGATTGTGCAGCAATCTCGCGTCATCGAGCTCCTGCCGCTTCCGGGCCTTGCCGGAGAGGGCCATCGCCTTCGCGAGCTTGCGGTTTCGCTTCTCCTCTGCCTTCGCAGCCGCGCGCTGAGCCTCGCTCATCTACGAGCAGAGGAGGGCAGCCATGAGAACTCCTCAGCACGTGCACCATCACGGGCGATCACGGGCGATCACGGGCAACCAACGGGCAATCACGGGCAATCAAGGGCAATCAAGGGCAATCAACGGCCATCACCTTGGAGAGCTCCTCGTCACGCATCTTGGAGAGCATCGAGCCGGTCGGCACGTACACCTTGCCCTCGCGCAGCATGCGCCCCGCACGGACCGCGGCGGCAAGGGAGCCCATCAGGCGCGAATTCTTGCACTCGGCATACCGCGCGATCACATACTGCTCGATCTGGCGGTACGTGATCCCGTAGACGGCGTTTCGCGCCTTGCGCGCGGCTTCGGCGGCGGCTTTTTGGGCCACCCGCTCACCTGATGGGTCAGGCAATCAAGGGTCATCAGTGGCAAACAGGCTCACCCTTGCACACCTGATTATCTTGAGGCAATCAAGGGCCATCAGTGGCAATCAGGCTCACCCTTGGACACCTTCGCCGCCTTGTCCTTGACCTTCTTCGCCTTATCCTTCACCTTCTTGATCTCCTCGGCGGGCTCGCTGTCGGCGGCGGGAGCGTCTGCTGCCCCCGCTGGCAGCTCGGGCACCCTGATGAGCATCTGCTGCCCAAACGAGAGGCCGACAGGCGCCGTGACGAGCATCTCGCGCCCGTCCTGGAGCAGCGCCGAAAAGCGATCACCGGCGCACGTGCCCGGCGGCATCATCACGTACACGTGGCCCGCGGTCGGCGGCACCTTGAGGCGCACGCGGACTCGCAGCGCCGTGTCGGCCGCCACGGCCGTCGGCATGCGCACCTCGAAATGCTCCGAGGAGCCCAGCCCGGACAATAGGCCGGACAAAAGCTCGGAGGCTTCCTGATTTGGGTCGGGCAGCAAGAGTTCGGGGCGGCCGGCGAGGCTGAACTTGAGCGACTCGCCCGCGTCGAGGGACCGAGGGAGGCGCTCGATGAACGCGAGCGCGTCGACCAGCCCGCCAGCGTCCGCGTTCGTTACGTCGAGGGGCGTGGCTGATGCAGCCGAGTAGAGCGTATCCGTATGCTGCGCGTGCCATTGCTTCGAAGCGGGCCGCCACGTCCAGCACGGGCGCATCATCTTCGCCGAGACCTCATGCTCATCGCCATGCACGACCGAATAGACTGTGAACGTGATCGCGCGGGAGAGACGCTCGCGCGCTACGTTGGACACCTCCATCTCCCACCAGCACCCTTCGTGCTTCAGGTCGACATGGTCGCCCTTTTTGACGCTCGTCGCCCATGTCTCACCCCCGGGGGGGGCGGGCGGCGAGGGGCGCAAGCATGCCCACTCGAACCATTCACACTCCTCGTCGCCGTCGAAGGCGGACATGGCCACCTGCGCCTGGTCGTGCTCGATGCACACGATGACTCCCATCGACCATGCCCCTAGCAGCCCCTCGTCTTGGTGCTGCACCTCGACCAACGAGCCAACTTCGAACCCATCGGGCGCCGCTGGCAGCGCCGTGAGCGTGAGCGCCGTCTCGAGCACCTGTGCATGCAAGGGAGGGTGGCGATCAGTTCAGTGGCCCTCAGAGGCCCTCAGAGGCACCAGAGGCATGGGCGCCGTATCGAGCGCGGGAGATCTCACCTCCATCATCGACGTGTCCGCCGCATCGGGTGCGGGCTCCGCCTTCACATTCACATTCACAGCCGCCTTCACAGCCGCCTCGTCGGTTTCGTCAACGCCCTCCTCCTCATCGTCCTCGACCATTGGCACGGGCGCCGTATCGGGCACCATCGGCTCGGGCGGCGGCGGCGGCGGCGGCTCCACCGCCGCAGCCTCGGGCGCCGTATCGGACGCCGCCGGCTCGACCGCCATCCCCTCCACCTCCGTCTCCTCAGCAGCAGCAGCGGGCTCGGGCACCGGCGCCGTCTCGGGCAGCGGCGGCGGCAGCGGCGGCAGCAGCGGCACCTCCTCCATCGTGGCCTCCTCCATCGCGGCCTCCTCCATTGCGCCCTCCTCGAGAGCCGCCGGCTTTGCCGCCGCCGCCACCCCCGCCTCGTCCGCCACCCCCGCCTCGTCCGCGTCGAGCTTCGAGCGCTTCAAGTCCGGCGGCGCTGTAACGGGCGACTTTGCACCGGCCGCCGCCTCAGACGGACCGGCTTCGGCGTCGGCGCCCATCACGGCGCCCCCAGCCGTTACCTCAACAGACGAGAGAGCAGCTTCATGGCTGTGTGCGCCGTGGTGATCGCTCGGCTCGATGTCGGTCTTGACCTCGGTGCTGCGCTTGCGCTTGCGCCCGGCGCCCTCGATCGACTCGAGAAGCGCCACCTGACGAGGGAGGCAATCAGAGGTCATCAGAGGTCATCAGAGGTCATCAGAGGTCATCAGAGGTCATCAGAGGTCATCAGAGGTCATCAGAGGTCATCAGAGGTCATCAGAGGTCATCAGAGGTCATCAGAGGCCATCAGAGGCCATCAAGAGGCTATCATGGTCCTCACGTTTGCCTCCACATCGACGTCGCCTATTCCGCGACGTCGGCCAGCGCCCGCCACAGCGCCCGCCGCCTCAGCAGTCGCCGTAGCTGCTGCGCTGCCGCCGCCGCCGCCGCCGCCGCCGCTGCCGCCGCCGCCGCCGCCGCCGCTACTGCTACTACCGGCGCCACGCGCCGTGTCGGCGCCACCAGGTTCGGAAGCCCCGGCGGCGGCAGCTGCAGCGGTGGCGGCCATGTACTCTGTAGAGGCGGCAGCGTTGATGGCATTGTCGAGGGCGGCCTTGATCTCGAGCGCCGAGATCACCTCCTCTGTGGGGACCGCTTGGTCGATGTCAATCGACGTGTCGTGCCCCATCCGGTACCCATCCCGCTTGCCCTGGTGCAACCAAAACGGTCGTAAGTCGTCCACGCCGGCAGTGCGTTCAATCTGCCCTCCCCCGAGCAGCGGCAACGCGGAGCCGGGGCTCGGCTCGAGGACAAACTTGACTGTCGAGCGTCGCGCGCTCGCTACTCCACGCCGCGAGAGCGCCACCGCTCCAAACCAGCCACCCGCATGTCGCACTTCGAGCGTCGCCCCTTCAGGCAAGGCATCCAGCCACCCGATCGGCGGCGCGGGCGGCACGGCACGTACAAAGCCAGGTGGCACCACCACCTCGTACGCGTCCTCATTTGGAGTACCCCGAACAGACGCGAGCTCAGCCGCGAGCTGCGGCACCCGTAACGGTTCGGGCAGCGGCAAGATGCGCACCTGATGATGAGGGAGGCCATCAGACGTCCTCAGTGATCATCAAGAGGCCAGCAAGAGGCCATCAGGGGCAGCGGCGAGATGCGCACGAGCTGATCCTTCCATCCGTCCACCTCGCTCTTCCTCTTGCCCTTCTTCTTCTTGAAACCGGTCACGATGCCCAGCCGCCACGAGCCAGCACCGCTCGGTTCGAGGGGCGAGTATTCGATCAGCTGATCCTGGACCACCTGATGAGGGAGGCAATCAATGGCTCCATCAGAGGTGATCGGAGGTCATCAGAGGTGATCAGAGGTGATCGGAGGTGATAGAGGTGATCAAGAGGTGATCAGAGGCCATCAAGAGGGCATCAAGAGGTCATCACCTCGGGCCACACGCCGGGGGGCTCGCGCGTCAGCTGAGGCTCCAGCGAGGCGCGCGCGCCGCCGCCCGCGGCCGGTGCGCTGCCCTGCTCGTACTCGGGCGGCACGACGAGATTGCCGTCCGCATCGTAGAGCAAGGCCTCCTTATGCCGATGGTCGAGGCGCATGCGCAGCTTGAAGCCGCTGTAGCCGGCGCCATCGAGGACTTCCTTTTTGGGTGCGCCACCCGACTTGCGCTCCTTTTTAGGCAAGTCGACGGCGGCGGTAGAGACGTGGTGGACGGGCACGGCGAGCGGAGGCTCGCCATTCGGGCCGGCGACCGGACCGCGCCACTCCTCAACCTCGAGATCAAGCATCTCGATCACGCCGTCCACCACGTACCTGTGGGGAAACGCGAGGGGGCGCCGTGGTGAGCACATGCATGCACCTGGCCGGTCGCCGTCCATCAGCATACCGAATCTTGTGCTTCTGCACGTCGGGCATGTACATGATCACGCTCGCCATGTACCACGCGTTGTCGAGCGGCCAGTGCACCTCAATGTACCCTCCTTCGAGCTCCGCGCCCGACTTGGGCTTCTTGGACGCGAGGCTCTTGGGCGCCATGATGGCCGCTGGCTGCCACAGAAGCCCCCCCCACTCGCCGAGCTTCACCTCGTACGGCGTCGAGTCGCGTCCGATGCGCGCATACCTAATGAGGGAGGCCATCAAGAGGCCATCAATCAAGAGGCACTCAAGAGGCACTCAGAGGCCATCAAGAGGCCATTGTGGTTCGTCAGCCCGATGCGCGCATACCCAATCTCAAACAGCGACGCCGCATAGGGCGGTTGGCCCGGCTGCAGCGGGATGACCTGCGCCGCCTTCGCCTCCTCCGAATCGAGCGCGGGCGCGCCGCGGAGCCAGCCACCGGGAAAGCGATGACACCATGTCCAAAACGGGCGGAGCGCCGTCTCGAGCACCCGGTGGTCCTGCCCGCCGCCCAGGTAGCGCACGTGATAGTACGTGGTGCCCTTGAGCACCTCCTTGCTCCGGAGCGTCACCGTCCACCAGCCGTCGCCGTGCCGTAGCTCGAGAGTGTTCGCAAACTCATCCTCGGCTGAGTACTCATCCAACCACGACGCATGGCCCTCGCGTGGCGGCGGCGGCGGCGGCGGCAGCGGGCGCAGTTGGGTAAGTTGCACCCACTCGGTGAGCGATCCTTTGCCGCCCTCCTCCGCCAGATCGTGGTACTTGATTTGCGCCTTGGAGCCATGCTTGGCGTGGTGGCGCACCTGATGAGGGAGGCAATCAGAGGTCATCAGAGCTGATCAAAGGTCATCAGTTTGATGAGCGCCTTGGAGCCGAGAACCACGAGCCAAGTAGGCAATCAGAGGTCATCAGAGCTCGCACCTGAGCCACCTCTCCCGAGAACCACGAGCCAAGCAGCCCCTCCTCAAACTGCGTCGCCTCGACGGCCATCCCCTCGACGATCAGCTCCTTGAGCGGCGGACCCGCGCTCGCCTGGGCTCGAATCTCGCCAATCTTGAACGCGAGGCGCTTCTCCTCACTCTCAGCGTCCCGGTTGTGCGCATTCGCCTGCTTGCGAGAGAAGGTGGGCTCCCAGCCGTTGGCCCCAAACGCGTACCCGAAACGGTCAAAGAGCCACCACGGCCGCATCTTGGCCATGCATTCGGCCGCGCTCACTGTGAGCAGCGTGCCATGCGGCACGATCTTGAGCCGGTACACGACCCCATCGTCACCTGCCTTTTTAGGCTTCCAATCCTTAACGCCTTCGGGGTACCAGATCGTCGCCTGCCCCTTCTCCTTGACGACCCATGTGCGACCGTCGCCGCCTTGCCGCTTGGTGCCCGGAGCAAACTGGCCCGGTGGCGCGTCGGGTGGCTCCTCATTGCCCTGCAGTACTCGAGCGAGCGCCCGCACAATCAGTGGTCATCAGTGACCATCAGTGGCCATCAGTGGTCATCAGTGGCCATCAGTGGTCATCAGTGGTCATCAGTGGTCATCAGTGGTCATCAGTGGTCATCATTGGTCATCAGTGGTCATCACCTCTTCGGAATAGATGCCGATCAAGTCATTGGTCATCAGTGGTCATCACCTCTTCGGAATAGATGCCGATCAAGTCCGCGTCCCACCAGCCCTTGCCCCCCTGGTCGTCCGCACTCTCGGCCTTTGGCTCATCAGGGTCTTCGAGAGCGTAGAGCACCTCGACGCAAGAGCCCGGCGTGAGCTTGCGAAGCCAGGCCGTCTTCAGACCGAATTGCACGCCCTTCGGGGGTATCGGGCGCACCGCCCAATAATCGACCCAATCGGTGAGCTTCTTGCCGGGAGTCTCCTCGTCATCAAAGTCCACGTACTCGATCTCGCACCGTCGGTTGATGGGGTCGCACTGCAGAATCTTGACCAGCCAGCGGGAGGACTCGAACTCTTCGCCGAACTCGAGGCCGGCGCGCACCTCGACCATCTCCCCCTGGACCACCGACTCGCGATAGCCGGCGGCGCCGAGCTGAGCGAGCGCCTCCTGCTGCGCCGCCATCAGCGCCTGCTCCTGCAGCAGCATCGCCTCTTTGAGGGTGAGCGTCACCGCCTTCGCCTCGCCCATGCGCAGCGTAGGCACAAAGGCCGGCACGCCGCCCTTGAAAAAGTTCTTGCCCTCACGCCCGCGCGACTTGCCCCACATGCCAACGAGCACGTCACCCTCTTTCAGGTCGCCGCTGCCCTCGGCCGCGCCGTCGTGAGCGCCATCGTGCGCGCCGTCCTGCGCGCCGTCCTGAGCGCCGTCGTGCGCGCCGTCCTGCGCGCCCGGAGCGCCGCCGTCCTCGTGAGCGCCCTCATGAGCGCCGTCCTGAGCGCCTCCCATGGACTGCTTCTTCTTGCCCTGCTTCGTCAGCTGGTTGCCACCCTTGCGCTTCCACACCCAGAGAGGACGCAGCGCCGCGGCAGGCACCTCGTCGTGCTCATTGACGAATTTGAGCGCCTTGACGGCGAACTTTGCATTCCGGAGCAGCTCGAGCGGCGGCATCGGACGTTCATACCTCTCCTCCTTCGAGAGTGACTTGCGCCTGTCGCCAGGCTTGCCCTCCGCGCCGCCCGCCGCGCCTTCGGCCGCCAAGACTGCGCCATCCGCCGCCGTACTGAGCGCGCCCTCGGCATCGCCCGCGGACGCGCCGTCCTGAGCGCCCGCGGACGCAGCTGCGGGCTTCTCCTGCAGCACCGGGTTGACAATCATGACGACCTGCCACCAGCCGCCCAGGTAGTGCATCTCGAGGGTGTCACCCGCCTCGCAGTTCCCTAATGAGCTCGCATGCTCTGCGAGGAGCCGAGAGGGGCGAGGGCGCTGTGGTGAGCACTTGCATGCAAGGCAGGTCCACAGTGGCAATCAACGTCAATTAACGTACCTGGGATGAGCTCGAGAGGTGCCCCGTTCTCTCCGGTCAGCACGGGTGGCACGGGACGTATGTTGGAGATCTTGACGTCCTCTTCGGTCCCTTTCCACAGCCGCTTCACATCTTCCTCGCCGCCCTCGACCTCCATCGGCGCCGACGACGACGACGCGGCGGCCGCCGGCGCACGTGCGCCCGGCTGGGCGCCCACACGCTCGCTCGTGTACTGCACGCGCACGGTGCCCTTGGGGAGCACTTCCTTGATCGTGGCCATGTACCACGCGCCATCGAAGCCGGTATTGTCCTTTTGACGAACCTCGACGAGCTCGCCTGGGACGAGCTTCAGGATCGGATCGCAATAGTCGTTGAGCACCACCGGCTTCATCTTCTTCTCCTTCTTCTCCTTGTCATCCTTGAGCTTGCCTTTCTTCTTCACCTCCTCGTATCCGGTCCGAAGCTCGGCCACCGCCACGACCACCTGCGCCTGCTTGAGGTCGCCAATGGACTCGATGTGCGCGACGGGCACCGTGTCGGCCACGTCGAGCGAGCCCGCGGGCACGAGCGCCGTTGCCGACGACAATTCTGCCGGCTCGGTGGTGGATGTGACGGCCGTCGTCGTCGCGCTGCCGTCCTCGAGCGCCGTTTTGGTGAACGACTCCACGTGCCCGATAAGCTCATACAGCCACTCGGCCACCTCGACCGCCGCGCCCATCCGCTTGTCATAGTCCTTGCGCGTCGAGTCGACCTTGCACGAGCCGAGGGAGATGCGATGGAACCGTCGATCGTCCTTCTCGGCCCGAGGCCACGGGCGCGACGAGTACTTTTTGCCCAGCTCGGCTGCGACCCCCGCCACGTACCGCGAGAAGACCAGGGCGGCCTGTTTGACCTCCTTGTAGTAGCCAAGGTCGGCCTGCCCGGGGGCCACCACGCCATAGTGCGCAATCGCCGGGTGGTAAAAGATCCCCTGACAGCCCGTCTCCGCCTTTGGATTCGCATGCACTTGCAGCGACGAGTCGTCGCCGTCGAAGGCCGTGTTGAGCAACCACGTATTGTCGGGCGCGCTCGCGCCGTCGTGGGTGGCGCGTCCGACACCCGCGCGTGCGCCGCCGCCGCCGCCGCCGCCGCCGCCGCCGCCGCCGCCGGTGCCGCCGCCGCCGCCGCCGCCGCCGCCGCCGCCGCTGGTGCCGCCGCCGCCGCCGCCTCCAGCGCCCATCCCCTCGAGCGCCCACATCTTCTTCTTGCCCTGGACCTTGGGCTGGATGGAAGCGGAGAGCAGCCCGCGACGGCGCAGATTCTTGACGAGGCGCGTGCAGACGGCCATCGTACGTGCGCAGCTCTCCGGGTCGTCATGATGGCCGACGTGGTACAGACTGCCTTCGTAGTACACCTGCGTCTGCCACCGGCCTGCCGAGGCGCGATGCACGCCCTTGAAGCCGCTCTCCGATCGATCCGATCGGATCAGTGGCAGTGGCTCGCGCTTGCCATCCTCGCGGTCCTCGCGATCCGCCTCCTTAAACACGAGGTTCATGTCCAGCAGCACCGAGTCCGCCGCCTCGCCCACCACGGCGCCCGCGGCCTCGAGGAGCGGCATGATCGGGTCGCGGCGCAGCATCTTCTCGTCCATCTCGTCACTCGAGCGCGCCTCGTCGGCCGCGGCGGCGAACGCCTTGCCCGCCTCGGCCGCGCTCGTAAAGTAGCCGAGCGTCCTCTGCTTGAAGACGTCGTTCGAGCCCGAGCGCCCTTTGGTCAGCTTGGCCGGTACGAACGCCTCGTACAGCTTGCCGCGCGCCTCGGGGGGCGGGTGCTCGAGCTTGTACACCCCCCGCAGCCCAGAGCGGTTCCACAGGCACGGGTAGCCACCCGCCGCGCGTGCCGCGCTGCCGTTGGCAGCGGCGATACGGTCCTCGGCCGCCGCATGCTCTTCGTCCTCGTCCTCCTCCGCGCCGCCGGGTGTGCCCATCTCGGCGCCGCGCGGCGTGGCCTTCTCGGAGCCGCCGCCCTCCTCCTCCTCGTCTTCCCCCTTCTTGGCCTTCTTCTTCGAGCCCTTGGTCACGCCGGCGGGACTGCTCATCACAGCGCCCCCTCCCCCCTCCGAGCGGGCGGGCGAAGGGGGCAGCGAGGGCGGCACCGGGCTCGCGGGCGGCGCTGGCGAGGGCGGCACCGATAAGGGCGGCTGCCCGGGCGGCGGAAGAGCCACCTCCGCCATGTCGACATCCTCATCGACGTCCACGCTGCCACCGCCACGCGCCGCCGCCGCCGCAAGCTCCGCACTCAAAGTCGGCGGCTCGACCACCGCCCCGTCGGTCTGCCAGCCGAGCACGAGGCCAACGCCACCGCCCGCGGACGCATCGAGTTGCAATGGCGGAGGGGCGGAGGCGCACAAGTGGGAGGTGGTGCCCTCCTGCCACGAGAACACCATCCCGCGCCCCTCACTCTCCGCCTCGTTGAGCAGCAGCGGGGGCGGCGGGGGGGCGCCCAGCACGGCGCCCAGCCGCCCCGCGCCAGCGCCGTCGTGCATGGGTGCAGGCAGCGCGAGCGGAGGGCGAACCGAGCTTGGCACGGCGCTCGGTACGTTGCGTGAGTCGTTGTCGGCGAGCTCAGCGGCGGCGTCCGCGTCGAGCGGGTGCGTGAACGAGAGGTGTGAACAGTACGAGCACTGGATCACATCGAGCCCGGGCACGACGAGGATCGAGAGGATGCGAGAGCAGCCCGGGCACTCGGCGGTGCACCAGAGGCGCTGCTCCGGCTGGATCTCGGCCTGATGAGGGAGGCAATCCGTGGTCATCAGAGGGGCAATCAGAGGGGCAATCAGCGGGGCAATCAGCGGGGCAATCAGCGGGGCAATCAGCGGGGCAATCAGAGGCTGCAAAGGGCGCATTCAGACGCAATCATGAGTGGCTCTCACCTGGACCGCGGGCGTGTGGCGCACGACGACCGCCTCGCCCATGATGGCCACTGCGGCCTCGTACACGAGCTCCTCGTACCTGTGGGGAAGAGGAGGGCGCCGTGGTGAGCACGTGCATGCCTGTGGCCTCGTACACGAGCTCCTCGTACCCTTTCTTGGCCGAGATCCCCGCGAGCCGCAGCTCATTCTCCATCACGGGCACGATGTCGATGGCACTCGTACTGCTCTGCCGGACCTCCTCCTCCTCGTCCTCCTCCTCGTCCTCGAGCTCATGCGCCGCGAAGCCGCCCTTGAGCTTCGCCTCCGCCTTGGCACGCGCCTTCGCACGCTCCTCTTGTAACCACTTGGGCTCCTGTTTCGTCACAGGGCGCCACATCTCGACGAGCCCCGCCGCGTTGCCGTCACGCGAGCCGCGATGGACCACCTCCCACATGTTGCCATCGACGCCCCTGCGCTCCGTGCCCACAGTATACGCATTGGGCTTCTCCCGCGGCGCGCCCTCTGGTTGGATCTCCGTGCCCGCCTTGCGCCCCTTTTTGACGTTCGCCTGCTCCTCGATGACAGAGCGCAGCGTGCCGTTGACGAAGAGCAACTCGGGCGGCGGGCGCTCCCTCCACTCTCCGTCCAGGAAATCCTTGCCAGCCACCCAATTGTACGCGGGCCGAAGGTCATGAAGGTCAGCTTCATGCTCAGCCTCAAAGTTGACCTCGCGCACGAGCCACGTCACGCCGCCGCTCGCGCCGCCATCGGCAGCTGCGCTACCCGCCGCACCGCCGGCCACGCCGCCCTCATTCCCCACAAAGGAGACGCGACGCTTCTTCTTCTCGATGCGCACAAGCTCGACCTCCCACCAGCCGCCGTCGTACCGGTAATCGGCCGCCGCGCCGGGCATCAGCTTCGCCGCCCACTCGGCGCGCGCGCCCGACTCGGCGCCAGGCACGGGTGGGCGCGGGCGCAGGTACTTGATCGACTCCGCAGTCTCGTACCGTACCTGTGGGGAAGAGGGGGGCGCCGTGGTGAGCACTGGCATGCAGCGGGCGCAGGTCTTGGATCGGCTTGACTTGACTTGGATCGGCTTGGCATCAGGGCAATCAAGGGCAATCAAGTCTCAAAGCGTACCTTGGAGCCCTCGGCATCAGAGGCGATCAGGTCATCAGTGGTCATCAGTGGTCATCAGCGTACCTTGGAGGCCTTGGGATCCCTCTTCGTCTTGGGCAATCAGGTCATCAGTGGTCATCAGTGGTCATCAGTGGTCATCAGCGTACCTTGGAGGCCTTGGGATCCCTCTTCGTCTTGGGCGCCGTGTACTTCTTCTCATCGCGCTCGCGTAGAGCCTTGGGCTTCAGCGGCAGCTCCTCCGTGTCATCCTCGCCCTCGTGCAGCTCAAAATAGCGAACGATCGCCTTCGAATCGAACTCGTGCCCGACGACCTCGCCTTCAAAGACGGACCCTTGCAGGCTGCCATCCGTCTGCTCCACCTCGACATGCATCCCCACTGGCCACGCGAGCTTGACCTTCTCAAAGTGAGCCTCGCGCTCGAGCATCCGCTTCGACTTGACCTTCGGCTGCCAGTGGCCCGCCCATCGTCCGTTCTTGTGCAGCCAGCCTGGGCGCAGCGCGGCGAGCTGCACTCCAAACGTCGCGTGCACGTCCTTCGGGTGTGCCGAGACGAAGCGCACCTGTGGGGGTGGGGCTCCGTGGTGAGCACTTGCATGCAATGGCATGACCCTCGGGTGTGCCGTGACGAAGCGCACAAGGTAATCTGCGGACTGGAGCGCCATCAGAGGTCATCAGAGGCCATCAGAGGTTATCAAAGGTCATCAAAGACCATCGAAGGTCATCGAAGGTCATCAGAGGTCATCAGAGGTCATCAAAGCGCACATGGTAATCTGCGGACTGGAGCGCCGCCTTGCGCGCCGCGGCCGCGCTCGGCTCCTCAGCCTCGTCCATTTCGTCAAAATCGACGAGCGACTCCAGATCTGCCTCCAGATCTGCCTCGCGGAAGTTGCGAAGCCCCTTGGCGGCGCGCGCGGTCGGATCGGAGAATTGGATGACGAACCAGCCGCCCGGCTTGAGGTCCACGATGTCGCCCTGCAGCTTGAAGCAATCGGAGTCCTCGCGGCTCACGTAGACCTGATGGCCCGGCGCCAAGTCCTTGCGCCCCCCTTGCACGGTGCCCGACGCGTCGAGCAGGCCGCTCGAGACGGCGCTCTCAGGGCGCAGTGCCTCGCGGATCCACACGACACGAACCTGTGGGGAGCATCGCGTCGCGGTGAGCACATGCATGCCGCGGGCGCAGTGCAAGGGCAATCACGCGTCATCGCGCACCTGGTACCAGCCGCCGCGGTACTGGAGCTCGAGGGGGCAAGAGCCATCGATGGCGCCGTCACGTGACGCGACGCTTCCGAAATCCTCGGGCGTGGGTGGCGCGGGCGGGCGCAGCTCGGTGAACGGCACCCACGCACGCAGGAGCACGCCGCCGTCCTGGGTGTGCAACTCATACTGCTCGGCGCTCAAGACGGCGCGCGCGCGCGCGGCTATCTGGGCGTCGTCTTCTTCGGCGAGATCGCCCGCCACGACGCGCATGCCCGCACGCTGGCGCAGCGCCTTGTCAGCTTCGTCAACTGCCATCTTTGGGAGGCCTTCCACACGCTCGAAAACGACCAACGCCTCCTCCTTGCCGAAGAGCAACGCCACCCCCCGGTACCATGAGTTCGGCAGGTGCGCACGCACCGCCGCTGCGCTCGCGGACTCGGCGGGAGCGAGGGGCGCCTCGAGCGCCATCCCGGGCGTGAAGCCCCGCTTCTCCGCCTCGCGAGCATACTTATCGCGAGCGCCCTCGAGGGTGCCCTCCTCGAAGCTCTTCCACTTGGCGCGCTCCTCGGCCTGCGAGGTCCGCATGCAATCAGCGGCAATCAGGAGGTCATCAGGAGGTCATCAGGAGGTCATCAGGAGGTCATCAGGAGGTCATCAGGAGGTCATCAGACGCACCTGCTCGAGCTTCTTGCGCTTGCGAGCCTCCTCTCGCTCCTTCTCCTCTTCGAATTTCGCGCGCTTCTTAGCCTCCTTCTCATCGTCCTTCCCCTTACGCTTCGCGTCGGCTTCCTCGAGCTTCGCCAGCCGCTTCGCATCGACGAGCTCCTGTGGGGAAACGTGGGGCGCAATCAGCCGCCATCAGTCGGTAACGGCCGTCATCAGCCGTCATCAGTCGGTATCGGCCGCCATCAGCCGTCATCAGTCGCACCATCATCAGAGGTGCAATTAGTGGGCTCCTCAGCGGGATCATCAGCCGCAATTAGCCCACCTTCTTCTTGGCTGATTGGCGCTTGAGTTCGCTCAGTAGGCGGCGCTCTTCATGACCACGCAACTCCGCATACAGGGCCACCGCAGCGAGCGAGCGGGCGACCGACCTGATGAAGGAGGCAATCAAGAGGTGTCGTCAGAGGTCATCAGAGGCACTCAGCGGTCCTCATCAGAGGTCATCAGAGGTCATCAGAGGTCATCAGAGGTCATCAGAGGCACTCAGCGGTCCTCATCAGAGCTCATCAGGCGGCTCCTCACCATTCGAGCTGTTTGGAGCCCCGATGGCGCCATTGCCAGAGCGCGCACTGGCGCATGTCCGCGGCGGAGACCACATGTGCATTCCCCACAGGGTGCGTGAGGACGGCGTAACGTGCGTTGGGCTCGCCGGGCTTCACGCTCTGCGACCAGCACAGCTCCTTCTCGTCGGCGCCGTGTTGGGCGCCTCCAGTGCGCGACCAGCAACGTGTCTTCCCATCGGGCGCGAGGACCACTTGCCAAGGCACAATCCACTTGCCACTCGCCTCATCGAGACCATTCGAAACGGTTCCCACAGGGACGTCCGAGACGGGGTGCGCGGCCTCTCCGGTGGAGAGGAGTACCGGTGGGTACACCCCAGCCTCGGCCACGTACACCAACGTCCCTTGCCACCAGCCATCCTCGAAAGCAAACTCGAGGGGCACTCCCGCAGCCAGGGTCGACAGAAACGAGGCCGGCGTGGGCGGCGGTAGCGGGCGCAGCCGTCGCAGTGGCACCTGCGTGTCCACAAGCTTGTCGGCGCCCTCCTCGTCGCTCTCCGAGAACGCATGGTAACGTACGGCAGCCCGCTGCTCCGCCTCGTGCACCTGATGAGGGAGGCACTCAGAGGCGCTCAGAGGCGCTCAGAGCCACTCAGAGCCACTCAGAGCCGATCAGAGCCGATCAGAGGCGCTCAGAGGCGCTCAGAGCCACTCAGAGCCACTCAGAGCCGATCAGAGCCGATCAGAGGCGCTCAGAGGCGCTCAGAGCCAGTCAGAGCCAGTCAGAGCCGCTCAGAGCCACTCAGAACCACTCAGAGCCACTCAGAGGCGCTCAGAGCCGATCAGAGCCGCTCAGAGCCACTCAGAGCCGATCAGAGCCCACTCAGAGCCGATCATAGGCAATCACGGCAGCCCTCGTGCACCTCGAGCACATCGGCGCCGTAGTAAGCGCCCTCGAAGCCATCGTCCTCCTGCAGCACCTCGACCGTCTGTTTCGGGGCAAAGGCCGCGGCGGGCGTTGCCTCATCAGACGCGTAGCTGCCTCCAATCACCCGCCGTACGTGGCCCGAGTGCGCCACGTACGAAGCTGACGAAGCTGACGAAGCTGACGAAGCTGCCGCGGGCTTGGACGAGTCCGCCGCCGCCGCCGAGCGCTCGGCTGACGAAGCTGACGAAGTCGAGTCCGCCCCGCTCGCGCGCCGCCCCTTGGCAGAGCCCGCCTTGGCGTTCGGCTCGGCGGACAAAGTTGACGAAGCCGAGGCCAGCCCGGCGGGCCCAGCGGCGCCCTTGGCGTCCGCGGGCGGCGCGGCGGGCACAAGAGTCAGGTTAGCCAGCCATTGGGCCGTCGGTGCACGGTCCAGATCGGTCACATCGGCGCCCGGAGGCTCGAGCTCCCACCTGTCGCCCTCGAGACGCACGTTGAGCAGTATCGAGGAGGGCACGATTCCCTTCTTCCACATGGGCTTGATGTACCCTTGGCTATGCGCCTTGCCGTCGCTCATACGCGTGGTCAGGTGCTGCAGCACGCCGCCCTTGACGCGCCAGAACCAATCACCGGTACGGAGCACCCACGCTGGGCGCACACGGCTCGCCGTCACGTCCAACACATCCGAAGAGTACAGGAGCTTGACGCGCAGCTTGGTGTCACTGGCGCCGTCAGCGGCGGCGGCCGCCGCAAATGGCTCCTCGCCTGCCGCCTCCGCCGCCTCCGCGGCGGCCTGCCTCTCGGCCTCCCGCTTCCTCCTCTGCTTGGCCTCCTTCTTGGACTCCGTGGCCTCGATGGGCGGAGGCACCACGATGCACTCCCACCAGCCCTCATGGACCAAGACCTGCAGCAGGTCGCCCTCATCGAAGTGCGAAGGAGGCCACACCCCCTCGATCATGCCAGGCGGGCGTGGGCGCAGACACTTGAGTGGCTGCCACTCGGTGAGCGGCGTCCCATCTTCATTCGTGAGGGTGTCATACTGGATCTTCACCGTGCCCGCCTCTCCGCCCTCCTTGCCGCCCGCAAAGGCGGCGATCTGCCCCGCGTACCATGAGCCCACGTAGGCCTCGTCCACGGGGCCCACTTCCACTCGGTCGCCTTTGGACCACCTTCGTGCCTGCGGGTTCTCGTCTACGGGCAGCGGCGCGAGCGGCGGCCTGAAGTTCGCGCGCCCATCGCCCGCAAACGACCAGCTCCCGTCTTGCTGCGTCAGCTGCACCGTCAGCAGGTTCGGGTCGTCCGCCGCCTTGGCCGCCACCTTTTCGATGGCGGCTGGCGGCTCGCCATTCTCACCAGTTGCCGCCTCGTCGCCGCGCAGCGTGAGCTGCGCATCGAGGCGCCACGAGGCGGCCGAGAGGGCCGCCGAAGAGGCCGCGCCCGTGTCCGATCGACGGAAGGTGAGCAGCACGGCCGAGCGTGGACCGGAGCGGCGCTGGGTCATGGACCAGGCGTTCGTCTCACTCGCGAGGCTCCATAGCGGGCGGAGCGCGCTCGCGGGCAGCGTGTACTTGGCAAACGTATCGAGCAACAGCACCGAGGCCTCCTCCTTGTCGTCCTCCGCCAGCGGCAGCACCAGCTCTTGAAAGGCAGCCTCGACCCAACCAGACCCGTTCGGCTGGTCAGACAGCACGGCGCTGATCACGTCGTAAGGCAGCAGCTTGCGCAGCCAGTCGCTTGGCGGATCGGGTGGCACGGCACGCAGACCGTCGAGCGCCACCCACGTCTTCTCCGCCTCCTTCTCGATGAGCTCCGCTCCGGGCTCGCTCACGTACCTGTGGGGCGTGAGGACGCCGTGGTGAGCACACACTTGCATGCCTCCAGTACCGGAGACGAAACTGGCTCACGTACCCGATGCGCGCTTGGCCCAACTTCTCACGAGTGCCCAACGTGAGGATCACTGCCTCATACGTGACGCCGTCGACGACATGCTCGACGCGCGAGCCCTTGGCGAGCTCCTCAGCGAGCGGAAACGATGGCGCCTTGGTGGTCGCGCTCTTCGCGCCGCTGCCCAAGCCCTTGGGCTTCTTCGATCCAGAGTCCTTGCCACCACCGCCACTGGCGCTGTCAGGCGATGTCGCTAGGGCCAGAGACTTGGTGACGGGCGCGCTGCCTTTCTTAGACTTGCTCGAGGGGCCCTGCGAGCGCAAAAGGGCGCAGAGCACGCGCGCTCAGCGCCGTCGGTTGAATCGCACGGGCTCTATTGGCAGCCCAGCCAGCATGCTCTGGTGAGTTTGCGGGCGGAAGGTGCCACAGAGCCCAGGGAAGGCAGGCTGGGCACGTGCGGCGCGGCGCACCTGCGAAGTAGGTGTCCCAGTGGCCTGCGGAGCGGCCGGTGCGGCCGCAGCAGTAGCGGCCGCCGCAGAGTCAGCCTCACTGGAGGCCTTGCTGCGTGAGGCCCTGTCTGTCCGTGGCATACCAACACGTGCTACCAAAGTTGTAGACCTGCAGGCGGTGCGCGGTCGGGGGTATCAGCCTGGGCGGTTTCAGCTGCTGATCGCAGGCCACAGGCAAGTGGCAAATGAACCTTGTTCGGCGTCGGCTCGAAGCCCAGTCGGACTCCTCTCGAGCGGGAGAAGAAAGCGCAAAGCGAAGCTCTTTGCACGTGCGTCCCGTGCGTCAAAGACGATGTTCGCGCTCTTCAATGATTAGCTGGCTTTTCTCCCATCTCTCGCCCCGAGCCTCTCAACAGCTTCTTTGTTTTGTCTATCCTAACCGCCTATGTTTGCCTTTTTTTGTTGCCAAACTTGCACCAGACCCATGCGAGCTTCTCTCAGCTGCATCCGCCTCGACAATCATGGAATGGGTCGGTCATGCGGCCGGTATGAGCGCAGGTATGAAGCGGCAGGGAGTATTCAGGGAGGCCACAGGGACGAGGCAGCAGTTCGTTGCGCCGCCGCCCTTTGGCGTCGACCCGATCACCCCGCAGGCGACGCAGGCCCGCTTCTCGATCTCGTCAGCCACCATCGGTGGCAACAAGCAGCAGCGCGTCATCGACTACCAGATCCGCGAGGAGCCGCCGCGCGTGGGCGCTCCGGTCGCCAACACCCTCGTCGCCGCCGGTCGGCGCCCCAAAATCACCGTGGGCGCGCACATAGAACGAGCGGTGCATAACCGATAACGCGTGACTGTAGCATTCGAATCTAGTGATTAATAGAAAGCCCTCTTTGATGTTCTACGCCCTGTGACCGGCTGACGAAATCGAATACCGCCGCGTGGTGGTGAGAAGCGCGGCACATGCACATGAGATGCGACTGCGGCCCGTTGCCACAGTAACGCCCTTCGCAAGAGACCAGCGAGCAGCGGCTCTTGCTCTCACTGTCTCACACGCCCAGTGTCTCCTCCCCTCGTCGCCGCGTGACCGCGACACGGCCGTGCCTCTGCCCTGTCCCGCCACGCGCAACTTGCCCAGGTTGATAGTGCCCTCCGTCCCTACACGTCCCCTCCGGCCCCGGCGTGCCCCGCTCTCGCGGCTGCCCCGCTCAGGTGCGATTCCGGTTTAGGGAGGGGCTGGGGTGTGAAGGGCTGGAGTGTGAATGAGTCTCGCCGCTCAGTCCCAGCGCCTGCGCCGCCCAACGCTCGGTGCTCAGCTCAGCGCCAGTCGGGCTTCGATGGCGGCGGCGGAGGCATCTGCTGCCGGGCTTGCTTGACCGACTTGGCGATGCGCGTAATGTACGCGGGAGCCTCGTGGGTCTGCGGCTGAAAGGTGCACTCGGCGAGCTCCTGCGCCAAGGAGCGATCAAGGGAGATCAAGGGGAGATCGATGAACAATCAACGGCCATCAGTAATCCAGGTCAATCATGGGCGAGCTCAAGGGAGATCGCACCTGGCTCTCCTGCGCCTCGCGCACGACCGCAGTCAGCTGCTCCTTGAGCCGCATGTGCTGTCGGACCCTCGCCAGGTAGGATTGTGGCTCCGAATGGACCTTGAGCCGACTCTGCACGCCGGGCACTTCGTTGATGTGCGGCTTGAATGTGAGCCCTTCCTGGCCCTTCTCTTCGGCCACGGCGCGTTTGGTCTCATACAGGCGCACTCGGCGCTGCGCGTCGCCCATCGAGCGCTCCTCGCAGGTTCGCCCTTTGCGTGCGTGGGCGCTGAGCGTGATCTGCGGGTGGAAGGTGCACTGCTCGGCCTGATCGGAGGGCAGAAGCGTGGAACCGTCGCCTCCTCCCAGGGACGAGAGGGTCTGCTGCTTGCGCCGCTCTGCCTGCTCCGCCACCTGATGAGGGAGGCAATGAATGGCGTCATCAGAGGTCATCAGAGGTCATCAGAGGTCATCAGAGGTCATCAGAGGTCATCAGAGGTCATCAGAGGTCATCAGGTCATCAAGAGGCCAGCATGGTTCTCCGCCTGCTCCGCTACCCGCTCAAGAAAGCTCTTCGAAGCGTCGTGACGAGCGTCTGTTGTGGAACCCTGCTGACGCCTCATCTCGGCACCCTCCGAGCCGAGATTGCCAAGATCTCGCTCGGAGCCCGCTATCGGTGGCGGTGGCGGCAGGCCGGCCCCGTCGCTCGCGCGCCGCACGCCGCGCAGCAACTCATCGCGCTCCTTGGCGATCGTCTCCGCGCGCTGCTGCTCGGCCATGCGCTTGCGGTGTAAGTGCGCCGCTTGTCGCTCAAGGAAGCTGGCGAAGACCTCATCGGCTTTTTCGCTCGCGCCGCCGGGCGACGATGGCGGCCCCTTCGGAGCCACCCCGCTGCCGCGCAAGGGGGCCGAACCAAAGCTTGCGGAGCGAGTCAAGCCGCGCCCGGGCGGCGCCTGAGAGGGTGAGGGTGGAGGCTGCCTAGAGAGTCGCAGGTGCGCCGGGTCCTCTAGGTAGTCCGCGACAGCATTGGAGAGGGAGCGCGGCATACGATTGACAGCTGGCGAGAAGGTGCACTGCTCGAGGCCGGTGGGCAGCGGCAGCGGGCGCGAGGGCGAGGGGGCTCGATAGCGCGAGGCGACATTGGTCGCCACGTTCGTGCGCAGCGGTTTATTGGTCTCGGGCTGGAACGTGCACTGCGACTCCTCCTGTTGACGTTTCTCCTCGCGCTTGGCCTCGAGCGCCTCGTGCTGCGCGATGCGCGCCTGCGGCTGGTACAGCCGCGAGATCACGTGGCCGCGAGCGCTCTGGCTGCCGCCGCCGCCGCCGCCGCCGCCGCCGCCGCCCTCGCGCGCGCTGCTCGCCCCGTCCCGAGCGCCGCCAAAAGAGGCCCGACGCGCAGACGGCGACGGCGCCACCTTGGGCGCAAACGTGCACTCGGCCATCTCGCGCTCCTCGAGCTTGCGCCGCCGATTCTCGTTCTCGACATCCACGTGCTTCTTCCAGTCCTTCGTGTAGTTGAAGAAGGCCTCGGGATCTTCCACCTTGCTCTTGCTGTGCGCGCCACTTCGGCTGTTCGTGCGCGGGTGGAAGGTGCAATCCTCCGCCTCGCGCACCAGCAGCTCCTGCTGAAGCCGCATGGCTCGCAGCTGCTGCATCTCCGCCGCGCGATTCAGCTGCGCCATCGACGAGGTCACGCTCCCCTCGCCGTCGTGCCCGGCATCCTGCTCGTACGCATGCTCATCCGCATGCTCATACGCTGGCATCGCGCCCGTCGGAAGAGCCGGGGCCGGCACGGGTGCGGCTTCCAGAGCGCGGCGCTTCTCATCGATCACTTTCTGCGAGACGAAAGCGAGCAGGTCAATTCAGGGACGGAAAGACGCTCACGGCTACCTGCCGGGGGATGTTTAGGCAGCGCCCGGCTGCGCTTTCGATCAGCGAAGCTGCGGCGCACCTGAATAAGAGCCAGCGCGGCAGCTTGGCCTCCGACTGCCTGCGCCATAGACGCTCAAGCGGTGCCAACGACCTCGGCGCTTGAGTGCGGCGCCTCAATGGACTCGGGCTTTTGAGACGGTGCGAAGCCATCGAACTCGACCGTCAAAACGTTTCACATTCACAGTCACAGACCTTCAAACGCCCTCTCGCCGACGATTTCCCATCGATCGACTTCCACTAATCCACAGCCAAGGCTTAGCCTGCATCGATTCAGCTGCGAGCGCGCTGGCCGGTGTTGGAGATGAGCGAGATGCCCTTCTTCCGGCTGCGCGCGCTCGCCATGACGCTCGCCGCTCCTCCGGCCGCATCGCCCGTCGGGCTCGGCGCCGTCGTGGGCGTCGGGATCGGCGCGTGCGCCGCCGCCGCCGCCCACGACGACGCCAACGGCGGCGGCGGCGCCTCGTCGGCATCTCCCCCGTCGAGATCGAAGACCGGGCAGGCGACGCTGCCCTCGCGCAAGCCGCCGCCGCCGCCGCCGCCGCTGCCGCCGCCGCTGCTGCCCGCCGAGTGCGGTTGACCGGCCGTCGCGACGGGCGCTGTGGCGGGCGCTGTGGCGGCGCGCTGCGGTGTGAGGAGGTTCGCGGGCGAAGAAGCCCTGAAGGAAGGCGAGCACTCTGGGGTCTTGTTGCTGTTGCGCAAGGACTGAGCGCTCGAGGCGCCGTGCTGAGCGCTCGAGGCGCCGCCGCCGCTGCTCACCGACGCGTGTGCGGTGCCAGCGACGGGCCAGGGGGAGGGCCCGTGCAAGGGGGAGGCGCCGGGGGAGGCGCCGGGGGAGGCAGCCTGCGCGAGCGTCGGCCCCGAAGCACCAAAGCCCTCGTGCACCATGCGCGCGAACGAGGGCACTTGGCTGCGCTCCTCCTGCTGCGCCTGCCACTGTGCTTCCCATTCGGAGGTGATGGAGATCTCGATGGCCTCGCGGGCGAGCTGCTGCCTCCGGCGGAGTGCCTCGATCTGTGAATGTGAATACCGGGTGCACACGGGAGCCGAGAGCGCGCTGTGGTGAGCACTTGCATGCAAGGCAGGCCATCAGTGGCAATCAACGGCAATGAACGTACCTTGTCCATGCTGAGCAGCTCCAGCTCACTTGCATGCAAGGCAGGCCATCAGAGGCAATCAACGGCAATGAACGTACCTTGTCCATGCTGAGCAGCTCCAGCTCGATGGCCATCGTCGACTTACCAGCCTTGGACGCGAGCTGCTGTGTCTCACGCTCGCGCTCTCTCTGCTCGCGTTGCTGCCGCGCTGCCTCCTTGGCGGCCTTGCGCCGGCGCTCGGCACGGCGCGCGATCTGCTCGGCTGCGCCCTCGAGAGTGGCGGGAGAGACGAGTTTCGTCAGATCGAGCTCGGCGATCACCACCGAGCAGCCCTGATGAGGGAGGCAATCAGACGTCCTCTGTGATCAACAAGAGGTTGCTCGGTCGTGCAGCCCTGATGAGGGAGGCAATCAGAGGCCATCAGAGGCAATCAGCTCGACGTGCTCGGTCACCTGCGGAAGGTGGGAGAGCCAACGGAAGCGTAATCAGAGGCAATCAGAGGCAATTAGAGGCAATCAGCTCGGTCGTGCTCGGTCACCTGCGGAAGGTGGGAGAGCCAACGGAAGCGCTTGCGCACACTCTCGTCGGAGAGCTTCTGCGGCGTGAGCTCGACGATCGGAGCTCGCACCTGATGAGGGAGGCCATCAGGCGTCCTCGGTGATCATCAAGAGGCCATCCAGAGGCCATCAGGGGCAGAGGCGAGATGCAGGGGTGACCAAGGGAGATCAAGGGAGATCAAGGGAGATGCGCACGAGCTCAGGGCAGCTCGACACGCTCCCAAACTCGTCCAAGAGCAATCAAGGGAGATCAAGGGAGATGCGCACGAGCTCAGGGCAGCTCGACACGCTCCCAAACTCGTCCAAGAGCATCCGCGTGCACATCATGTCCGCAAAGATCAGCTGACCGTCCGCCGCCTGCAGCAGCAGCTGCCCTTCCTCCCTGGCTCCGCCGCCGTCCCGAGCGCCGTCCAGGGCGCCGTCCCGGGCGCCGTCCCGAGCGCCGTCCCGAGCGCCGCCCTCCTCCTTCGAGCGCTCTCTCGTCGGCGCCGACGCCGGCTTCCCCACCATATTCACATTCACAGACGCCGGCTTCCCCTCCATATTCACATTCACAGACGCCGGCTTCCCCTCCATATTCACATTCACAGACGCCGGCTTCCCTTCCACACTCCCTATGGCTATCTTGCTTGGGGTGGCGAGGCTCCACTTTCGGTGGAGCGCCTTGACGTGCGCTCGTGCCTGATGAGGGAGGCAATCAGAGCTCATGAGGGAGGCAATCAGAGGTCCTCAGAGGTCCTCAGCGCCTTGACGTGCTCTCGTACCTGATGAGGGAGGCAATCAGAGGTCATCAGCGCCTTGACGTGCTCTCGTACCTGGCGCAGAAATCCGAGCGTCTCCTCGTCTTCGGCGCTGTACACGACAGTGGGCTCCGGCGGCGCGGCTGCAGCTGCTGCCGCCGCCGCCGCTGCCGCCGCCGCCGCCGCCGCCGCCGGTGCTGCTGCTGCTGTGCTCGCCGTCCTTCCCGCCTCTGCCGCCGAACGTTGACGAAGCATCTCCGCGAGATTCCGCGGCGCCGGCTTGGGCGCCTGGGTGGCGCTCGACACGGCGCGAGCGCCGGGTCCTTCGGCGGCGGCGGCAGCGGCGGCGACCGCCTGCGAGAGAGCGCCGCGAGCGCCGTGGTGAGCACATGCATGCAAGGCAGGTCGTCATTGGTCATCAGTGGTCATCAGTGGTCATCAGTGGTCATCAGTGGTCATCAGTGGTCAGCAGTGGTCATCAGTGGTCATCAGTGGCCACACCTGCGCGAGAGCCGCGTCGCGCAGCTCCTTCTCCGCCGCGTCGAGCTGCGACAGCTGCGACGCCACAAGACTGTCAAACGAGCGCACCTGTGGGGAGGAGAGGGCGCCGTGGTGAGCACTTGCATGCAGCTGCGACGCCACCAGACTGTCAAACGAGCGCACCTCGGTGAAGCCAAGCAGGCGAGGGCCGGGCTCCACAGCGTCTTCCACAGTGGAGGCGACCTCTTCGAGCCTAAAAAGGAAGCCCGACGGACCGCCTTTTTCGTGCAGGCTCAGACGCCGAAAGTCGACTGGCGGGCCGCCCTCCTTGACCGGCTCGACGCGCGCGAGGCACACGGCGCGCAGCTCACCTGTGGTGGAACGGGGCGCCGTGGTGAGCACTCGCATGCAGGGGCCAGGGTCGTCTCAGACTAAAGGCGAGCAGCTCACCCTGGAGGACAGGAGCCAGGCAGAGCGGGCAGGTGCACGCCTTGCCCGACGCATCGCACGCGGAGTGGTAGCGCAGCGCGCACACGAGGCAGAGGACGTGCCCACACCTGTGGGAGTTGGGCGCCGTCGTGAGCACTTGCATGCGCACACGAGGCAGAGGACGTGCCCACACCCGTGAGGATGCGGCGCGAGTGTGGGGGAGGTGGGCGCCGTTGTGAGCACGTGCATGCGCGCACCCGTGCAGATGCGGCGCGACCGGCGGCTCCGCGAGGCAGATCGGGCAGCGTATCGCCTCCGACGACGCCAAGCGCACCTGTGAGGGAGATCAGCGCCGTGGTGAGCACTTGCATGCGAGGCCAAACGGGCAGCGTATCGCCGCCGACGAGGACGCCTAAGCGCGCGCATTGCGCGCACGACGTCCCAGTCGACCGGCACGTCCGAAAGGCATCAGAGGTCATCAGAGGCACTCAGAGGTCATCAGGAGGTCATCAGAGGTCATCAGAAGTCATCAGAGGCCATTCACACCGCGCGCACGACGTCCCAGTCGACCGGCACGTCCGGGGAGGCGCGATGGATGCGATAATCACCGCCGGCGGGCACGAGCAGCTGCAGCTTCGAGGCGCGGTAGCGCGTCCTCTCCTCCACCCGACTACGCGCCGTCGCGGGCACCGCGGGCGCGATGCGGGCGCGCCTTGGCGGCGCCTCCGTCGATAAGAGCTCGGCACGACCGCTCAGCGGCTGGAAGTTGAGCAGATGTGACGCGTCGCGCTGCCCGCGTCGCGCTGCCCTCGTCGCACCGTGGCTGCCGCCCTCGGACACGGACCATTCATAGCCGCAGTCCGTCTTGACCCAACGTCCTCGGACCTCGGCGCCGGCGGGCCCGCCGCTGCCGCCACCGCCCGCTGGCAACGCCGCCGCGTGCGGCTGCTGCGAGCTGCGCCCGGCATGGCGCTGCCCGACGCCACACATAGCGCACATGTCGGCACTGCTCTGGTTGCTGTACGTGCACACCGCGCACGCCCAGTGCGCATGGATGGGACCGTCGCCATCGCTGCGATGGCCACCCTTGCCGTTGCCGCCGCCGCCTTTGCTGTTGCGAACTCCGCCTTTGCCGCCCTTGCCGTTGCCACCACTGCGAGGCGTGTTGCACATGGAGCACGTGGTCGCACCGGGTTCCTCGTTTATGAATGTGCAACCCGTGCAGGCCCATGAGCCAACGGCGCCGCTTCCACGGCCAGCATCACCGCTGGCGCGCGAGTGCCCGCCGCCACGACCGCCGCGCTTGCCACGGCTCCCCTGCGATGGTGATGCCGTTTCGTGCAGCGGTGCAGGTTCAAGAGCGGGAGGGGCCGCCTCGGAGATCATCACCGGAGTTCGGGAAGATGAAGCGCATTCGCGAGTAAAGTTTTTTGTGATGATGTTTTTGAGAAAATCTTCATGGGACAGTCGGACCCTCCCCCCAGCGGCGATCGCCGACATTGACCCGGTCTGACCAAAACAAGACCTGACACGTGAGATGCGGACCTGGAATGTACTCGCCGTGTGCCTGCTCAACACGCTGCTCATCGCGGCCGATACGCAGCCGGAACTCCCGGGCGGCAGTGCGGTTCGGCGCGCGGCCGAGCGCTACGCGGTGCCCGAGGCCGTCGACGCCGAGCGCATCGCCGAGGTCGACCGACTCGTGGCCGCCGCAGCAGCGGCCGTAGAGGAGCTGCCCTTTGGTCATGGCGCTCGTGACGAGCTACGGGCGCTACGCGGCAAACTGCTGAGCTTACGCGACGCTGCAAGCGTCACCGCGCCGCGCGAGTGGGACGCGATGCTTTCCGCCCTCCTAGAGTCGAAGCACTCTGGTGTCGATGACCTTACGGGGCTGCTCGAGGCGCACGCGGCCGTGCCACCGGGCGAGATGGATGCCCTCGCGCAGGCCCGGCCGAGGGCAGCGAAGTTGCCGACGGGCAGCCTGGACAGCGCCGAGTGCGACGGCAACGAGGCAGCCGGCGGGCGCCGCTTGCAGCAGCAGCAGCAGCAGCAGCAGCAGCAGCAGCAGCAGCAGCAGCAGCAGCAGCAGCAGCAGCAGCAGCAGCCGCCGCCGCCGCTTGAGGCAGCTGCACGCCGGCAGACGAAGCTGCCGCCGCCCGTGCCGGCGCAGGAGCGCAGGGCGTCGCGCGCCGAGGTGGAGCCACCTCCGCTCCCCAGCACGAGCCGGCAGCAGCAGCAGCAGCAGCAGCAGCAGCAGCAGCAGCAGCAGCTTGGGGCGATGATGGGCAGCAGTGGCAGCTCGTGGCTCGGCGGGGCGCTTTGGGCCTGGCGACGCTGGCTACTCGACCGACCATCGCCGTGGGAGCGTGACTGTGATTGCTGCTTCCCCGAGTGCCCGCCGCAGTACAACTGCCTCTTGCAGGGCGACGGGCTCTACCTCGCGTGCCGCGGCGAGTCGCTGGGCAGCATTGTAGACTATTACTGGACTGAGCATCCATGCACGTCGGCGGCGTCCGTGCTCGCGCTCGTGCTCATGGCGGGTGCGTGGCTCACACAGCAAGCGCTCGTGCTTCGGGCGCACCTACGGGTGGGCTCGCCTGCTGAGGCCAAGGGAGGCGGCCGAGGCGCACACGCTGCAAGGGAGGCAGCAGTGCAAGACGAGGACGAGGACGAGGACGACGACGACGAGGACGAGGACGAGGCAGCAGTGCAAGACGAGGAGGAGGAGGACGAGGACGAAGAGAAAGAAGACGAGGAGGAGGACAAGGCGGCGGAGGCACATGCGCGCAAGCCTAAGGCGGCCACGAATTGATCGGTGGCAGTTGAGTGAGGGCGAGGCGCACTCAAACTCACCAAGGCGCGAGCGGAGTCGCTGCGGCCTGTTTACACGGCCCCATTCGCCTGTCGTGTATGAAGCGCCGAAGCGAGCTGACGGCAGCGCACGAAAAATGGCTTGTTCGGGCGGTCAGCGGACGGCGGACGGGCAACCGGACGTCAACCGGTCGTACCTCGCGCTTACGCTTGGTGCGATGGTGCCTCCCGGCTCGGCTTCCGTGCGCGTCCTCCCGCGCCGACCGCCCCGCCGGACCGATCAATCGCATCTCCATCTGATTGAATGTACAAGGTTTGAGTGGCTGACCCTGGAAAAATTCTATGCATGTTTCACAATATGCGACTCCCTCCTGTTGAGCTCTATCCTCATTGGGGCACTCATGTCTCTCCATCGTCGAAAAATGGATTCAGCCCAGCTTTTTATCGCAGTGCACCAGCACGCCATGCACCTTGTGCTGAAAGGTAGCGTGGCCCTCGCGCCGCACGAAGAGGCGCATGTAGCGCACCGTGGGGACATCGCGGCCGAGCTCCACTCGCTGCCATCGCATCGGCGAGCCGAAGGCCCGGAAACAGCCGGCGCGTGTCCACGGGCCGTCCTGAGAGTTGCCCACGTCGAGCAGAACGCGTGCAGCGCCAAAGGAGTTGACCACGCCGAGCAAGTCAAGCGCGCGCGGTTTCCGAGCGGTTCCCAGATCGAGGGTGAGCCACTTGTCCCTGGACATCATCTCCATGCGCTGGCCGCCTGGCACGAGCCAGAAGGTGCGTTCGTCGCCATCGACAGCACGTTCAGGCCCGTAGCCTTTGAGCTTGTGGCTGGCGTCGATGGCGGCCGGAGCGACGATGTCGAGCCGATCGTCTCGGCTCTTACGGTTCTGAGCTGCACCAGCTAGTGCGCGCGCACTCGTGAGAGCGACGAGCAGCGTCGACACGAGGACCGAGAGAGCGCGCATGTGCGAATGAAGTCGCAAAAAAGAAAATGTTGTTGTGAGTGCGTCGCGGGCGGCGTGAACAGTGGCTGAAGTGTGAACTGAAAAGAAAGACCTCAAGATGCCCTTGGGTTCTCCCGGGCAGCGAGGACCTTCTGTGCCGCGGCTCGACCACTCAGCCACGCGCCTTCCAACCGCCCATTGAACGCCCAGTCGCCCGCCAGGGCTAGGCGCATCTCGTCGAGCCAGACGCAACCACCCGGGATGGCATAGTCCCTGTCGCCGTAAGGCCAGACAACCGTCTCGGCGGCGCGTAGCGCGGGCAGATGCTTCCGACCAAGAGCGGCGGCGAACGCCTCGAGGAGAGAGGCACGCATAGCGGCGGGCTCCATCTCGTCTTCTAATGCCCTACTCGCCCAGCCAGTCGCACTCTGCACCACCCACACCTCACTGTCGTCGCCGGCTGGTGCCTGGCCTGCTGCCTCCCGACGCGAGCTTTCACAGATGGCGACCGTGATTGGTGAGCCGCACGTGAGAGAAGCGAAGCCAAACGGCAGCTGAAGGGAGCTCTCGAAGACGAAGACGGCCGACACGCGCTCCTTGACGAAATCCTTGTACCGAGCCCGGCCGAGCGCCGCGTCGAGCGTCTTGCGCTGGACAAAGTTGGAGGCTTCGTGCACAGGCGTCGCGATGATGAGCTCGGTGTGAAGATGAGCCGTCGGGGATCTCGGGTTCCATCTCGGGGCGTCCAGATCGAGCACGGCTTGCTCCTCGATCTCGGCCATGAGCTCTGAACTCTCGCTGGGCGGCTGCGCTGCGACGACCCACATGGACGCCTCGTAGTTGACGTCGAAGACGTCACCCGTGCAGACCTCGATGAGCTCACGATCTGGATCTGAGAGCGTGACTGGCGAGGCCATGTGCGGGCAGCCAACGAACCAGCGCTCAGCTGTGCTCTCCAACGGTGCCCACACCCCGGGCTCGCTGATGACGTGTGGCGTGGCAGTGAGCCACTCGGCAACTATGCCTTCCTCACTCCAAGTCTCTAGTACTCTTAGAAAGTCTGGGTCCGTTGCTTGAATGTACGAGCACCCAGCGCCCACCGATCGCCCATCAACCTCAACTCGCCCGAGCCTCCCTCCCAGATGCTGCTCGCGCTCATGGAGCACGCTCCGCACCCCAGCAGCAGCCAGAGTGCGACACGCTGTCACGCCGGCCATTCCTCCTCCAATCACGCCGACAGTCGCCCGGTCTATTGAGGTCATCGCCGTTGACTTGCGAGCATTTTGCCGTGCGATGGTGCGCACAGCAGGCTGAAGGATCGCTGCGCAGACCGACAGCGTCGCGTGCCAACGCGTGATGAGCATTTCTTCGGTGTTGTCGTGAAGCGAAAATACAGAGTCAGAACTATAAGCGCCAGGCCCTCCTGCCTGTGGGTGAAGCGTGTGTGACTCCCCGGAAAGCGTCGTTCTGAGCATGGCGGACTCCTTCATTCTCGCTGCCGAACAGCGCTCCATAGACGCCTGTGGAGCCCGCGGCAGCCAAGGAACCGAAGTCTCCAACGCGGAGCGCCTTGCCGTGTTTCGCGATTGGTTCATCTCCTTCCGGCGCGAAGCCGCGCCAATGTTGACGGCTGAGCAGAATGCGCAAGGGCCGGACTGGCTCTTCGCTCGGCCAGTCATCCTCGCGAATCCGGCCCCGAGTGTACAATTCTCTGGTGCACCCAAGTATGCTGAAGCCGCGGCCGAAGGCGTGCGCATGGGCATCGTCTCGTGCATGAAGGAGCAGTCGGCTGGCAATCCAACACTCGCGTCAGTGTACGCAAGCTCGCTTCAGACGTGGCTCGACCACCACGCGAGGCTCGGCGTCGAGCGTTTTTACCTGCACCTCGAGGACAGCGAGGCGCTCGCCAAGATGCTGCAAGCCTCGCGCTGGGCCGGAGTCATCGAGCTGACCGAGGCCCGCGACACGCGCACGCACTATTTTGAAAAGGTGGGCAGGCAGAATGCCGCCGTGTCGGCTGCGATCCCGCGCGCGCGGGCGGCCGGCCTGACGCACCTGCTTCACATAGACGACGACGAGCTGCTCTACACGAGCCTCGGGCCGGCCGCGCTCCGTGCCGCCCTGGCGCACGCGCCCGCGCCCGCTGCAGATCTGCACCTGGCGAACCTCGAGGCATTGCCGCCGTCGGCGGCGCTCCGTCAGGTGATTGCCACTGATTGCCACTGATTGCCACTGATTGCCACTGATTGCCACTGATTGTCACTGATTGCCACTGATGGCAACGCTCCGTCAGGTGATTGCCACTGATTGCCACTGATGGCGCTCCGGCAGGACCTCTTCCGCGGAGTCACGGCCTTCCGCCATGAGCCCCGGCACTACTGCGCATACACGAATGGCAAGTCCTTCGGAGTGCTTGGAGCGACCGGCCTACGACCAAAGGGGCCGCATCGCTTCACGGCGGCGGGACGCGCAGCCCCCCCGACGACCGACGCTGGCGGCGGCGCCAGCGGTGGCGGCAGCGGCAGTGGTGGTGGCAGCGACGTCGAGGACTCGATGCCAAGCTTGTCTCACGACATCCAGCCACACGTGGGGTGTATCTTGCACTTCGAGAGCAGCCTGTTCGCCATGTGGCAGGCCAAGTATTGTGCGATGGCCATGCGTCACATGGCGGACGACGGCGCGATCGATCGGATCAAGAGTCAAACTCCCTTTGCGTTCTATCGAGAGAGCCTCACGGCTGCGGTGGCAATGCTGCGCGCGGCAAGCGCAGACAACGACGACGATGACGACGACGACGACGACGGGCCTTCCCTTCAGGCCACGGTAATGGCCAAAGCAATCAAGCTCTGGTCGCGCTGGAAGTTGCCGCCGGATGGACTACCCGAGCCGCCGCCGCCGGGGCACCCGCCGCTTGTGCTGGACGGCAAGGGGGTGACCTTACTGCAGCCGCTGGAACCGCCTCAGTAAAATAGCCAGACGCCGCGGCGACGTCGGCTCGTCGGTGACAGATTCGTTGTGAAGGTGCCGGGAGTTCGTCTGTGTGATCTGTGTGTCCGTCCCGGGTGTGTCCCGGCTCCCGGGCTCCGGTGTTTTTGTATCAGGTAGTTGATGGGACCTCCCCATGGACCTCCCGTCCCTTTTAAACCCTTTGCGCCTCTTGGAAAGTCGAAAGCTGATGAGTCATGAGACCGTCACAAAGTTTCCAACCTCTTTATGTCAATGTCTGCGCCCTCAACCCACGTAGTGTCTCCACGGGACCGGTGGTTGTGCGTCTAGCTGAAATGGCTCATAAACGTGAACAACAATGACCAAAGTATTTCGTACGTGAACAACAATTTCGTCAGGTAAAGTACTTTTCGCAATTCCGCGTGTGGAATGTGTCGACGAGGGAGATCCCAATTGAAATGAGACGATTTGTTGGAGGCATCTTCCTCGCCGCCGCCGCTCTGGGCGCGCGCGCCGAGAGAGCGACCTTTGACGGGGCGCCTTGGGCGAGCCGTCAGCTCTTCCTCGGTGCCATTTCACCTTCCCCGCCGTCACTGCAGCCACCCTCTGTCACTGGCAGCTCCGGCGCCGAGCACCCGGATCATTATGGCGCAGACTGCGATGGCCGCGGCCCAGGCCATCCGCTGCCACCGCCGGTGGCCAGCCCATCTTCCTTGCGTGCCGGCACTGGCATCTGCACAACGACGTGCTTCTTCGCATCCGAAGCCGAGTGTTTCGACGGCGGCCCCAGCTCCGAGTTCCCAAGGTGCGCGTACGGCACTGACTGCGTCGACTGCGGCGCGCGCATCGCGTCGCCGCCCCCGCCGCCACATTCCTCCGGCATCGTACACACGAACAACTGCCTCAGCGGCGGCCCTGGCTCCAAATTCGCGACGTGCGCCATCGGCACCGACTGCATCGACTGTGGCCCGCGCGTCTCCACGCCGTCGCCGCCTCCACGGCCACCAGCAGGGCATCTGGCGCCCAGCCTACCGCCTAGCATCTCCTCAAACCCGTGGTTCTACACCTCCAACGCTGATTGCAATCACGGCGGCTTCGGCTGCCTGATCTGCGCCTACGGCACCGACTGTACAAGCTGTCGCGAGCACCCACCGAGCCATCACGAGCATACATCGCGCCGTCACGAGCGCCCCCCCCGTCGCGCTGTCGTGAGCACGCCCTGCGCCGTCGAGAGCAAGAACCGCGCCATAATGACCACCATACGCGCCGAGCACATCCCGCAGCGTATATTACTGATGACCACCATACGCACCGAGCCCTTCCCGTGCCGGCACGAGCATCACCCGCGCCGTCACGAGCATCGCAAGTGCCATAGTGAGCCCTTTACGTCACCGCCCCCATCGATGCCCCCACCCAAGTCGCCACCGTGTTGGTGTTGTTCGGACTCTGGCCTGACGCCACCACCTGCGACCTTGCCGCCACATCCGACCTCGCCTCCACCTCCAACCTCGCCACCACATCCAACCACATGCTCACATACCCAAAGGCCCGATGAACACGGTGAGACCTGGCTGGAGACGCGGCTGGAGGCGGCCTCCAATCGGTGGTCAGTCACCAGGCAGCTACCCCTGTGTCTCGCTCTGCATGGCCAGTCTCCGTCTGGTGGCACTCTGTTTGATGCATCCTTCTACCTGCCCATGCTGGCTGGTCACGCCCAGTGCTCGTCCAGCAGCTCACTCGGTGCTTGGCCAACGGATGTCGTTCACACACAGCGTGTATTCATAGTGTGCGCAGGCGATGTCGTGGCAGAAGTCGTCGGCGCGCTGCCCTTCGAGGCCGCGCTTATCCCCGCATCGTGGGACCACCTGCTTGCGCCAGATGGGGTGGTCGCTGCCTTATGCGATCATGTGATCCTCGACGCCAAAGAGCAGATGCGCGACCAGAGGCCCACAGACGCCATCGTCCCAGGACTGTGGATGCTCGGGCAGTGCCTGGCTCCAGATCTTGCACACGTGCTTGATGTCATGCGTGTGGTCCATGTGCAGCCCTGGCAGCTCGTTGCCACACTCGTCGACCTAGAGGGACTGGAGATCGATGCAGAATCCCTTGGGGCATGGCGTCCTCTCGATGCTGCCTTCGCAGCGCAGGACACCCGATGCGGGAGTGAGCGCTCGACAGAAGGCCTCCTTGCGCTTTGCTTCGGCGTACTTGACAAAGGCTGCCCAGTGGATCTCATCAAGCCGCTTGCGAATGCAGCAGTTGTACACGGTCCGGGACTTGTTCTGCGTGAGCAGAGTGCTCCACCGCTTAGTAGCCTTCACATTCTTGGGCGCAGTGCAAAGGGCGATGCTCTTCTTGCGTCAGAAGCCGAGCAACAGCAGGTCATTCTGGCGAACCATCGAGGTGCGATCACGTCGTCTTTGAAGGGCTCTGCTAGCCGTTCGGATGCGCCTGCTTACAATCTGGTGGCGCCTGCTGACATGGTGTGGTGCTTGCTTGCTTTTTGGCAAGGTCTGCTTTCCTTCTTGCGCCTGTTCGCTTTTCGGTGGCGTCTGCTCATGTTTTGGACTGCGGCAGCATACTCAATCCACGGCAATCCACGGCAGCTCGTGCTTTGGGGGTGCATGCTGCTGCTGAGATCCCTCATGGCATGGCTCTATCGTTTCGCCAAGCCTCTTTGCACTCGGCATCGGCCTCGAGAGGAGCATGGGCTGCATGTTGCCCTCACTCTCCTTGCATTATACAGCATGCTCCCCTGCACCAAGGCCAGCGACGCTCCCAGTCTGTACTCTGTGCAAACTTTGCCCAGCCACCGTCGTGAGCTGCAGACGGCGGTGAGCACCAGCGCCGGCCTGATCGGTGCACTCGCCAACACAACTGTCAGCCACATTGTCCTGGCCCCCGGCACCTACTACCTCAGCGCCGAGCTCAGCATCACCAGGAGCGTCATCCTCGAGGCGGCCGTATCAGGCACGGTCGTGCTGAATGCACAGGCGAGCTCTTCGAGTCAGCGCCGTGTGCTGTTGATCAACCCGGGCTCATCGGGCGTCGTGCAACTGATCAGGCTCAACATCACGGGAGGCTACATCAACTCTGTATGCGCGCTCAGATCTTCAAAACTTCCCATCGCCCCGATGGGAAAGTTGCTGACGTGCTTGCCTCAACTCACGCTTGCACAACTGTGGACCCTTTGGTCAACTACAGGGGGTGAGTGCTGCAGAGACCTTGAAAAGTTCCCATCGCCCCCGTGGGAGACTCACGGTTTGCTCGTTGTTTGCAGGGCGGCGGCGGTGTCTTTGTCCAGGGTGGCACAGTGTCAATTGTGAACTCCCAGATCTACTCCAACACAGCTTACAATGTACGTGCCAGCCACACCTGCAAACTTCCCATCGCCCCAATGGGATGCCTTGCTGACACATGCCCAAATCGACTCTCGTCTTGGATGATGGGTGCTGCCTCGATCTATACCAGTATGGGGTACGTAACATCTGCGCCTGAAACTTCAAAAGTTCCCATCGCCCCCATGGGAGGCCCACATGGGAGACTCACGTTTTGCTCGTTGTTTGCAGGGAGGTGGTGTCTATGTCCAATCTGGCAGGGTCACGATAACATCTTCCTCGATCTACGGGAACACAGCGGACAGAGTACGTGCTCATATTCAAAATTTCCCATCGCCCCCATGGGAAACTCACAATTGCTTGTTGTTTGCAGGGAGGCGGTGTCTACGTCTATTCTGGCACGGTCACGATAACGTCTTCCTCGATCCACGGGAATTCAGCTGTCTATGTACGTGCTCATGCTCACAATTTCCCATCGCCCCGATGGGAAAATTGCTGACGCGCTTGCCTCGACTCACGCTTGAACAACTGCGGCCGACGCTTCGGTCAACTATAGCCGCCTTATGTACGTGCCGCAGAGACCTTCAATGTTTCCCATCGCCCCGATGGGAAAATTGCTGACGTGCTTGCCCGACTCACGCTTGCACAACTGCGAACGCTTTGGTCAACCTTACTACAGTGGGTACGTGCCACAGAAACCTTGCAATTTTCCCATCGCCCCGATGGGAGACTCACGTTTTGATCGTTGTTTGCAGGGCGGCGGTGTCTATGTCTCGTCTGGCACAGTGGCCATCTCATCGTCCACCATAAGTGGGAACTCTGCTAGCTCTGTGCGCGCTCACGCTCTCAAAAGTTCCCATTGCCCCGATGGGAGACTCACAATTAGCTCGTTGTTTGCAGGGCGGCGGGGTTGCTTTCTATGGAGGCACAGTGGCCATCTCATCATGCACCATCAGTGGGAACACAGCTGTCAATGTGCGCGCGCATCTTCAAAAGTTTCCCATCGCCCCGATGGGAAAAAGGCTGACGTGCTTGCCTCGACTCACGCTTGCACAACTGCGGCCAACACTTCGGTCAACTACAGTATGTACGTGCCGCAGAGACCTTGCAAATTTCCTATTGCCATGATGGGAAAATGCCTTGCTGACATGCGAGAATCACGTGTGCCAACCTTACGCTGTAGTGACCACTGTTACCACGCGTTCCTTATTCCCTGCCCAGGGTGCCAATGTTTATGTCCAAGGAGGCACGGTCTGCTCCTGGGCAACGACCCTCACCGGCGTCTCTGGCACAGTCTCAGCTTGCCCAGCACCCCCCCCTCCGCAGCTGCCATCGCCACCGCCATCGCCACCCTTTTTGCCACCGCCACCCTCGCCGCCACCCTCACCTCCATCACCCTCGCCATCGCCACCGCCTCCCTCACCGCCACCACCTTCGCCACCACCCTCGCCACCACCCTCGCCACCACCTTTGCAGACGGCGGTGAGCACCAGCGCCGGCCTGATCGGTGCACTCGCCAACACAACTGTCAGCCACATTGTCCTGGCCCCCGGCACCTACTACCTCAGCGCCGAGCTCAGCATCACCAGGAGCGTCATCCTCGAGGCGGCCGTATCAGGCACGGTCGTGCTGAATGCACAGGCGAGCTCTTCGAGTCAGCGCCGTGTGCTGTCGATAAACCCGGGCTCATCAGGCGTCGTGCAACTGATCAGGCTCAACATCACGGGAGGCTACATCGACTATGTATGCGCGCTCAGATCTTCAAAACTTCCCATCGCCCCGATGGGAAAATGCCTTGTTGACATGTCCATTTCGATTCTCATCTTTTATGATGGGTGCTGCCTTGAACTACCAGCCTGGAGTACGTGCTATCTGTGCCTGAAACTTCACAAGTTCCCATCGCCCCGATGGGAAGATTGCTGACGTGCTTGCCCCGACTCTCGCTTGCACAACTGCGAACGCTTCGGTCAACTACAGAGGGTACACGCCACAGAGACCTTGCAAATTTCCCGTCGCTCCCATGGGAGACTCACGTGTTGCTTGTTGCTTGCAGGGCGTTGGTGTCTCCGTCGCTTCTGGCAGGGTCACGATAACGTCTTCCTCGATCTACGGGAATACAGCTTACGATGTGCGTGCTCATGTTCAAAAGTTCCCATCGCTCCGATGGGAAGATTGCTGACGTGCTTGCCTCAACTCTCTCTTGCACAACTGCGGATGACGCTATGGTCAACTACAGAGTGTACGTGCCGCAGAGACTTGAAATTTCCCCATTGCCCCGATGGGAGATTTGCTGACGCGCTTGCCTTCACTCTCGCTTGGCAACTGCGGCCGACGCTCCTGTCAACTACAGTATGTACGTGCCACAGAGACCTCGAAATTTCCCCATTGCCCCCATGGGAGACTCACGTTTTGCTCGTTGTTTGCAGGGCGGCGGTGTCTTTGTCGATGGTGGCTCAGTGGCCATCTCTTCGTGCACGATCAGTGGGAACACAGCAAGCGGGATGTTAGGCGGGGTGCACACTCGTGCTCAAAATTTCCCATAGCCCCGATGGGAGACTCACGTTTTGCTCGTTGTTTGCAGGGCGGTGGTGTCATAGTCTTGGGAGGCACAGTGTCAATTGTGAACTCCCAGATCTACTCCAACACAGCTACTCTCGTGCGCACTCATCTTCAAAAGTTCCCATCGCCCCCACGGGAGACTCACGTTTTGCTCGTTGTTTGCAGGGAGCCGGTGTCTATGTCGCTTCCATTACCAGCGTGCCAGCGGTAACAATAACGTCTTCCTTGATCACCGGCAACACAGCTTCATCTGTGCGTGCTCATGTTCAAAATTTCCCATCACCCCGATGGGAAAATTGCTGACGTGCTTGCCCCGACTCACGCTTGCACAACTGCGAACGCTTTGGTCAACTAGGGGGTGCATGCCACAGAGACCTTGCAAAGTTCCAATCGCCCCAAGGGGGGACTCACGTTTGTTTTGCTCCTTTTTGCAGGGCGGTGGTGTCATAGTCTCGGGAGGCAGAGTTGCCATCTCGTCGTGCACGATCAGAGGGAACACAGCTTCAATTGTACGTGTTCAAAGTTCCCATCACCACCCCCATGGGAGACTCACGTTTTGCTTTTTGTTTGCAGGGCGGCGGTGTCTATGTCCAGGGTGGCACAGTGACCATCTCATCATGCACCTTCAGTGGGAACTCTGGTTTTGTGCGTGCTTATCTTCAAACTTTCCCATTGCCCCCATGGGGTGCAGAGAATCACGTTTGCCAACCTTACGCTGTAGTGACCACTGTGACCTCGCGTTCCTTATTCCCTGCCCAGGGGGCCAATGTCTATGTCCAAGGAGGCACGGTCTGCTCCTGGGCAACGACCCTCACCGGCGTCTCTGGCACAGTCTCAGCTTGCCCGGCACCCCCCCCACTGCCATCGCCACCGCCATCGCCACCCTCTTTGCCACCGCCACCCTCGCCGCCGCCCTCACCTCCATCACCCTCGCCATCGCCACCGCCTCCCTCACCGCCACCACCTTCGCCACCACCCTCGCCACCACCCTCGCCACCACCGCCTTCGCCACCACCTTCGCCTCCCGATCTCACCCTCATCCCGGCAACTGCCCCCCCCAACGTGCCCACGGCCATCACCTTTGTCGGCAACGCGCTGACTGATGGCGCAACGTGCGCCTTTCTCCCCTCTGGTGACGACGCGTGCGTGGGCGCCGCGGCCCGCCGGCTCTTCCCGACCGGCGGCGTGCTCTCGAGCCGCTCGCTCACCGTAAGCCTCGGCGGCCCGATGTTCTACAAGCTCTGCGTCGCGCCAGCCGGCTCGCCCGCCACCCTTGACGCTCACTTCACGTACGTGAGCTCTGCACAGCTCACCGTGACATCCTCGCTCTCTTTGGCCTCGCCACCGCCCAACCCTCTGCCAAGCTTCTCGCCACCAGCAGCCTCGCCTCCATGCATCCCGCCCGAGCCCTCTCCGCCCCCCCCACCGCCGCCCTCGCCCTCACCTCCCGAGCCCTCCCCACCACCATCGCCGAAGCCACCATCTCCGCCGCCACCGCCCTCGCCGCCACCGCCCTCGCCGCCACCGCCCTCGCCGCCGCCGCCCTCGCCCCCACCGCCCTCACCACCCCCGCCCCCACCGCCCCCCCCTCCACCCCCGCCTCCACCGCCCTCGCCGCCGCCGCCCCCGCCGCCACCGCCCTCGCCGCCACCGCCCTCGCCGCCGCCGCCGTCGCCGCCGCCACCGT